>Ga0182743_1001563_pt1 | contig 21986 bp, 20 predicted proteins | sample eDN3rd30CKraftOP_FD_128522 | JGI IMG/M metagenome (GOLD analysis project Ga0182743, IMG submission 128522) | Enriched Organic Plus compost microbial communities from Emeryville, California, USA - eDNA 3rd pass 30_C Kraft OP (version 2) (version 2) ... | reverse complement strand
GTTCCACGCTTCCTTCCCACACTCGGTCGCCCTTGTGCAGTTGCGCTTCACTTCATTCGCTGTGATCAACTTATGGCGGGACTTGCACCCGCAGGAGTGCGCCCATGCTGGGCGCACAAAAAAGCGGACACTGGCCCTGATTGAACCAGTGTCCGTAAATCGCCTTAAAAAATACAACAGCTCGCTAGCCCTGCTGCTTAGGCGTGCCTAACTTTTTACGGATCAACTCACCGTGCTGGTCCAGTGTTGGAGCAGCAAAAGATTCCGAGCACTGGGTGCGCCCGAAATAGAACGGGTTCTGAAAACCCCGGTACTTGCCGACCACCGGATGCTCAAAGGTACGGATCAAGTCCTGTGCCAGAACCTGCGGATGATCGAACATGTCTTCGACAGTCCGCACGGCTGCACAAGGCACCTCGTCACCAAAGATGGCTTCCCATTCCAAGGCTGACTTGGCAGCAAGCGCAGCACGCAGCATTGGAACGATCTCATCCTGATGCTGAGCCCGCTTTTTCACAGTGTCAAAACGCTCATCCTCGGCCAAATGTCCAAGCCCTGTCTTTTCACAAAGTGCTTTCCAGAAGTGCGGCGTGTTGGCCGAGATATAGATATGGCCTTCCCGGGTCGGGTGTATCCCGGTGACACCGCCCGAGCGCATATCCCTGCTGACATCCCTGGGCTCACCTTCGGCCCACACCAGGCGGGTCGCCTGCATCGTCAATGCTGCCCGCATCAGCGACACACCGACGTACTGGCCCTTGCCGCTTTTTTCACGCTCATACAGCGCAGAACTCACAGCAGCACTTACCATGGCAGCAGCATAGAAGTCCACCACGGAACCATAAAGGATCTCTGGAGGACCGCCTGGCTTGGCCTGCATGGCGCACATCCCGGTCATGGACTGAAGCACCTGGTCATACCCTGCCTTGTCCTTCAAGGGCCCAGTCTCACCAAACCCTGTCAAAGCACAATAGATAAGGCGTGGATTGACCTTCTCCAAGGCATCGTAGTCGATGCCCAATCTGGCCGGCACGCTAGGTCTGAAGTTATGTACCAGGACATCGGCTTGCCTGACAAGCTCAAGCAAGATATCCAGATCCTCTTGTTTCTTCAGATCAAGCACCACCCCGAACTTGCTTCGATTCACACCCAAGAAAGCCCTGCTTTCATTAGGCAATGTCGAAGGGTAGTTGCGCAGGTTGTCACCGGCCGGGGACTCGATCTTGATGACTTCTGCCCCCTGGTCCGCCAGCAAGGCACATCCATAGGGCCCCGCAATATAGGCACTCAGATCAAGGACTCTTACACCCTGCAATGGTCCGCCGCGTGGTCTTGAATCTATAGTCATAAAAATCAGTTCACTGTTATGTTTTGACGTTTGGCCAGGTCTGTCCAACGTGCGATATCTTCCGCAACCCGCTTGCCGAATGCCTCTGGTGACATGGGTGCAGCCTCTGCACCATCAGCCAGGAAAGTTTCGCGCATCTCAGGCTGGCTGATGACTTCGTTGATTTTCTTGTTCAGGAAGTCCTGGATATCCTTGGGCAAACCAGCAGGCCCGAAAATCCCCCACCACAAGTCGAACTCGTAGCCAGGAACCACCGAAGCCATAGGCACCAGACCTGGTGCGGTCGGGCTTTCCTCAAGGCTGGTCACTGCAATGGCCCTGATCTTTTCACCACGGATGTGCGGCAACAAGGAAGGACCGCTGGCAATCAGGATTTCGGTCTGTCCGCCAATCAAGTCGGTCGTGGCCTGTGACATGCCCTTGTAAGGCACATGGACCATGTTCAGGTTAGCCAGCATGTTCAGCAGTTCAGTGGCAAACTGGTTACTGCTTCCGATACCGGAAGATGCATAGTTGAACTTACCCGGATTGGCCTTGACCACATCGACAAACTCCTTCGGGGTCTTGGCCGGGAAATCATTGTTAACTGCAACAATGAAGGGACCTTTGGCCACCATTGCAATCGGTGTCAGATCTTTGACTGGATTGAAATCCTGCCTTGGCCTGACTGCCTCATTGGTGGTCATGCTGGAGGACACCAGCAGCAAGGTATAGCCATCGGGCTGAGCCCTGGCCACTTGCATGGACCCCGTCACACCGCTTGCTCCAGGGCGGTTATCGACGATGACCGGCACATTCAGATCCTTGCCCAGGCCAGCCGCCACCAATCTGGCAAAGCGGTCATTTGAACCACCAGGCGAATATGGCACCACAATGGTAATTGGCTTGTCCGGATACTGTCCGACCTTGTTTTGTGCCATGGCTGCTGGAATGCTTGCAATCGCCACGGCGGCTGTCAATGATGCTGTGAACAGTGCTTTTTTCATTTTGTAATCAGTCCTAACTGTTGAGCAATTTTTAAGATGTTTCTGGCTCGATCAACGAATGGACCGTCGATCATCTTGCCGTCCACCATGTAAGCCCCGACCGAAGCCTCCTTTGCTTGCTCTTCGGCCTGGACAACTTTGACTGCAAACTCGATCTCCGCCTGGCTTGGCCTGAACACTTCATTGGCAGGCTCGACCTGGGATGGATGAATGCAGCTTTTGCCGCTGAATCCCAGGTTCCTTGCCATCCTGGCTTCAGCGATAAAACCTTCCTTGTCGGCAACATTGGTGAATGCGGTGTCATAAGCCTGGACACCGGCTTCATGCGCTGCCATGGCCACCTGGTACATAGCGTTATACACGGCGACCGTCTCACGGCGGTTGATGCCGTAGGGCTCAAAGAGGTCACCCAACCCCAGTTGCAGCCCCATCACTCTTTCGTGTGCAGCGGCGAACTCGTGCGCCATGCGCAGTGCCCTAGGGGTCTCAATGTTGACAAGCAGACCAATAGGCCTGCGACCGCCTCGTTCAAGCCGTTTTTCCTGTTCGACCTGGGTGATCAGTTCCGAGACTTTTTGGATATCCTCTACCGATTCGGGCTTGGGCAGGTTGATGACGTCAATCCGATCACAAACCATGGCTTTGAGGTCATCCATGAAATAATCGGAACCCAGCGGATTGATCCTGACAACGATGGTCTTGTCGCTACGCTTGACCTCATCAGAACTCAAGAATGCTGCCAATGCAGCCCTTGCATCACCTTTTTTCTCAGGCCTGACAGCATCTTCCAGATCGAATGACAATCCATCCGCAGGACCGGACAAGGCCTTGGTAAACAATTCTGGACGCGATCCAGGCACAAAAAGTTTGCTTCTCATTTTGTCTCACTCAGCACGGTTTCGACTCTCCCAGGACTGCAGCTTTTGCTGCAGGCCAGCCTTTTCACAGGCTTGAGGTCGAATGACTTGTGGCATTCTGAATGTTAAGCAACACAAAATAAACTATCTATAGATTGAATGAATTTATAGTTTTACTATCAAATCAATTCCTGGTTTTATTTGATCCTGTGTCATGGATACCAACTTTCTCAAAAGCTTTATCCTCACGGTCGAAACTGGCTCCATGTCAGAAGCGGCCCGACGGCTTGATGTCACGCCTGCTGCTGTTGCCCAGCAGATCAGGTCTCTGGAAAAGATTCTGGGCACAAAACTGCTGCAACGCGCCGGCAGGACAGTCAAGCCAACGGCAGCAGGCCACTTGCTCAATGCGCATGCCACTCCTCTGGTTCGTGACATTGACAACCTTCGGCATGTCATTTCCACCGACCCCATGACCACGGAACTCAGGCTTGGCGCGATCAACACGGCGCTGCTGAGCTTTTTGCCACAAACACTGAAAAGGTTTCGCCAGAACCACCCTGGCATTCACATCACCATACGGTCTGGCCATTCGCATGAACTCATCCGCATGCTCGAGGAAGATGAAATCGACGCATGCATCTGCATCGCTCCAAATTTCAGCTTTCCCAAATCATTGCACTGGGAAACCCTTCGACTGGAACAACTGGTCATGCTTGCTCCTGCAACGAGCCAAAGCACTTTTCCGTCCGAACTCTTGAAAACCTATCCGCTGATCCGTTATGACCGCAGCTTAAGTGGTGGCAAACAAGCTGACAGGTATTTGCACGAGCATCGGATCAAACCGCTGGAATGCGTCGAATTGAGCTCCATACAGGCCATTGCCTTGATGGTGGAATCAGGACTGGGTGTTTCCATCGTCCCGGACATCAACTCCAAGCTCATCAACCAATTGGCGATCCGCAAGATCAACCTGGAATTTGACTCGGTCCAGCGCGCCATCGGTATTCTGTCCCAGCAGCACACACTTAAGAAACCATTGATTCGTAGCATCGTGCAGTGCTATCGGGAAGTTGAAGAAAATCCGCACCCTCAGGCCATGATGCTTTGCAGTTGACACAAAGCCATCAACAGAGTGTGATGAATGCTGCATCCCCCGTTTATGGTGTAGAGCCATGTTGCTACATACAAAAAAGAACCGCCGAGTCCTTGTGAGACTCGGCGGTATCGGTGTTGGCGGAGACGCAGGGATTCGAACCCTGGATGCAAGTTTTAGCTCACATACTCCCTTAGCAGGGGAGCCCCTTCAGCCTCTCGGGCACGTCTCCGGAGCTTCATTTGAAAAACGAATGCCGCATTCTATCACGAACCGGACGGTGTTGTCTCAAGCCCAAAAGCCTTGTGCAAAGTACGCACAGCAAGCTCCATGTACTTGTCATCAATCACGACCGATGTCTTGATTTCGCTGGTGCTGATCATCTGTATATTGATGTTTTCATCGGCCAACGCCTTGAACATCTTGCTGGCAATGCCGGCATGAGAACGCATTCCGATACCAACGATGGACACCTTGGAAACGTTCTCGTCGGCAACCATGCCACGGGCGCCAATCTCAGGAATCACCACATTCTGGATCAGGTCCTTGACCTTTTCAAAATCGTTGCGATTGACTGTAAATGAAAAGTCCGTGGTGCCATCGACCGACTGGTTCTGCACGATCATGTCCACATCGATATTGGCCTCAGCCACTTTACCAAGGATGGCGAATGCCATGCCTGGTTTATCGGGCACTCCGATGACCGTGATCTTGCCTTCGTCACGGGTAAAGGCGATACCGGAAACAACTGCCTCTTCCATTTGTGCGTCATCCTCAAAAGTAATCAATGTGCCGGAACGCATTTCCTCTTCGACAGGAATATCTGGTGGCGTGAGCGAAGAAAGCACACGCAACGGGACGCGATATTTCCCGGCAAACTCAACGGAGCGGATCTGCAGGACCTTGGAGCCCAGCGAGGCCATCTCCAGCATCTCTTCGAAGGAGACAACATTCATCCTTCGTGCATTGGGCTCGACTCGTGGGTCGGTGGTATAGACACCATCCACATCTGTGAAAATCAGGCACTCATCAGCCCTCAGCGCAGCTGCAACAGCCACGGCAGAAGTGTCTGAACCACCACGTCCCAAAGTCGTGATGTTGTTATCCGGATCAACGCCCTGGAACCCAGTGATGATCACAACCTTACCCTTATCCAGCTCCGAACGGATCAGCTTGTCATCGATCGATGTGATGCGGGCCTTCGTAAAGGCGGAATCTGTACGGATCGGAATCTGCCACCCGGTAAAGCTGCGGGCCGGCACGCCTTCCTCTTGCAATGCGATTGCCAATAAGCCACTGGAAGCCTGCTCGCCAGTGGCAGCAATCATGTCAAGCTCACGGGGATCTGGCCTGGCAGAGATTTCACGTGCCAACCCCAGCAGACGGTTTGTTTCCCCTGCCATGGCTGAAGGCACAACCACCACCTGGTGACCTGCAGCTTTCCACTTTGCAACTCGTTTGGCAACGTTTTTAATCCGTTCGGTGCTACCCATTGAGGTACCACCATACTTGTGAACAATCAGTGCCATAAACTCAATTTCCCTTGACGCAGATACACGCCAGTTGCTACTTTAGTGCGGTCACTGCGACTGCGCCCCGTTTTCTTGCAAAACCAGGTCAAGACGCCCGACCAAAGCCATATATTGTAACTTGAAGATAGATTTTTCCGCGCAAGCACCGGATTTCACAATCATTTTGTTTCCAGTGCAGCAAGCGGTCATGCCCCAGGGCGTGCACCTGGTTCAGTTGTTTGCAGAGTTCGGCAAGACGTCGCTGCGTGGGCATTCGCGCGCCCGACAGTTCCATCCATGTCCGCAAGGCCAGTGACTGCTGAGGCCCGGTGAGCTCACGCCAGCGCTTGAGGTCAATCACCCGTGAAGATACCCTTTTGCCAGGCGACTCCCCAAAGGCAGCCTGCGCAGCATCGGCATCTCCCGACTCACTGACCTTGTCCAGCAGAATCGCACCATATTCAGACAACAGAACTGACGCCTCCTGGGCCAGTTCTGCATAACGCGCCAGGTTCTGCATCCAGTTAGGCCAGTGTCTGCGTAGCGGTTCTGCCAACTGCGTCCTGATGACGCCACGTGCAAACTGTGTGTCCAGGTTTGACGGGTCTTCGACACGCTTCCATCCGGTCGCCGCCTCAAAATCCCTGACGCAGTCCAGGATCACTGACCTGGGCACACCGAGCCAGGGCCTGACCCACCAGCAATCATGATTTGGATGAGCGTCAAGCGAAGCCATCCTTGTAGCTGATCTCATCGCGCCCAGGCCGAGCACCCCGGAGCCCCTGAGCAAGCGTTGCAGCACAGTTTCGGCCTGGTCATTGAGATGGTGAGCAAGCAACACAGCCTTGACGCCCTGTTCGCCTGCCATTTCCTGCAACGCCTGTAACCTGGCGTACCTTGCAGCAGCCTCCACCCCGACGTTTCCCGTCAAGTCCACACTGACGAAACGCTCGATCAGCCTCACACCGAGCAACCGGGACAAGTCACGTACCTTCTCAGTCCACTCATCAGCCTGAGGCATCAGTCCATGGTGAACATGGAAAAAGCAAACCTGAACCTGGCTGACACTGGCCAGCTTGGCCGTACAAATGGCCAGCGCTGAGGAGTCTGGCCCACCGCTCAAGGCGACTGCGATACGGTCTGGCCAACGCTGCCCCAGCGCCTGGCCAACTTCGCTGAGCGCCTGGTCAAGCCCTTGCATCAGCATGCGGTCTGGATCCAGGCTGCACAACAGTCCATTGGCAGGTTCGGTGTCAGTCTTTGCCTTTGACTTCCTGGAATTTGCCATAAGCGAGCAGGCGCTCAAGCCTGTGCGAGACCAGCTCTTCCGGGGACATGGCGCTTAACTGGCGCAATGCGTCTCCCAAGGCCCTTCTGAGCAAGCGTGCCATGACCCTTGGATCGCGGTGTGCACCACCAACAGGTTCATTCACCACCCGGTCAATCAGGCCAAGTGACTTCAGTCTGTCGGCCGTGATGGCCAGGGCCTGGGCAGCCTCTGGTGCCTTGTCGGCGCTGCGCCAGAGAATGGAGGCACAACCCTCAGGTGAAATCACGGAATAGGTTGCATATTGCAGCATCAGCACTGTGTTCGCCACTGCAATGGCAAGTGCGCCGCCAGAACCACCTTCACCGATGATGGTGCTGATGACAGGCACCTTCAACTGGGCCATGACAAACAGGTTCCGACCAATCGCTTCAGACTGTCCCCTTTCCTCTGCACCAATGCCAGGATAGGCTCCCGGGGTGTCCACAAAGGTAAAGATGGGCATCTTGAACTTTTCTGCCAACTGCATGAGACGCAGGGCCTTGCGATAGCCCTCAGGCCTTGGCATCCCGAAGTTACGGGCTGCACGCTCCTTGGTATCACGGCCTTTCTGATGGCCTATGACCATGCAGGGGACATTGTTGAACCTTGCCATACCACCGACAATGGACTGGTCATCGGCATACATCCGATCACCGTGAAGCTCATGAAAATCCGAGAAGATTTCCCGAACATAGTCCAGGGTATAGGGTCTCTGGGGATGGCGAGCCACCATGGCAGTCTGCCAGGGCGTGAGCTTGGCGTAGATTTCCTTCGCCAGAGTCTGGCTCTTTTGCTGCAAACGAACAATCTCTTCGGAAATGTCGACAGCTGAATCAACTTGCACATACCTGAGCTGTTCGATCTTGTTTTCCAATTCCGCGAGCGGTTGTTCAAATTCGAGAAATGTATTGCGCATCTCGTTTTATTCTTCCTGGATTCGGAGTTCGGTCAGTCGTACAGTTTAATCGTTTAATACTCGACCGGAACGGGATCGAGGCTTCGCCATAGATACCAGGTAGCCACTGTACACCAGGGCTGCCATGCTTGTGAAACCTCTCTTGCTTCAAACCTGGATACAGGTTCACCGCTGTAGTAGTGAAGCGAAATGGCCTTCATGAGGCCAACATCGTCAAGGGGCAGCACATTCGGGCGCAGCAGATTGAATATCAGGAACATCTCTGCAGTCCATCTGCCAATACCGCGAATCGAGGTCAACTCGGCAATCACTGCCTCATCATCCATCTCTTCCCATTGTTGCACATGCAACCGCCTGGAGCTGAAACTGACCGACAAGTCAAGGACATATTCAGCCTTGCGCTGCGACAGCCCACATGCACGCAGCCCATCGATTCCCAGGCCGGCAATGATTTCAGGCGAAGGCTGGCTTGAACAGGCCTGCAACAGCCGTTGCCAGACCGACTCGGCCGCCTTGACTGAAATCTGCTGCCCTACAATCGACCTGGCCAGCGTCACGAACGGGTTTCCCCGAGAAACCAGATGAATTTCAGGATGCTGGGGAATGATGCGACGCATGATCCTGTCCCTTTTGACAAGTTCACACACTGCATCATCCCAGTATCCCGGTTTGCCCGTAACAGCACCGGTTGGTTTGCTGCCAGCCTGGTTCATGCTCTTAACCTCGTCGCCACTGGGTGATGCCACCGGGCTTGTCCTCAAGGATCACACCGGCTTTGCCCAATTGCTCCCTGATCTGATCTGCTTTTGCAAAATCCTTGTCTTTCTTGGCCTGGGTACGCTGCTGGACCAGTTCTTCAATCTGCTCGTCCGTCAACGCGACACCGTCCTTGCCAGCATCGCCCGAAGCCTCGTTTTGCGGTGCCTGCATGGCGCGGCGCGTGTACCGCGAACTGCTACGCAGGTATTGCTGCACATCGGCTGTGAACAGTCCCAGAACCTGCCCCAGAGCCTTCATCAGACCACTGGCGCTTCCGTCGTTGTCGCGGTGCGCCTTGGCAGACAAATCAAACAGGACGGCAACAGCCTCTGCCGTATTGAAATCATCATTCATGGCCTGTGCGAACTGTAAGGCCTCGCCACTTTCCCAGTCTATCTCCACATCCAGCGGTGGAACATTGGCAAGCGTCTGGTAAAGCCTGTCAAGCGCAGACTGGGCATCAATCAGGTTGTCCGGTGAATAGTTCTGGATGCTACGGTAGTGGTTGCGCACGATAAAGAAGCGTAGCATCTGAGCCTCGCGCACATTGACTTCATACTCAGCCTGGTCGGCAGCGGGCTCAGACGCCGCTATCGTGGCGCGGATGGTGCGAAAGTTGCCCAGGGACTTGGACATTTTTTCGGCATCAACCATAAGCGAGCCGCAATGCATCCAGTAGTTGGCCAAAGTGACGCCAAAAGCGCCCTCGGACTGGGCAATCTCGTTCTCATGATGGGGAAACTTCAAGTCAGGTCCGCCGCCATGGATATCAAGAGGCAGTCCCAACACCGAGCGACTCATGGCTGAGCACTCGATATGCCAACCCGGACGCCCCCAGCCATAGACTGAAGGCCAACGGGATTCTTCAGGCTCTTCAGGCTTGGCTGCCTTCCAGAGCACAAAGTCCAGAGGATCTTTCTTACCTGGGCTGACCGCCACCCTTTCTCCAGCGCGAAGCTGGTCCAGGGTCTTTCCCGAAAGCTTGCCGTACCCCTCGAAGCTGCGCACAGAATAGTTCACGTCGCCGTTTTCCGAGCGATAGGCCAAGCCTCGCTGCTCAAGCCGGTTGATGATGTCGAGCATGTCCGGGACATACGCCGTGGCCCTGGGTTCATGGTCTGGCGACTGAACACCCAGCGCCTTCTCATCACTGTGCATGGCTTGCGTAAAGAACCGGGTGACATCAGTGATCTTCTGGTTCGTTTCAACAGCACGCCTGATGATCTTGTCATCGATGTCCGTGATGTTCCTGACGTAGGTCACTTTGTAACCAAGCGTTCTCAGCCAGCGCTGGATCACATCGAAGCTCACAAGCATCCTGGCATGTCCCAAGTGGCAGAAGTCATAGACTGTCATGCCACATACATACATGCTGATCTCGCCTTCCCGAACCGGCTTGAACGGCTTCTTACTGCGTGTCAGTGAGTCATAAATCTGAAGCATCATTACCCGTTTTTTCTAATCAACACCAAGCCATACAACGCATACCAGCGCAGGCGACACCTCCCAGCCCTGCTTCAGACAACCGTCAAGACTGCCTGATAACAAGGTTTGCCGCCCTGGTCATCCTGAAACCAAAGTCATGATTCCGCAACTGGTTAGTACAAAAGGCTGGCTACAATGAGTGGTTGCCAGTATAACAACGTAGGTCATACTCATCGATGACAAAAAGCCTCGTGATCAGCCAAGCAAGGAAAAATACCGTTGTGCCTGCCCAGCACAAAAAAGCTGGACGCCAACTGCAGGCGTGCTTGTTGCCATGTCTGATTGCAGCGGTTGCATTCAGCCTGGACGGAACTGGCTCGGCCCACGCCGATGAAAGCGAAGCGCTGCCCCAGGCCGCATCAACTTATGCCATTCCCGACGAAAACAAAAACCGTGGCTGGGAGGGTCTGGCCAAACTGCTGGACAAGATCACCCCTTCGGTTGACACCGAACTGCGGCTGTCCGGTCAGCAGATCACGGACAACATTGCAACACTGATCAACCGCGGACAGCCAGAGCAGGCACTAGTCCTGATCAAAAAGCGTGAACAGGAACTGGCCAGATCGACAGCACCAGGCACAGACGTCCAACTCATGTTCCAGAAGGCCCGGGCACTTGATGCGCTGGGCAAAACTGACCAGGCACGCGAGATCTACGAGCACATGACGCTAAGATACCCCGAGCTGGTCGAACCATGGAACAACCTTGCATTGATCCTGATCAAGCAAGGAGACATGGAAAAAGCAGCCCAGGCATTGCAAGTTGCGATCATGAACGACCCTTCCAATGCGGATGCCAAAAACAATCTTGCAATAATCGAGAAGTTTTTACATCCCGGACAAGGTGCGACTGCGTCTGCTGGCTTGTCGCCAAACGACATCAAACAGGCTGGAAAACAGCCTGACGGCATTTCCAAAAACTGAATAACAAGACTATGAGAGCATTCAAGTTTTTAAGTATCAGAAACCTGGCTATGGCCACAGTGGCCGTGGCCCTGGCTCTGCCGGCAGCCTCCTGGGCAGCCGATTCAAGCACACAACCGGAAACAGGCAAACCAACCATGAGCAATCAAAATCGCGTCAAACTGACAACCAACCACGGTGACATCATTATTGAGGTCGATCTCGAAAAAGCCCCGATCACCTCAAAGAACTTCCTGCAATATGTCGCTGACGGCTTTTATGACAACACCATTTTCCACCGTGTCATCAACGGGTTCATGATCCAAGGTGGTGGTTTTGAGCCTGGAATGAAACAGAAGGCAACCAGGGAGCCGATCGAGAATGAGGCCAATAACGGTCTGAAGAACGACAAATACACCATCGCCATGGCCCGCACCAGCGATCCACACTCTGCCACCGCCCAGTTCTTCATCAATGTGGTAGACAATGACTTCCTGAATTTCACCTCGCCCACCCCAAGAGGCTGGGGCTATGCGGTATTTGGCAAGGTCGTTGAAGGCACGGATGTCGTCGACAGCATCCGCAAAGTTCCTACTGGACGTGCTGGCATGCACCAGGATGTCCCCAAGACTGACGTCATCATCGAGAAGGCTGTCGTTCTTGAATAAGTTGTCGCTGACAGGGCCGGTCTGGCTCGCATCCGACATTCACCTCGGGCCGGACAACCCAAAAACATCATCGGCATTCTTTGATTTTCTGGCAAATGCCCGCCAGCAAGCCCAGGCATTGATCCTTCTTGGTGACATATTCAATGCCTGGATTGGGGATGACTGGATCGATGACCCGCCTTGCTGGCTATCAGAGGCACTGGCAAGCCTGAAGCAAACCGGCCAGACCATGCCTCTGTTCCTAATGCCTGGAAACCGTGATTTCCTGATGGGGAAACGCCTTGTGGGCATCCTGCAAGCCACGCTGCTGGACTCTCCGACTATCCTTGAACTGACATCGTCCCCAGAATCAACAGTAACCGGCCAGGACCGCTATCTTCTGGCCCACGGCGACGAATTCTGCACCCTGGACCATCAATACCAGAGATTTCGGGCCATCGTGCGCAACAAAAGCATTCAGAGCCTTTTTCTTGCCCTGCCATTGTCAGTACGCAGCCGTATCGCCAACCGAGCACGACAAGCCAGCCTGCAAACTGTCAGGCCTATCCATGACCCGCGCTATGACGTCCAGGATGATGCCATTATCAGCCTGCTTCAAAAACATGGGTTGCACGACTGCATTCATGGACACACGCATAAGCCGGGCAAGTTCCAACTTGGGAAACCCATGCAAACCCAATCAGGAAACATCGCTCAGGGCTGGCAAAGATGGGTGCTGCCTGACTGGGAATGCGACCATCCAAGCCAACCTGGGCAACAGCGCAGGGGCGGCTGGATCATCCTGGAACATGGCAGGCCACCGCAACCCATGAGCATCTAGGTTTTTCTGGCCTATCAACCTCAGATAGTGCCGCGTTGAATACAGGCCAGACCTGTCTGTTTCAGAAAATGAAATACGCCACAACCAGGCTCAGGACTATCCTGTACCAGCCAAATGCACGGTAGGTATGGCGAGACACAAACGCCATCACAGCCCTGACCACCAGCAAAGCACTGAGAAACGCAGCTACAAACCCGACTGCGATTGCCATGGCATCAGCCTGACCAATTTCATTGATGTGCTTGTATGAGTCGTAGATCGCCGCAGCCAGCATCGTTGGCATGGCAAGAAAGAATGAAAACTCTGTGGCGGTCTTGCGCTCAATGCCAGCGACCATTCCACCAATGATGGTTGCGCCTGACCTGGAAGTCCCGGGAATCATGGCAAGGCACTGTGCAAACCCAACGCCCAAGGCCTGCTTCCATGAAATGGTCTCAAGCGACACCGCACTACGCACCACAGGTTTGTCGCGCTTTCTCTCAACCCACAGCATGATGAGTCCGCCCACAAAAAGGGTAACGACGACAACACCCGGATGAAAGAAAAGTGACTTGATGTGGCGGATGAAAAGCCCACCGATCACGGCTGCGGGCAAAAACGCAATGATCAGGTTGCGCATGAAAGAAAGCTGTACCGGATCGCGTTGCAAGCTGCCTTTGAGCAACTCGAACACCCGCTGCCTGAAAAGCCAGATGACCGCAAGGATTGCACCCAGTTGTATCACCACCTCAAACACCCTGGATTCGGTGGACTCAAAGTTAATCCAGTGCCCGATCAGGATAAGGTGTCCTGTGCTGGAAACCGGAATGAATTCTGTCAACCCTTCCACAATTCCCAGCAAAAATGCCTTGATCAGCTGTAGCTCAAGTGCGTCCAACCTGGTTCTCCTGCGTTTTCAGGCACAGCCCATGGCCCTGCCCGGTCAAAAAACACTGCGTGTCATCCGGTGTACAGTCGATGAATGACACTGTCCATGCCAGCGGCAACAGAAAAACCGCCATCAGTGTTGATGGCGGTCAATGGCATTATCCCGTCAGTCCATGAAGTAGTTCAGCAGTTGAGGGAACACTTTCGGTGTGGCTGCGATGACATCACCGTTTTCCAACCAACTCTGCTCACCCGCAAAATCGGTCACAAGGCCCCCGGCTTCAAGCACGATCAATGCAGCCGCTGACAGATCCCATGGTTTGAGGTCCTTGCCACAAAAACCATCCAGTCTGCCAGCGGCAACGTAAACCATGTCCAGCACCGAAGAGCCCGTCTTGCGAACGCCGGCTGAATCCGCATTCAGCTGATTTGACCTGCGTGGCAACTCACCCTTGGCCTCGGCAGAACTGGGCCAGCGCACGGCCAACAAAGAATCCTGCAGTTTCAACTGTCCTGAGACCCTGATGCGACGATCGTTCAGGAATGCACCACCGCCACGGCTGGCCGTAAAGAGTTCATTGCGGCTTGGATCATAAACCACGGCCTGAAACAACTGCCCCTTTTGCATCAATGCGATTGACACTGCGTAGCTGGGCATACCGTGAATGAAATTAGTCGTGCCATCCAAAGGGTCAATGATCCACTCAAACTCCGGCTGGCTTCCATCCGTTGGATAATGTAGCTTGCCTGATTCTTCTGCCAGGAAAGCATGGTTAGGATAGGCAGTATGCAGGATCTCCAGGATTGCTTGCTCACAGGCTTGGTCCACATCCGTGACAAAATCACGTTTTCCCTTACGGGAAACCTGCAATCGATCTAGATCGAGGCTGGCGCGGTTGATAATATTGCCAGCTTTTCTGGCGGCCTTGATGGCCGTATTCAACATTGGATGCATGGAAAGTTTCGTCGTCCTGACTCAGTAATGCGAGGATTTTAGTTGACTTCTAGCTTTGATCGGGTGCGTTTCATATTATCTGAGCCCAGTCACCCGGGAAATGTGGGCTCGGCCGCAAGGGCGGTCAAGACAATGGGGTTCGCCGATCTGTGGATCACTGGTGCCCAGCGATCAGATCTGCACGAAGATCCTCAAGCCATTGCGCTTGCGTCCGGTGCAACCGATATTCTATCCCGTGTACGGCAAGTCAATGACTTAAAAGCCGCACTGGCACCAGCAACACTGGCTTATGCGATGACTGCAAGACCCAGAGACCTCGGCCCACCAGTCTGCGACATCCGCCAGGCTGCCCAGGAAATCCGTGATCATCTGGCAAGTCACCCAGAAAACAGGGTGGCGGTTGTCATGGGCTGTGAACGCGCCGGACTCAGCAACGCCCAAGTTGCGCTATGCCATCGAGTCTGTCACATTCCAGCAAATCCTGAATACAGTTCCCTTAACGTCGCCCAGGCCTTGCAGCTTGCTGCATGGGAGATTCGCTATGCTCTAATTGACCCGGATCAAAGCTTGCCAAAGACACCGGACATCAAGCCAGACCCCGGGAAGGCCCTTGCCACGGCCGAAGCTGTACACGCTCTGCTTGAGCATTTGGAAGAGGCCATGATTGCTGTAAAGTTTCTCGATCCCCTGCACCCCAAAAAACTCGTTCCAAGGACTCAGCACCTGCTCCAGAGAAGCCACTTGACCCGAGATGAAGTAGACATGTTACGCGGACTTTGCACAGCCATGATCAATACAGCCCGCAAGGCCTACAAATGAGACCCGTGAATCCACATATTGATTGCTGTTTTTGATCGAGTAAAAGTGCTGTCGCACCGTAGCAACGACCACACGCAGAACAACTTTTCATTGCAGTACCATTAGCCCATGTTTGACAGACTTCGTGAAGACATTGCCTGCATACTGGAAAGAGACCCGGCAGCGCGCAGCAAGCTGGAAATCCTGACATGCTATCCGGGCTTGCATGCAATCCTTATTCATCGGCTGGCTCACCGTTTCTGGCGCTCTGGCTGGTACTGGCTTGGTAGATTTACTTCTCACATCGGACGAATGCTGACCGGCATCGAAATACACCCTGGTGCAAAGATCGGACGCCGGGTCTTCATCGATCACGGCCTGGGTGTGGTCATTGGCGAAACAGCGGTTGTTGGCGATGACTGCACCATCTATCAAGGCGTCACGCTTGGTGGCACCAAACTCTACAAGGGTGCCAAGCGGCACCCTACCCTGGGCAAGGGTGTCGTTGTCGGAGCAGGTGCACAAGTGCTTGGTGGCTTCGAAGTCGGCGATGGTGCGCGCATCGGATCTAATGCGGTCGTGGTCAAACCTGTGCCTGCGGGGGCAACTGCTGTAGGCAACCCGGCCAGGATCATTGAACGACAAAGCAGCAACACCAACACAGACACCCCCGCCACCAAACCCGTACAGGCCCAGGCCAGCACATCGAACCTGGGTGGATGCTGTTCGGAGGGCAACCTTGATACACAACCCCTGCACGAGATCTTGAATCACCAGCAACAGCGCCAAGATGAAGCGAGGGCATTACAAGCAGCTGCAGCAGAAGCTGACAGCAACGATGCGAGCCGGCAATTCAGCGCCTATGCCGTCGACTCAACAGACACAGACCCGTTGATCAAGGTGGTGCAGGAACTGATCAATCACACGGCCAAACAGGACGCACGCATCACCCAACTGTGTCAGGCCATTGAATCCCTGGGCAAGAAAATTGACGCACCGGAGAACGGTACGCTCGATGCCCAAAGGCTTAACAAGTTGGTTGAATAAGCAGACCGGTGCCCATCAAGACCCGAGATGCAGACTGCACTGGGTCTTAAAGAATCAAGCCGGCTGTCTGACTAGGCTCGGTGGCCTTCTGACCGGGAGGGTGAGCGACACGGCAGCTCCAATAAACAGCAAGATGGCTGCAGCACCAAATGCCGGCCAATGGCTGGCTGTCACCTCATAGCCCCATCCGCCAAACCATGAGCTGATCATGGCGCCGACCTGGTGACCCAGATAGGCCCAGCCGTACAGCACCCCGACCAGGCGCACACCATAAATATCGGCAAGGATGGCTGATGACATGGCCAGGCTTCCCGCCCAGACAATGCCCCCGATGGCTGCAACAACATACAACTCCAGCGGTGTCATGACCATCAGCAAACCAATGAAACCAAGCCCTCTGACGAAATAGATTATGGCCAGAAGGTAATGCTTGGGCATGCGGTCCGATATCCTCCCCAGCAATACCGTACTGAAGATGGCCACCAGTCCGATCATGCCGATGCCTCCAGAGGCTGTCATAGGCGTAAAGCAATGGTCAACCAGCATCGGTACTCCATGGGTTCCGAGTAAATTCATGCTGAACCCACAGGCAAACAGCCCGATAAACACCTGCCAATACGGTTTGGTTTTCAAAACCTGCATGACAGACAGATGCATGAGAGGCGGCGACTGCTTTGCCTTTGCTGGTGATTTGTCAGCACCAGCGAGTCTGGTATCAGTTTCAGCCGGCGCATCCTCGCGGATCACCCACAAGATCAAAGGCAGTGCTACGACGACAAAGACCGTTCCATAAGCAACCATGGTCCAGCGCCAGCCAAGGGATTCAATCATTACAGTAAAGACTGGCGTCATGATCGCAATACCAGCCATCGAACCAGTGGACAAGAAAAACAAGGCCATGCCCCTTAACCGGGTAAACCATTTGGCGATGATGGGAGTCATGGCAACCGGGCTTGTAAATCCCAGACCTGCTGACAAGAAAACACCGTATGAAAAGAAAAATGACCAATATCCTGTTGCCAGCACGCTCCAGATCGACGAAAGCACCACAACACTGGTACCCAGCAGCAAGACCGGCTTGGTCCCGAACCGTGAAACCATATAGCCTGCTGCTGGCATCGCCAGGCCGTAACAGAGCATTCCGACAGCCACAATACTGGACAAGACACTGCGGCTAAAACCAAGGTCTTCGGACACAGGCAAGAAAAAGGGGCCGACCCCCATTCGCATGCCAACAGTCAACAACGTTATGAGCGAAGCTGCTGCGACAATATTCCAGCCGTAATACCAGCGTGCTGCATTGGCAGGTGCACTTTCGGGCACTGCACTCTCCTTTGATCAGTGTTTCTTGCAACTTCAAGTTTTAAGACCCCATGATTATGGAGCAAAAAATCTCTAAGTTGAGTGAGTAACACCTTGAGCAGCACCAAACAAAAACCCACTTGGTTAGACCAAGTGGGTTTTGAACATCGCTGTCAGTCTACAGCATTAAAAGCAGCAAATTCAACCGCTCATATCATGCCGAAGCAGGCCTTGCCATTCCTGGTACAAACTTACCAACCAGATAGGCAGCAACTAAGCAGCCCAAACCGGCCAGGTCAGTCACGGTACCTGGAATCACCAAGCCAATACCTGCACACAGCAACAAGATCCGCACCGGCCAACCCACAACACCGATTTTGTAGAGATGTGCCTCAAAGCATGCAGCAAACATCCACATCGCAATCGTTGCAGTTACAGCAGCCTGTGCGATATCCATCCAGTCGCCTTGCATGATAAGTGCTGGATTCACCACAAAGACAAAAGGCAGGATAAACAGCACTGATCCAAGCCGCATGGCACTCATGCTGGTCGCCCAAGCATTTGAGCCCGCCAGGTTCGCTGCGGTAATCGAAGCCAGGGCCACAGGTGGCGTGATGTAAGACATCATGCCCCAGTAGAGGATGAAGAGGTGGCTCGCCAGAGGATTGAGTCCCCCTTCGACCAGCGCAGGAGCCAGAAGGATCGACAGGAAGATATAGCATGCGCTTACAGTCATGCCCATTCCGAGGATAAAGCTGGTGATGGCACCGGCAATCAGCATCAAGGGAACATTGCCTCCCGCATAAAGCAGCAATTCCCTTGAAAATGCACCTGCAACACCGGTATAGGACAAACCGCCGACTACCAGCCCGATGCCAGCCAGAATAGCTACCAGATTGGCAACGCTGACGCTCATATCCATCAGCAGATCAAGCATGCGCTTGACATTAAGCCTATGGCTCTTCTTGAATGCAGCGATTATCAGAAGGACCAATGTCGCGAAATAAGGAGCATAGGCCTCGATACGCATGAACAACAGCATGTAGATGAGCGCAACCAAGCTCAGCAGATACGGCCATCCATCTGCCATGACCGGCCCGATCTTGGGTAGTTCCTCTTTCGGCATGCCTTTCAGGCCATGACGTGCAGCGTAGTTATCCACCTGAAACACCAGTGCCACATAGAAAAGCATTGCAGGTAAAAATGCGGCAACCATGACATCCGCATATGGAACACCCAGGAACGATGCCATGATGAATGCAACTGCACCCATGACTGGAGGCATCAAAGTACCGCCAGTCGATGCGCAAGCTTCCACCGCCCCTGCGTAATGAGCAGGGTAGCCAGCTTTTTTCATGGTCGGAATGGTGAACACCCCAGTGGTAAGGATGTTGGAAATCACGCTACCCGAAAGGCTTCCCATCAGCCCGCTGGATACAACAGACACTTTGGCTGGGCCACCGCGGCTGCCGCCCATCATGGCTGTTGCCAGCTTCATGAAGAACTCGCCGCCGCCAGTCACTGTGAGTGCGGAACCGAAAATTACAAAACCAATCACCAGATTGGCCACCACTTGCATGGGCACACCGATGACACTTTCCACTCCCATGACATGGGCGCGGATCGTTTCACCAAAGCTGTATTCCGTTCCCCACAGAAAACCGGGCATGTAGTCCGCATAGATGGGGTATGTCCCGAACACGAGTACCACGATCAGCAATGGCGTACCACCGCAACGGCGAATTCCCTCGATGATAAGCAACAATAGAATTCCAGATATGACTGTAGCCTCAGTTGGAGCAGAGAAGTCCCAGCCCTGTTCAATGATAGTCAGTCCAAAGTGTGCCAGGTAACAAGTACATGCAATGGCAATGGCACAAAATATCCAGTCGTACCAAGGTGTCCCGTTTTTATCCGCGCTTCTCATCGGATAAATGAGAAATGACGCCCCCAGGAACAAACCGATCAAGTAATAAAGATACGAGTTTCCAAGGGGTTGAAACCCCATGAAACGCAAAACAAAAGTCTGGTTGATGGTCAATAACAACCCGAGCGTTCCAAGTATCAGAACAGCCCAGTAAGTTGCCCCATGCATCCGCCCTTTTGGAGCCCCCTCAGGATCATGCGGCATATCTGAAATATCTTGTGTCGTCATTTTTGTCTCTTCTCAAAACTGCAAGCAAGGTATCAGAAGAAACCGGGTTGCAGGTATGCACCTGCAACCCATCTTCCTTATTCATGCTCTAGCGGCATGTCACTTGTTCAAGCTGTCCAATGCTGCTTGACGGTTCTTCTGCCAAAGCTCAGCAAACTTGTCATCAGGCAGATCCTTGCCTTCTTTCATTGTCTGATCCCATGCAGCGCGCAAGACTTGCAACCTCTTGAGCCTTGCCTGGTTCCATGCTTCATGCTCATCGGTCCAAACACCCTTTTCCTTCAGGTACTTGACTGCACCTGGGTGAAATGGTGCATCTGCTGGTGGAGTGCCAGACTCTTTGAAATCCCAGCGCGGCATGACCGATGTGGCATTCTTGTACAGGTCGTAGGTCTCATCAAAAGCCTTCATGAGGTTGTAGACCTGGTCATCGCTCATGTCAGCCCTGACCACCATCAGAGGATAGCGGTATGCCATGATGTTGACTGGATTTTCCTTGGAGATGCCAGCACCGACAGTCTCGACCGTGGGCCCAAAGAATGGTGCCAGGTTCGCCATCCGCTGCCAGCCCTCTTTATCGTCAGCAGGGGCTTCCAGCCAGCGAATGCCACGTGGCGACTCTGCGAGCTCGTACATCTGGCTTGGCGTGGTCGTTGTACAAGTTGCATCCGACTGTCCGGCAGCAATAGAACTCATGGCTGCGTTATAGGTCGGGAATACAACAACCTCGATGTCATCAAGCGTCAGACCACCAAAGCCCAGATAGGCCTCGCACTTGACGTTCAGCGATGGGTTACCGGCCACAAAAGCAACACGCTTGCCCTTCAAGTCCTCAAAAGTCTTGATGTTTGCATCCTTGGCAGTTGGCAAGCCAAAAGATGCAGGACGTCCGGCCAATACGCGCAGATCCTGTGGACCCCAACGTTTGGCAGCAAAGTCTTCCGTGCCTTCGGTGGCAAAGAAGGTTTCCGTAGCCAGGAACCCGACATCGGCCCGTTTCTGCAGCAATGGCTGCAGACGCCCGATGGATGAACCTGACGGCTGGATCCTGACCTTGGTACCGAATTTCTTGCCAAAAGCGTCCGCCATGGCAGATGCCTCAGCGTAACCCGCAGAACCTACGTCATACGCAGACCACGTCATTGTGTCAGGCAGTTTTTGAGCCACAGTCACGCCAGAAAACGCGACTGCCAAGCCTGCTGCAAGCCCCGTCAAACTTTGCTTTACGGGCCATTTTGTTATTTGCATTTACACTCCTCCTACTTTATTGATGGCATCAACACTGGTGCCATTGCAGTAAACGGTTGTTGCTACTTATCGGAAAACCAGTCCTTCCTGTCGCATCGTGCCTGCGGGAACAACCTCAAGACACCCCGCCAGGAATCGGTTTGTTGCCAACACTGATCACCGACTGAGGCCATTGTTCAACAAGTTGTCTCTTTGAAACAGCGGGTTTATCCCAAATTGCAGGGTTTTCCTTTTCATTGAATTGCTTAAATCATCTTAGTAAGACATTGTTATTACTAAAAAAATTACCATTCGAATGTTCATCCCTGTAAGTTTTGTTTATTGATAGACAACCTTCAGTTTCTTGCAAGCCGGCACTTTTGGCCACGTGTACGGCAAGACCTGCCGTTTGAGGCGGGCAAGGATCGTGGAGATAACCTTGGACGGATATCTCACCATCAGGTGCACGTGATCATCCTCTTCATCCACGTCGACCTGGCTGCGTCTGCGCTTACAGACTAAATTATACTTATTGCATCCATGCAACCACTTCACGCCTCCGACTGATGCCAACTGTTGAGCAGCATCTCGACATACACCGCTTTGCGGGTTCGCGCCGGTTTTGCGTCAACAAGGCACTGGCATTGCAGAAAGATCAGTACGGGAAAGGCGAACAGAAACTCGGCCATGCCAGTCTGTGCAAGCTGCTGACCGAGGGACGCGACAATGGGAAACGGGGTGGCTGACCCGGTGCGCCTGTGAAATGAGCAACGCAGTCATGTCGCCAGCAGCTAGAACCCACCGAAGCAACCCAGTGCGTCGCGATACCAGATTGACATCCTCCCCGCCATGAATGGCGGGGATTCCCACTTCACTGAAACCAGCCGATGCGCACTTACATGCACACAGGACTTACAGCTTCTCCATGGGCTGACACCGCCAGTCCAGCGGCCAAAACATTGCGCGCGGCGTTTATGT
>Ga0182743_1001562_pt1 | contig 21995 bp, 17 predicted proteins | sample eDN3rd30CKraftOP_FD_128522 | JGI IMG/M metagenome (GOLD analysis project Ga0182743, IMG submission 128522) | Enriched Organic Plus compost microbial communities from Emeryville, California, USA - eDNA 3rd pass 30_C Kraft OP (version 2) (version 2) ... | reverse complement strand
GGATTTTCCGCCGAAGCCGCCGCCGATCAGCGGCGTATGGATGCGCACGCCATGCAGCGGGATGCCGAAGATGCGGGCGATATCGGCGCGGATCAGAAACGGGTCCTGGTTGCAGGACCACATCTCCAGCCGGCCGCCCACCCAATGGGCCACGTTGACATGCGGTTCAAGGTGGAAGTGGTTGATGCGGCTGACCTCGAACGTGTCGGTGAAGATCTGGTCCGAGGCATCCAGACAGGCCGCCGCGTCGCCATAGCCAAAATTGAACTCGTAGAGAACGTTGTTTGCCGGGTCGGCGACGCTGCTGCAACCCGCTCCGACAGGGATCGGAATTCCCGGGGTCTTCCCATCGAACAACGCGGGCGCATCCGGCGCCAGGGCCTCGTCGATGGTCATCAGAGGCTGCAACGGCTCATAATCGACGACGATCGCCTGAGCGGCGCGAAACGCCGTCGCTTCGTCGATCGCGACGACACCGGCAACCACGTCGCCGACATAGCGCGCCCGGTCCAGCGCGATCACCGGCTGGTCCCTAAGCCCGACGCCATAAAAGGGATCGCGCAAACCTCTCGCGTCCTCGCCGGTCACGATGCACACGACGCCGGGCATCGCCAGCGCGGCTGTAGCGTCGATGCGGCGAATGACGGCATGGGGCAGCGGGCTGCGCAGCAGCTTGCCATGCAGCATCCTCGGCAGTTCGATATCGAACGTATAGACCGATGCGCCGGTGACCTTCGCGAGATTTTCGCGGCAGGATGGATCCGCCTGCGAGCCGGACAGGAGGTCGCCCATGGCTATGGGTGCCCTCGCATGGTGGCCGCCGCTAGCTGAACCGCTTCGACAATTTGAGCATAGCCGGTGCAGCGGCAGATGTTTCCTCCAAGCCAGTCCCGGATGAGGGTTTCATCCGGCGTCGAATGGGTGCGCAGCAGCGCCACGATCGAAAGGATCATGCCCGAGGTGCAGAATCCGCATTGGAAGCCGTAATTCTCCAAAAAGGACGTCTGTACGGCATGCAGGACATGATCCGATGCCAATCCCTCGATTGTTTCAACCGAGCGGCCCCGCGTCGCGAATGCGAAGGTTGAGCAAGCGGCGACCGGGCGACCATCGATCAAAACGGTGCAAGCTCCGCAGACCGCCTGATCGCAAGCGACCTTGCAGCCGCGCAGGCCGAACCCATCGCGAAGCACGTCCGCGAGAACGACATTCGGCTCGATGTCGCACTGGCGCGAAACGCCATTCACCGTCATTTCAAGCGGCACGGTCCTCACATCTCGCTCCCCAGCCGCACGAGCAGCCGACGCGTGAGGACTTCGATCATGCGACGGCGATAAACCGAGGTGGCAAGGCCGTCGCTCCGTGGCGCCGGCAGCGTCGCGGCCACCTCTTGCGCGATCGAGGCTGCATCCCCGCCGAGCGATTGACCGGAGCCTCGGTAGGGAATGGTCACCGACCGTGCTCGCGCATACGCGCCTCCCACAGCAATACGCAACGCGCCAATCCGGCCATCCGAAATATCGGTGCCAAGATAGACGGCCAGAGCGGGGTGCAGGCTGCGATCGGCCAGGAGCCGTCGGGGAGATGTCGGGATCCGCAGGTCCACCAGCAATGCCCCATCATTGATGGGCTCGGCCAGCGCGATCCGTTGCGTCCCTGATGCTGCTGTCGCGATCGTCGCGGTTCCGCCCAAGGCCAGGAGCGCCGGCAGGGCGTCGTAATGCGGCAGCGCCGATACGAGATTGCCGCCGATCGTGCCTGTGTAACGAACCCGCGGATTGGCGATCTGCCGCCAAAGCCGTGCGAAGTCCGGCAATTGGAGGCCAATGGCCGGGTGGCGCGTCACGAGGTCGTGCGTGGTCAGGGCGCCGATGACGAGTTCATGGCCCGTGTCATGGATCGCGGCCAGGTCCGCAACGCCCGATAATTCGACGATCGTATCGAAGGACTCGCCGGTCTTCATGCGGTCGATCAGGTCGAGGCCGCCGGCCATAACGGCCGTTCGCGCCGATCTCGCGAGCCAGGCGCAGCATTCCTCGACGCTCGTTGGCCATGCAAGATCGAAGGGGGCGATGTGCTTGCGTGACCGCAGACCCGTCAACATCATTGTCATGGTCTTGGAACGGCCAGTGGATCGGTTCGCAACGAACCAAACACGAAGCAAATGATATGCCAGAGATCAAAGACGATCCCGGCCTTGGGTCGAGGTCGCACCGGGTCGCACGAAACAAAGCAAGGCGCGGGGATCGTCGATCGGGCTGAGCAGGGGCCAATGCGAGCCGCCGTCGGTTATCGGTCTGAGGCCGTTCCGCCGACGACCAGGTAGGTCGCCAGCATTTCGGCCGCATGCCTGCGGCGGGCGTTTCGCCACCGCGTCGACGACAAATCCGTACTGAACAGATGCGACAGGGTGGGGCCATTCGAAATGTGGAAATAACTCATCGCCACCATGCTGACATAGAGCTGTAGGGGATCGATGCCCTTGCGGAAAATGCCCTCGGCTTCGCCCCGGCGAAGGATGGCTTTGATTGCTATAAGAAGCGGCGACGACAATGATGACACCAGCGATGATTGGGACAGATAGCGGCCATCAAGCAGGTTTTCGTTCGAGAGTATCCGGATGAACAGCGGATTGGCGGCAAAATGCCGATAGGTGAAGTCGAATAGCTTCATCATCGCCGGCAGCGGCGCCATGCGCGTCAGGTCGAGGCGCTGTTCCTCGATCCGAATACGCTCGAAGACCGATTCAAGCACATACACATACAAGCGGCTTTTGCTGCCGAAATAGTGATAGAGCATGCGCATGTTGACGTCGGCGCGAAGCGCTATCGCGTCGATTCTGGCGCCGGCATAGCCATGGTCCGCAAATTCGACAATCGCTGCTTTTAGAATTCGATCGGCTGTCGCCGCCGCGTTTCGGGATCGCCGGACGCGTCCCTTTGGCTGGGCCGTTCCGGATGATGCGGCAGCCTTGGCCCCATCTTTCGATCGCGCAGAGACTCGCGCCGCGACCGGCCGGGCCGCGGCGGCGCGCTTTTTTCCGAGTCTGCCGTCTTTGCCCTGTGGCGGCAAGGGCGATCCTTTCTCAGTTCCCTGGCGCCAGCGGCATCGGACTTGCAGTCGGAGGACTTGTGGTCGGAGGACCTGCAACCGGATTTGCAGGCGTCTGGCTGAACGAGCCCTGCATGATGCTTGCCAGGGCGTTACCAAAACCAAGGCATGAGCACAAATGACTGACAGGCTGGGTTACCGTCTCAAGATCGGCATCATCGTTCCCTCGACCAATACGACGGTTCAACCGGAAACCGACGCCATGCGGCCGGTCGGCGTCACCAATCATATCGGTCGCATTCACATTCCGGACCTCCCGCTTGGCAACGACACAGAATTCGAAGCCATGGTCGAGGCCATCGGGCCTGACCTGTTTTCGTGCATCGATCGGGTGATGACCTGCCGGCCGGATCATCTCGTCATGGCGATGTCGATCCCAACCTTTTGGGGCGGCAAAGCGGGTGGCGACGAGCTTCTTCGGCGTTTGGAGGCTCGTGCCGGCGTGCCGGTCACGATGGGTTCCGCGGCGTGCGTCGCGGCCTTGCAACGGTTTCCCGCCGTGCGCCGCCTCGGCATTCTGACGCCGTACCAGCCGATCGGCGACGCTCATGTGGCGCGTTATTTCGCGGACCATGGCTACGAGATCGCCAAAGTGCACAGTCTGAAGCGGCCGAGCGAGGTGCAGATCGCGCATGCCACGGACGCCGATATTCGGGACGGTTTGAAATTGCTGGCGGAATCGGGCGTCGATGCCATCGTGCAGGCGGGCACGGATCTCGCCGTGATCGATATCGCCGATGAGGCCGAGCGTTGGCTCGGCATTCCGGTGATCGCAATCAATGCCGCGACCTATTGGAGCGCGCTTCGGAAATGCGGAATCGCTGACCGTATAAGCCGTTGCGGCACACTCCTTGCGCAGCATTGAGCCTGACGTGCGGGGCCGTCTTGAAGAAATGGCGTCTGTCGCCGGAACCTCTTTCGGTTCCACACCGCGCCAATCCTGCAAATCGGTCCTTCCACACAATCCATTGCCTGGCCGGCGGAGTTTCGAGTTCGACGAAGGCTGGTTCGCCTATGGGGCAAACTTGGCACGTTTCTAGCTTGGGGCTCGGGAGCACAAGTAAGCATCTTCTGCATAGAGAAGATGCAATCGCGAGGACCATCACCATGCCAGATAGCAAGCACTGCTCGGAAGCCAACCGGTCCCGGCCCATGTCCCGCCGGTCGATCCTCAAGGCCAGCGCGGCTCTGTCTTTCGGAGTGGCGGCTGTTCGCTTTCCCACGCCCGCAATCGCGCAGACGCGGTCCATCAACTTCACTCTGCCGTGGCTGGCGAATGGATCGCTTCTCTATCCCTATGTCGCCAAGAACCAGGGCTATTTCAAAAAGCGCGGATTGGATGTTTCGATCAGTCGCGGCTTCGGCTCGGTGGCGGCTGCACAAGCCATTGCCGGTGGAAAGTTCGAATATGGTTTGGTTTTCGCGGGCGGCACGATCCTGGGCGCGGCGCGTGGCCTGCCGCTGATAGCGATGGGCACCTTCGGGTACGACGCGACCATGGGCATTGCCCTGCGTGGCGACAGTCCGATCAAGGAGCCCAAGGACCTGGAGGGCAAGCAGATCGGCATCGTAACAGCGTCCGCCGAAGCGCCCTATTGGCCAGCCTTCGCCCGCAAGGCCGGCATCGATACGTCCGGCATCTCGATGGTCCAGATGGACAATCGTGTGCTCGAACAAAGCCTTGTCAACAAGAAGGTGGACGCCGTCACCGCGATCGGAACATCGACCATTCCGGTGATGCTGGCGATGAACGAGCCTTGCCGCTTCATGCTGTGGAGCAAGGAGGACGTCAGTCTCTATGCCGCCCAGATCGTGACCAGACGCGACACCCTTGCCAAGGACAAGGGATTGGCGCGGGCGATCACCGAAGCCCTGTTCGAAGGGCTGGTGTTCGGTTTGCGGGATCCGGAAGCCGCGGTCGATGTCTTCATCAAGGAGGTTCCGGAGATCGGCATTACCAAGGGTGGCAAGGAAAACGCACGGCTTTCACAGGGGCTCATGCACTTCACCGTACTGTCCGACGAGGCAGAGAAGCATTCCATTGGCTACAGCGACATGACCAAGGCCGGCGAGATGATCGACATGGTGATGGAGTTCGGAGCGCCCAAGGACGCGAAGAAGCCGGCGGTGGACGATGTCTTCACAAACGAGTTCATCGGATCTGCGAAGCTCTCCGAGAAGGAATGGGCGCAGGTCCGCAAGAACGTGGCTGAATATGCAGCGATCCTTGGCTGATTCCCATGCTTGAGGATGCCTTCAAGGCCATCACGGCCACCAGTGTCCGGAAGGTCTACGACACCGTCTCGGGTCAAGTCGAGGCGGTGGCCGAGGCCAGCTTCGAAATCGCTCGCGGCGAGTTCGTAGCCATTCTCGGCCCTTCCGGCTGCGGCAAGAGCACACTGATGCTGATGATCGCCGGATTGGAACTGCCGACGGCGGGTGCCATCACGGTGGAGGGGGCGACGGTATCGCAACCCCAAACCGATGCCGGCATGATGTTCCAGGATCCGACGTTGCTGCCGTGGCGCAATGTGCTCGAGAACGTGCTGTTTCCGGTCGACATGCGAGGGGCTGTCGGATCGGATGCCCGCGCCCGCGCCGAACGTCTGCTTCAGATGGTGGACTTATGGACGTTTCGCGACAAGCGGCCGCGCGAATTGTCCGGAGGAATGCGCCAGCGTGTCGCGTTGGCGCGTGCCCTGATCAACGATCCGCGCATTCTGCTGATGGATGAGCCGTTCAGCGCGCTCGATGCCATCACCCGTGACGAGATGGGGCTTGCGCTCGCGCGCATATGGGACACCGAGCCCAAGACCGCGATCTTCATCACCCACTCGATTCGTGAGGCGATCTTTCTTTCCGATCGAATTCTGGTCATGGGCCGCCGGCCCTCGACGATCGTGGAAGATCTGCGGGTTCCGTTCAAGCGTCCCCGCGACCCTTCGGTCGAAGCGGAGCCGGAGTTCAACGACCTCTATCTCTACCTCAAGAACTCGATTCATCGGACGACACCGAGCGTCCAATAGCCTCGCGGCAGCGCCATCGTGGACCTATTGTCGGATGACCACCACTGAAATGACTCAAGCCTCGCTTCCGAATGCAAGGATAGGACTGGCATGGCGGATCGATGGAGAGACGGTGCGTCGAAACGCCCGTCTCATCCTGCTCCCCACGCTGACGGCCGCGGCCGTGATCGGGCTGTGGGAGGCGCTGGTCTGGATCTATCAGATTCCGAATGCGCTGTTGCCGGCGCCATCGGCGGTCGCGCTCCGGGTCGTGGATACGCTTCCGTTCCTGGCCGCGCACGCGGTTCCGACCACACTCGAAACCATAGCTGGATTTCTGATTTCTCTGGTGCTGGGAATCGGACTCGCGGTTCTGATTTGCGCGTCGCGCCTGGCACGCGAGGCGCTTTATCCCAATGTCGTGTTCTTTCAGCTCATTCCGAAGATCGCGCTGGCGCCGCTCTTCATCGTCTGGCTTGGCATCGGCAGCGAGTCGCGTGTCACGTTCTCGGTGTTCATTTCGTTCTTTCCCGTGGTGGTCGCAACTCTGACGGGGCTGACGGCCGTCGATCGGGACCTGCTGCGCTTGTGCCGGGCCGTTGGAGCCACGGGATCCAAGATCTATCTCAAGGTTCGGTTTCCAACGGCCGTTCCGTACATCTTCTCAGGGCTCAAGATCGCGATCACCTTTGCCATGATCGGTGTCATCGTCGGTGAGTTCATCACCGCCCAATCGGGGCTGGGTTACCTGATCCTGTTCGCCGCCTCGCAAGCCGAGATGTCGCTGATCTTTGCGTCCATCGCGCTTCTGTGCGTGATCGGACTGGCGCTCTACGGGCTGGTGGTTCTGGCGGAGATCATAACCCTGAAGCGTTACGGCTCGTAGTCATGGAAAGCCCCGCCATTTCTCGCCATGTGGGATCAGGGTCAATCCTGGAGGCGGAGCCGGAAGCCATCGCGTTCGATGGAGCCGCGACGGCATTGATCGTCGTGGACATGCAGAATGCCTACCTGTCCAAGGGCGGCTATCTCGACCGCGTCGGCTTTGACGTGTCAGGCAGCGGACCCGTTATTGCGGCGACCCTGCGGGTTCTGGCGGCGGCAAGAGCGGCGGGCTTGTTTGTGATCCACTTGCAAAACGGATTCGATGCACTTCAGACCGAGGCCGGTGGTCCCACCGCGCCGGTCTGGCACAAGTCGAACGCACTGAAACACATGCGGGCCCATCCGGACACGCGCGGCAAGCTCGTCACCCATGGGACGTGGGATCACGAGATTGTCGCGACATTGCGACCGATTCCAGGTGAGGCGGTCATCCCAAAGGCGCGCTACAGCGGCTTTGCCGGCACCAATCTGGAGCAACTCCTGCGTTCGCGCGGAGTGTCGACGCTGCTGCTGGCTGGCGTGAACACCAACGTCTGCGTGGAATCCACGCTGCGCGATGCCTATCACCGAGAGTTCTTCGCGGTGATGATCCCAGACGCCACGTTGCAGGCCGGGCCGGATTTCATCTTCGAAGCCACGCTGTTCAACGTGCGGCAGTTCTTCGGATGGACGGCATCGAGCGACAATGTTGTCAAGGCTCTTGCGGAAAAGCGGGCAAGCCCAGGTGACGTCAAAGTCCCGGAATCGCCCATCTCGGAGGCGGCGCAATCAAGGGCGCAGGTTTGATACTAGGCGAAGCGGCTTTGACGAAGACCGAACGGCCTCGAAGTCTTGCGTTGAGGCTGTGAAATTGTGAGCGGAGAAGGGCGGTAAGGGATGGCAGGATCGTCGTCACGGACCGGGGTCGGCGCGCCGCTTCGGCGCAAGGAAGACGATCGCTTCCTCCGCGGGCGAGGCCAGTACATCGGCGATATCAGATTCCCGAGGATGCGAGAGGTCGCGTTCGTCCGCAGCCCCGTGGCCCATGCGAGGCTGACGGGCGTCCGCATTCCCGAGCATCTGCGATTGTCTGTCTTCACCGCACGCGATCTGGATGGTGTTCGCCCCATCCGGGCCGTTGCTCCGTTGCCGGGCTTTCAGGTGTCCGAGCAGCCGCCGCTCGTCATCGACAAAATCCGCCATGTCGGAGAGTTGATCGCGATGTGCGTGGCCGACACCCGCGCCGAGGCCGAGGATATCGCGGCTCAGGTTGTGGTCGAATACGAAGAGTTGCCCGCGGTCGTGGATATGCTCAAGGCGCAAGAGCCGGGCTGCATCCAGGTCCACGAGACCATCAAGCGGAACATCGCTGTCGAGGTCGGCTTCGACGGCGCGATCGATGAGGTTTCCCATGCGGCACCGGTGAAGGTGACGCGCGAGGTTCGCACCGCGCGCCAGGTCATGTCACCCATCGAGTGCCGCGGTTTCATCGCATTGTGGGACGCCCGGCTCAATCAACTCATTCTTCATGGCGCCACTCAGTTTCCGCATGTGGTGCGAACAGGGCTGTCGCAGGCTCTTGGTCTGCCCGAAATTCAGATTCGCGTGGTGTCGTCAGACGTCGGTGGTGGGTTCGGATACAAGGCCATATTGGCATGCGAGGAAATCTGCCTTTCATGGCTTGCCATGCGGTGCGGTCATCCGGTTCGATGGCTTGAAGACCGGCGAGAGCAGTTGACGGCCAATGCGAACTGCCGGGAGCATCATTATGTGATGACGGCCTATGCCGACGAGGGCGGTCGGCTGCTTGCGTTCGATGCCAAGGCTGCCGTCGACAGTGGCGCCTATTCCGCTTACCCGTTCACATCAGCGATTGAATCGTCCCAGGTCAGCGCCATCCTGCCGGGGCCTTATGACATTCCGGTCTATCGCTGTCGATCGGCCGCCGTCGTCACCAACAAATGTCCGCAGCTTCCCTATCGCGGCGTTGCCCGGCCGAATGTCTGTTACGCCATGGAGTTGATGATCGATGCGATCGCGCGCCAGATCGGCAAGGAGCCTTATGAGGTGCGCTTTGCCAATCTGGTGCGCCCGGAGCAGATGCCTTTCGACAACATCACCGACAAGCATTTCGATAGCGGCGATTATCCCGAACTGCTGCGCCGCGCCGTGGAGGCCATCGACGTTGCGAGCGTGCGCGCTCGACAGAGCCAAGCCGAGCCCGACGGCCGCCTGATCGGCGTCGGGATCTCGGTGTTTTCTGAACAGACTGCCCACGGCACCACCGCCGATGGCAAACGGCGCGCGCTCTATGAGCAGGTGTTTGCCCGGATTGCGCCTGACGGGGGTGTTGAGGTCCGGGCCGGCATCCAGAGCATTGGGCAGGGACTTGAAACAACGCTGGCACAGATCGCGAGCGAATGTCTCGGGGTCGATGCCAACCAGGTGCAGGTCAGGCTCGGCGATACCGAACTCTCCCCCTATTCAAGCGGCGCATGGGGTTCGCGTGGCATCGTCTGGGCTGGCGGCGCGACGGCGCGGGCATGCAAGGAGCTCGCGGCTCGTGTGTCTGTCATCGGCGCGGCCCTGTTGCAGGCCGACGTCGCCACAGTCGAAATCCGTGACGGCGGTGTCCACGGTCCGAGCGGCAGCATCGCGTTGAGCGATATCGCCCGGGCCTTCTATCTCGCGCCGGCCGACCTGCCGGGAGACATCGATTCGCATGGATTGGAGGTCACCGGTGGCTATGCGCCGGGTCGGTTGACCGGTGTTCATACCGGGTCCGCGCATGCGGCGGTTGTTGCTGTCGATCCCGAGACGGGTGGCGTTGAAATTCTCGACTATGTCGTCGTTGAGGATGCGGGCGTCCTGATCAATCCGCTGATTGTGGATGGTCAAATTCACGGCGGCACCGCTCAAGGAATCGGCGCGGCGTTGTTCGAGGAGATGCCCTTCAATGCACAAGGGCAGCCGCTCGCATCGACGCTGGCCGACTATCTTCTGCCGGGGTGTCCGGAGGTGCCCGACATCCGCGTCTTCCACATGGAAACGCCGTCGCCTTACACGGAATTCGGCCAGAAGGGCGTCGGCGAGGGCGGCGCGATCGGTCCGGGCGCGGCGATCGCCAATGCGGTCAACGATGCTCTGCATCCGCTTGGCGTTGAGCTGTGCGAGTTGCCCATGACGCCGCGCCGCATCCTGGCGGCCATCGCAGAGGCCCGCCGATCGCACAAGCCCAACGAAGCCTCATCCAAGGTGGCGGTGTAAATGGCAGACGGACACTTCGTTGAAGGCGACGTTCTGGTCGTTGGGGGTGGTGGCGCGGGCATGTTCGCGGCGGTGGCCGCGGCTCGCAATGGCGCTCGCGTCATTCTGATCGACAAGAACGTGGTCGGTCGCGGCGGCGCGACCATCATGGCGCAGATGACCTGTGCGTCGGCCCTCGGCGAGGCGGAGCCCGATACGCCGCAGATGCATCTGGACGATACGCTCGCCGCCGGTCGTGGTCTTTGCAATGAGAGGCTCGCCTCGCTGCTCTGCGAGGGCAGTCCACGCCTGATCCGCGAGTTGGAGGGTTGGAAGGTCAATTGGGCGCGCAGCGAGGATGGCCGGATCAATCAGGTCAAGGCGCCCGGCCACAGCCGCAAGCGTTGCGTCTATGTCGATTTTCTCAGCACCGGCGCGGCCATCAGCGCGGCCTTGCGGAACAAGACCAGCCGGGACCCGAACATCCGTCGCCTGAGCAACGTCAGCATCACCGATCTCGTGGTCCGCGACGGCGGGATAGCGGGTGCCGTCGGCATCGACTTGCCGACGTCCCGGCCGGTTTCGATTCAATGCGCGGCGGTTGTCTTGTGCACGGGCGGCATGACGAAGATGTTCCAGCGGACCACCGCGTCGAACAATTTGGCCGGCGAGGGGGTCGGCCTGGCGCTGCGTGCGGGTGCGCGGATCATCGACATCGAGTTCCTTCAGTTCTATCCGAACGGTCATCTCGCGCCGCGCATGGTGGGCCTCGACCCGACCACTTGGGAGCCCACGCGGGTGAAGCTCGGCGGGCGGCTTCTCAACAGCGATGGCGAGGAATTCCTGAGCCGTTATGGCGAGGAGGGCGGCGATTCTTACGACACGGCTCGCGATATCCTCACCTATGCGATCTACAAGGAGGTCGAGGCGGGGCGAGGCTCGCCGCATGGCGGGGTCTATCTGTCGTTCCAACACATCGACGGGCAGAAGCTCAAGGATGCCCTTGGACCCGTGGTCAAGGTCTTCGAGCGGAACAACATCGATCTGACCCGGCAGCCGGTCGAAATCTTCCCGATCGCTCATTATCAGATGGGCGGCGTCGAAGTGGACGCCGACATGTCTTCGAGTGTGCCGGGCCTTTATGCCGCTGGGGAACTGGCCGGCGGCGCCAACGGAGCCAACCGTCTTTCGGGAAATGCATTGCCCGAAGCGATGGTGTTCGGCGATCGGGCGGGCCAAAAAGCCGCTCAATATGCGACGCGCCACTATGCGGCGCGATGGGACGACCGTGCCGCGCAGCCGCACGTTGATCTGATTCGGGATGTGGCGAACCGCAACAAGGCGGGGACATATCCCGGTCAATTGCTGGCGGAGGTCAAGGCGCTGATGTGGCGCAAGGTCGGCGCCTTTCGCAACGGCCGCGATCTGGCCGAAGCCCGTGAGCGGCTTCGTTCGATGCGTCACAACGATATGGATGATCTGTCCGTCGCGTCGGATGCCAGCTTCAACGCCAGCCTGATCGAATGGTTCGAGCTTCGCAATGGATTGCTCGCCGCCGAAGCCGTCTCGACCGCCGCCCTGCGTCGGGAGGAAAGCCGCGGCGCGCATCAGCGGGATGATTTTCCAGAAACCGACGACCGTTTCTTCGCGAACCAGCAGTTGATTTTGAAAGACGGAGAATTGGTTTCGAGCTTTCGGAGCGTCCAATCGTGATTTCAGATCAGCCGGAGGGCCGCTCCGCATTCAAAACAGCGCGACTTCGAATCTGGCGCGGCACCGGCCGCGACAATGGCCGTTATGAGGAATTCGATGTGGCCTTCGAGGAGGGCGATTCCGTTCTCGACGGTCTGGTGCGATTGCGGACGGAGAAGGAGCCAAGTCTGGCGGTCCGTTTCAGTTGTTTCAACGCAAACGTATGTAAGGAATGCACGATGCTGGTCGATGGGAATGTCGAATATGCGTGCATCGCCAAGCTCCGGGCGGACATGATCCAGCTCGATCCTCTGCCAAACCTTCCCGTCGTTCGTGATCTTGTCACTGACACATTGTCACGGAAGGAGCAGTTCTGATGCGTTCTCGGAGGTTGTTGCTGGAAACGCGGGGCCGGCATGAAACCCGCCGCGTTTGACTATGAGCGCCCAACCACACTGTCCGATGCCGTCCGGCTTCTCGGCATGGAGCATGCCCATGCCAAGGTGCTGGCTGGGGGCCAATCGCTTGGGCCGATGCTGAATCTGCGCCTCGCGCAGCCGGACCTGCTGGTGGACATCACGTCCATTCCGGAACTGACGATTGTGACGGATGCAGGAGGGCATCTTGAGATCGGAGCTTGTGTCACTCATGCCGATATCGAGGACGGGCGCGTCCCTGACCATTTCGCGGGGCTGCTGCGTCGCGTGGCTGGGCGCATTGCCTATCGCGCGGTGCGCAATCGGGGCACCATCGGTGGCAGCATCATGCATGCCGATCCGGCAGCGGATTGGATGTCCGCCCTTTCATTGATCGATGCGCAGGCCGTGATCTGGTCGCAAGGGCAGGTGCGGCGGGTTGCCGTGGCTGAGCTGATGCTCTCGTCGTTCACAACGACGCTGGATCCCGCAGAGATTCTCGTCGCCGTCCAGGTTCCCAAGCTCTCGAATGGCGCGCGGTGGGGATTCTATAAATTCAGCCAGAAGGCCGGAGAGTTCGCCCACGCGATCGGCGGGGTTCTGTACGATCCGGAGAGAGCGATTTTCCGCGTTGTGATCGGTGCGATCGAAACGCGGCCCATTGTGGTGCCGGACGCGACCTCATTGTTTGGCGGTCGCTTCGCGACTGACATCGCTGACCGTCTCGATCGGGCGGCGGTCTTGAGGTTGCTCGATGCCATGTCCGTGACCGACGAATACACAAGGAGCCTTGCCGTGGTGGCGATCCAGAGGGCGGCAATCGAGGCGGCTGGCCGGTGAAAGCGATCTCTCTCGTGATCAATGGACGGCCGGTCGACGCGGATGTCGAGCCCCGGATGCATCTAGCGGATTTCTTGCGGGAGCATCAAAATCTGACCGCCACTCATATCGGCTGCGAGCACGGTGTCTGCGGCGCATGCACGGTGCTGATCGACGGAGCGCCGGCGCGATCTTGCATAACCTTTGCGGTGGCGGCGGATCGCGCCGAGGTGACGACGCTCGAAGCCTTCGATGCCGATCCCGTGATGACTGTCGTGCGGGAGGCGTTCTCCGAGCACCACGGATTGCAATGCGGATTCTGCACGCCAGGCATGCTGATGATGGCGCGCGATGTCCTCATCCGTCTCCCCGATGCCGACGAAAAGCGCATTCGCTTGGAGCTGTCGGGCAATCTTTGCCGTTGCACGGGATACGTCGGAATCATTCGCGCGATCCGCAGCGCGCAGAATGCGATCCGCAACGACGGCAGCGTGCCGCGTCTGCTTGACCGTGGCCTTGGCCCGGTCGGCGCGCATCCGCCGGCAGCGGAAAGGGCGGGTTCAGAGCGGCCGCTTGCCAACTCGAATGTTCAGGCGCAATCGACTGAAGCTGCGATCGGTGATGATATCGACCTGGTGGATTGGGGCGCGGTCGAGCGCGACGGCGTGGCGCTGCATCAATCATTTTCAGTGCCGTTCGCTCGCAGCGACATCTGGCGCTTCTTTTCCGATCTCGGTCAAGTGGTGCGCTGCATGCCAGGCGCACGACTGACCAAGCCGGAGCAGAATCAAAGAGCCGAGGGCGAAGTCAACGTCAGGCTTGGGCCGATCGCTGCGGCGTTTCGGGGAACGCTTCAGGTGGAAAGGGACGACGCGTCATTCCGTGGCCAGGTGAAGGGCGCCGGCCGCGATGCCAAAAGTCCCACCAGTGCACGGGCGATTATCGCCTATCAGGTGCGAGATGAAACAGACAGGTCGGCACGGGTGGATGTTTCGATTCGCTTTATTTTGGCGGGCGCGCTGTCGCAGTTCAGCCGGGCCGGATTGATCAAGGATGCGGCCGACCATCTGACGAAGCAGTTTGCGGCCAATCTGGAAAAGCGCTTGTCCGGCCACGCCGACGACAGCGTGGAGGAGATGGAGGCGCTGGACATGAGGGCCGTTGCCCAGGCGGCGATCGGGAGGCGTGTTCGCCTTCTCATCGACAAAATTCTCGGCAGATGAATCGGTTCAAACGGATTCACTGACGTTTGCCGGGCGAAGGCAGTTTATCGAAGTTTTCTGCTGTGATGAATGCGACGTTCAAAGCCGGATGCCGGCCTCTTCCAGCAGCTTGCGGGCGCGGGCGCTCTGCTCCTCCGAGATCGTCAGCCGTTCGGCGAAATCGCGCCCGGCGGGCCGGGTCGCATCGATGCCCATCTTGGTCAGCGTGAACGTTTCGGGGTCCGATGTCGGATCGAGGATCGCCGCCTTTGAGCCCGGAGTGAAAACGATATCCTTTTCAGCGCGCACCCGCGTTGCGATCGCCCACATCACGTCGTTCATGCTGAAGATATCGACGTCGTCATCCACGACGACGACATACTTCGTATAGAGCTCCGTTCCCATCGCCGTCATCATGGCCATTTGGGGTTCGCCCTCGGCGGTCTTTTTCATGGAAACGAAGGCCATGAAGGCTCCGCAGGTCGTGTGAGGCACATGAACGGCGCGAACATTGGGGAGGTTGCGGCGCAGCGCGTTGAGAATTTCGCCCTCCCGGGTGATGCAGGACACCAGGATGTGATCCTGTGACATGCCTGAAACCACGCTGTGATAGAGCGCATCCCGTCGCATGCGCACGCGCTTGGCGACGAACACGTTCTGCGTGCTGCGATGGGATGCATAGCCGGTGAACTCACCGAAGGGTCCCTCCGGTTCTCTGACGCCGGCGAGAATCTCGCCTTCGATGATAATTTCCGCTCCCGCCGGGACTTCGAGGCCCGCCACGCCGCAGCGAGCCAGCCGATAGGGCTCACCGAACAGGCCGCCGATAATTTCGAATTTTCGGACATTCGGAGGATAGGCGTAGATCATCGACCCCATGTAATGCAGCGGATGCACGCCGATGGTGATCGCCACGGGCAGGGACATGCCCTTTTCCTCCGCGCGACGATGGCACTCGTACATTCGCCGCCGGGAGTGCAACGAGACTCCGAGCCGGTTCTTGTCCTTCAACATGAGCCGGTGGAATCCAGTCGTATCCACGCCGGTTATGGGATCGCGCGCGGTGAGCTGTCCGGCCGTGATATAGGGCGCGGCATCGACCGGAAACTGGAGTGGAATCGGAAGCTGGGTCAGATCCACATCGTCGCCTTCCAGAACAACCTCATTCCAAGGCGCATCGTCCACTGTTTCGCATGGAATATAAGTCTGGCACCGTTCCCGGAACGCCGTTGGCAGATCGGTCACCGAAACCCCAAGGCAGGCCGCAAGCAGCTTCCGGTTGCCGGCCACATTGGTGACCATCGGCATATTCTTCCCCTTGATCGCCTCAAAGAGGACGACGGGGCTGCGCCCGGCCCGATCCAGCTCGAACAGCATCGACGTGGATTCCAATTCCGGATTCACCTCTTGTCTGACCCGAAGGAACTCCTCCGGGTAATCGGTTTCGACCATGCGAAGAAATCCACGCAGGCTTTGGTTGTCGATGTTCGTGCCTTGGCTCATGATGGTCGCCTATCCTTCGATCATCGGTTGTTTGATCGCATTCAGCGGATGAAGTCCGCGGCTCGCGGGAGGTTCAAGACCGTGTTGTCTGATCCAGAAACGGATCAAGCAGAGCCGCGAGCGATTCCGCTTGCTCGACAGGAATCATGTGGCCTGATCCGGGAATGCGGTGGAGTATGGCTTTCGGGATGAGCGAGGCGATGTCTTCCATTCCCTTCGGCGGCGTCAGTGTATCCGCCTCGCCCGCGATCACGATCGTGGGCACTGAAATGCGAGTGAGATCGTCCGACAGATCGAAATCGTAGAGCGCCCGGGTGGACGCGTTCAGTGGGGCGACGGGCATAGCCGTGCGCCATGTTATGAAGCGCTTCAGCAGCTCTGGGTTGCTCAGCCGCCACCTCGCCGAGAAAATGCTGTCGGCGGCAAGACCCGCGGCGGTCTCCGGACCAGCCTCGTCCATCGCGGCGATCCGCGCCTCCATGTTCTCGCGAAGCGAGGGATGCGATTGACAGGACGTGGAGACCAGCGCCAGTGAGCGCACCAGGTCCAGGCGCAGCAAAGTGAGCGTCTGCGCGATCATTCCGCCCTGCGACAGCCCCACGATACAGACTTCGGCGAGGTCGAGTGTGTCGAGCAGGGCGGCATAGTCATGCGCCAGCATGGTCATGTCATATGGACCGTCCGGTGCGTCGCTTCGGCCGTGGCCGCGCGTGTCCGGCGCGATCACGCGATAGCGCGAGGAAAGGCGCTCCAAAGTCGGATTCCACAGAGAATGGTCCCACCCGAGGCCGTGGATGAAGAGGATCGCAGGGCCGTCGCCGGCTTCCACCACGTTCATCGTGATCCGGCCGGTGGCGACGCGGCGCGCCGACGCGTTCGTTGGTTCCGGGAACCAGCCCTTCATCTGAGCCACCACGCTTTCAACATTCGTTCGAGCTTGGGGGACGATCAGCGCCATCTGAAGCGGAGGTCGTCTCGCGATCCGACCTGGCTATGGCGCGGATCGGCAGCATGGCCGTCGCGGTGAATATTCCGAAAACGGATGCGCGGCGGCCAATCACTGCCATGGGGATTCCACCCTGTTGGAAGAAACACGGAGTCCCACGAGATCAAGCAAACGATGTGCCAATGACGCCTGATGCGACCTATTTTCAGGCGTCCATTCCAATTCTGTGGGATCGTTTGCGGCTGTGTGATCGGGCGCGACATGACCACCCGATCTTCAGCGATCCATCGAATCGCGGCGGGTGTGCGCCTCACGGCTCGACGACAGCCGGTCAGCGGAATGCGAATCCCATCCGTTCCTCACACTCGCGTGCACGAAGTAAACGGGTGGTTCTCACTTCGCTGGAAAAGGCTCTAGGATGCAGCCGGTTTAACAGGCCGCGCGATTCGATGCGGGCGAGGTGATTGCGATGACGATCTATAAGGCGCCCGTTGACGATACGATGTTCCTGTGGCGCGACGTGTTCCGCGCCGACCGCTATTCCAACCATCCTGGTTTCTCCGAGGCAACGCCCGACGTGGTGGAGGCCATTCTTCGCGAGGCCGCGAAGTTTTGCGAAGAAAAGCTGGTCCCGCTCAATCGCGTCGGCGACCTCGAGGGCTGTACGCGCCATGCCGATGGCCGTGTGACCACGCCCGAGGGCTTTGTCGAGGCGTTCCGGCAGATGCGCGAGGGCGGCTATATCGGTGTTTCGGCTCCCGAGGACTATGGCGGGATGGGTTTGCCGGTGACGCTGACCGAGGCGGTGAATGAATACCTGTCGTCTGGCAATATGGCCTTTGCCATGTATGCGGGTCTGACCCAGGGCGCCATCGCCGCGATCCTGGCGCACGGAACGGATGAACAGAAATCGCTCTATTTGCCGAAGCTCGTGACCGGCGAGTGGACCGGAACCATGAATTTGACGGAGCCGCAGGCCGGCACCGATCTAAACCTCCTGCGAACGCGGGCCGAAAAGCAGACCGATGGATGGTACAAGATCAGCGGTACGAAGATCTTCATTTCGTCCGGTGAGCACGACCTGACCGACAACATCGTGCATCTGGTTCTGGCGCGTATCGAGGGCGCGCCCGAGGGCACGCGCGGGCTGTCGCTGTTCATTGTCCCGAAGGTCGTGCCCGGCACCGATGGCTCGCCCGGCGTGCGCAACGCCGTCTCGTGCGGCGCAATCGAGCACAAGATGGGCATCCACGGCAACGCCACCTGCGTCATGAACTACGATGGTGCAACGGGTTGGTTGCTCGGCGACGAGAATCGCGGCCTGGCTGCGATGTTCACGATGATGAACGAGGCGCGGCTCGCGGTCGGCGTCCAGGGCCTGGCGATGTCGGAGGTCGCCTACCAGAATGCCGCCGTCTACGCCAAGGAGCGTTTGCAGGGTCGCGCCCTGTCCGGTGTCCAGGCGTCCGACAAGCCGGCCGATCCGATCATCGCCCATGCCGATGTGCGTCGCATGCTGATGACGATCCGCGCCATCAACGAGGCTGGGCGCGCGCTCGTGATGTGGGCGGCCCTGGCGTCGGACCTTTCACGCGTTGCCGACGAGGAGAAGGTTCGCCAGGCGGCGCATGACCGGCTCAGCCTGTTGACGCCGGTGATCAAGGGCGTGCTGACCGATCTCGGTTTCGCCAACACCGTTCTCGCGCAGCAAGTGTTCGGCGGGCATGGCTATATCGCCGAGCAGGGCATGGAGCAGTTCGTGCGCGACGCGCGGATCGCGATGATCTACGAGGGCACGAACGGCATCCAGGCGCTCGATCTGGTGGGGCGGAAGCTGCCGGCTGATGGCGGGCGGGCTTTCCAGGCATTCCTTGCCGACGTTTCGGGCTTCGTTCGGGAGTGTGACGCCGACGAACGGATGAAGCCCTATGCCGAGCCGCTCGGCCGGGCGTGTGACGATCTTCAGAAGGCCACTCTCTGGTTCATGCAGAATGCGCTGGCGCGGCCCGATCACGCCGGCGCCGGCGCATCGGACTCCATGCATCTGCTCGGTCTGGTCGCGCTCGGTTTGATGTGGGGGCATATCGCGCGGGCCGCCTATGATCGGCTCGACGGAGGGGAGGATGCGCGCATGCGCACCAGGCTGGTTACCGGTCGGTTCTTCATGGAGCGGCTGCTGCCTGAAACCGGTGCACTGCTCGCCCGCATCCAGGCTGGCGCCGACAGCACGATGGAACTGCCGGCGGAGGCGTTCTAAGCTTTGTGCGATACATGCCTCTTCCGCATGCCGTCAGCAGTGAACATCTAATGGCCGTGTTCCGTCCCGCCGGGAGGCTTTATGACTGACGCCTTCATCTATGATCATGTTCGCACGCCGCGTGGGCGCGGCAAGCCCGATGGCGCGCTGCACGAGGTCACGGCGCTGCGGCTGGCTGCCGAGCCCCTGAAAGCGCTCAAAGAGCGCAACAATCTCGATCCTGCCCTGGTGGATGATGTGGTGCTGGGTTGTGTCGACGCGGTGGGCGAGGCGGCGGCCGATATCGCGCGGCAGGCAGCGCTGGTGGCCGGATACGGTGATGGGGTGCCCGGTGTTCAGATCAACCGTTTCTGTGCCTCGGGCCTCGACGCGGTGAACTTCGCGGCGGCGCAGGTCATGTCCGGCCAGCACGACATGACCATCGGCGGCGGCGCGGAATCCATGAGCCGGGTGGGTTTGGGTGCGGCGGGCGGAGCCTGGCCGGTCGATCCCTCGATTGCGATCCCGGCTTACTTTCTCCCCCAGGGCATTTCGGCCGACCTGATCGCGACCAAATATGATTTCTCGCGTGACGATGTGGATGGCTATGCCGTCGAGAGCCAGAAGCGCGCGGCGGCCGCGTGGCAGGAGGGCCGCTTTCGCGACTCGGTGATGACGATCAAGGACATCAACGGCATGACGCTGCTCGACCGTGACGAGCATATGCGGCCCGCGACCACCATGCAGACGCTGGCGCAACTCCAACCGTCCTTCGCCCAGATCGGAGAGATGGCCGGTTTCGATGCAGTGGCCGTGCAGCGCTATCCCGAAGTCGAGTTCATCGATCATGTGCACACCCCGGGCAATTCGTCCGGCATCGTGGATGGAGCTGCGGCGGTGCTGATCGGAAATGCGGAGGCTGGCAAGGCGTCGGGTCTCAAGCCCCGCGCGCGTATCCGCGCTTTTGCCAATATCGGCTCCGAGCCCGCGATCATGCTGACCGGGCCGATCCCGGTCACGGAGAAGGTTCTTCGCAAGGCCGGCATGACGAAGGACGACATCGACCTGTTTGAACTGAACGAGGCCTTTGCCTCTGTGGTGCTGCGCTACATGCAGGCCTTCGACATCCCGCATGATCAGATCAACGTCAACGGCGGCGCCATCGCCATGGGGCATCCGATCGGCGCGACGGGCGCGATGATCCTCGGCACGGTGCTCGACGAATTGGAGAGGCGCGACCTGAACACGGCTTTGGTCACGCTCTGCATCGGAGCGGGCATGGGCACGGCGACAATCATCGAGAGGGTTTGACCGTGGCCCAGATTGACCGGTCGCGGGGGGTGTCGGCCAGGGCCGCCATCATCCGCACAAGAATAACGCGTGGCATTCGTATCAGCATCGGAGTGTCGTCATGAGCTTCACGAACTTCCGGATGGAGACGGACGCCGACGGGATCGCACTCGTCATCTGGGACATGGCGGGACGATCGATGAACCTGATCGACGCCGCCACGATGGCTGAATTGTCGGCGATCGTGGAAACGGTGGCTTCGGACGATGCGATCAAGGGCGCGGTGATCACCTCCGGCAAGGAGGCATTTTCTGGCGGCGCCGATCTCACGCTTCTGCAAAGCCTCGGCAATCATTTTTCCGAGGTGGCCGCGGCGCGGGGCGCGAAGGCTGCTGCTTCGCGCCTTTTCGAGGAGAGCCGCAAGCTCTCGCAGCTTTATCGGCAGCTCGAAACCTCGGGCAAGCCCTGGGTGGCCGCGATCAACGGCACGGCGGTCGGTGGCGGTTTTGAATTGTGCCTTGCCTGCCATCATCGACTCGCGGCTGAGAGTGAGAATGCGCGAGTCGGGCTGCCTGAGGTCAAGATCGGCTTATTTCCAGGCGCTGGCGGAACGACGCGCATCGCGCGGATGCTGGCCCCGGCGGATGCCTTGCAGATGCTGCTCAAGGGCGAGCAGCATGGTCTTGTCCGCGCCAAGGCGATGAAGCTGATCGACGACGTGGTGCCGGCCGGTGACCTCATCAAGGCCGCCAAGGATTGGATCAAGGCGGGCGGCAAGGCGCAGGCGCCCTGGGATGTACCCGGATACAAGCTTCCCGGCGGGCCGGTCTATTCCAAGGCCGGCATGATGACCTTCCCGGCCGCCAATGCGCTCTATCGGCGCGAGACTTACGACAATTATCCCGCCGCGCGCGCGATTCTTCAGGTGGTCTATGAGGGCTTGCTGCTGCCGTTCGATCGGGCGCTGACCGTTGAGTCCCGATATTTCGCCAGGATTCTCCGCTCGCCCGAAGCCACGGCGATGATCCGATCGCTGTTCGTTTCCATGCAGGATCTGAACAAGGGCGCGCGGCGACCGGCGTCCGTGCCGCCGACGCGGCTCAAAAAAATCGGTATCCTCGGTGCTGGCTTCATGGGCGCGGGGATCGCCTCGGTGAGTGCCCAGGCGGGTATCGAGGTGGTGTTGATCGACCGCGATCAGGAGAGCGCCGACAAAGGCAAGGCCCAGGTCGAGGCGTCGCTATCCCGCCAGGTCAGCCGGGGCCGCATGAAAGCCGAGCAGCGTAATTCGGTTCTGGCGCGTATCACGCCGGCCGGCGATTATGCCGCGCTCAAGGGCGTGGATTTGATCGTCGAGGCGGTATTCGAAGACCGTAAGGTCAAGGCTGAAGCAACGGCAAGGGCCCAGGGCTTCGCGCCGGATGTCGTGTTCGGCTCCAACACCTCGACATTGCCGATCACCTCGCTCGCCGAAACCGCGAAGGACCCGGCGCGCTTCATCGGCATTCACTTCTTCTCGCCGGTGGAGCGAATGATGCTGGTCGAGATCATTGTGGGTGAAAAGACCGATGAGGTGGCGCTGGCCACAGCGCTCGATTTCGCGCGCGCCATCCGCAAGACGCCGATCGTGGTCAACGATTCCCGCGGCTTCTACACCTCGCGCGT
>Ga0182743_1001559_pt1 | contig 22026 bp, 15 predicted proteins | sample eDN3rd30CKraftOP_FD_128522 | JGI IMG/M metagenome (GOLD analysis project Ga0182743, IMG submission 128522) | Enriched Organic Plus compost microbial communities from Emeryville, California, USA - eDNA 3rd pass 30_C Kraft OP (version 2) (version 2) ... | reverse complement strand
GCGATGCGCAAGATGCTGACGATGCTCAATGCCATCGCCAAACACGGTTCGAAATGGAATCCGACGCTGCAGTCGGCTTGACTTCCAAGACGGTTGCTCGGCCCCGCTGCGCGGGGCTGCCCTCGGGCCAACTGGCCGGCCCGGCCCAGACACGGCAGGCGGAGGCTCGCAACAGCGGCAGGCGTCGGCCTCAACCCCCTAGGCTGGCTGCTGCAGCGCTTGATCGCGCGGCACGTCCCAGGTTTGGAATACATCAAAAGCACCGGCCAGCGCCCGATGCATGCCACTGCCGTGAGTCCCTGCGGGGTGCCGGTGGGGTGTCGCTGGCCAGTTGGCCCGAGGGCAGTCGCCCGCAGGGCGACCTAGGGCGCCTCGTGGCGCGCCCAAGCCGAGGGACTTGGCCAGCGACACCCCACCGGCACCCCGCAGGGACGCCTCAACAGAGACATCTTTCGCCGGCACCACCCACGCCTCAACGCAGGAAAAAAAACCGCCCTCGCTTCAGGAGGCAGCCACCTCCCCCACATACCGGCAGTCCAGCTCCAGCGCCAGTTCGTCCCGCCCCAGGATGTCGATCTCGACCGCCGTCCCGCGCTCCAGTTCGGGCAGCCCGCCCACCCGGGTCACCAGCGGCGCGTTGGCCAGCCGGACCAGGTCGTCGCGCAGCACGTGCGCCGTGACGCGCGTCAGGCCTTGCTGGTGCAGCCAGCGCAGGCACCAGTAGCGCTCCAGCGCGCTCTGGAATTCGGCCCAGGCCGCGTATTGCGCGTCGAACGCGCCGATGATGGCGAACAGGTCGGCGTCGCGTGGCTTGAAGGGCGCCACCAGGCGCGCCGACACGCCGTTGTCCACCGCCGCGATCAGCTGCCATTGGTTGACCAGGTCGACGTAGCGGCGCAGCGGCGAGGTGCTCCAGGCGTATTGCGGCACGCCGATGGCCTCGTGCGGCAGGGCCTGGGTGCTCATGCGCACCCGGCCGGCCTGTTGCGAGCGGTAGATGCCGGGCACGCCGTGCTGGTGCAGCAGGCCGCCCCACAGGTTATTGGCGAGGATCATGTATTCCGCCACCATGCGGTCCAGCGGCGCGTTGCGCTGGCGCGGCACCAGGCGCACCGGCGTGTCGGGGTCGTCGGGGCTGCCGTCCAGGTAGAAGCTGTACTCGACCCGCGAGTTGTTCTCGGGCTTGCCGCGCACTTCGTCGCGCTTGGCCGACAGCGCCTGCGCCAGGCGCCACAGCGGCCGCAGCCAGTGCGCGTAGGGCAGGTCGGCCTGTGGGTCGGCCAGCGACGCCTCGGTGATCTGCGTGTCCAGCATGTTGTGGCGCAGGTTCTCGCGCACCACGATGCGTTCCAGCCGGGTCTCCGATTCGATGATTTCGCCCGTGGCCGGGTCGGCCGTCACGTACAGCGACAGCGCGGGCACCTCTCGGCCCGCGTCCAGCGAGAAGGCCTGGATCACCGCGTCGGGCTGCATTGGGATCTTGTCGCCCGGCATGTACACGGTGGACATGCGCGCGCGCGCCAGCTTGTCCAGCTCGCTGTCGCGCGTCACCGCCAGGCCGGGGGCGGCCACGTGCACGCCCACGCGGAGGCGGCCATCGGGCAGTTCCGATACCGACAGCGCATCGTCGATCTCGGTGGTGGTGACGTCGTCCACCGAATAGATTTCGGCGTCCGACAGCGGCAGGTCGCGCTCGACGGGCGGCACTTCCACGTCGGCAAAGCCCGTGCCGCGCGGGAAATGCACCGCCAGGAAGCGGCGCTTGTGCAGCGCCAGGGCGCTGGGCCAGGCGCCCAGTTCCAGCAGCAACCGGTCGGGGCTCTTCTGCAGGCGCGAGCACGCGGCGTCCAGGGCCTTCCATTGCTGCGAATTCTTGTCCGGCTTCACGACCAGCGACTCGGCCGCCTGCGCAATGGGCTCGGGCAACTGGCCTGCCGCCATCTCGTCCACCCAGCGCTGCTGCTGTTCTGCCTGCAGGCGTTTTTTCTCAAGCGCGGCCAGGGCCGCGGCCAGGATGTCGGGCGGAGCGGGGCGGTAGCGGCCGGTGCCGCGCCGGTGGAAATAGGCCGGCGCGCCGTGCAGGCGTATCAGCAGCGCGGCGTGCTCCACTGGGGTGGGGGGGTGGCCGAAGTACTCGGCGGCCAGCTCGGGCGCACCGAATTCCTCCTGCGGCGCGCATTCCCACAGGAATTGCAGGTCGATCTCGTCGGCCGCGGCGGCGGCCTGGGCCATCAGTGCGGCGGGCTCGGGCGCGGAGAACGTGAACAGGGTGCTGTTGCGCTTGATCTTGCTGCGCTTGCCGGACTCGGCCTCGACCTGCAGGCTGGCGTCCGTCTCGGACATGATGTTGGCGGCCTTGAAGCTGCCGTCATCTTCGTAAAACACGTACATGATTTTGGCGATCCGTCAGGCGCCGCGCGTCGGCGCGGCTGCGGCGGCCGGAGGGCGCGCCGCGAAAAATCGGGTGGCGTGGGCGGGGCTCAGGGGCCGGCTGGGTCGAGCGCGAATTCCAGGACTTCGGGCAGCCAGCGGGCGAAGTCGGACAGGCCGTGATCGCTGCCTTCCACGATACGCTGGCGGCAGCCGGCATAGCGGTCGCGCATCTCGCGCCAGTCCAGCACTTCGTCCCCCGTGGCCCCCACCAGGAAATAGCGTTCCGGGTGGGGCAGTTCGCCCACTTCCATGTCGGCGAGTTCCTGCACGTATTCCGGCCGGAACACGAACGGCGCGTCGGAATGATACATGCGGTGTTCGCCCACCTGGGTCGCCAGGTCGCGCGCCGCGTGCACCGCCGGGTTCAGCAGCACCGCCCGGCAATCCAGTTGCTGCGCAAGCCAGGTGGCGTAGTAGCCGCCCAGCGACGAGCCCACCACGGTCAACCGTCCCGGCCCGTCCGGCCGGGCCAGCTGCGCACGCGCGGTCTGCAGGATCAGCGCGGCGGCCTCGCGCGGGCTGGCGGGCAACTGGGGGCAGGCCCACGCGTCGGACAGACCGCGTTCGGCCATGGCCTGCGCCATCAGGCGGGCCTTGAACGAATCCGGCGAGGACCGAAAACCGTGGAGGTACAGGATCATGCGGGGCGCCATTGCGCGTCTCCTTGAAGTCTGCAGGGTGCGGCGCGGCGGCCGGCGCGGTCAGCCCCGGCGTTCGGCCAGGGCCTGCAGCAGCTTGCCGTGCACGCCGCCGAAGCCGCCGTTGCTCATCACCACCACGTGGTCGCCCGGCCGGGCCGCCGCCGTCACGGCCGCCACCAGCTCGTCCAGGTCGTCGTGGCCGCTGGCGCGCTCGCCCAGCGGCGCCAGCACGCGCGCCGGGTCCCAGCCCAGCGCGTGCTTGCCCTCGCGGGCGCCGAAGCAGAACACCCGGTCGGCCTGGGCCAGCGCCTGGGGCAGGCGCTCGGCCATGGTCCCCAGCTTCATGGTGTTCGAGCGCGGCTCCAGCACGGCCAGGATGCGCGCCGCGCCCACCTGGCGGCGCAGCCCTTCCAGCGTGGTGGCGATGGCCGTGGGGTGGTGGGCGAAATCGTCGTAGACCTTGATGTCGTCGACGGTGCCGCGCAGCTCCATCCGGCGCTTGACGCCGCCGAACCGGCCCAGTGCGGCGATGCCGTCGGCCGCCGGCACGCCGGCATGTTCCGCCGCGGCTAGCGCCGCCAGCGCGTTCATGCGGTTGTGCGTACCGCCCAGCCGCCAGTGCACCGTGCCCAGTTGGCGTCCGTCGCGAAGCACCGCGAAGGCGCCGTCCGCGTCGGGTTCGCCGGCCTGCCACGCACCGTCCGGTCCGAAGCGCACGGTTTCGGACCAGCAGCCGCGCGCCAGCACGCGCTCCAGCGGCTCGCTGCCGGTGGGGGCGACGATGCGCCCGCTGGCCGGGATAGTGCGCACCAGATGGTGGAATTGAGTCTCGATAGAGGCCAAGTCGGGAAAGATGTCCGCGTGATCGTATTCCAGATTGTTGAGAATGGCGGTGCGCGGGCGGTAGTGCACGAACTTGGAGCGCTTGTCGAAGAAAGCCGTGTCGTATTCGTCGGCCTCGATGACGAAGGGCCGTACTTCGGGGTCGAAGCGGGCAGATACCTGCAGGTCGGGCGCGATGCCGCCGATCAGGAAGTTCGGGTACCGGCCGGCGGCCTCGAGGATCCACGCCAGCATCGAGCTGGTGGTGGTCTTGCCGTGGGTGCCGGCCACCGCCAGCACATGCTGGCCGGGCAGGATGTGCTCGCCCAGCCATTGCGGCCCGGATACGTAGCGTGCGCCGCTGTCCAGGATGGCTTCCATCAGGGGGTTGCCGCGGCTGACAACGTTGCCGATCACGTACAGGTCGGGCTTCAAGGCCAGTTGTTCGGCGCCGAAGCCTTCGATAAGCGTGATGCCCTGCTCGGACAGCTGGGTGCTCATGGGGGGGTAGACGCCGGCGTCGCAGCCGGTGACCTTGTGGCCGGCCGCGCGTGCAATCAGCGCCAGCCCGCCCATGAAAGTGCCGCAGATGCCGAGTATGTGCAGATGCATGGGGTGATTCTCCTGGGCCGGACATTGTAGAGGCTGCGGCATTTTGCCGTGCCGCGCGGTATGATCCGCCCATGGATCGTCGTCTTTTCCTGCATGCGGGCGTAGCCGCGGCGCTGGCCGCCGGCACGGCTCGCGCCCAGCGTCCCGACACCGGTGCCGCGCCCGCTGCGGTGGCCGACCTCATCGCCCGCCAACTGCCCGACCTGCAAGGCAGGCCGCAGGCCCTGTCGCAATGGCGCGGCCGTCCGATGGTCGTCAATTTCTGGGCCACCTGGTGCGCGCCCTGCGTCAAAGAGATGCCCGAATTGGATGACCTGCAAAAACAGCATCCCAAAGTGCAGTTTGTGGGAATCGGCATCGATAAGGCCGAGAACATCGCCAAATTCGTCCAGAAAGTCCCCGTGTCGTACCCGCTTTTGGTAATGGGAGGGGGGGCGATCGACCTGCTGCGGAAACTGGGAAATCCGGCCGGTGGGCTGCCTTTTACGCTGGTGTTCAACGCAGATGGCAGCGTAAACCGTAAAATACTCGGGCAAATCCATCCCGACGATCTGCGACGCACGCTTGCGGGCCTGGCTGCCTAGTCGTCCAGCACTCGCCCGTGGTGGTGTGTTGGACAAATACGGCATTTTGGCGTAAAAAGTCGGTTTATCTGTCGTTTTTGCGGGTGTTGCTGCAACAAGTATTCTGCGGTATGCACGATTGTAGGTATGTGAGTCGACTGCGGCGTGCAACCACGGCGGTGCAACGACGCACCAGTCCTGCAAACCCTCTGCAAATGTCCGCAAAACCCCGGTAGCAATCCATGGCGCGACGCATACTCGTATTGCACGGCCCCAACCTGAACCTGCTCGGCACCCGGGAGCCCGGCATCTACGGCAGCCGCACGCTGGCGCAGATCAATGCCGAACTGGCTGCATTGGCCACCGAACTGGGGGCCGAACTCACTTCGTGGCAGGGCAATCACGAGGGCGCGCTGGTCGACCGCATCCAGGCCGCCGCCGGCGACGGTACCGATTTCATCATCATCAATGCCGCTGCCTACACGCACACCAGCGTGGCGGTGCGCGACGCGCTGGCAGGGGTGGCGATTCCCTTTATTGAAGTACATTTGTCCAATCTCTATAAGCGCGAGTCGTTCCGGCAGCATTCCTACCTGTCCGACATTGCCGTCGGCCTGATCAGCGGGCTCGGGCCGGACGGCTACGAAGCCGCGCTGCGCTACGCGGTACGGCACTGAGCCGGCCGTCTTCCAACGTCTACACCCATTTCCAAGCACATGGCGCAGACCCGCTCGGGGGCGCCGCCAACACTAATCGGGAAGCAGCTTCTTATGGACCTCCGAAAACTCAAGACCCTGATCGACCTGGTGGCGGAATCGGGCATCGCCGAACTCGAGATCACCGAAGGGGAAGGCAAGGTTCGCATCGTCAAGTTCTCCCAGGCGGTGCAGCCGGTGGCCTACCACGCCGTCGAGGCGGCCGCTCCCGTTGCCGCGGCGGCCCCCGCCGCTGCCGCCGCTCCCGCGGCCGCCGAGGCGGCCCCGGCGGTGCAGGGCCACGTGGTCAAGGCCCCCATGGTCGGCACCTTCTACCGCTCGCCCAATCCCGGCGCGGCGCCCTTCGTCGATGTCGGCCAGTCGGTCAAGGAAGGCGATCCTCTGTGCATCATCGAAGCGATGAAGCTGCTCAACGAGATCGAGGCCGACAAGTCCGGCGTCATCAAGGAAATCCTGGTCGAGAACGGCGAGCCCGTCGAATACGGCCAACCGCTGTTCGTCATTGGCTGATACGCTGATCCTCCTATGTTCGAAAAAATCCTGATCGCCAATCGCGGCGAGATTGCTCTGCGTATTCAGCGTGCCTGCCGCGAGCTGGGCATCAAGACCGTGGTGGTGCACTCCGAGGCCGACCGCGACGCCAAATACGTGCGCCTGGCCGACGAATCCGTGTGCATCGGGCCCGCGCCGTCGCGCGAGAGCTACCTCAACATGCCGGCGATCATCTCGGCGGCCGAGGTCACCGATTCCGAGGCGATCCACCCCGGCTACGGCTTCCTCTCCGAGAACGCCGACTTCGCCGAGCGGGTCGAGAAAAGCGGCTTCGTCTTCATCGGCCCGCGTCCCGAGACCATCCGCCTGATGGGCGACAAGGTCAGTGCCAAGCGCGCCATGATCGAGGCCGGCGTGCCGGTCGTGCCCGGCTCCGAGGGCGCGCTGCCCGACGATCCGCAGGAGATCATGCGCGTGGCGCGCGAGGTCGGCTATCCGGTCATCATCAAGGCGGCCGGCGGCGGCGGCGGCCGAGGCATGCGGGTGGTGTACACCGAGGCGGCCCTGCTGAACGCGGTCAACATGACGCGTTCCGAGGCCGGCGCGGCGTTCAACAACCCCGAGGTCTACATGGAGAAGTTCCTCGAGAACCCGCGCCATGTCGAGATCCAGGTCCTGGCCGACGGCGGCCGCAACGCCGTGTGGCTGGGCGAGCGCGATTGCTCCATGCAGCGCCGCCACCAGAAGGTCATCGAGGAAGCGCCGGCCCCCGGCATCACCCGCCGCCTGATCGAGCGCATCGGCGACCGCTGTGCCGATGCCTGCCGCAAGATGGGCTACCGCGGCGCGGGCACGTTCGAGTTCCTGTACGAAAACGGCGAGTTCTACTTCATCGAGATGAACACGCGCATCCAGGTCGAGCACCCGGTCACCGAGCTGATCACTGGCGTCGACCTCGTGCAGCAGCAGATCCTCATCGCCGCCGGCGAGAAGTTCCTGCTGCGCCAGCGCGACATCGCCCTGAAGGGTCATGCCATCGAGTGCCGCATCAACGCCGAGGATCCGTTCCGCTTCGTGCCCAGCCCCGGCCGCATCACCAACTGGCATGTGCCGGGCGGCCCCGGCGTGCGCATCGACTCGCACGCGTTCAACGGCTATTTCGTGCCCCCCAACTACGACTCCATGATCGCCAAGGTCATCACCTATGGCGATACTCGCGAACAGGCGCTGGCCCGCATGCGCACCGCCCTGTCCGAGATGGTGGTCGAGGGCATTTCCACCAACATCCCGCTGCATCGCGAGCTGATGCAGGACGCGCGCTTCATCGAAGGCGGCACCAGCATCCATTACCTGGAAAACAAGCTGTCGCAGCGTCCCTGAACGCGGTGCGGCGAACGCCACGCCGCCGCCGGGCAGGGCCGCGCGGCCGCTGCAGGGCCTCCCCCGGGCGGCCCGCGGCGGCCGCCATACAGGAAGACCATCATGCGTGAACTCGTGCTCCATTGCCTGGAGGCGCAGGCCGAGGCGCTGTCCGATGCGCTGCTGGAGGCGGGCGCGCTGTCCGTTTCCGTCGAAGACGCCGACCTCGGCACCGAGGCCGAGCGGCCGCTGTTCGGCGAGCCCGGCACCGAACCCGACGTGCAGGCCTGGGACCGCAATCGTGTCGTGGCGCTGCTGCCCGACGGCGCCGATCCCGCGCAGATGCTGGAAGAAGCCCTCGTGGGCGCCGGCATGGACCCGCTGGTGGCCGAAGGCTGGTCGCTGCGCGAGGTCCCCGATGCCGACTGGGTGCGCCTGACGCAGGCCCAGTTCGGCCCCATCCAGGTGGCCGAGCGGTTGTGGATCGTGCCCAGCTGGCACCGCGACGACCCCACCGTTGCCGAACAGACCGCCCGCCTGGGCGCCGACGCCATCCATATCGAGCTCGACCCGGGCCTGGCCTTCGGTACCGGCAGCCATCCCACCACCCATCTGTGCCTGTCCTGGCTCGAGGCCGAGCTGCCGGTAGGCGCCAGGCTGCTGGACTACGGCTGCGGCTCGGGCATCCTGGCCATCGCCGCGCGCAAGCTGGGCGCGGGGCCTATCGCCGCCGTGGACATCGATCCGCAGGCGGTGCAGGCCACCGTCGACAACGCGCGCACCAACCACGTCGAACTCGACGCCATGCTGCCCGACGGCCTGGCCGAAGGCACCTTCCAGGTCGTGGTGGCGAACATCCTGTCCAATCCCTTGAAGGTGCTGGCGCCCATGCTGGCCGGGCGCGTGGCACCCGGTGGACACCTGGTGCTGTCCGGTGTCCTGGAGCGCCAGGCCGAGGAAGTGGCCGCGGCCTACGCGCCGTGGCTGGCCATGTCGGTGTGGCGCGCCCGCGACGGCTGGGTCTGCCTGCACGGCCGCCGTACCTAGCGCGCCTTTTCCCGAGACCGCCATGGCGCTGGTAACCCGTTGCCCGCACTGCCACACCGCCTTCCGCGTCGTGCTGGACCAGTTGCGCGTGCGCAATGGATTGGTGCGTTGCGGTGTGTGCGAAACCGTGTTCGACGGGCGAGCGTGCCTGGAGCCGGTGCCCGGCGCCACCGACGAGGCGGGCGCGGGTGGCGCGCCTGGCGCCGCCGCGCCGTCCGGCCCGCGTCCCGCTGCACCCGACGTCCCCGCGCCCTCCCGGCCGCTCGAGCCGCATGTGCCCGCTACGGCGTCCGTCTCTCCGCTGCCCACGCGGGGCGTGGCCGCGCCCGAACTGCCGCGTGCCACCATGGTGGCCGCCACGCCGCCCGCCGAGCGGCCGTCCTCCGTCCCGCCTGCTGTTTCGCCCGCCGTGCTCCGCGGCCGCCGCGATCCGGCCGGCCCCCGATCGGGCCAATGGGGTGGGGCTGCCCCTGCCGCCCAGCCGCCGCACGACTGGCCCGACGACGAATCCCTGCTGGATGACGACGAAGATCTGCCGTTGCCCGGCGATGACGAAGACCTGTCCCGGCCTGGCGCCGTGCCGCTTAGCCGGCCGGTCGGGGCGGCTAGCGGCGGGCCGTGGGATACGCACGAGCCCGGGCACGACGGCCCACCCGTTGCGACGCATCCCATGCAACCCGGGCTGGACTCTTCGCCATGGGACGACGCCGAAGACCGCCTGCCGCCCACCGTTCTGCGCGGTCGGGCGGACCGTCCCCTGCGGCCGGTCGACGACACGTCCGTCATCCGCGCTCGCGAACCCGACGATTTCCCCTTGCGCGATGACGGCGAACCTCGCCTGGCCGCCGACCCGGACGGCACCGGGCGGCTGCGCACCGCTCACCGATCCGGCGAGGCGCTTTCGGCCGGCCGCGACGAGCCGGGGCTGGACCTGGAGGCCGGCCCCACCCATGGCGATGCCGACGCGGTGTATGGCGAGACGCGCATGCGCTACTCTCGCGCCACCGACGCGGGCCATGCGCCGCCCGAGTTCCTCGACCAGGACCTGATCGAGGCGCAGCGCGCCCGCCGCCGCGGCTGGGCCTGGGCCTGCCTGGCCGGCGTGGTGGTCCTGGCGTTGCAGCTGCTCTTCGCGTATCGCACCCAAATTGCCATCGCTGCGCCGTCCCTGCGTCCACTGCTGGCTGCCGCATGCCAGCCGCTGGGCTGCAGCGTGGGCTATGCGCGCCGCATCGAGCGCATCTTCATCGTCTCGTCGTCGCTGCATACGCCCACCGGCTCTGCCGGGCAGGTCGAAGCGGGCCGGTCGCGCCTGGTGCTGACCGTGACGCTGCGCAACCGCTACGACAAGGACCAGCACTGGCCCATGCTGGCGCTGGATCTTACCGATCTGTCGGACACCGTGGTGGCCCGCAGGATGATTTCTCCCGAAGCCTATCTGTCGCCCGCGCAGGCGGCCGGTCCCATGCCCGCTGGCGCCGAGGTCACGGTCAACGTGCCCATCGAAGTCGTAGGCCTGCAGGTCAACGGTTATCAACTCGACAAATTCTTTCCCTGAAGGATGAAAGCATGACGGCTCCCGTACTGATTTGCGGTTCCATGGCGTTTGACAGGATCGCGGTGTTCGAAGGGCGCTTCAAGGAGCACATCCTGCCCGACCGCATCCAGTCGCTCAGCGTGTCGTTCCTGGTGCCCAGCATGCGCCAGGAATACGGCGGCTGCGCGGGCAATATCGCCTACAACCTGAAGCTGCTGGGCGGCAATCCCGTGCCCGTGGCCACCGTGGGCGAGGACGCCGGTGATTACCTCGAGCGCCTGAAGGGCCTGGGCGTGGACGTGTCGCGCATCCGTGTCGTGCCGGGTACCTACACCGCCCAATGCTTCATCACCACCGACCTCGACGACAACCAGATCGCCGCCTTCCACCCCGGCGCGATGGAGTTCTCGGCCGACAACGAGTTCGGCGACACGCGGGCGGCATGGGGCGTGGTGGCGCCCGACTCCAAGGCCGGCATGTTCGCGCATGCCGAGCGCTTCAAGGCCCGTGGCATTCCCTTCGTGTTCGACCTGGGCCAGGCCATGCCGCTGTTCGACGGCGCGGACATCGAGCGCATGCTGGGCCTGGCCCAGGTGCTGACCGTCAACGACTACGAGGCCGGTGTCATCGAGGAGCGCACCGGCCGCAGCATGGCCGACATCGCGCGCGGCATGCAGGCCGTGCTGGTGACGCGGGGCGCGCAGGGCGCCACGCTGCTGGCCGAGGGGCAGTCGGTCGAGGTGCCCGCCGCCAAGCCCACCGCAGTGGTGGATCCCACGGGCTGCGGCGACGCGCACCGCGCCGGCCTGCTGTACGGCCTGACCGTCGGCATGAATTGGCTGGACAGCTGCCGTCTGGCCAATCTGATGGGCGCCATCAAGGTGGCCTCGCGTGGCCCGCAGAACCATGCGCCGACCCGCGCCGAGATCGACGCGCAGCTGCGCGCGGCATACGGCATCGGCCTGCCGGCCTGAGAGGGCGCGGCGCGGGGGGGCTTGGGGAACTGCAACGTGCCGCTACGATCCAACCTCCTTGTAGCCACCGTGCCCGCTTTTATCCGTTGCACCCTGTTTCGCAGCTGATGCCCGTTCCCATTACGCCGGGGTATCATCAAACACCGTCGGCCATTCCGATAGGAGTTCCAATGACAATTTCCCTCTCTTCCCTTCCGGCCATGCCGCGCGCGGGCCGCTGGCTGGCCATCGCGGCGGCGGCGACGGCACTGACCATGGTCGCCGGCTGCGCCAATCGCAGCGCTTCCAGCGGCGTGTACACGTATGACCAGGCCCAGCGCGAGCAGATCGTGCGCGCCGGCACGGTCACCGGCGTGCGCCCCATCACTATCCAGGGCGACAAGTCCAGCGGCGCGGGCCTGCTGGCCGGCGGTGCGCTGGGCGGCGTGGCGGGCAACGCCATCGGCGGCGGCTCGGGCCGTGCCCTTGCCACGGTGGGCGGCGCCCTGCTGGGCGCGCTGGCCGGCAACGTCGTCGAGAACCGCGTCGACCGCAACTCGGGCTACGAGATCACCGTGCGCCTGGACAACGGCGAAACTCGCGTGGTCGCGCAAGAGGCCGACGTGCCCATCAGCGTGGGCCAGCGCGTGCAGGTCATCAGCGGCGCCGGCCCCACGCGCGTGGCGCCCATGTAGCTCCCGCCATTGCAACGCACAAGCCCGCCAGCAGGCGGGCTTGTTCATTGCGGGCCGGTCTTGTCTGCATCCGGCCCGCGGCGGGTACCGGCCGCGCCCGCCTGCGCCGCGCCTATTTGGCGCTATACGCCCATCATGCTGTACGTCAGGCGCGCCAGCATCATCAGCAGCACCTGCGCGATCACCAGCAGGATCAGCGGCGAGAAATCGATACCGCTGCGCGGCAGGATCTGACGGATCGGATCCAGCAGCGGCGCGGTCAGCGTCTGCAGCAACGGCATCAAGGGCGACATGGGGTTGACCCACGAGAGCACCGCTTGCAGCAGCGTCATCCACACCACCAGGTTCAGCGCCCACTTCACGGACATCAGCAGCGCCGAGCCGGCGGTGGCGGGCAGCAGTGCCCCGGGGATCAGTGAGCCCACGGTCACCAGCCACATCAGCACCAGGTAGATCAGCGCCGTCAGCCAGGTGGCCAGCAGGCTGGCCCAGTCGATCCTGCCGCCCGATGGGATGACCTTGCGCAGCGGCACCACCAGCCAATTGGTGCCCTGGTAGACCGCGCGGGCCAGGGGATTGAAGGGATGCAGGCGGACCGCATGGATCCAGGCGCGCAGGATCAGCGCCGCGCCAAACAGGGTGAAAGTGATCTCGAGCAGGAAGCGGAGGATGTCGCCGAACATGTACGGTCTGCCAAACGATAACGTCTTTTATTGTCGCATGGCGACGTATGAAAAAGCCGCCTGGCTAAGCCAGGCGGCCGGGATGCCGCTAACGCGACAGCGCGTCCTTATCAGGGACGGCCGCCGGTCGGGAACGGCCACGAGGCGGCCGGGTTCAGCGCGGTCTTGGCGCCCGGAGCAGCAGCCGTGGAGGGCGGCGTGGCGGGCTTCTTGGGGGCAGCCTTCTTGGCAGCGGGCTTTTTGGCAGCAGCCTTCTTGGCGGCAGGCTTCTTGGCAGCGGGCTTCTTGGCCGCGGCCTTCTTCGCAGGCGCCTTCTTGGCGACAGCCTTCTTGGCAACCGCCTTCTTGGCTACGGCTTTCTTGGCAACGGCCTTTTTGGCGACGGCCTTTTTGGCAACCGCCTTCTTGGCCGGGGCCTTCTTGACGGCCTTCTTGGCGGCAACCTTCTTGGTTGCTACCTTCTTGGCGGCGACTTTCTTTACGGCCTTCTTGGCAGCAACCTTCTTGGCCGGGGCTTTCTTGACGGCCTTCTTGGCTGCAACCTTCTTCACGGCCTTCTTCGCTACCGGCTTCTTGGCGGCGACCTTCTTGACCGCTACCTTCTTGGCGGCGGCCTTCTTGGCCGGGGCCTTCTTGGCAGCAGCCTTCTTGGCTGCGGGTTTCTTCACCGCCTTCTTGGCGGCTTTCTTGGCAGTTGCCATGGTCATGCTCCTTAGGTTCAGGGGTCCCAGAACATAAACCCGCGTTGCAGTTGCCGGCTGGCGACTGCACGTCGGGCTATTCATCGGCGCATGCCCCTGTCCCGTATGGGCGACAGCTACCGCGGCTTGCGCTAATGAATTCAGCACGGCCACTTGAGATGGCCCCCGCTACGTTGGCGCGGGCCATTTCAAATGGCGCCGACAGGCGGCCCGCAGGCCGCCTACCGCTTGGTCTTCGCGTACTCGAACGCCGGCACCGGCAACTGCGCGACCCGGCAAGCGGGTCGCGGCAGAGGAAGCATCATTCCCAGTTCAGCGTGCCACCGGTCTGGTATTCGATTACGCGCGTCTCGAAAAAGTTGCGTTCCTTCTTCAGGTCGATCATTTCCGCCATCCACGGGAAGGGATTCTCTTCCTGCGGGAACAGCGGCTCGATGCCGATCTGCTGGCAGCGCCGGTTGGCGATGAAACGCAGATAGGATTTGAACATGGGAGCATTGAGACCCAGCACGCCACGCGGCATGGTGTCTTCGGCGTAGGCGTACTCGAGTTCGACCGCAGTGCGGAACAGGCCGCGGATCTCCTCGCGGAATTCCGGGGTCCACAGGTGCGGGTTCTCGAGCTTGATCGTGTTGATCAGGTCGATGCCGAAATTGCAGTGCATGGATTCATCGCGCAGGATGTACATGTACTGTTCGGCGGCGCCGGTCATCTTGTTCTGTCGGCCCAGCGCCAGGATCTGGGTGAAGCCCACGTAGAAGAACAGGCCTTCCATCAGGCAGGCGAAGACGATCAGCGACTTCAGCAGCGTCTGGTCGGCCTCGGGCGTGCCCGTCTTGAAGTCCGGGTCGGCGATGGCGTCGATGAAGGGAATCAGGAACTCGTCCTTGGCCCGGATCGACGGCACTTCGTTGTAGGCGTTGAAGATCTCGGATTCGTCGAGGTCCAGGCTTTCGACGATGTACTGGTAGGCGTGCGTGTGGATGGCTTCCTCGAACGCCTGGCGCAGCAGGAACTGCCGGCACTCGGGGGCCGTGATGTGCCGATAGGTGCCCAGCACGATGTTGTTGGCGGCCAGCGAGTCGGCGGTGACGAAGAAGCCCAGGTTGCGCTTGACGATGCGGCGCTCGTCCTCGGTGAGCCCGTTGGGGTTCTTCCAGAGGGAGATGTCGCGCGACATGTTGATTTCCTGCGGCATCCAGTGGTTGGCGCAGGTGGCCAGGTACTTTTCCCAGGCCCACTTGTACTTGAACGGCACCAGCTGGTTGACGTCGGTCTGGCCGTTGATGATGCGCTTGTCGGCCACGCGTACGCGTCCGGCGGACGGCGTCGACGCCGCGCCCGGGGTGGGCAGGGCGGCGTCGCCGAACACGCCCGTGCCGGCGCGCACCGGCTCGGGTGCGCCGGCAGCGGCCGGCCGCCCTTCGGCCGGGGCGGCCGACGGCGTCGGTTGCAGGGCGGTGTTCTCGTCTTCCCAATTCAGCATGATTGAATTCTCCGGCAGCGGTTTATTGGCAGGCTTCGCACTCTTCGAAGCCGGGGTCGCCGGGCCTCATGGTGCAAACCGCTCCGAGGATTTCAGGTTCAGGCAGGGCTGGGGCCGCGGCCGACGCGGCAGGTGCCGCAGCGGGGGCGGCGCTGACGGCGTTCAGTTCGCCGCCACGGCCGGTGGACTTCTCGGCGCTGGTGGCGCCCAGCGTGCGCAGGTAGTACGTGGTCTTCAGGCCACGCTGCCACGCCAGCTTGTAGGTTTCGTCCAGCTTCTTGCCCGAGGCGCCGGCCATGTAGATGTTCAGCGATTGGGCCTGATCGATCCACTTCTGGCGGCGCGCGGCGCACTCGACCAGCCAGCTCGGCTCGACTTCGAAGGCCGTGGCGTAGAGCTGGCGCAGTTCGGCGGGTACGCGATCGATACGGGACAGGCTGCCGTCGAAGTACTTGAGGTCGGCGACCATGACTTCGTCCCAGAGACCGAGTTTCTTGAGGTCGCGAACGAGGTAATCGTTGACGACCGTGAACTCGCCGGAGAGATTCGATTTAACGTACAAGTTCTGGAATGTAGGTTCGATGCACGCAGATACACCAATGATATTGGAAATCGTCGCCGTTGGGGCAATTGCGATGCAGTTCGAGTTACGCATGCCGTGCGCTTTGATGCGCGCGCGCAACGCATCCCAATCGAGTGTGCTCGACTCATCGACGTCGACGTTGCCGCCGCGTTCGTCGCGCAGCATCGCGATGGAGTCTTGCGGCAGGATGCCGCGCGACCACAGCGAACCTTCGTACGACGGATACTTGCCGCGCTCTTCGGCCAGTTCGCTCGAAGCCCAGTAGGCCTGGTAGCACACCGCTTCCATCGACGTGTCGGCGAACTGCACGGCCGCTTGCGACGCGTACGGCACGCGCATCATGTGCAGGCAATCCTGGAAGCCCATGATGCCCATGCCGACGGGGCGATGGCGCTCGTTGGAACGCTGTGCCTTGTCCACGGCGTAGTAGTTGATGTCGATCACGTTGTCGAGCATGCGCATGGCCACGTGGACGGTGCGCTTGAGCTTGTCGTGGTCGAGTTCGTAGCCGCCGTCCGCGGTGGGCTTCATGTGCGCGGGCAGGTTCACCGAGCCCAGGTTGCACACGGCGATTTCCGACTCGTTGGTGTTCAGCGTGATCTCGGTGCAGAGGTTCGAGCTGTGCACCACGCCCACGTGCTGTTGCGGCGAGCGGATGTTGCACGGATCCTTGAACGTGATCCAGGGGTGGCCGGTTTCGAACAGCATCGACAGCATCTTGCGCCACAGCGTCAGCGCCGGCATCTTCTTGAAGAGCTTCAGCTCGCCGCTGGCGACCTTGGCTTCGTAGCCCAGATACGCCTGCTCGAATGCCTTGCCGTACTTGTCGTGCAGGTCGGGGCAGTCGGACGGCGAGAACAGCGTCCAATCGCCGTTTTCCATCACGCGCTTCATGAACAGGTCGGGGATCCAGTTGGCCGTGTTCATGTCGTGGGTGCGGCGGCGCTCGTCGCCGGTGTTCTTGCGCAGCTCCAGGAACTCTTCGATGTCCAGGTGCCAGGTTTCCAGGTACGTGCACACCGCGCCCTTGCGCTTGCCGCCCTGGTTGACCGCCACGGCCGTGTCGTTGACGACCTTCAGGAACGGCACCACGCCCTGGCTTTCGCCGTTGGTGCCCTTGATGTGGCTGCGCAGCGCGCGCACCGGGGTCCAGTCGTTGCCCAGGCCGCCCGCGTACTTGGCGAGCAGGGCGTTTTCCTTGATGGCGTCGTAGATGCCTTCCAGGTCGTCGGAGACGGTGGTGAGATAGCACGACGACAGCTGCGAGTGCAGCGTGCCCGAATTGAACAGGGTCGGGGTCGAGCTCATGAAGTCGAACGACGACAGTATCTCGTAGAACTCGATGGCGCGGGCTTCGCGGTCGGTCTCGCGCAGCGCCAGGCCCATGGCCACGCGCATGAAGAACACCTGCGGCAGCTCGATGCGCGTGCCGCGGATGTGCAGGAAGTAGCGGTCGTACAGGGTCTGCAGGCCCAGGTAGTCGAACTGCAGGTCGCGGCGCGCATCCAGCGCGGCGGCCACGCGGGCCAGGTCGTACTCGCCCAGCTTGGGATCGAGCAGGCCGCCCTCGATGCCGCGCTTGACGAACGTGGGGAAGTACTCGGCATAGCGGGCAGACATGTCGGCTTGCGAGACTTCCTCGCCCAGCACTTCCTTGCGGATCGTATGCAGCAGCAGGCGTGCGGTGACCTGGCTGTAGGCCGGGTCCTTCTCGACCAGGGCGCGTGCCGACAGGATGGCAGACTTGAAGACCTCGTCGACCGGCACGCCGTCGTACAGGTTCTTGACGGTGTCCTTCAGGATCGCCTCGGTGTCGACGAATTGCGTCAGGCCTTCACCGGCAGCCTCGATGGTGGCGCGCAGCGCGGCCAGGTCCAGCGGGCGGCGCACGCCGTTCTCGGTGACGTTCAGCACGGGATCTTGCGGGGCGGCGGGCGCGGTCTTCTCCAGCACCTGGGCGGCGGCGGCGCGCTCCTGCGCGCGCTTCTCGCGATACAGCACGTAGGCGCGGGCCACGTCGTGCTGGCCGGAGCGCATCAGGGCCAGTTCGACCTGGTCCTGCACGTCTTCAATATGGAAGGTGCCGCCGCCGGGGCGGTTGCGCACCAGGGCGTTGACCACCTGGCCGGCGAGCTGTTCGACCAGCTCGCGCACGCGCGCGGAGGCCGCGCCCTGGCCGCCATTGACGGCCAGGAAGGCCTTGGTCATGGCGATGGCGATCTTGCTGGGCTCGAAACCCACCACCGAGCCGTTGCGGCGGATGATGTTGTAGCCGGCCCATTGGCCGGCCGAGGTGTCGGCCGAAGAGTCGGAGGAGGCGGGCGGCACGGCCGAAGGCCGAGTCACAGAGGCGATCGTAGTCTGCATGGAAGCTCCTGTGCGAAGAAACGGAATGACAGGCATGGCCGGCGGCCATGCCCGGAAAAACGGTGCGATAAGGGGGGAAGGGTCGCCAGAATCGGGACGTTGCGTCCGGATGCGCAGCGGGTCCGACGAGAACCGATGCAGCGCGAATGCGACCACAAGATGTAGTGTACCACCCCCTCGATGGCACTAATTCTAGTGAGCCCATGTGGCAGTCACAAGACGCACGACCACGGGAATACCCGAGGAAGTGTTACGTTATGTGACACCAAAAGGGCTCCAGCCTACCCGAACGGGCAGACCGATGCGAGCGATCACTTCGTCCCTTTACGCCGTGTGGCGCAATACGATCTCGGCGGGGGCGGAAGTGTACAGCGTCATGGCCTGTTGCAGGTCGGCCCGGTACTGCCGCACGCTTTCCGCCTTGATGTGCCCATAGCCACGAATGTTTTCGGCCAGCGCCGCGATACGGACGGCCTGGTCCAGGCGCTCGGCCGACAGGCCGTCCAGCAGAGCCTGAACTGTGGCGCGATACTCGCCGACCAGCGCGCGCTCCATGCGGCGCTCGGCGCTGCGGCCGAACGGATCGAGCCACGTGCCGCGCAGGCCCTTCAGGCGGCGCAGCAGGCGCATGGCCGTCTCGGTGCGCGGTCCCAGCGTGATCTTGCGCGGGATGCCGGTGCGTGGGTCCTTGGGCGCGAACAGCGGCGGCGCCATGTGAAAGTGCAGCGTGTAATCGCCCTCGAACTGGCTTTCCACCTGGGCGCGGAACGTCCCGTCGGTATAGAGGCGGGCGACCTCGTATTCGTCTTTGTAGGCCATCAGCTTGAACAGGCTGCGCGCCACCGCCAGCGCCAGGCGCGGCGAGCGGGCGTCCGGCGCCACTTCGCGCTCGCGGGCCGCCACGCGGTCCACCAGCTCGCGGTACTGGCGGGCATAGGCGGCGTCCTGGTAGGCGCTCAGGTCCCGCTCGCGCCGCTCGACCGCCTTGTCGAATGATTCGGGCACCTGCAGGTGCATCACCTGCGCCGCCGGGCGCAGCGCCCCGGCCAGTGCCTGCGGCTCGTGGGCGGCCAGCCGGCCGGCGTCGAAGGCGGCCCGGTTGGCGTCGACGGCCACACCGTTCAATTCGATGGCCCGCATCAGCGCCGCCAGGCTGAGGGGCACGTCGCCGCGCTGCCAGGCATGGCCCAGCATGAACATGTTCGACAGAATGCTGTCGCCGAACAGCGCCAGCGCCGCCTGGTGGGCGTCGATGGCGGCCGTGTTGACGTCGCCGGCGGCATGGCGGATCTTGGCCAGTAGCGCCTCGCCGCGTAGCGGCGCGTCGGGGTTGCGGGTGAAATCCGAGACCGGCGCTATATAAGTATTGACGGTGACGCGGGTATGGCCATGGCGCAACGCACCCAGCGCGTCGGGCGCCACCGAGGCCACGGGGTCGCACAGGATGGCCGCGTCGGCCTGCTGCCAGTCCAGCCGCACCGGGCCGGCGGTAGCGCCGGCCGGCGCGATGCGCAGGTGGCTGATCACCGTGCCGCCCTTCTGGGCCAGCCCGGTCAGGTCCAGCACCGCCGCGGTCAGGCCCTCGAGGTGGGCCGCCATCGACACGATGGCGCCGATGGTGATGACGCCCGTGCCGCCCATCCCGGCCACCAGCAGACGATAGGTGTGGTCCAGGGGCGGCACGCCGGGATCGGGCAGGGCGGCGATACGCGCGCGCAGCCGCTCGCGGTCGGCCTGTGGAGCGGCGCTCTTGCGCGGCTTGCCGCCCATGACGGACACGAAGCTGGGGCAGAAGCCTTCCACGCACGAGTAGTCCTTGTTGCAGCTGGACTGGTCGATGGCGCGCTTGCGGCCGTAGGGCGTTTCCAGCGGCACCACCGATAGGCAGTTGGACTGCACGCCGCAATCGCCGCAGCCTTCGCAGACGGCGCTGTTGATCATCATGCGGCGCGGCGGATCGGGAAACGGATTGGCCTGGCCCTGCGGGCGCTTCCTGCGGCGGCGCTTCTCGGCGGCGCAGGTCTGGTCGTGGATCAGCACCGTCACGCCCGGGGTGTCGCGCAGCTCGCGCTGCAGCGCATCCAGCTCGCGCCGATGGTGCACGCCGATGCCGGGGCCCAGGTCGACGCCATCGTATTTCTCCGGCTCGTCGGTGGTGACGACGATGCGGGCGACGTTCTCGCCGCGCAGCTGCTGGCAGATCTGGGGCACCGAGATCGGGCCGTCGACCGGCTGGCCGCCGGTCATGGCCACGGCGTCGTTGAACAGGATCTTGTAGGTGATGTTGGCGCGGGCCGCCACCGCCTGGCGGATCGCCAGGTAGCCCGAGTGGTAGTAAGTGCCTTCGCCCATGTTCTGGAACACGTGCGGCATCGCGATGTAGGGAGACAGGCCGATCCAGTCCGCGCCTTCGCCGCCCATCTGCGTCAGGCCGCCGGTGTTGCGGTCCATCCAGGCCGCCATGTAGTGGCAGCCCACACCCGACAGCGCCTGGCTGCCCTCGGGCACCTTGGTGGAGGTGCTGTGCGGACAGCCCGAACAGAAGTAGGGCCGGCGCCGCATGCCGTCGGCCTCGTTGGACAGGGGCTGTGCGCATTGGAATGTTGCGGCGTCGCCGGTGGCGCGGATGCCCGCCGTGCGCAGCAGCCAGGCCGACAGCGGCGCGGCCAGCAGCGAGGGGCGCAGCTGGCCGGCCGAGGGAATGAACGGCTCGCCGTCCAGGCCAGACTTGCCTGCCACCGAGGGATGGTCGGGCTGGTTGAACAGCAGGTCCTTCACCTGGCTTTCCACCACCGCGCCTTTCTCTTCGACGACCAGGATGTGGCGCAGGCCCTGTGCGAACTCGCGCAGGCGCTCGGCGTCCAGCGGCCACGTCAGCCCCGGTTTGTAGATGCGCACCGGGGCATGCGGCGTATCGGTGTCCACGCCCAGGCGGCGCAGTGCCTCCAGTGCGTCCAGGTGCGCCTTGCCGACGGTGACGATGCCCACGCTCGCCCCGGGCGCCGGACAGACCAGGCGGTCGATGCTGTGGCGCCGCGCAAAGGCGCGCACGGCGCGCAGGCGCAACTGCATGCGCGTTTCCACTGCCAGCGAAAGAAAGTCGCGCGCGTTGTATTCCAGGGCCTCGGGCGACAGATCGGGGTCCGCCGGCATGTCGTAGGAGCCGGGCGGCGCCAGCTCGAACGACTGGCCGCTCTCCACCGTCTCGGAAACCGCCTTGAAGGCGACCCAGGTGCCGGCGTGGCGCGACAGCGCCCAGCCCCATAGGGCGTAGGTTTCGTATTCGTCGATGGAGGCGGGATGGACCACCGGAATCTGCCAGCCGATCAGCGAGGCCTCGCTGGCATGCGGGATGGACGAGGACACCGCCGTATGGTCGTCGCCCACCACCAGCAACACGCCGCCATGGCGCGAGGCGCCGGCGGCGTTGCCGTGGTGCAGGGCATCGCCCGCGCGGTCCACGCCCGGGCCCTTACCGTACCAGAGCGCAAACACGCCGTCGACGGTGCGGTCGGCGCGCACGCCGGCCTGCTGCGTGCCCATGACCGCCGTGGCGGCCATGTCTTCGTTGATGCCCGGCAGGAAGCGGACCTGGTGGGCATCGAGCACCGACTGCGCCTTCCACATCGCCTGGTCGACACCGCCCAGCGGCGAGCCGCGGTAGCCGGAGACGAAGCCCGCGGTATTCAGCCCGCGCTGGCGGTCCAGCCGGCGCTGCGTCAGCAGGATGCGCACCAGCGCCTGGGTGCCGGTCAGGAATACGCGGCCGCTCTCGCGCACGAGGTTGTCGTTCAGCTGGTAGCCGAGGTCGATCTGCGGGGTGGGGGCGGGCGTGCCGTCCATGGGAAGCTCCATATCTTTCCGTCATGATAGGAGCGCCCGCCCGCGGGTTTATTGCGTTATCGGATCGTGCAATCCCTATAATTTGAAATGAACGTTTCGTTTTTCGCAGAATGGGGCAGTCCGTGGATAAGACCGATCTCAATATCCTGCGTGTCCTGCAGGAGGACGGCCGGGCCTCGGCCCAGCAACTTTCCGACCAGGTAGGGTTGTCGGCCGCGCCGGTATGGCGGCGGGTGAAGGCACTGGAAGCCGGCGGGGTCATTCGCGGCTACAGCGCGCAGGTCGACCGCAGCAAGGTGGGCCTGTCGAGCTGCATGTTCGTGCAGATCAGCCTGGAACGGCATTCGGCGGCCACGGTGGAGACCTTCGAGCGCTCGGTGCGCGACGCCCCGGAGATCCTGGAGTGCTATGCCGTTACGGGCGATTCGGATTTCCTGCTGAAGATCCTGGTGGAAAGCCCCGAGGCCTACGACCAGTTCCTGCACCGGTTCCT
>Ga0182743_1001557_pt1 | contig 22037 bp, 24 predicted proteins | sample eDN3rd30CKraftOP_FD_128522 | JGI IMG/M metagenome (GOLD analysis project Ga0182743, IMG submission 128522) | Enriched Organic Plus compost microbial communities from Emeryville, California, USA - eDNA 3rd pass 30_C Kraft OP (version 2) (version 2) ... | reverse complement strand
TTCTTGAAGGAAGTGAGTATGTGTCTCTCCCGCCTTCTGGCGGGCGAACGACAATTGGGTTGCGCGACGCGGAATCAAATTGTCTAGTGAGTACACATACTCACTTCCTTCAAACGGAGGCTCTCATGTCCGCAGAACCCCGCAAGCTCTTCGAAAAAGACTGGTCCAAGGTTCGGGGCAGCATGCAGGGCCTTCACGGTGAGGGGAAATCTTTCGGCATCATGCGGACTGCGAAGATCAAAACGCTCGGCAACATGGGGGCCAGCCTTCAGCATAGCTTCCGGGAGCGGGAGACCCCGAATGCCGATCCAGACAGGACCAGCGACAACACGATCCTGGTCGGTGGCGACAACAGCAAGGACGTGCTGGCAGCGTGGAAGGATCGGGCTCCCGAGAAGATCAGGAAGAACGCCGTGCACGGTCTGGAATACTTCATCGGCGGCTCGCCCGCGAAAATAAAAGCCATGACCAGGGAGGAGCAGGACACGTACTTCCGGGATGCGCTTGGCTGGATCGAGAACCGGCACGGCAAGGAAAACGTCCTCTCAGCGATGGTCCACCGCGACGAGACCACCCCGCACATGACGGTGATGACCATCCCCCTCGATGACAGGGGCAAGCTGAACTGCCGGTCGTTCGTGGGGAACAAGAAGGCTCTCTCCGATCTCCAGACAGACTTTGCGGAGAAGGTCAGCGAGAAGCATGGCCTTCGGCGGGGCATCAAGGGCTCCACAGCGCGGCACGAACGCGTGCAGCGGGTCTATGGGGCTACATGTCCGGTGAAGACGCTGTGGCCCTCCCTGAGCGCGTCAGAGGCTCCCTCCTGCGCGGCGGCAAGGAAAGCGACGCTGACTGGCATGCACGGGCCACAGAGGCCGCCACAGACGCGCTCCGCGGCTTCCAGATGAAGATGCGGGAAGAAAAGCTCGACATGGATGCGAAGCTGAACACGGCACAGTCGATGATCCAGTCTCTTCAGTCGCTGCAACAGAGCTACAAGGCCCAGCTCGACGCAGCCCGTGAAACGCTGTCGCGATTGGTGTCGAGCCTGGAACTGGCTGACAAGGGAGCCGAGGCAAACGCTGCCCTCGAAGCCTATGCCGATCTGGAAGGGAAAATTCTCGATGGTGATCTTGGCGTCCTCAAGGATGCTGCGGGGTCGCCAGCTCGGATCGACAGGATCGTGGACATCTATGACCGGGTTATTCCTGACGGTACCGCGATGACCGAAGAGCAGGCCCGGTTCGATCGGGCGCTGGACCTGACCTTGGATGCCATGGCGGATGGCAAAGTCGCAAAACGGAAAGACCCGGTACGGATTGCGATCGAGGCTCGCGCCCTGCCCTATGTTCAGAAAGCTCTTGCTCACCTGGCACAGGATCGAGTGAACCCGCCCTTCACCAGCCGAGAAGACCGTTTGGCATTCCAGGCGGAAATCGAAGGCACTCTTTCGGAGGAGCAGCTGGTGGCCCTGAGACAGGGTGACGAGACAGTACTGGAAGATGTCCTTGGTGATCATCTTTCTCAGCAGCAACAGCTCAGCTTGGCGCTGGCTTACTTCGATCATGCAGAGGTTGATGTCGATGCTGGTGTTCGTCGCGGCATGATTGAGCGGCTCTCTGATGCAGAGGATGGACCTAAACATCAGGATCCAAGGCTTCGACACTGATCGGGCACGGTGACTTATCCACAGACTGTGTGATCCTCGTAGGTGTTAAATATGTGTTAGATTCTGTGTTAAGCTGTGGATAACGTCCTGTAAGCATATGATTCAAAATCATTTTTCAGGTGCCCTGGTAACTAAAACCCCGAATCTCGGTAACTAAAACCCCGAATCTCGGTACTTAAAACCCCGAATCTTGACAGACGGACACTAAAACCCCGAAAGTCAGGATATGGACACTGAAACCCCGAATCTCGATGCCTCCGACGAGGCGACAAAGCTCCCTGCTCCGCTCCTACCTGAGCGGCACCCGCAGCATGACCTGTTCATCTGCGACGTGGCCGACGCCATCCTCAAGGACATGATGGCGCACATGGAACACCCGTTTTACTCGCTTTCGAAGAAGCCCGAGACGAACGTGCGTCGCTATGAGCATAACGGAAACTGGATAGAAATAACACCCAGCGTCAAGGGCTTAGCGACGATCTACGACAAGGATATTCTGATCTACTGCATTTCGCAGATCATGGCGAAGCTCAAGAAGAACGAGGAGGTATCGTCAAGGGTGAGGATCAACTCGCACGATCTCTTGGTCTTCACGAACCGTGGAACCGCGGGAAAGGACTACACAGCCCTGGTCGAAGCCATCGACCGTCTGGCGGGAACGCGCATCAGCACAAACATCAAGACTTCCGACGAAGAGCAGTACGACACCTTCGGCTTGATCGACACGGCTTCGATCCGTCGCAAGCATGGCCTCGACGGGCGACTGCTCTGGTGCGAGGTGAAGCTCTCGGATTGGGTGTTCAACGCGATCCGCTCTCAAGAAGTCCTGACGCTTCACAAGGACTATTTTCGGCTGCGGAAGCCGATAGAGCGGCGGGTGTACGAGATCGCCCGCAAGCATTGCGGCTATCAGGATGAGTGGCGGATCGGCCTCCCTACCCTTCTCAAGAAGACGGGCTCACAGAGTCCTATGAAGCGGTTTCGTCAGATGATCCGTGATCTGGCCGACTACGACCACCTGCCAGACTACAGCGTTACCTTCGATGCTGAGACCGATATGGTGACGTTCCGCAATCGTGGCACCATGCTTGCCAGCTCGGGCGCGGAAGCATGGGAAGGCCACCTCGACGGGGATGCACACATTGAAGCCAAGTCGGCTGCTCCTGGCTGGGACACACACATGCTGGAGCGGGAATGGCGGTCATGGCTGGGCGAGAACGAGATCGAGCCTAAGCACCCTGTCCGCCACTTCGTGAAGTTCTGCAAGAGCTGGTACGAGAAGAGGGGGCGTCCATGATTTCATGTTTTCTGGTTATCATGATACCATGATTTCATGATAATTGCGTGCTATGGAGTCATGATACCAAGCTATTGAGAAAACATGGTTTCATGATACCATGTAAAAAACACAACCAAATCGAGCAGGTAAATCATGAGCTACATCATCGGAATGGTCTCGCAGAAAGGCGGGGCAGGGAAATCGACTCTGGCACGCCTTTTCGCGCGCGAACTCGCCAAGGACGGCTTCGCGGTCAAGATCGCAGACCTAGACACCCAACAGACAACATGCACCGAGTGGGCGGCTGATCGCGCCGAGGCGAAGATCGAGCCAGAAATCCAGGTACAGCCCTTCGGCAACATCAAGACGGCCTTGGCCGAAGCGCCTCGCTTCGACGCCTACATCCTCGACGGTCGCCCGCACTCCTCACAGCAAACGTTGGACATCGCCAAGGCGGCTGATCTGGTCGTCATCCCAACAGGACAGACGAAAGACGATTTGCGGCCTGCCGTGAAGCTCGCACACGGCCTTGCAGATGCAGGGATCAGCCCTGGCAAGATCGCGTTCGCTCTGGTGAAGACGACGAACAGCGATGCTGAGCTGAATGCTGCGCGGGCATACCTTGAGCAGACCGACTACACGACACTTGACGGTTTTGTACCTGTCTCGACTGCGTATGGCATCGCGCACGATGCTGGAAAGGTCATCACGGAGACTCCGCACCGAACGCTAAACGAGAAGGCCGAACGGCTGGCACAGTCGATCATCGACCGCTTGGCCGCACTGACGGCGGCGAAGGAGGTTGCGTAATGGCCAACACATCAATCTTGAAGAAGGGCGCTCCGCCGTCGCGTGAAAAAGCGCCAAGCGTCATCGAGGCCGATCCGCGCCCTACAGAAGGCAAGAAGAAGCCGCTCCAGGTCATGGTGCCGCCGGAAGTCTTCGATGCATTCAGTGCAAGGGCAGGGGAGGAGTTCGGCTTCTCCAAGGGCGCGAAATCTCAGCTCTTCATGGCGATGTGGGAAGCCTACAGCTCCATGAAACGCTGATACCATGATTTCATGGTATCATGATGTTTTCATAGAAGGCGTTATCACACAAAATCTGTGGATAGCTCTTTGAATTCAAATCGCTAGTGTGTCGCTGCCAGCGACTTGAAGGTACTCTTTTCCAATGCCAATCCCAGATTATCAGACCCTCATGAAACCAGTGCTTGGCATGGCGCTCGACCACGAGCGACCAGCAAAGGACATCGCGAAGGAGGTAGCGAAGCTCTACGATCTAACCCAAGACGAGATCGAGGAGCTGATACCTAGCGGACGCACGACACTGCTCTCGAACCGTGTTCACTGGGCGATCACGTACATGGTGAAGGCGGGACTCCTGGAACGACCACAACGCGGCGTTGTCATCGCAACAGCCCGGGGCAGGGAGCTTCACCGAACGCATGCTGGCCAGATCGATAATTCTGTCTTGGCACAATTCGAGGAGTTTCGCGCTTTCAAGGCCCGCTCCCGTGCCAAGAAGGATGATGGTGCGACTACGCAGACCTCCGAAAACGATGCGATTGATGCCGACACGGCTACGCCGGAAGAGAGGATCGACGCGGCAGCTCAGGAACTCAACCTAGCACTGCGCGAGGAGTTGCTCGACCGTATCGTGGCCTCGGACCCAACCTTCTTTGAGCACCTCATCATCGATCTAATGTTGGCCATGGGATACGGCGGTTCCGGTTCAGGCAAGCATCTGGGGAAGACGGCGGACGGCGGCGTCGATGGAATTATCAACGAAGACCCTCTCGGCCTCGACATCGTCTATCTTCAAGCCAAGCGTTACGCGCCAGGCAACGTCATCCCTGTCAGCCAAATCCGCGAGTTCGCTGGATCACTTGATGAACGCGGAGCGATCAAAGGTGTCTTCGTCACGACAAGCACATTCGCCGGACCCGCACGACAATATGCTGAGCGAAGCCCGAAGCGCCTCATCCTGATTGACGGCGAAGAGCTTACACGCCTCCTCATCCGTTATGGCGTAGGCGTTCGTTCGTTTCGCTCCATCGAGCTGAGGAAGCTAGACGAAGACTACTTCTCAGGTGCTGAGGGGTAAAATGCTAGAGTACATTGGCCTCGGTTGGCTACCCAACCTGCTGTACAACCTAGGCAAAGATATCTTCGGGGTCGTGTCTCGGAAGTGGTGGAAATTGGACGGCGGCGTAATCTCCGGGTGAACTGACACCCATCTACCTGCACATCAACCCTTATGGCCGCTTCGAGGTCGATCTGGATAAGCGGATCGATTTTGAACGCATGGCCGCATAGAGGCGCTCATGGCGAAAAAAGACCCCCAAGTTTTGCGGCTGAAAATTACCCTTGAACACGTGGAGCCTGCGCCGTGGCGGGAGATCGAGATCCGATCGGACAAGACCTTGCCACATTTGCACGACGCCATTCAGGCGGCTTTCCTATGGTATGACATGCACCTGTGGGACTTCGGGATCGGTGACCGCAAATACCAGATGAAGAGCGAGGACTTTTGGGTCGAGCCAATGTGGGGACCGCCCGTAATGGAAGTGACCACGAAGAAGGTCGACTTTTTCCTAAAAACCAAGGTGCCGCCGGTCATTTATACCTATGACTTTGGTGATGACTGGATGCACCGGGTTGAGTTGATCTCGAAGCGCCGCGTTGTGCCGAACGAGCCCTTGCCGCGTTTTGTCGGCGGTCAATGGGCGACCCCGCCAGAGGATATCGGAGGCCCACCGATGTACGAGGCATTCAAGGAGGCGCGCGAGGACGCAAGCCACCCAGAACATGATTGGGCGAAGGAAGCCGGATACGTTGACTGGGCTCATGATGAAATCCACGCCGATGTTGTCAGGGAGCGCTTCACGAAGTTGCAGACCCAGAAACGGCGGGAGCGAAATTTTTGGATGGAGTAGTCTTCAGGTTCGTCATTTTGGGTATGCCTATAATGATATCTCGCGTGAACACTGAAACAAACCGCTTTTGTGTTCACTATGGGTCCGTTTCGAGATAATGAACAGGTCATGTCAGAGGCACACCCAAAATGAACACTTATCAGGCCAAAATCGGGTACGCGCGCACCTCGACCGTCGATCAGAACCTCGATGCGCAGATTGCTGCCTTGAAAGCGGCCGGGTGCGGCATGGTCCGCACCGAGCAAAAGAGCGGGGCTACCCTTGATGGTCGACCTGAGTTGAAGACGATCCTCGACTTTATCCATCCAGGTGAAACCTTGGTGGTCACTCGGATCGACCGACTGGCCCGCTCGATGCAGGATCTCCAGACCATCGTTGCGCGGCTGAAAGAAAAGGGTGCGCATCTGGCGGCGACAGAGCAACCTGTCGATACGTCGACCGCTGCGGGCAAGGCCTTCTTCGACATGCTTGGGGTCTTTGCAGAGTTCGAGACCAACCTCCGTCGGGAGCGGCAAGCCGAAGGCATCAAGGTTGCTAAACGGAAAGGGGTCTATCGAGGTCGCCCGCCGAAGATCGATATGGCGGCCATTCAGACCAAACTTGGCGCAGGTCTCTCCCCAACGGAAATTGCCCGCGAGATGGGGATCTCGCGCGGGACTGTCTATAAAGCAAAGGCTGAAATGCTGACGAGTAACGAGATCACAGAGGTGCCGACTGCATGAAAAAGCCCCCGCGCAAGCGACAGCCTTCTGCGCCCAAGGCGCCTGCGCAAACACGGGTCAAGGTGCAACCCCCACGTAACCTGACCCCAGAGCTTTGCGATCGGCTGCGCCGGGACATGATGAAGGCATGCCTCGCTGTGGCAGAGACGCACGGACTGACAGTCGAAGGGGGCGATCTCACGGATATCGACCTGCGCCACAGTTTTGAGATCAGCTTCCGCGTCGGCATCCCGCAGGAGGACGGCGCGATCTATTCCCCGAACAAGGCCATGTTCGAGGTTCTCGCACCTCATTTCGGGCTGGAGCCCTCAGACTATGGTCGCACCTTCCGGTCGAAGGATGAACTGTTCCGCATCGTCGCCATCAACCCCAACAGGCCGAAATATCCTGTCAGTGCTGAACGCGTGTCGGATGGGCGGGGCTTCAAGTTCCCCGCCGATAATGTCGCCATGTACCTCCTGCGGTCAGACCCGTGATCCGTACCGCATTTGTTCCGGCAAAAGCCCAAATATGCAGCTTCGGGCCCTTTGGGCCAAGATGCCAGAAGAGCCGCGAACCTAGGTTGCATCGAGCAGATCCCTGTTGGCAATTGGTGCCGGCGGGGGCGAGACGCATGATTGCAGCTTCCAGCGGCAATGCAAGGCAGTCTGGAAGGCGACCGCAGCTTCTCAGGGGCCGCCTCCGATCCATCCGTTTCATTGATCATGCACGGCAGGAATATGGGCATGTGCTGAATGTCCCACCACCGAGGACGCGTTGCAGCATAGCACAGGATCGGTTGCTAATCGAGATGGACTCGGCGCAGATCGTGCCAGCATTGGTTTATTGAAACCACCCCCTTCACCCGACTCGAGAACGCGACCATGCCCCGGCGCGTATTCAGAAGCGGCAGAACCGGAAGCTCCTCCATGACCCGCCGGTCGGCCTGCCGATACAGCTGCATGCGTTCGGCATCGGCAAGCGTTCCCGCAGCACGATCAAGCAGATCATCCAGAAGCGGATCGCTCGCATAGCCCGCATTGAATCCCGCAGGCGAGGCGTTGCGGCTGTGCAGGACCTGCCGCAGCCAAAGATCGCTGGACATCGCCCAGCTCATCTCGCTGAAAGAGATGCCTGATGCCGCGCCCTGCCGCCACTCGTTGCAATAGCCGACCCAGTCGGAGCGAAGCGTCGTATTCAGTCGGATGCCGACCGCGGCGAGGTTCTGTTCCATCTGCCGATAGATCGCGCCGGGATCGAGCTGGGCCGAGCCTGCGCGCGCGCCCAAGGCATGCAGCGTCAGCCCTTCCGCCGCGCCCGCCTCGCTAAGCAGAGCGCGGGCGCGATCTGGATCGTAGGGATACAGATCCCCCGCCTGCGGATCATGGGACGGCGAGCCGGGAGGCAACATGCAGGATGCCGGGACCGCGGCCCCCGGAAACAGTTTTGCGCACAAGGCTTCACGGTCAATCGCATGAGCGATCGCGCGGCGGACCCTGATGTCTGCTATCTGCGGATCGCGCAGGTTGAAAACCAGATACCAGATGTATGGCGGATGGTATTCTGGAATGGTGAAGCCCTGCGCAGCCAGTTCTTCAAGATCGGCACCTTCGAGGCTATAAGCCACGTCCACCCGTCCCTCGGCCAGCGCCCGCAGCCGGTCGCCCAGATCGGGAAAGGGCAGAAAGCGTATCCCCGAGAGTCGTGGCCGGCCGCCCCAGTAATCGTCGTTCCGCACTAGTTCGACCCCCGAACCATGGGGCGTGTCAAAGCGCCGATGAAAGCGGAACGCGCCGGTTCCGGGCGCGCGGTCAGTGCAGCCGTCGGGGCCGAAACGCTTCAGCGCCAGAGGACTGACCAGCGATTGTGCGCCCGGCGCGTCCTCTTGCGTCATGTAGCGCAGGAATGCCGGTGACGACTGCGTCAGTGTGATTTCAACCGTCAGGGAATCGACGGCCCGGACCTTGGCGATCAGTTCCGCCGCCGCGCGGTTCAGGTCTGCCGCTTCGGGCGAAAACATCTCTGATGCCGGATCGCAGATGCGGGCATAGTTCAGGACCACGGCTTCGGCATCGAGCGGTGCGCCATCGTGAAAGCGGATGCCGGGGCGCAGACGGAACAGGAATTGGCGGGCGTCGTCCGAGACGTCGCAGCTTTGGGCCAGGCGCGGGACGATCGCAGTCGGCTGGCCCGGATTTGTCGGTGGGGTGTCGAAATCGTCCTCCATCAGGCTTTCATGAGTCTGCTGGACCACGCGACCTGTATTCCAGCCGCCAAAGGACCGGGGCGGGTCGATCCCGTCCACCTCCCAGTCCAGCGCCACGCGCAGAACATCCTTTTCATCCATTCCCATCACTCCGTGCCGGCCCTTGCTTTGTTGCGGTATTCATGTGGCGAACAGACGGCCGTAGTCCCGCGCATGGCGCATGGCGGCCGTCTCGATCACGGCAGCCGCGCTGCATTCCATCTCGTCCAGTGCGGTCGCCAGGGCGATCCGGCTGGCCGCCAGTATCTCGGGCGCAAAGCCGGCGAGCATCGCCTGCGACGCCGCCGCAGGCAGAATGTCCAAGCGCACCGCCGCCGACAGGATCATCGTGACGATGCCGCGCAGTTCCATCAGAACCGCAGCCGGGCGGGAAACGCCGCAGGCCGCCGAGGTTGCCGCCGAGATCACCGCCAGATGGCCAGGGCTGCAGCCCGCGGCGATGGCACCCGCATAATCTGCCAGCACCGCGTCGCGCGACAACGAGGGTGCGAGCCCCGCCAGCCTGCGACCGCATCGGCGAGAGGCCGCCTGCGCTGCATCGGTCAGCTTCAGGCAATCCAGCCGGGCGTCGATGGCCAGCAACCGGGCCAGATCCCCGGATATCAGGGCCTGATGCGCAAGGGATGCCGCCGCCCCGTCGCAGCGGGCGCCTCCCTGCATCAGTGCCGAGACAACGACCTGCCGAAGGCGTCTGTCGTCGGGCACCCGACCGTCGCGAAGCAGGCGCTCCAGTCCCAAGGCATGGGCGTGCCGCCCGATCGGCAGGGCGGTGTCCGACAGTTGCATCAGGGCCAGCAGCGCCGGGCCATCCGCCAGCGCGCCAGGTGTCGTGTCATGGATCATTCTGCGTGATGGTGGTGGTGGTGATGACGTGGCCGGTCCGCCGGATGATCGTGCCCGGCCCCCGCGCATACAGGCGGGGCATCCGCCGCAAAGGGCATTCGCGCGAAACGGATATGCGCGGGGTCGATATTATGCGCCAGTAGCGGACGTGCGGTCAGTTCCGGGGTCTCGGTGACGGGAACGATGACTTCGCGGCCCCGCAACTCGCAGGGGGCGTGGCGATTTCCAAGGGCGTGCCCGACCCGGAACGCCGCCAGCATATCGGTTTCGGACAGGGTGACGATCATCACCTCTTCCGGCAGGCGGGCCACGGTCAGGATGCGGGTTCCGTCATCGTCCAGAACCGCCCCATCCGACAGCCAGCCCTGCTTTTGCAGGTCGATGCCGACATCGGCGCCCGCGTCAGTGGTCCTGCGAAGCCGGCGCCGGCCCGCGTCGGCGGCGGCGATCCATATCCTGTCCCGCTGCCGGCGGCGAAAACGCGTTTCATCGGCATGACCCAGGATTTCACGAACGATCAGCATGATCTTTCCTTTATTTTCTAAGGGCAGGGGCGGGACGGTTCCTCATCCGGCGCCTTGCCGCGTCCCAAGCCCGGTGGCTGGCCGCGCGCAATGTTGGAGCATCCGCGGCAAGAAAGCGCGCGACGACGCCGTAACCCGACGCCAGCGGGGCCGCGCCGCCGAAGGCCCCCTGCACCCCGTCAAGCGCGGCGGCGATGTCGGCGGCCACGGCCACGGAATCCACCTGCGCACCCAGGGCAAAAAGCGTTCCGACATAACCCTCGTCGCCCAGGGCGCCTGCCAAGGCGGGATCGGCCTCGACGGGGCAGAAGCGCGCACCGTCGACCAGGATGTCGCGGCCCTCGCAGGTCACAACCAGCCGCAGCAGGACAAGGGCATAGCCATGCCGCTCGCCCCGCGCCACACGGCCCGGCGCCATGCTGTCCAGAAGTATCGCACCCGCATCCCTGTCCATCTCTAATCGGGTGATCTGGTGATGGCAGGCACCTGCCTGGGGAATGATCATGTCCGGCACGAATTCCAGAAAGCCGTTCCGCGCCACGGAAATGCGGGTTTCCTGCATCGACAGGGCATCCCCCTGCAACCGCGTCGCGGCGGGGGTCGACAGGCACAGCGCGGCGCCCTCGTCCAGCCGGACGTCGACCGACAGCCTGTCGCCACCAAAGACCGATCCCGCGGCATTCTGGACATAGATCAACGCGGTATCCTCACCGGCAAGGGGCAGGACCGCGGTCGTCGTCAGCGGATAGCATTGCCGCCGGCGGGCAATCCTGGTCCGGCCCCAGCCGTCCCGGACCAGGTGCAGCGACAGATGTCCCGCGTTCATCCGGCGATCCTGTGGAACAGGGCGGCGCGGGCGATTTCGTCGAAGACAGGACGCACGCCCCGATCCCCGCGCAGGTCGGTGAACAGCGAGGGGCGATCCGGCCGCGCGGCGGCGACGTCCTGCCGGATCCGGTCCAGATCGGCATCGACATGCGGGGCCAGGTCGATCTTGTTCACGATCAGCAGGTCGGCCCGCAGGACACCCAGCCCCCGCTTGCGCGGAATGTCGTCACCGGCCGAAACGTCAATGACGAAGGCCCACCAATCCACCAACTCGCTGGAAAAGGTCGCGGCCAGGTTGTCGCCGCCGCTTTCGATCAGGATCAGGTCGGGGGAGAAGCGGCTTTCAAGATATTCCGCTGCCTCGATATTCACCGAAGGATCCTCGCGGATCGCCGTATGCGGGCAGGCCCCACTTTCGACGCCCAGCACCCGGTCGGGGTCGATCAGGCCGGAACGGCGGACCCGTTCGGCATCTTCGGCAGTCACCAGATCATTCGTGATGACGGCGACCGATACGCCCGCGTCCTTGCAGATCGGCAGCAAGCGTTCGACCAGCCGGGTCTTGCCGCATCCGACCGGGCCACCGATTCCGATCCTTACCGCCATTCCGTCCCCCGTCTCATTTCAGCATGTATCGTTGGCCCAGCGAAACCCGTTCCGCCGGGGGGCTGTCCGCCGCCTCGCCATCAATGCGGACCTCAAAGCTTTCGGGATCGACGGCGATATCGGGCAGCGCGTCGTTCAGCACCATGTCGCGCTTGCGCAGTGCCCGCGTGTCCTCAACGGCCGAAAGCCTTGCGCGCAGGTCCAGCCGCTCGGCAAGGCCGTTGCCGACCGCCGCAGGCGCGACGAAACGCAGGCCAAGGCTTTGCGGAGCGCGCCCGAAACAGCCCCACATCGGGCGATAGCGGACCGGCTCGCATGCCATCAACGAGGCGTTGGCCTCGCCCAGCGGCGCCCAGACCGGGAAGCCCGCCTTCAAGACCAGCTCCGGCTTGACCCCGAAGCTGTCCGGGAGCCAGAAAACCAGGTCGGCCAGCATGCCGACCGCGATCGAGCCGACCTCGTGGCCGATGCCGAACATCCGCGCCGGATTGACCGTGTATTTCGCCACATAGCGGCGGATGCGGAAATTGTCGGCGCCGGTGCCGCGATCCTCGTCCAGGCTGCCGCGCAGGCCGCGCATGTGTTCCGCCAGCTGCCAGGTGCGCGCGATGGTCTCGCCGATCCGGCCCATGCCCTGGCTATCCGAGCCGATGGCACTGATCGCGCCCAGATCGTGCAGGATATCCTCGGCCCCTATCGTCTCGCGCCGGATGCGGCTTTCGGCAAAGGCCACATCCTCCGGCAGGCGGGGATTGAGGTGATGGCTGGTCATCGCCATGTCGAAATGTTCGTCGAACGTGTTGATCGTGAACGGGTTCGTCGGGTTGGTCGATGACGGCAGGACATTGTCGCGCCCGCAGATCCGGATGATGTCGGGCGCATGGCCGCCGCCCGCGCCCTCGACATGATAGGCGTGGATGCCACGGTCGCCGATGGCGCGGATCGTGTGTTCCACGAAACCCGATTCGTTCAGCGTGTCGCTGTGCAGCTGGATCTGGCCGCCGCCGATCTCGGCCGCCTTCAGCGCGGCGTCGATCACCGCCGGGCTTGCCCCCCAGTCCTCGTGGATCTTCAGCCCCGCCGCCCCTGCGGCGAGTTGCTCCAGCAGCGGCTCGACCCGATGCGAGGCGGCCTTGGCGATGAAGCCGAAGTTCATCGGGAACGCTTCGGCCGCCTGAAGCATCAGGCCAAGGTTGGTGGTCCCGGTCGAGGCGATGGGCACCGTCGTCGGGCCCAGCCCCCCGCCCATCATTGTGGTGACGCCCGCGCAAAGCGCCTCATGCACCTGTCCGGGGTCGATGAAATGCACGTGGCAGTCGATGCCGCCCGCAGTCACGATCAGCCCCTCGGCCGCGCGGATGTCGGTGTTCACACCCACGATCAGACCCGGCGTCACGCCGTCCATAATGTTGGGATCGCCAGCCTTGCCGATCCCGATGATGCGGCCTTTGCGGATGCCGATATCCGCCTTGAAGATCCCGGTCACGGCATCGATGATCAGGGCATTGGTCACGATCAGGTCGGGCACGCCCTCGGCGGCGGTCAGCGCCCCGTCGCAGCCGGTTCCGGCGCGCAGAGTCTTGCCCGCGCCGAATACCAGCTCGTCGCCGCCCCGGCACAGATCCCGTTCGACCTTCGCCCACAGGCCGGTATCGCCTAGCCGCACGCAGTCGCCGGCGGTGGGTCCGTAAAGTTGCAGATAGCGGCTTCTTTCGATGCTGCAGGCCACGCTCAGCCCTCCAGAAACGCGGCAAGACGCGCCATCGCGGCGCTGCGGATGCCGGGGTCGTCCAGCGGGCCGTCGACCAGCCCCGCAAGTCCATGCACGACGCGCGCGCCGCCGATGGCCACCAGATCCACGTCGCGGCTGTCGCCCGGCTCGAAGCGCAACGTCGTCGCCGAAGGGATGTCCAGCCGAAAGCCATAGGCCGCCTGCCGGTCGAACTGCAGCGCGGGATTGACCTCGAAAAAATGATAATGCGACCCGATCTGGATCGGCCGGTCGGCCGTGCTGACCACGCGCAGCCGCAGGGTGGCGCGGCCGCGATTGACCTCTATCGGCTCGGTCCCCGTCCGCCAGCGCGGCGGCGGCGCGTCGTTGCACCGCGTGCCCGGCCCGATGGGGTCATGCACGCAGACAAGTTTCTGGCCGTCGGGGAACAGCGCCTCGACCATGACGACCGGGATCCTCTCGGCCACGCCGGGCATCACGTCGTCCTCGGTCAGCGCCGAGGAGCCGAGCGCGACCATATCCGCGACCGTGCCCCCGGCACGCGCCCCCTCGCAGATCGTATCCGCGATCAGGGCGCGTGCCTCGGGTTCGGACAGGGAAAGGCCGTTCGCGCGGCGCAGGCGGGCAAGCTGGGCCGCCTGGAACAACAGCAGCCGGTCGATCTCTCGCGGGGTCAGGCGCATGGCGTCACACCGCAAGATGGGCGGCAAGCCCGTCGCCGGTGGCAAGCTCCTGCCGCGTGCCTTCCTGGACGATCTCGCCCAGCTTCATCATCGCCACGCGGTCGGCAACCGACAGCGCGAAATCCAGATGCTGCTCGACCAGCAGGACGGCGATGCCCAGTTCGTCGCGGGCGCGAAGCAGCGCGTGGGCGATGCGATCGACCATCGTGGGCTGCAAGCCCTCGCTGATCTCATCGACCAGCATGATCTTTGGCCGGGCGATCAGCGCACGCGACATCAGCAGCATCTTCTGCTCGCCCCCGGACAGGGTGCCGGCACGCTGGCCCAGCCGTTCGATCATCCGGGGAAAGACCACCTCGACCTCGGGCAGGCGCTGCCGGAACAGCCGATCCGTCTCCACGCCAAGACGCAGGTTGTCCTCGACCGTCAGGTCCTGGAACAACGTATGTTCCTGAGGCGCGTGCGCCATTCCGGCGCGGGCCATAACGTTCGGCGCGGCGCCGGTCACGTCCCGGCCGTCGAAGGTGATGCGGCCGCCCATGGGACGCACGAAGCCCATCACGGTCTTCAGCAGCGTCGATTTGCCCATGCCGTTCTTGCCAAGGACGGCCACGATCCGCGCCTTGTCCACCTGCAGGGAAACGTCGTGCAGCACCGCCGCGGAACCGTAGCCGCTGGTCAACCCGTCGACGGAAAGAAGGGGCGTGCTCATTACGCGGCCTCCACGTGATGCCCGGCATAGACGGACCGGACCAGATCCGACGAAACGACCTCGTCCACGGTCCCCTCCATCAAGATCTCGCCCTGATGCAGCACGACGACGCGGTCACTGACCTCGCGCACAAAATCCAGGTCATGCTCGATCAGGACGATGCATAGCCCGTAATCGCGCGTCAGGCGGCCCAGCACCTTGCCGATGACCATGCGCTCGGGCTTGGTCAGGCCGGCGGTCGGCTCGTCCAGCAACAGCACAGACGGCTCGGTCGCCAGCACCATCGCAAGCTCCAGCCCGCGCTTCATGCCGTGGGACAGGTTGCCCGTCTCATCCGCCAGCCGCTGGTCCAGTCCGGTGGCGCGCAGGATGTCCAGCGCGGGTTCCGGCAGGGTGATGCCGGTGGTGCAACCGAACAGCCGGGCGCCGTCGATCCGGTAGCGGGCAAGCAGCAGGCAGTCGGCGACGGTCAGCGTGTCGAAAAGATTGGTGTTCTGAAAGCTGCGGCCGACACCCAACGCCACGATGGCCTGCGGCGCACCGCGCCCGATTTCCGCGCCGTTGATCTCGACCGTGCCGCCGCTGCGCTCGCCGCCGTCGCTGATGCAGCGCATCAGCGTCGTCTTGCCGGCCCCGTTCGGCCCGATGATCCCCAGCAGATTGCTGGCCCGCCCGGTCATGGTCACGTCGGTCAGCACGCTGAGGCTGCCGTAGCGGCGCGACAGATGCTCGATCTTCAGCGGAAGCCGCTCGTCGTCGTTCGCCCCCTGACCAAGGCGGCTGCGGGTGTCGGGAACAAGGACACGGGCCGACGCGCCGGTCTTGCGGGCAGGCCAGACCCGGCGAAACAGGCCGCTGACAAGCGGCGCGAAGCCGCGCGGCAGCAGGACGATGACCGCCACGAAGACAACGCCGATCAGCAGCTTCCACAAAAACGGCATCGTTCCCGACAGCCACGAAGACATGGTGTCGATGCCAAGCGCCGCGAATATCGGACCCAGCAGCGTTCCCCGCCCGCCCAGTGCCGTCCAGATCAGGAATTCGGTCCCAAGCTGAAAGCCGGCCAGTTCCGGCGCCACTACGTTCGAGAAGGCGGCATAGCCGAAGCCTGCGGCCGAGGCGATCACCGCCGAGACGATCATCAGCATGGTCTTTATGCGCGACACCGGAATGCCAAGATAGGCGCAGCGTTCCTCGTTCTCGCGGATGGCGACCATCACCCGTCCAAAGTCGCTGCGAACCAGTAGCCAGGCCGCTGTGGTGGTCAGCACAAGGAACCCCCCCGCGATCCAGAACCAGACCTCGAGATCCCAGTAATAGGTCGGAAAGCCCGACAGGCCGCTGGAAGAACCGGTAAAGTTGCCGCCCGAGAATATGACCTGCGTCAGCACGATGGGCAAAGCCAGCGTGATGATCGAGGCGTAAAGAGGTGACGAGCCGTGGAAGAAGGCCAGCCAGCCGGTTCCGGCAGCGACCACCGCCGCAACGCCGATACCTATGGCAAGCGCAGCCAGCGCCCAGCCCGGACCGAAGCCGTAATGGGTGAAGATCAGCCCGCAGGCATAGGCGCCGATTCCGAAAAAGGCGGACTGGCCGAAGGTGAGGATTCCGATCGAGCCCCAGAGGATGTCCACGGTCATGACGACGGCGGCCAGAAACAATGTCCTGATCAGGATATTGGTCAGATAGGTGTCCAGCAGAAACGGTGCGACGGCCACGGCCAGCAGGCCGATGGCGCAGCCGGTCGCCGCCACGCGGAACCGGTTTGTGATGGTGGCGGAGGTGTCACGCACGGCTGAATCCTTTGGGGCTGATGCGCAGGACCAGTGCGGCGGCCACCACGATGGTCATGCCGCCCAGAATCGGGCTTGCATAAGTGCTGACGACGACCTGCACCCCACCCAGGATAAGCGAGGCGGCGAGGAGACCGGGAAACGAGACGCCCGCGACCATCACCAGCATGAAGCTGTTGACCAGCCAGGGCAGACCCATGTTCGGATCGACCGATATCAGCGGCGTGATCAGCGCGCCGGCGGCGCAGGCAAGGGCCGCGCCCAAGCCGAAGGTCAACGCGCGCACGCGGGTGCTGTCGATGCCAAGCCCGCGCGCCAGCCTTTCGTTCATGATGACCGCGCGGGCGTTCAGGCCGAACCGGGTCAGCTTCAGCAGCGCGCTCAACGCCACGACCAGCAGCACGGCGATGACCGCGACCGCAAGGCGATAGGCCGAATAGTCCACGCCGAACAGTTCCGTCGTGCCGTTTATCGGGTTCGGTGCAAACTGCACGCCGCGGCCGAAGCCTAGGGTGATCAGTTGCCCGATCACGATGCCAAGCCCCCAGGTGGCAAGGATCGCGTCCAGCGGACGGTCATAGAGCGGACGCACGATCACGCGCTCGATCACCAGCCCGCCCAGAAAGCCGACGCCAGCGGCCAAGGGGATCGAAAGCCAGGGCGAAAGACCGGCGGCGCCGTTGAGATAGGCCATGTATCCGCCGACGGTCAGAAAGGCGCCATGGGCGAAGTTGATCAGCTTCATCACCCCGAGGATGATCAGCAGACCAGCCGAGACCGCAAACAGGATCGCGGCGGTTGTCAGGATGTCGAGGACGAGAATAGCCATCTTGCGCTCTTGTCGAAAAGGGATGCGGGGCGTGCCCCGCATCATTCAGGGGATCAACCGGCGAATTGCGGGCACTGGTCGCCCGGATCCACGTCGGGGAAGGACTTGATCACCTCGACCGATCCGTCGGCCGCGACACGGCCCAGATACATCGTCAGCGGCGCGTGGTGCTGCTTGTTCATGGTGATCGAGCCGCGCGGGCCGTCCACGGTCACTTCGCTCAATGCTTCGACCACCTTTTCGGCGTCGGTCGAGCCGGCTTTTTCGACCGCGGCGGCATAGGCGAGGATGCCTTCATACTGCGGGACGGACAATTCGCTGGGGGTTTCGGTCTTGTCTCCGAACTTGTCCTTCAGCGCCTGCAAGAACGCCTTGTTCGCGGCGGAATCGATGCCGGTGATATAGGAGGCGGCGATATAGATGCCTTCGGCATCCGTCCCCATCGTGGCGGCGGTTCCTTCGTCGATGGCGTAATTGCCATAGGGGATGTCCACGCCGGTGGCGCGAAGCTGCTTGGTCAGGGTGACATTGGGCGCCCCGCCCGCGGTCGAGGTAATCAGCGCATCGGGCGCGGCCGAGCGCATCTTCGAGATGATGGCCGTCCAGTCCGAGCCGTCCATCGGCAGATATTCCTCTCCGACGACCGTGCCACCCCTAGATTCGACATATTTGCGGGTGAACTCCAGCATCCCCCGGCCGAAGGCGTAGTCGCTGCCGATCAGGAAGAACTTCTTCGCACCCATTCCGTCCATGAACTGATCGACGATGGGGGCGACCTGCTGTTCGGGAACCCATGCGTTGATATGCATCCAGGGCGAGCAGGACCGGCCTTCGTAGAACGACGTATAGATCAGAGGAACCTTGCCGCGGTTCACGATGGGCAGGCCGGCATTGCGCGCGGCGCTGGTCTCCATCGCGACGATGGCATCGACCTCTTGTTGAAAGACCAGGCTGTCATAGGCGCGTTGCGCGCCCTGCGCGCCCGAGCCGTCATCCGCGATCACCAGCTCCAGCCGGCGCCCCAGCACGCCGCCCTTGGCGTTGATCTGGTCCACCGCCAGTTCCGACGCCTGCACCACCGACGGCGCGACAACGCTGTTCGCGCCGCTGAGCCCGACCGGAATGCCGATCCTGATGGCCTCCTGGGCCTGAGCCGAGACGGCACAGGCAAGGCCCATCCCCAGTCCAAGAAGGAAATTGCGGATTTTCATGTCTTTTCCCCTGTTGCAGCGCATTGCGGGCGCCGATCCGATGGCCTTGCTCCCAGCCGTTCGGCATAGATGTCCGTTCGCCTGTCGCGGAGCGGGTGATTGAAGCTGTTCCAGTTGCGCGCACGCCGCGCGGCCGAAAGGTCCACCTCGGCCAGAACGATTTCCTCGCTGTCGCCGCTGCCCGGGCCCGCGAGGGGCCAGCCGGTATGGCCGACGATCAGGCTGTGGCCGACAAAGGGCTGGCCACGTTCGGTCCCGACCCGGTCGGCGCAGGCGATCACCATGGAATTGCTGTGCGCGGCGGCCATGTGAAGGATGTTGGCCATGGGCTGGCGGCCCTCGGCCTGTCCCGGAATCGGCACCCAATTGGTCGGCACGCAGACCAGATCCGCGCCTTCAACGGCGGCCAGCCGGAACACCTCGGGAAACCATCCGTCATAGCAGATCGCCACGCCGATGCGGCCATGGGGGGTCGGGAACACCGGCAGGCCCAGGTTGCCCGGCTCGAACCAGAGGTTCTCGTCCGCCCAGAGATGCAGCTTGCGATAGACCCCCAGCACCCCGTCCGGCCCGATGACGACCGCGCTGTTGTAAAGCCGATCCCCCTCGCGCTCGGCGATCCCGGCCACCAGGAACAGATTTCTGCGGGCGGCGACCTCGGCCCAGGCGACCGTGCTGGGACCGTCGGGGACCGCTTCGGCCAGCGCAAAGGCTTCGGCCCTGCTTTGAAACATATAGCCCGAGATCGCCAGTTCGGGCAGGACCAGGATCCTTGCCCCCGCATCCGCGGCCTGCTCGATCATGGCGATGCTGCGCGCCCTGTTGTCTGCAACCTCGCCGAAGCGCGGCTCGAATTGCAGACAGGCGATCCTGAGCTTTTCTTCGTGTCTTTCAGCCATTCTTCCATTGCCGCAAGCGGCACCCAATACGCAAAAAGCCTCTGCCATCGCCCCCCGGTGGGGTGCGCAATGGAACAGAGGCTTGCCAGCCAGATTGTCGAGAAGGCGGCCTGCCGGGCGCCGTGACCCAGATCACGTCCGCATTCGGCCCGAAGTCAATTTGGCCTGTCGGATAATCCCGCCCCAGACGGAAACTGCCGCAAATACAGGCAGGCTAGGTATCCTTTGACATGTCTTTCAGCACATCCTGCGCATTGATGATGCTTGCGGCGACATCGGCCATCGAGATGCGCCGCCGCGTCGCTTGCGCGCGAATGGTTTCGAATGCATCCGATTCCGGCACGCCCTTCACTTCGGCAAGAATACGGGCGGCCTTCGCTATGTCGCGTTGCGCCTTGATGGTCTCTTCCAGCTTACGGACCTTTGCCTCCAGCCGCCGATGGTATCCATGCAGCCAGCGCCCCAACGTCAGCGTGGACAGGACGCCCGCGGGCCGCAGCGGCTTGACCAGCACGCCATGCACGCCGGTGTCCACAAGGGCTTTCAGGATCACTGGGTTCTCGTATTCGAGGATCGCGATGACGGCGGGGGCATCTTCGTCCACGGCCCAGCTTTTCATAGGCTGGAAACGATGATCCAGGCTGAGAAAGATCAGGTCCATGCCCCGCGGCGGCACGTCGGGCAATGGCCAGACCGGCAGAACCTGACAGCCGATGCGGCGCAACTGGCCGACCAGGGCATCGCGATCCTGATCGGGTGGGTGAATGACCGCCACCCGCAGGTCGCGCAGCATCTCGACCACCTGGTTTCCGCCCCGGCTCACACGACGCCCTCATCGGCCCGGACCGGGGCGACCGGAGAATTAGCCAGATAGGGGTCGGGCCGGACAAGTTCGCTTGCCGACCAGAGGATATCGAACCCCCCATCTGCATTGGCCCGCCCGATCCTGGGCGTCATCCAGGCATGGTTGTTGTCGGGGTCGATCAACATGGGTCCATCGGGCGCGTCAAACGCCATCCCGTGCAGAACCTGAAGCAGATGATCCGTGTCGATGGACTGGGTCAGTTCCAGCGCGCGACCGAACATCCGCGCCTGGCTGTATGCGGCCGCCGCCCAGCCGCTGACAGGACGATCGTCGCCAAAGCTCTGGCGCAAACCAGACAGGAAACGGTCGTTCTGATCGCTCTTGAGAGAAGAGAAATAGGATGCGCTCGTAATGATCCCCTTGGCCCGTTCGGCTCCGATGCGCGCAAGTTCGCACTCGGTCAGGGAAATGCCGCCGATCGGGCGTGTTCCGCCAAGATCCATCCCGGCATCCTGATACAGCCCCGCGAACTCCTGGCCGGTTTCGCCCACCAGGGTGGAGAAAACGAAATCCGGCTGAAGCCTGCGGATCTCGATCAGAGCCTTCTGAATCTCATTGCGCGAGGCCATGAGCGGCAGATAGCTTTCTCCGACGACCTGTCCCCGCCGCGCCTCGATCAGATCGCGCATGACGCGATTGGTTTCGCGCGGGAAAATATAGTCGCATCCGACCAGGAACCCCTTTTCGCCATGCTCGGCGACCAGGTAGTCGGCCAGAGGAAATATGCATTGATTGGCGACGGGACCCATATAGAGAATGTTCGGCGAATACTCGAAGCCCTCATAGCTTGCAGGATACCACAACAATCCGTTGCGGCGTTCGACCGAGCGCGAGACGATCTTGCGCGTATCCGAGGTGTGGCAGCCGAAGATGACCGAGATGCCCTCGGCTGTCATCATCCTTTCGGCATGCTGCCTGAAGGCATTGGGATCGCCTGCGGGATCACTTTCCGCAATCTCGACCGGCCGACCGAGGATCCCTCCCTCGCGGTTGAGTTCGTCCACGGCCAGTCGAACGCCCAATGCATGTTCGCTTTCGGGCAATCCGGTCGGGCCGCTGCTGGAAAAGAGCAAGCCTATCCGCCATGAGTCGTTCATCGCATTGTTCCTTGCCTGGTTGCCTCCGAACGAATTGGGTTCGGTCCAGGCGAAGCCATTCGCCAGAAGTTCTTGCTGTGTTGATGCGGCAGCTGGAGGATGTCAAAAGCCATCGCAGCATTGCCGCGTCACGTCTAACAGGTCTCTTCTGTAACGGGCGGCGGTCAGTCAAGCCCCCCCTTTGTCACGCATCGCCAAGTTCATGCTTCCGTTCACGCTCTACATATGGCCGCTAAAATCATACCATCCGGTGAACTCCGAGCACCTATCTGAAAAGCGCTTCGCAAGCTGTTCCAGAAGCTGACCAGCATGCCCTCCGCAGCCTATCGCCAGCATTTCGGCATCGCCGGTTGAGGGTGACCCGCTACCCCTCAGGCGGCCAGAACGAGTGCCTCCGGCGAGCCTTGGTGGCTCTGCAGGCGGTCCTGTGTCACTTCTTCTGCGTGTTTCACGGGATCGCGGGCACTGATTTCAGCTGATCGCGGGCAGCGATTTCACGGGAAGGCGGGCACCTGTTTCACGCGATCGCGGGCAGTGATTTCACGCGATCATGGGCAGGACT
>Ga0182743_1001554_pt1 | contig 22065 bp, 22 predicted proteins | sample eDN3rd30CKraftOP_FD_128522 | JGI IMG/M metagenome (GOLD analysis project Ga0182743, IMG submission 128522) | Enriched Organic Plus compost microbial communities from Emeryville, California, USA - eDNA 3rd pass 30_C Kraft OP (version 2) (version 2) ... | reverse complement strand
CAACCCCCTGACGAGGCCCGCACTCCACTAATCTACGCCGCGATCTGCGCCAAATATTCTGACGACGGACAGGGCTTGTGCTTGCGAGCCATTCCATTCCTCCTTCGTGGTCCAGACTATGATAGTCGATGGGCCACTCAGAAGGGGGCAGATCACGTCGGCCAGCATCCTGTCGATGGCAACCTAGCAATAGTATCAGTAGGTAAGCGTAGAATCTGACCGATAGGCCTTAAGCTTGGCCGGACTTGTTCCTGTCTTGGAGGATAAGGTCCGCACCGCGCAACCCGATGGCCATGGCAGGGGCATTGGTATTGCCGGTGACATGCCAGGGGATCACGGAACAATCCGCGATCCGCAAGCCCTGAACACCGTTTACGCGAAGGCGCGGATCGACCACGGCATCGGGATCGCCGCCCATGCGGCAGGACCGGATTGCGTGGAGCCCACACGTCGAAAGTTTGCGGAATGCGGTGAGAATATCTTCATCGCTCTCAACTTGTGCGCCGGGGATGACTTCGGGCCCTACCATGTCGCCAAGCGGTGGGGCTGCGATGAACGCACGCATGGCGCGGATCAGCGCTATGGCAGATGCGCGGTCATGTTCGGTGGAAAGAAAATTGTGGCGGATGTCCGGTAAAGAGGCGGGCGAGGGCCCCGTTGCACGGATCGAACTCTCACTGGTGAGGCGGAGGAGCTGTCCGTAGATGGTAATGCCCGGCCTTGGATCGATCTTGTCGAGAGGAACCGGGTTATTATCTTCGATCTTGAACGTATAGCCGCCGAGATAAAGCTGGGCGTCCGTTCTGCCGTCGGGATGGGCAACATTCAGGAAGGCGCCGACTTCGAATGGCCCTGTGGCCATGATCCCATCGTGCCGGACGAGATAGCGCAGCATCGCCATGGTCGCGCCGATGCCAAAGAAGCTCTTGTTCGTGCCTTTTCCCTTTGTCAGGCGATAGGGGATGGAAATCGAGAGATGTTCGATCATACGTTCGCCGACATCGGGCGAGTGGACCACGACCGGAATGCCGGCAGCCTGCAAGCGCTGTGCATCGCCAATGCCAGAGCGTTGCAGCAACAGCGGGCTTTCCATGGCGCCTGCCGAAATGATGATTTCACCAGAACATGCAAAAAGGCGTGGCTGGCCATTCACTGTCGCTTCGACCGCTACGGCACGCGTGCTACCGAACACGATGCGATCGGCCATGGCGTGAGTAACGACCGCCATATTCGGACGCTTGCGGGCGGCGGCGAGATAGGTGCGCGAGGCGGATTCGCGTTTCCCCTTGCGGATATTGTGGCTGAACAGGCCGACGCGCGGGCCGGTGCTGCCGTTCAGATCGTCTACATGCCGGAGGCCGAGGGCTTCCCCCGCCTCGATCATGCGATCGGCAAGGGGATAGGTGTAACACGCGGGATCGACATGGACCCGGCCGCCAGTGCCACGCAGTGATGAGGAGCCTGCGGCATGATCTTCCAGTTCAAGGAAGGCTGCCGTCATCGTTTCGCCATTCCAGCCCAGGGCGCCCGCTTCACTTTCCCAGGCGTCATAGTCGGCCGGTTCACCCCGGCTCCAGATCATTCCGTTGATGGAGGACGAACCGCCAAGGCCCTTGCCGCGAATCCAGACTTCATTCTGCGGCCCGCCTTCCTCACGCGGTTGGGCGACCGGATACATCCACATATGCTCGGGCTTCTGGACCAGTTTGGCGACGCCTTTGGGGAGAGTGACCCAGAAGCTGTCATTTTCGCCTCCGGCCTCCAGCACCAGAACGGTGGACTTGCCATCGGCGCTGAGCCGCTCCGCCATGACGCAGCCGGCTGAACCTGCGCCGACGATAATATAATCCCAGGTCTCTTTCATTTTCATCCTCACCACGCACAGAGGTATCAGCCCGGTGCGATTGCGCGCCTGTCCTAAAATACAGGGATGGAAGAGGCCGGTTTACTGCGCGGTGAGACCCCCATCGACAACGAATTCGCCGCCAGTCACGTACTTGGCGCGATCCGAAAGCAGGAAGGCGATCATATTGCCGATATCGTCCGGCTCGCCCATCCGCTTCATCGGAATACTGGCGTTGATCGCATCGTACTGAGCCGGGTTGTCCTCGATCGCGACCTTTTGCATATCGGTCCAGATCACCCCCGGATGCACGGAATTGACACGGATTCCCTTGGCTGCGACTTCCAGCGCAATCGATTTGGAATAGAGGCGTACGCCCCCTTTGCTCGCGGCGTAGGCGGACGCACCCGGGATGCCAACCAACCCCGCAATGGATGAAAGATTGACGATTGCGCCGGAGCCTTGCGCTTCCATGATCGGAAGAACAGCACGGCAGCCGAGATAGACGCTCTTCAGATTGACGTCGATCTGGCGGTCCCAACTCGCCGGATCGAGATCGGCCATCCACCGGAGAACCGCGATGCCGGCGTTGTTGACTAGCCCGTCGATGCGGCCGGTTTCGGTGGTGACTCGTGCGACGAGGGCGCGCCAGCCCGCTTCATCCGTGACATCCTGCGCCAGCCCCGTGGCTGTGAAGCCTGATGCACGCAGTTCTTCTGCTCTGGCTGCGGCAGCATCGCCATCCAGATCGGTAAGGTAAACCGTATGCCCTTCCTGTGCGAGCAGGCGGGCCGTGGCGAAACCGAGCCCCCCTGCGGAAGCCGCGCCAGTGACGATCATGGTTTTGGAGACAGATTGGGTCACGGTAAGCAATACTCCGGTCAAGCGGTGGCGAGCCAGGCGCGGTCATAAGACCGGTCCTGCATGTCGTGGCGGCCAAGAAGACAGGCTGCGAGATCGGTGGCGAGAATGCTGTCGGCGGCTGCTTCCTTGCGCACCCAATCGACCAGCTCGGTGCGGTGGGCGAAGCGCCATTCCCCGCCGCGGCGCTCATATCGATCAAGGTAACGCCCTGAGATCACCATATCGGTAGGGCCGCTTTCTTCGACGATGCGATGAAAGGCATAATAATAGACTTCGCCATAAGCGCGATCGGGCGTGTCGCTGTCGAAAGTGATGAGGTGTTGGCCGATCAGATGCTGATTGGCGCTGTGTGTGGCGAGCAGTTCCTGCGCGAAATCGACGAAGGCCGGCCCGCTGCCCTTGAAGATGCCGTAATCGGTGGTGGCGTCCGGCCAGAACGTGGCAAGCTGCAAGGCATGATCCAGCCGGTCCTGCCCGCGCATGTAGCGTGCGCACAGATCGCGAATTTCATCCTTGGCAATCAATGTGGCGAGATCGGTCATCGCTGCTTCCTTGTCGCTTGATCCGAAAAAATGCGGCCAGCGGGAGGATTGTCCCGCCGGCCGCAGGCTTCAGAAGCGCACTGTTGCCTGAAGCTGGACAGTGCGTGGGAGAGACACGAAACCGACTTGATCAGCCATGATTGCGCTATTGGTTCCCGTGCCCGCGCCGGTGTTAGGGGCATCCACCGCGCCGCCAACTATGTAACGGTTGGTGAGATTCTTGCCGATCAGCGCCAGTTCGTACCGCGCGTCCTGGAACTTGACCCGGATGGAACCATCGAGAGTGAGATAGGCGGGTTGTTTCGATAGCGGATGGGCAAAGCCCGAAGCGAAGTAGGAATCGGAGTATCGGCTATCGAGCGAGAAGCCGAGCGCGGTGCCGTCGCTGACCTCTGTTTCATACGAAACGCCCAGCGATGCGGTCCATTTCGGAGCCACTGCCGTGGGCGCGCCGCTCAGGTCCTGCCCTGGGGCGCCCTGGAACAGGATATCGCACCCTTGTGCGATCGATTGGCCGCCATAGCAGGGGGCGATGTAGTTGAGATAGCGTGCGCGATTGTAATTGGCCGTGCCGTGAAGATTGAGACCGGGAACGGCGCGAGGGGCAAATTCGAATTCGAGTTCCACACCCTTGGTGCGGGCCGAACCGGCGTTGGTGGTGATAAAGGCGAACGTTTGTGAATTGAAGAAGTCCACCTGGAGATTGACGTATTTGTAGCTGTAAACGCCAAGATTCAGCCGCAACTGCCGATCCGCCAGCATCGTCTTGATGCCAGCTTCGAACCCGCGCGCCTTTTCCGGGGCGAAGGCGACATCGCTGGGGATCGTTCCTATGCTGACAAAGCCGGAGTTGGAGAAACCGCCGGACTTGTAGGCCGTCTTGTAGGCGCCATAGACGGTGATCTGCTCATTCGGGGTCCAGGTCAGCGTGAATTCCGGTGACCAGTCGTTGAAAGTCTGATCGCCATAAATCGTCTTGTCCTGGACGAACAACGCTTGAAGCGCACCGTTGACATAGGGCTGGACAAGATAGCTGTCCTTGGTTTCATGAATGTAGCGGACGCCGCCAGTCGCCTCAAGTTTGGGCAGAATGGCCCAGCTCACCTGGCCATAGGCGGAGAGTGTTTCCCCATCGGTTTCCGACCGCTTGAAATACCCGAGATACCGGAAATCGGCCGGTGCAGTCGAATCTTCGATATTGCCGAATGCGCCGGACTGGAAATGGTTTCGCTTGGTCTTCTGGTAATAGCCGCCGACCAGCAGGTTCAGCGGGCCATCGAAGCTGGTCTGCGCGCGCAGTTCGGTCGAGAACGCATGATAGATCGATTTTTCGGTCGACGGGGCCGCGGCGAGATCGGACGAAACGAACGTGCAGTCGCAGGCCCAGCGGTTGGTGTTGCGATTGTAGTTCGTTACCCACGTAAGACTGACGTCATCGAAGGCATACTCTGCCGTTCCGGTGATCGCCCAGCTGCGATACTTGTTGTACAGCGCGCCGCTTTTCTTGGAAAAGGGATTGGTGCCTGCCAGATCCTCGGGGAAGTAATTCTGGTAGATATTGAATTTGCGCTGGCACGGGATGGCGGCATTCAGCGCGTAGTTGTCGCCTGCGCAGCTGAACAAGCCGTAGTTCCAACTGTTGTTATCGGCGTCGGAAGCCGAAGCATTGGCTTTCAGCGTGAATTTGAAGCGATCGCCGGGATCGTAAGCCAGCGTTACGCGGCCAAGGAATTCCTTCGTTCCGGGGTTATCGCCATCATATGCGGGGGCAAAATGATCGGTCGTGACGCCGGTGGCGATGTCGTATGTGGAATAGGTTTTGTCGATCCCCCGGTTCTTGAAATAACTGCCGGTCATGTTCGATGCGCGCAATGCCACGCGCAGGCCAAGAGTGTCGGTCAGCGGACCGGAGCCGACAAATTCCCCAACCAGCTCCTTGCCCGCAAATTCATAGCCGAGCTGGGCCTTGAATTCCGGTGTGTCGGTGGGGTTCGCGGTGCGGAGTGAGATAACGCCCGCTGTCGCATTTTTCCCGAAGAACAGCGATTGCGGCCCTTTGAGCACTTCGACCCCTTCGAGATCGAGGAAGCCTTCGTTGATGACACGGCCTTGGCCGTAATAAACGCCATCTACCACCACGGCCACGGATTGTTCGATCCCGATGGAGGTGGAGGAGGATCCGATGCCGCGCAGCGTGAGTTGGGCGCCCGATCCATTGGATGCGCGGCCGATGGTGAACTGGGGCGTCTGGGTCGCAATTTTTTCAAGACTGGTCATGTCGTAGCGCTGAATCTGTTCGGCGCTGATGGCAGTCACCGAAACCGGTACGGTTTGCGCGCTTTCTTCGCGTCGGCGGGCAGTGACGACGATATCGCTGATCCCGCCCTGCTGCGCCTGTTCGCTGCCTGCGGCATCTTGTGCAAAGGCTGGTGTGATCGCAAAGCCTGAAGTGAAGACCGTGGCGAGAAGTGCGACGCGCACGGCGTGTCCTGCCGACAAAGACATACAAGCTTCCTTTCCCCATGCCGGAGTGGGCCTGTTCTCGGTTTCTGCCCTCCGGAACCCATCGCGGGTCTGGAGAAAGGCTATAGCGCTATAAAAGTGCAGTGCACTGCAATTTGTGCTAGGCAAGGGATGGGATTGCCGCCTGTGCCAGCCGACGAACACATCGTCTGGCTTCCTGATGCGACCAGTCGCGCAAATTGCCGCGCGCGTGCGGTAGCAGCACCTGGCAGACCGCCAGCCGCATCTGCGTTTCCAGCGTATCGTCAATCATGCCGTGTCCGGACCACAAGGTGACGGCGCTGACCATTCGCTGCCCGATCAGCCCGGTCAGCGTATCGATATCGTCTTCCTCCAGCAGGCCTTGCCGCGCCAGTTCATCCAGCGCCCGGCCGACATAGCGGCGATAGACATGATGAAGCCCGACGATATCCGCATGCTGGATCAGGACCGGGGCTAGGGCACGGGCGACATCGGGCTGTTCCAGGGTGCGCCGCGACAAGGTTTCGGACAATGAAAGGAAGAAGCCGATACCCGGATCGGCGGCTTTCACCCACGCTTCGTTGATCACGTCTTCGGTCCGTTCGCGGGCGCAGGTCGCGATCAGCGTGTCCTTGTTGATGTAGATGTTGAACAGCGTGCGTTCGGCAACGCCGGCCGCTGCGGCAATTGCCCGCATGGAAACCGCGTCATACCCGTGCTGGGCCAGCAGAGCGTTGGTCACTCGCAGAATGCGGGTTCGGCGTTCTTGCTGGCGTGGGGTCAATGGCCGTACGGGCGCACCGGGAGGTTGAGTGGCATCGGGTTCAATCATATCGGATTTGTAAAGGGACTGAGGCCGCAGGATCAACCGTTCCACTTGAGCCCGGAATGAGGCTGTCGATTTGCAACGGCAGGATTCGATTGGCGGTCGAGCACCTTCGGGAGATCGCCGACATTGCGATGCTGGTCGAGCAGGCCGAAGCAAAGCTCGCAAAACGCGGCCCGTATAAAAAGCGGGGGCAGATTTCAAACTGACCCACAACCCATCGCAGACTGACAGAAACAATAGTTTTGCGATTCTGTTATCAGGATAGATTGATCGAATACTTGGCCGGACCGGTTAAGTGACTCTCTCCCTGCCCCGGCCGATTAATATCGGCCGGGATTTTTTATGGGTGGGTTCCCGGTTTACCGCATTGGGCAATGCACGGTCAGATCAGCACCAGCGTCTTGCCGATAGTCCGGCCGGACATCAGATCGATGAAGGCCTGGGGCAGTTTTTCGAATCCCTGCCGAACATTGGCGAGCGGACGCAGGGTGCCATCGGCGGCCCATGCATCCAGCTCACGCTGCGCCTGATCCAGCACCTGCGGGTAATCGTACGTGATAAAGCCCTGCATCCGGATGCGATTCACCACCAGTTGCCAGAGGGTTTTGACGCCATAGGGATGATCGGCGTCATTGTATTGCCCGATCATTCCGCACACCGCGATGCGGCCGTGCAGGCGCATGAGTGGCAGGATCGCCTCCAGTGTCTCACCGCCAACATTGTCATAATAGACGTCCACACCATCGGGCGCGATCTTCGCGATCTCCGCCGCGATATCGGGCGTAGCGCGATAATCGATGGCCGCGTCGAAGCCGAGATCGAGAATGGTCTGTGCCTTTTGCGCGGAACCGACGAGGCCGATCACTTTGCACCCCCGCGCCTTGGCGATCTGTCCGACAGTGGAACCGGTTGCGCCTGCGGCCGCGCTTACGACTACGGTTTCGCCGGGCTTGGCCTCACCCACGGCGAACAGGCCGACCCATGCGGTCAGCCCGACGGGCCCAAGGGCGCCCATATAGTGATGGAGATCGTTGCCGGGCTGCGGGTGGACGGCTTCCAGCCCCAGCGCATTGCCATCGATGACATAATGATCCGACCATGTGGCCATGGTGCGTACCAGGGTGCCAACCGGCCAGTCGGCATTGCGTGAGGCAACGATTTCCCCCAGCGACATGCCGTTGATCGGTGCGCCCAACGCAACCGGTGGCAAGTAGCTGGGGCGGTCGTCGAGAAAGCCGCGGATGGCCGCATCGAGCGAACCGACCCGCATCTTCACCAGCATTTCCCCATCGCCTGGCTCCGGCATCGGTGCTTCGGCCAGGGCAAAGTCTTCGGGGACGGGCACCCCTTGGGGGCGGCGAACGAGCAGGATTTGGCGAATGGTTTCCATGGTGCCTTTTTATGCCGGGTTTGAGGAAAATGGGGCTAGCCATATCGCCAGCTTTCCACCTGCGCTGTTTTGATGCCACTTTCGCATAAACGAGAGGAGTATTCAGCAATGGCGATGACGCCTGAAGAAATGGTCCGGTTTGTCGATGATCTCTATGCCGCAACCGGCGCCGGCGACTGGGACAAGGCTGCTGGCATGTTGACGGACGATTTCTTCGTGACCGAGGCTGACAACCTGCCGATGGCCGGTGTCTATCGGGGCAGGAATGCGCTCAAGGATTTGTTCCTGACCGTCATGGGCAAAGTCGATGTCGCTGGTCTCGATCGGGTGCTGACCACCACCGGCGGCGATTATGCGATCACCATCCTGTCGATGCGGTTCGCCGATCCTGCATTGGAACCTGCCGAATTGCTTGAACTGTTTCGGTTTCGCGACGGCAAGTGTTGCGAAATCAAGCCGTACTATTTCGATGCGAGCAAGTTTGCCGCCGCAGCCGAAGCCAAGGCGCGCCAGACCGCCTGAATTGTCCGGGGCCGGGGAGCAGTATGCTCATCCCGGCCTTTCGCCTCTTGCACAGGATCAGGCCAGGACGCGCAACGGATCGGCCCCGTCCCAATCGCGGGCGGCTTCCTTCATCATGGCGAACAGCCCATCGGAACCTGCTGCCGGTTGCAGCAGTTCGACAACATGGCCGGGACCCCCACCGGCGTCGACATAAATCACTTCGCCCGTATCGCCGACTTTGCCTTCGACCAGGATTTCCGCCCCGATCTGTGCGCAAGCCGCGCGGGCATCGGCGATGGAATCAACGAAAATGCAGATGTGATGCATCCGGTCCGTAACCGCATATTCCCCGGTATAGATCGAAGGCGCATCGTTTTCCGCGCGGATCAGTTCGATCTGGATATCGCCCCAATATCCGATGGCGATGGAAAAGGCCGCATCGGATGGTTGCCCGCGATAGCGCATTTCGCCCAGACGGATATTTTCCATCAGGAAGAACGGACCAACCCCCATCGTCTCGGTCCAGTATTTCACCGCTGCATCGAAATCTTCGGGCAGATAGGCGATCTGGATAACATCGCCGAGCGCCTTGATCGGGCCAGGTTGGATCATGTGTGCGATTCTCCCGCGCGGATTTGGATTCATTCTATGTCCGTCATTTGTGACCTTGCGCAGCCGTGCCGTCACCTTGCCGAAAGCATAGGTTGCGGGCCATGAAATATCGGCCAAACCATCTAGCGTAACAATATGGGAGAATGCCGTGGGCAAACGGCTTGAAGGAAAAGTCGCGCTGGTGACCGGCGGCACATCCGGTATCGGCGCAGGCACTGTGCGCCGCCTTGTCGCCGATGGAGCGCAGGTCGTGTTTACCGGATCGAACGAAGCGGCGGCGGCCAGCCTCTGCGCCGAAACCGGTGCCCGCTTCGAGGCCTTGCGTGTGCAGGACGCTGCGGCTTGGCCGGACCTTATGGAGCGTATCCTGGCCGATCATGGCCGGTTCGATATCGCCTTCGCCAATGCCGGGACCGAACACGGCGATGGCAGCTTGGAGAGCATTGATATCGATGGCTGGAACAATGTCATCGCCGTCAATCAGACGGGCGTGATGCTCACAGTCCAGCACGCGATCCGTGCCATGAAGCAGAACCCTGAAGGGCCCACAGGCTCGATCATCGTCAATTCATCGATGAATGCGCACCGCGCGATGGGTAATTTCGTGGCCTATTCGGTATCGAAAGCGGCCGTGATCGCGCTGGTCAAATCGGCTGCCGTGCATTGCGGCAATCAGGGTTACGCGATCCGGACCAATGCGATCCTGCCCGGTGTGGTCGAAACGGCGCTGATTACCGACCTGATCGACAAATCGGGTGATCCGCCCGCCGCTCGTGCGGCTTATGAGAATATGTCCCCCCTGCGCCGCATGGCGAGAGTGGAGGAAATCGCCGGCCTGGTCGCCTGGCTGGCGTCGGACGAGGCGGCATTCGTTTCGGGCAGCGAATATGTGATCGATGGCGCCACCACAGCAGGGATGATGGGAGTATGAGCGATCTGGGCTCGCAAAGACTGCAAGGCAGAGTAGCATTCGTCTCGGGCGGCCTGCGCGGTATCGGCCTTGCCTGTGTCGAACGCTTCCTGGCCGAAGGCGCCGAAGTGATCCTGTCGGATCTCGATGCGTCCGACAGCGATCATGCCCGCATGGTCATGGCGCAACTGGGACAGGCGGCAACATATGTGCAGGCCAATGTCACCCGCGAAGAAGACTGGCAGCGCGCCCGCGAAGTGGTGATCCAGCGCCATGGCAAGCTGCATATCCTCGTCAACAATGCCGGAACGGATCAGACCGGCGCGGTCGAGACGATCGATCTCGAAGCCTGGCGGCGGATTATGGCGATCAACGTCGATGGCGTGTTCCTGGGGGTGAAGGCTTTCGTGCCATTGCTGACGGAGAGCGGCAGCGAGGTGAAAGGCGGGGCATCGATCATCAATGTCTCGTCGATCATGGGGCTGGTCGGGTTCAACGAAGTATCGCCTTACAACGCCAGCAAGGGCGCGGTGCGCATGTTCACCAAGGGGATCGCCATCGAATTCGCGCAGAAGAAGATGCCGATCCGTGCCAATTCCCTGCATCCCGGGTTTGTTACCACGCCGCTGCTGAATGAAGGTTTCCAACGCTGGGTCGACAAGGGTTTCGCCGCCAGGCCCCAGGACCTGGTCGATATGATGGCCGCGCAGACGCCGGTGGGCCGCCTTGCCGATCCAACGGAACTGGCGAGCGGTGTGTTCTTCCTCGCCAGTGAGGACAGTTCGTACATGACGGGGGCCGAACTCGTGATCGATGGCGGCTGGACCGCACAATAAAGGACATGGCAATATGACGATTGCACTGGATGGCGTTGTCGCCGTGGTGACGGGTGCCGCGGGCGGGATTGGCCGTGAACTCGTGAGGGCGCTTAAAGCCGCCAATGCCACCGTGATCGCGACGGACCTGCCCGATAACGCGGATATCGCGGGGGCGGACCATTATCTGCGCCATGATGTGGCAAGCGAAGCCGATTGGCGCGCACTGGCCGCTTTCGCCACGGAAAAATACGGGCGTATCGATGCGCTGGTGCATAATGCCGGTGTTTCCATCGTGACCCAATTCGAGAATACGCCACTGAGCGATTTTCACCGGGTCAACGCGGTGAATGTCGATTCCATCATAATCGGCACGCAGATCCTTTTGCCGCTCCTGAAGGAGGGTGGCAAGGCGCGCAGCAGTGGGGCCTCGGTGGTCAACTTCTCCAGCGTCGGCGGTTTGCGCGGCGCGGCGTTCAATGCGGCCTATTGCACCAGCAAGGCGGCGGTCAAAATGCTGTCAAAATGTCTGGGAGCGGAGTTTGCCGCTCTCGGTTACAACATCCGCGTCAATTCGGTGCACCCCGGTGGGATCGATACGGGGATGCTGGGCTCGATCATGGATCGCTATGTCGAACTAGGGGCGGCCCCGTCGCGCGAAGTGGCGCAGGCCACGATGGAAGCACGCCATCCGATCGGCCGCATGGGACGGCCGGAAGAAATCGGCGGTGGGGTGGTCTATCTCTGCTCCGATGCGGCGAGCTTCGTGACGTGCAGCGAACTGGTGATCGACGGCGGCTTCAGTCAGGTCTAAAGTCGGGCGCGCTATAACTGGCCTCTCCGCACGGTGTAGGGGAGCGATTTTGTATTAGCGCGCCAGAACAGGGCATCCACTTTCACGGTTTGGCGCCATCGGTGATCCATTGGCGAATCCTGGCGATCTTGTCGGGCGACAGCGGCGGCGCACCGAAGGGCATCTGCGCCCCGGTGCCCCCATGGGTGATCTGCGTGCCTTCCAGTTTCATCACCAGATAGCTCTTGTCGGGATCGCCCGGCACCACCCGGATCAGTCCGGGTGCTTCGGTGGACGGGACATTGACCAGTGTCGCCAATGCCTTGCCCGGCACCAGTGCCATATTGCCCGCTTCCTGCCCCGTGAGATGGCATGTGGCGCAGGATGAGGTGAGGATCGGAACAATTTCCGCCTCGAATGCCGATTGGGCAGTAATGGTTTCGGATGGCGCGCTATCCGTGGTGTTGCGGGTATCGCCCTGCGAGCCGGAACAGGCGCCGAGCAGCGCCACGGCGATCGGAAGAAACCGGCGCATCAGGCACCTGCCGCGTGCTTGGCGGCGATATAGCCGAAAGTCAGTGCCGGGCCGATTGTGCCACCAGCCCCGAGATAGGCCTGCCCGGTGGGCGATGCGATGCAATTGCCCGCCGCATAGAGGCCAGGAATGGGTTTATCATCAAAGCCCAGCACTTGCGCGTTTTCATTCACCTGCGGTCCCCCTGCCGTGTCCAGCGTGCCGGGGCCGAGGATGATGCAATAATATGGCCCGGTATCGGCAAACGGATGCATGACATTGTTGGGGTAGGGGTTTTCCGGCTGTGTGGTGCCGGGGCGGCGGGCGGAAAACAGCAGGTGCCACTCGCGGTCATAGAGATATTTGCCGCGGTTGAATTCCGGGTCTTCGCCCGTCTTTGCATAGCTGTTGAAGCGGTTGATCGTCTCTTTCGCGGTTGCCGCGAAATCGGGGGCGAGACGCACACCGCCCGTCTTGCTGGCCCATTTGGCCAACTGGGCATCGGCCTGGCGAAAAACTTCATCCCAGTTCGCGCCTTCGATCAGGTGGGGCTGTTCGCCCTTGTTCGCCGGAAAGGGGAACGCACCGCCGAAAGCATCGATGGAGCGTTCATCGAACAGCATCAGCATCAGATGATTGGGATAATCTTCGTGCGAGGGATCGTAGGGGAAGTGCGCCTGAGTCCGGTCGTTGTAGTCACGCTTTTCGTTGACCACGCGTTTGCCATACTTGTTGACGAGGATCATCGAATCCCCAGGCAGGACGAAGGCGCCCATGCCGACACCGCGATTGGCCAATGCTTCGCCGAGCACCACCTGGCTGCGCCAGGCGAGACCGAGATTGCCCATCTTGGCCCCGGCAGCTTCCGCGATGGGGATGAAATCCCCGGTTGAGCCCGGCAGGGAGCAGGTGCCATAAACCCAGGGCTGATGCGTTTCGCACAGCTGGACATTATGAGAATAGCCGCCGGTGCCGAAAATTACGCCCTTTTCGGCCTTGATGCGGATTGTCTTGCCTTGTTGTTGCGCCTCGACACCGATCACCCGCCCGGTGCCGTCTTTCACGACGCGGGTCACCTGCGTGTCGAGCATGATCGGCACGTCCTTCTTCTTCAGGTATTCCGCCATTTGCTTGGCGAGGCTGCCGCCACCTTCCGTCGATCCGGAGCCTACCGCCGGTTCGAGAGTACGGCCGGTCGGCACTTTGTTTTCGGGCAGATGATCGGCATAGTCGGGGGCCGGGCGGTCGATCTGGAACAGGCGGAATTGCTTGAACTGCACCGCGCCCAGCTCGCGCAGCTTGTCGATCGCTGCCGCGCCATGGTCATAGAATGCTTCGATCACCTTGTAGCGATTTTCATCGAGGCCGAGTGTCGGGCTCGACGGATCGTATTGGCGCGGATAGCCATAACGGACCGCATATTTCAGAGCATCGGCCTTCTCGTCCTTGATGCCCTGTTCGCGCAGGATGAAGTGGTTGAATATCCATGCCACACCGCCTGATTTGGCCGTGGTTCCGCCAAGGATCGGCATCTTTTCGAGCATGAGAACCTTGGCGCCTTCGGCTGCGGCGGTAACGGCGGCGGTGCCGGCGGCCGCGCCGCTACCGACACAGAGGATATCCGTCTCGTGATCCCAACCGCCTTCGCCTGTACCGGAGGACATATTCTGCGTGCAGCCGGCGGCAACTGCCGCGACTGCCGTAACCCCTGCGCCAGCAAGCAGTTGGCGGCGGCCAATTGCGTATTCCGACATTGATTTTGTTCCTCTCGCCTCATGCTGTTGGGGTCGTTGTTCGCCTCGGCGGCATGTTCGTCCACTCGACTAAAAGACAGGGCTGAGAGGGGAGGGCGGCTGACACAGGATGGGGGAGAATGTGCCATGAAAAAGCACCGTTAAACGGCGGAACGAGCCGTTTAACGGTTGCCGAGGTGTGACTTTCCAACAAGCGGACATCCGCTGTGCCGGGGATCAGTCGCCGGGATGCATCTCCGCCAGAGCGCCGGGGACCGGGAGGAGGAAATCCATGTGATACCGGGCGAATTTCCACCCTTCGGCTGTGCGCACGGCATCGAAATAATAGCGCCCGTTGACAGTCACCTGATTGCCATCCTTCGCCCGGCCTGTTCCGGCGACGTAGGTGCGGACAGAAGCGGTATCGCCGGCGTAGGCGGTCACGGCGAAGTTGCTGAGGTAATGGGCCTGGTGGCTCATCGTTGCAAAAATGCCGGTGAACAGATCGCTGATGCCGCTGTGGCCGGTGACTTTGGCCATGCCGATGCCTGAAAGATCGTAAACCGCATCCTCGGTGAAACAGGCGCAGATATCGGCCACGTCGCCCATGCTGTCGAGAGCATGGGCATAAGCCACGGTGAGGTCTTCCAGTGCGAGGCGGTCTTCAATCGGGCAAATGGACATGACGATGGCTTTCGGTCTGGAAATGCGGGGCGGCTGGGGCGCCCCAGCCGCAAGTGACGTTTGCGATGCGTTTGCAGGATGGGCCTACATCAGCGCATCGTCGATCAGGCGTCTTTCCCCAGCACCATATCGTTCAGCAGTTCATGGAACCGTTGCACCCGCTTTTCCTGCCCGGGCAGGATGCAGCCTTTGAAACCGCGTGAATTGAGGCCCTGCTGCTGCGAAGTGCCGATGGAAAGATCCTGATCGGCGACAAAGCCCAGTGAGACGCCATCGCCGTAAGCCGAATGACGATGGATTGCATCGTGTTCTAGCGGGGCCATGCCGACGGGGGTGTAGACCTCGGTCATTCCCGGCACCGGCGGATAGAGGCACCAATGCTGGAAAATACACTTTTCCGGATCGGTCGGATGCGGTTCCGTGCGCAGAATCTGGCATTGTTCGGGTGACATGGTGATCGTGAGATTGGGGAACAGCGTGCAGTGGAAATAGTCGACCAGTTGCTGATCGCTCATATTCGCATAATTGCTGTAACCGCGTTCAGCCCCCAGTCGCCGCTTGGCTTCGATCACTGCCTGGCGGATATCGCCGGTGCGGCCTTTGTATTCTGCCGGATCGATACCCCACGCCGCGGCCGCTTCGGCGAGCCCGGCAGGCACATCGCCGCTTTCATAATCCGTGCGGGTGGTGGCCTGGTGGCCGATCATCCACATCGAATTGTGCCCTGACGGGTACATTTCGAACAATGTGGTCGGCAGTCCGTCGTTGATGAACATCGCCAGTTCGGGATGAATCGTGGGCAGGTGATAGCTTTCGTTGAAATTGTCGCGCAGGATCTTCCAGTTGAAATTGCAATCCGCCGATACGTTCAGCACGCGTACCCAGTTGTCGAGGCCATAGCCCGCCAGTCGTTCGGGGAAGGGCGCCATCCATTCGTGCAATGGCGCCACATCGTCATCCATGCACCAGAACACGAACGGGCCCCAGGTTTCGCAGCGCAGTTCGGACAGGTGCACCCGCCCGCAGGGGCTGCCGCCCGCGAAATCGTCCGGGTCCTGTACTTTGGCCAGAGTGCCGTCGAGATCGAAAGTCCAGCTGTGATAACCGCAGGTGATCTGGTTGACGCTGGCGACATCGCCCAGCACCAGCCGATTCCCGCGATGCGGGCAACTGTTGTAGAAAGCGCGGATCGATCCGTCGTCCTGCCGGACCATGATGACCGATTCCTTGCCGAAATTGTGGCGGATGATATCGCCGGGTTCCTCCAGATCGGCAAGCACGCCGCCCAGATGCCAGACCTTGGGCCACAAATGCTTGTTTTCCAGATCCATCCATTCGCGGGAGATGTAACGGTCCGCGGTGATCGTATCGCCGCGCACGGGCAGATCGAATTCCTGGGAATAGCGGGAAACTCTGGTTTCGGCGTTCACGTCAGTATCCTCCTTGCCCGGCCATCTGTTGTGGCCACTGGCGGTGCTGGCTGAAATCCTCGCCTCTGCGGCCCGCCCGGTTGGTCGTGGGGTTCGCGGCGTAAAAGGCGTGGTCGGCCGGGTCGTCCTTTACCCAGTCGGTGATAAGATGGCGGCGGATGATCCGCCACTCGCCATTTTTGCAGGCATATTCGTCTACATAGCGCCCGGCGATAAACAGATCGCGCGGATTGCCGGCGGCATCGCGCACCCCGTGCCACGCCTGAAAATAGCATTCGCCGCTGGCGTTGTGCGCATCATGGATTTCTATCCGAACCTGCCCGAGAAGATGATGGCTGCCCTCCATCGCGCCAAGAAAATCCTGTGCGAAGGCAACGAACTGATCCGCCCCGCCGCGCATCAGCCCGCAATCGATAAAGGCATCGTCATGGAAGGAAGAGCGGTGCAGTTCCGGGTCGAGGCGATCGAGCCCGCGCATGTAGCGCTGCACCGCGTCCGTGATGCTGCGCCGTGCCGCATAATCGCGCATTTCGGCTTCGAGATCGAAGGGGTCGGGCATTGGCAATCCTATTGCGTTTCAAGGCAGGCGATGGCGCCGGTGTTGAAGGGGAACCATCCCTGCGCGCTGCGCGTCCAGTAATGCAGAGTCGGGGCAAGATCGGCGGTTTCATCCAGCGTTCCGGCTTTGAGAAAGATCAGCCCTTGTTGGGCCACTGCCGGGGTGTCGGTTATCACCGGTGAGCCGCAGCGGGGGCAGAACCGCCGCCAGACCGGCTGTCCGCTGGTGCCGCGATCTTCATAGGTGTTGAGTTCGCCGTCCACGCGCAGGCCATCGCGGGCAAGCACCGCAACAACCGACAAGGCCGATCCCGCCTGTTTCTGGCAGTTGGTGCAATGGCAGGTGACAAGCGCCTGCGGCGGCCAGTCCGCTTCGTACCGAACCGCGCCGCACAGGCAGCCGCCCGTGCGCACCTGGGACGGCGAATATGCGGTCGCGCTGGTCATGCTCTCTCCATCGTGGCGGCGGTGCGGCAATATTTTCCTGAACCTGCCGGTGGAATTGTGCATCACACGCGCACGCTTCGTCAGCCTCTCACAAAGGCCAGCCCTGGCCATCTGGTGTGATATGCAGCGCAGGGAAATGGGCGATTTCTCCGACAAGTGCCAGTTTGCGGCGGCGGCGGCGCAAGGCAGATTCTCCATGGAACTTGAGCCAGAGAGTTGGAGAGGACTGACATGAACGAGTTTGCCGCGGTTCCACCGCCGCTATCCGGCCGCGATCCCGCTGCCTTGCGCGGCGATCGGATTACCGGGGATCGCTACTACTCGCGCGAATTCGCGCAGAAGGAATGGGATCGCCTCTGGACGAAGATCTGGCATGTCGCGGGGCGCACTGCGGAATTGCAGGAAGCGGGCGATTATGTGGTGCACAATTTCATGAAGGAATCGGTGATCTGCGTGCGCCAGCACGATGGATCGGTGAAGGCATTCTACAATTCCTGTGCCCACCGGGGCATGCGGATAGTGAGCGAAAGTTCCTCCGCCGATACCTTCAGTTGCCCTTATCACGGTTGGCGCTACGGCCTCGATGGTGTGGTCCGGTTCGCGCAGGACGGGCACGATTTCCCGCAGGGCGATCCGTGCGGCAAGGCGCGTCTGAAGGAGCTGCGTTGCGATACCTGGGGCGGGTTCGTCTGGTACACGATGGCGGAGGAGGGCCCCAGCCTTGCCGAATACCTTGACCCGATGCCGCAGCTTTACCGCAACTATCCGATGGATACCGCTGTGCGGGTGGCATGGTATCGCATCGCGCTCAACGCCAACTGGAAATTCGTTACCGACAACTTCTCCGAGAGCTACCACACGCGCACGGCCCATCCCCAAGTGCCGCCGTGGATCGATCAGGATGTCGATACCGCCCGGCATGAAATGTGGCCTGCCGGCCATGGCCGCACGGTGCAGCCGATGCGGCCGTCCTTGTCCGACCGGTTGCCCGACAATATCCCGCACCCTTTCAAGCTGATCCTTCAGCAGTGGGATATCGATCCCGACAGCTATGCCTCTTACGAAGAACTCGCCCAGCAGGGATGGCTCGATCTCAAAGCGGCGAAGCGGCGGCTGTGGCGGGAACGCGGCTATGTCCACTACGAGCATATGGACGATGAAGAGATCACCGACAGCCCGCACACCGTGATCTTCCCCAATGTGACGATCAGCTTCCTGCCCGATAATCTGGTGTTCTTCCGCAGCGAACCGCATCCGGACGATCCAGAAAAATGCTTCTTCGATCTGTGGTGCATGGCTTTCCCGGTGGAAGGGCAGCGCGAAGTCGAATCGGTGATGGCCGGTCCCAGGCCCCTGCGCGAGGCGGACTTGTGTGAACACCGTAATTTTGATGCCGGCCGGGGCATTCCCGAACTGGCGGGGCAGATCGTGTTTCAGGATATGGAACTGGCCGAAGGGATGCAGGCTGGGATGCATTCGCGCGGTTATGTCGATGCCTATCTTCCCGCGCAGGAAACGCGGGTGCGCTTCTTCCACGAAGTGCTGAACGATTGGCTGGAAGGGAGGAAACCGTGATGGCGTTCACAGGGCCGATGGAGGATCGCATCGCGATCCGTGAATTGATGGACACGCACGCCCACGGGGTGATGACGAAAGACCCGAAAATCTGGGGGGCGATCTGGGCGGAGGATGCCTATTGGGCCTTGCCCGAATATCCCGACCTCGGCGGCTTTTCGGGCAAGGAGGCGATCCTTGCCGGATGGCTGGAATCGATGAAGCACTACGGCCTCAACCACGGGGCGAGCCCGATGATCTATTTCATGCAGCCGGGCATGATCGCGGTGGAAGGCGAGCACGCCAAGGCCGTGGCTTATACCATCGAAATCTACGATGATCCGGCCAGCGGCAAGCGCGTGCACACGACGGGCCGCTATGATGACGAACTAAAGAAGATTGACGGGCGCTGGCTGTTCGCCCGGCGCGAATATCGTACTGTATTTGCCGACTGACGGCTTCAGCGAGGGAGGGGCGGCAGATCCGACTGCCGTTCCTCCACCGCGAACGTGCGGATGCGGGTGCGGTCGAACAGGCGTTCCTCGTCCTGCGCGATCATCGCGGCGGTGGCGGGATCGGCGAGCGCCGCGAAGCAGGCATCGCGCGCGGCCTCATCGGGGAAATCGATTTCCATCACCACGTCGGCATCTTCGTGGCGGTCCTGCCCGTCGAGCGGATGGAGGAACCGGCGAACGTAGCGGGTGGCGTGGCCTGCCAGCACCTGCTCGCCGATGCGGCGATGCGTGTCTTCGTAATAGGCGATGAAATCGGCTTTGCTCATGCCCGCACGCCGCTTGAGCAGAGTGATAACGGTGACGGTCATGCTGCTGCCTCCCGCGTCGATGCCAGCCACCGCCGCGTTGCGTCCGCCACTGCTCTGACCCGTGCGGTGGGATCGGGGAATCCTTCGCGCAAGGCACGCGAACGCAATTCGATGCTGAGAGGGATATCCGCAGGCAGTGCCGCATAGAGGTCATGCAGGGGCAGGGCGCCTTCGCCGCATTGCCGGCGCAAGGCGATGGCATCGGTGATGACCGCATCGAAATCCGCGGGATTGGGCCGCTGTGCAGGGGCATCGCAGAACTGCGCATAGGGCAGCAGCGCAGGATCGATGCGGGCGATCTCTTCCAGAGCGGTTCCCGACCTGTCGACATGGATCGGATCGATCAGCACCGCGCGCAGATTGTGGCCGACCGCATCCAGAATGGACAGTGCGTTCGCCAGCGTTTTCACTTCGGTGAAAATACCGAATTCCAGCGTCACGCGCATCCCGCTGCCTTCCGCATGGCGGCACAGATCGGCGAGGCGGGCGGCAGTGACGGCGTGGTCGGGTTCGGAAGAAACGCACAGGACATGGGCCGCGCCCAGTTCTGCGCCGATATCGATCACCCGGCGATGATCGTCCATCGCGCTACCCGGCTTCAACCAGATCACTTCGACATCGAGCACGGGCAGGTCGGTCGCGGCCAGCGCTGCGCGTACCTCGCGGGTGGTGCCTGTGGTCCACCGATCGGGCTCGATCCAGAGACCGACAGCATCGAAACCACCCGCATGGGCGGCTTCGACCAAGGTGACAGGCCCGAATTCGGGCAGCACGCCGGAGGCGAGCGAGATCGGGTTCATGCGCTGTGTTCGTCCGATCGGAGCGTGCCTACAATGTCGGTTCGGGGGCGGAAGGATTGTCTTTCAGATACCAGTCCAGCCATTCGTGGAAGTACTGGTTGCCGCGTTCGTTCTTGCCGAAAACCATGTCTTCGTGGGCGCCCGCTTCCAGCCCTTTCTGGATTTCGAGGCCGATGAGATAATCCTCGGTATAGGTCACATCGCGGAAGAAGTTCATCGACGCTTCGACATTGGCGCGATCTTCCTCGTCACGGACCGGTTCGCGGCGCAGATAGTTCAATACCGTGCGGTTCCTGTCCGGCGTCGGCCCGGGGAAAAGCTGGGCCACCTGCGTGATTTCCGGGGCGACGAAGCAGGACACATTGGGGAAGAATATCCGCACGAAATCATAGCCGTTGTTTTCCTGCTTGCCCCATTCCTCACGAGGGAGGGGACGCAGCGCTTCGGCGATGCGACGCTGGGGGAAACCGATGCGGATGTTCGGCCCGAACCCTTCGTAATGCATGCAGTTCGAGGGCGTGCGCGGAGCAATGGTTTCGGGGTGGAGCGAGGCGAAGTGATAGCCTTCGAGATAGCCGTCGAACGCGATCTTCCAATTTGCCCCTTCGATCACCCGCGATCCGAGATAAGTCCAGTTGGCGAAATCGAGCGCTTCGAAGTCGGCGAGGAACCCGCGGAAATAGCGGTCGAGATCCATGGGGGCATCGGGAGTGAGGCAGACGAAGATCATCCCCGCGCGTTCTTCGCACGGCAATTGACGCAGGCCGCGTTCGGCCTTGTCGACCTGACCGAAAGTTGAAGCTTCGGCGACACCGATCAGCTTGCCGTCCTGCCCGAAGGTCCAGCCGTGATACTTGCAGATGAAGCGCGGGCAATTGCCATGCCCTTCGTTCGCGACCGGGGCCGCGCGGTGCGAGCAGACGTTGAGAAATGCGCGCACCGTGCCGTCCTTGGCGCGGTTGATCAGCACGGGCACGCCCATCGCGTCCATCGCCTTGTAATCGCCCGGGTTGGGAAGTTCGGCCGTGAAGGCCAGCATCAGCGGTACGCGCTTGAACACCAGATCCATTTCGGTGCGCCACTGATCCGGGTCGGTATAGCTCGCGGTGGGAACGCGCTGGATATTCTCACCCTGATGAGTCTTCTTGTTCTCGACGTAATCGAGCATGATTTCGGCGACATCGCCCAGACGCTGCACGCGGTCCAACTTCATTCTCCCATACTCAGGGGCCCAGGCCCTTGGTTATGCTTCCGGTTGAGCACCGCCGGCGACCGCCCGCAAGCTGCGACAGGTGACAGGTGCGCCGATGGGCAAGCCTCATTCGGCCGTGGTCCATGCCATTCACGAATGGCCCCCGGCGTTCGCTGCGCGGGCGACACTGGCGCCGATTTCCTCGCGGGTGGGATTGCGGCGCAAAGTCAGCCCGCCGTTCACCTGCAGGTTTTCGCCGGTCATGAAGCATTCGTCGCTGGCCAGGAAGACGGCGGCCGCCGCGACATCGCCGCTGGTGCCGATCCGGCCCAGCGGATAGGCGGGCAGGAAGGCGTCGAACAGGCCGGGCACTTCCTTTGCCTCCGCGTTCATCGGCGTATCGGTAAGGCCCGGAGAAATCGAATTGGCGCGAATGCCTTCTGCGCCGAATTCATGCGCGATACAGCGGATCACATGGTCCGTTCCTGCCTTGGTGCCCATGTAGGCGGCATGATCGTTGAGCATGATCGTGGCGGTGGCGGAGCTGATCTGGATGATCGACCCGCCGCGTCCGCCCCGGCTGTGCGCCATTTTCCGGATCATCGCCTGAAAGAATTCGAACGGTCCGATATATTGTAGCGCGCTCATCGCCACGATGTCGTCATGCGTGGTGTCGAGAAAGGGTTTGAGCACGCCCCAGCCGGTGGCGTTCACCGCGATATCGATCCCGCCGAGTTTTTCCAT
>Ga0182743_1001553_pt1 | contig 22071 bp, 10 predicted proteins | sample eDN3rd30CKraftOP_FD_128522 | JGI IMG/M metagenome (GOLD analysis project Ga0182743, IMG submission 128522) | Enriched Organic Plus compost microbial communities from Emeryville, California, USA - eDNA 3rd pass 30_C Kraft OP (version 2) (version 2) ... | reverse complement strand
TCGTCAACGGCCACGGCGGCAACGCGGAGGCGCTCGACTCGGCGTGCGCGGTGCTCCGGCACGAGGGGCGCGACGCCGCGTGGCTGCCGTGCCGGCACGGCGACATCCACGCCGGACGCGGTGAGACGAGCCTCATGCTCCGCCTCGCGCCGGCCCGCGTCCGCCTCGATCGCGCGACGGCGGGCGCGAGCGGCGACCTCGCGGCGCTCCTCCCGTCGATGCGCCGCGACGGCGTGCGGGCGGTCTCCGAGTCGGGCGTCATCGGCGACCCGAGCGGCGCGAGCGCGGACGAGGGCGACGCGCTCCTCGCCGCGATGATCGAACGCGCCCGCTCGGAACTGCGAGGCCCGTCATGACGCTCCCGCCCGGTTTCACGGTCCGCATCGGCGCCGAGGTGTGGCGGCACGATGGCGGTCGCACGCTCGTCGGGGGCGCGCCCGCGCGCGTCATCCGGCTCTCGCCGCGCGCACGGCGCCTCGTCCGCCGCGGCCGCATCGTCGCGGCCGACCCTTCGTCGACCGCGCTCGCCGAGCGGCTCCTCGATGCGGGCCTCGCCCACCCGGTCATCGAGACGCTCCCGCCCGTCCCGCTCGACGCCCTCACCGTCGTCGTGCCAGCGTACGGGCGCGGGGGCGCCGTCCGCCGCCTCCTCGAGAGCCTGCCGGGGGTGCGCACGATCGTCGTCGACGACGGCACACCCGAGCCCGACGCGACCGCGCTCGCGGCGGCCGTCGAGGCCGCGGGGGCGCGCCTCCACCGGCTCGAGACGAACGCGGGTCCCGCCGCCGCGCGCAACGCCGGCCTCGCGCTCGTCGACACGCCGCTCGTCGCATTCCTCGACGCCGACGTCGTCGTCCCGCCCGGCACGCTCGAGACGCTCGCCCGGCACTTCCACGACCCCGGCCTCGCGCTCGTCGGCCCGCGGATCCTCGGTCTCGAACCGGAGGAGCCGAACTGGATCTCCCGGTACGAGTCGTCCCGCTCGTCGCTCGACCTCGGCACCCGCCCGGCGCTCGTCCGGCCGAAGTCGCGCGTCTCGTGGCTCTCGAGCACGTGCCTCGTCGCGCGGGTCGAGGCGATCGGGCACGGCTTCGACGCGAGCATGCGCGTCGGGGAGGACGTCGACCTCGTGTGGCGGCTCGCGGAGGAGGGCCGTCGCGTGCGGTTCGAGCCCGCCGTGCACGTCCGCCACGAGCACCGCGCGACGCTCGCGAGCTGGCTCGGCCGCAAGGCGTTCTACGGCAGCGGTGCGGCGCCGCTCGCCGACCGCCACCCGACCGCGATCGCCCCGGCCGTCCTGCGACCGTGGAGCGCGATCCTCCTCGCCGGCGTCGCGATCGGGACCCCGTGGTCGCTCGGCGCCGCGGGGGTCGCCGTCGGGATCGCCGCGCAGCGGCTCCACGACAGCCTCCCGGTCGAGGCGCGATCCCGGATCCTCACGGCGAGGCTCATCGGCAGCGGCGTCGGTTCCGCGCTCGCCCAGGGCTCCGCGCTCGCCCTGCGGCACTGGTGGCCGCTCGCGGCCGCGGCCGCGATCCGCTCGCGGCGCGCACGCCGACTCATCGCGGCGGCCGCGGTCGCCGACGCGGCCGTCGAGTACGTGCGTCTCCGGCCCGCGCTCGATCCCGTGCGCTTCGCGCTCGCCCGCCGGCTCGACGATCTCGCCTACGGGGCCGGCCTGTGGGCGGGCGTCGTGCGCCGCCGCCGCGTGCGGGCGCTCCTGCCGGAGCTCGCCCCGCCGGAGCCGCGACGTGACGCGAGCGGTTCGGAGTGACGCGGGCGCTCGGCCGCGAGAATCCCGCCGGATGACGTGGGAGTGCTCGACGGCGGGTCGTCGACATTCAAGGCCCGACTGCCCCTCCGAGGCGCCGCGGCGCTGAGTGGGCCCTCAGAGCAGCGGCAGGTTCTGGTTGAGCGGGAAGTCGTCCGGGAGGTCGTCCTCCTCGACCCGGTCGGGGAGGTCGGCGCCGCCGTCCTCCGCATTCCGCAGGTCGCCGTCGAGCGACGTCGCGTCGTAATCGTCGTCGTCCTCGACCGCCGCGGCCTCATCGGGCATCGCCGCGAGCACCTCCTCCTCGGCGGACGGCGAGGCGCCCTCCGCCGCATCCTCGGTGAAGACGTCGCTCGGCGTGTCACCGGCGTCGGGGAGCGCGGCGGCGCCGAGGTCGGGGTTCGCGAGCGACGCGTCGCCCGTCGGGGCGTCATCGCCCGCGGTGCCGTCGTTGCCCGTCGGGGCGGCCGCCCCGCCGAGCGTGTCGCCCGCGGACTGCGGGCCGACCGGGTCGCGCGGCTCCGGTGCCGCGCCCATCGTGGTGTCGTCGCTCATGTCGTGCCGCCTTCCTCGATGCCGATGCTTCGATGCGGATGCTTCCACTCCACGCGCCGAGCGCGCGGCGGGCAAGAGGGCCGCGCGGATACACAGGAGAGATTCACTCGTCCTCGTCCTCGTCCACGTCCCCCTCGAGCGTCTCGTCCTCGTCGTCCTCCGCGGGGCCGCTGTCACCGGTCGGCACCGGGTCGCCCGGGATGCCGTGCATGAAGTCGCTCATCGCTCGTCCTCTCCTCGTGCATCCAGCCCACTCGAGTTCGCGGGCCGCCGCAAGGGCTTGCGGAATCCCGGTCGACTGTCCTCGACAGCGTCGCGACGGGACTCGCGCCGGAATACGGTGGTGGCGTGCACCGCGAGACACCGGAGACGTCGAGGTCGACGCGGACCGCCGCGCCCCGCGCGGCCCGCGTCGCGATCGTCGACGATCACGAACTCGTCGCCCTCGCGCTCGGCGACCGGATCGACGCGCGCGAGGGGCTCGAGTTCGTGGGGCGCGCGGAGACCGTCGACCAGCTCGTCCGCCGGTCCCGCCCCGCCGACCTCGTCGTCCTCGACCTCAACCTGCGCGACGGCTCGCTCCCGGCGGACAACGTCGCGCGCATCCGGAAGTGGGGCGCGCAGGTGCTCGTCCTGACGTCGGGGGAGAACCCGTACCTGACCCGCGAGGCCTCGCGCACCGACGTGCTCGGCGTGGTCCGGAAGTCGGCGCGCCCCGATCGCATCCTCGACGCGATCGCCGCGGCCGCGACCGGGCAGCCGGTCGTGACGACCGAATGGGCGGTCGCGCTCGAGTCCGACCCCGAGCTGCGCGCGGCACCCCTCACGGAGCGGGAGCGGGAGGTCCTCGAGCTGTACGCGCTCGGTCTCGGCGCGAAGGCGGTCGCGGCCAAGCTCCACGTCAGCGAGAGCACCGTGATCGACCACATCCGCCGCATTCGCGCGATCTACGCGCAGCTCCAGCGGCCCGCGAACACCAAGGTGGAGCTCTACCAGCGGGGTCTCGAGGACGGCTACCTGCCGTTCCCCTCGGAGTCGTGAGCGCCGCCATCGGCCGCGTCGAGCTGCTCGCGCGACGGCTCGCGACGGCCGTCGTCGGCGTCGCCGCGATCGTCGCCGCGGCGGGCCTCGCCGTCGTGGCGGCTCGATCGAACGACGTGATCCCCGGTGCCGCGTTCGCCGCGTTCCTCACCGTCGTCGTGCTCCTCCCGCTCGCCGCCGGCGTCCTCGCGCCCTGGGTCTCGGACCGCTGGCTGCGTCGACTCGACGCGGCCGTGCTCGTCGAGTACGGCGCGCTCCTCGTGCTGCTCGTCGTCGGCGCCGCGCTCGGCCGGCTCCCGGAAGGCGAGGTGCCCTGGTTCTTCACGACGCCCGCGGTCCCCGCCGCGGCGGCGATGCTCGCCTGGGGCCGTCGAGCGGCTTGGGCGACGGTCGCCGCGTCGGTCGTCGCGGTGGGGTCGGCGCGAATGCTCGCCGAGCACGAGCCCGTTCGGCTCGTCGCGCACGACGTGCTCTCCTTCGTCGCGGCAGGCATGCTCGTCCTGCTCTTCGATGCGCTGCTCATCGCCGCGCGGCAGCACGACGAGGCGACGGCCCGAGTGGTCGAGGCCGCGGCGCGGGAGGCAACGGAGGAGGCGCGCGCCCGCGCGGCGGAGCAGTTCGCGGCGCTCACGCACGACGAGCTCCTCGCCACCCTCCTCGCGGCCCGCGTCGACCGGCCCGACCTGCGGGACGCCGTCGCGCAGCGCGCGCGACGCGCGCGACGGCTCCTTCGGGAGCTGCGCGCGGAGGAGTCGACCGGATCGGTCGCCGTGCCCCGGCTGCTCGCCGCGCTGCGCGCCGAGACGGCGGCGGTCGCGCCCACCGCCGGGTTCACCCTCGAAGGGTCGGAGCGCGCATTCGGCTCGCTGCCCGAGCTGCCCGCCGACGCGGCCGCGGCGGTCCTCGGCGCGGCGACCCAGGCGCTCGCGAACGCGACCCGGCACGCCGGCACGGACCGGATCGCGGTCGTCGTCGAGCCCCGAGCGGACGGTGTCCGGATCGTCGTGCGGGACGAGGGGCGCGGATTCGACCCCGCGGCCGTGCCGCCGGGGCGGATGGGGATCGCGACGAGCATCCTCGCGAGGGTCCGGTCCATCCGCGGTGGCGCCGCCGAGGTCGTCTCCGCCCCCGGCGAGGGCACGAGCGTGTCGATCGAGTGGAGGCGGCTCGGCGGCGACGCCCCGGTCACGGCGCCGGCCGCGGCGAGCGGCGAGGACGCCGCACGTCCCGTCGGCGTGTTCGTCTCCGACGACCCGGGCATCCGCTGGTTCCTGCGGGTCGGGACCGCCGCCCTCCTGGCCGCGTTCGCGGCGCCCGCGATCCTCGCCGCGCTGCGCACCGACGGGCCGCTCGTGCATCTCGGCGCGTGGCTCGGCATCGCGGCGGGGTTCGCGGCGATCGGCTGGTCGACGCTCGCCCGGCCGAGCGGGGCGCGCAGCGGACTCGTGCTCGCGCTCGCGATGGGGGTCGCGGCCCTCACCTGGATACCGGTCGACCGCGATCCGGGCGCGTGGGGCGACGCGTGGTACATCCCGGCGATGACCCCGCTGCTCGCGGGGCTCGCCGCCCGCGGCCGGCCCGGCGTCGCCGGACTGGCAGGCGCGCTCGTCGCCGGGATCGTCGCGGGCAGCGGGATCGTGCACCAGAACGACACGATCGATCTCGTCGCCGCGAGCGTGCGGCTCGGCGGCGGCCTCGTCGTCGGCCTCGCGCTCGTCGGCGGCACGGTCTGGATCCGGCGCCGCACGGTCGCGATGCAGGCGCTCCAGGTCGATCAGGCGCGTGCCGCGAGCGCCCGCGAAGCGAGCCGGCGACTGCTCCGGGAGCGCTCGGCGGAGGTCGAGGCGCTCATCGGGCGCACGCTCGACCGCCTCGCCGGTTCCGAGCCGCTCACCCCCGCGGACCGGGCGGAATGCGCCGCGCTCGAGGGTCGATTGCGCGACCAGTACCGCGCGGGTCGGCTCTCGCGCGAGCCGCTCACGAGCGCCGCGATGCGCGCGCGGCGCCGCGGCGTCGACGTCGTGCTGCTCGACGACCCCACCAGGGCCATCGACCCCCGCGAGCTGGACGCCGCGGTGCGCTGGATCGCCGCTCGCCTCGACGCGGTCCGCGACGGTGAGTTCACGGGCCGGATCCTCCCGGAGGGGCATCGCGCGATCGCGAGCGCGGTCACGGAGGACGAGGCCGCCCAGTTCGAGCCCGACGGCGCGGCCTGAGCCGCGCACGCATGAGAACCCTCAGAAGTGGGGGCCGGCGCCGGTTCCGGGCGCCTCGCAGCGGGCCTAGCGTCGAGAATCGTGGTGGGGACTCGGCGCGTGCCGCTCGGTGCCGTGCGCGCGACGGCGGCGCGCGGCGTCCTCGGGGCGCTCACCGTCCTCGTCCTCGCCTTGACCGTCGTCGTGGCGGGCCCCCTGCCGAAGGCGTTCGCGGCGGCCGGCGAGGAGACCGTCTGGATCGGCCCCCTCACGGGCGGCCAGTGGATGGACGCCGCGAACTGGTCGAACGGGGTCCCGACGACCGGCGCGGTCGTCGTGTTCGACACCCCGGCCCAGGTCAACGCGACGAAGCAGGGCGGCGATCGGGCCTTCGTCCTCGAGTTCCGTGCGGGCTCGAGCGGCGTCCGGCTCGACGGCCCGTCCGAGTACCGCATCGCCGGGATCGTCGTGGCGGAGGGGGTCGAGGCGACGGTCGGGCTCCGGCTGCTGCGGTCGGGGGGCGGCAGCACGCTCGACGTCGCGATGTCCGACGACTCCGTCCTGACATTCACGCGGCAGGTGCAGACCGGGAACGACGTCCACGTCCGCTCGACGAAGCTCGGCCAGGACGGCGCGCAGGCCGACCTGCGCAACGCGGTCATCCGGATCGCGACCGCGGAGTGGGAGACCGCGTCCTTCCACCTGAGCGGCGGAGTGCGCCTCGAGCTCGACAAGGAGATCGGCGTCCCCGTCAACGGCGGTACCTCGCACCCCATCAACGCGCCGGTCGCGAGCGCGGCGGAGACGGCGAGCCCGACAGCGGGAACGATCGTGTGGCTGCGCGACGAGCAGCTCTTCCCCGACGCCGAGCTCGTGCTGGCGAGGGGGCTCTCGGCGCAGCTCGACGGCCGGACCCAGACGCTCGCGGGGCTCACGCTCGAGAACGGCACGGCCCGACTCGGCGACGGCGGGCGACTGGTCGTGAACGGCCCGATCCACGTCCGCGGCGACGCGCAGAGCCTCATCGCCGACGGCACGCTCGACCTCGGCTCGGCGCCGCGGACGATCGATGTCGGCGGCAGCTCGGTGCAGATCCGGTCGGCGCTCGCCGGCACGGGCGGGCTCGAGATCGCGCTCGACGGCGGGCTGCTCGCGCTCGACGACGCGTGCGGCTACGAGGGCGCCCTGCGGCTCACCGGCACGGGCACCGTGACGGCGTCGAACGGCGTCGGCGGCCCGGTCACCGCGGACCCCGGCATCACGTTCATCGACGGGTCCGCGGGCGCGTGCGGCGCCTCCGATCCGGGCGGGCCGGCCGTCGTGCCCTTGACCCCGCCGAGGAACACGGCGGTCGCGGCCCTCGAGCACGCGATCGGCGCCGCCGTGAGCTGGGAGATGCCGTCGCCGTACCCGTCCGACCCGGTCACCGGATTCGAGCTCTACCGCTCGACCGACCCCGAGTCGCTCGGTGAGCTCATCGCGCTCCTCGGCCCGAGCGGGAACACGTTCCGGTACGAGGACGCGTTCGGCGCCGCCGTCCCGCCCGGCACGACGGTCCACTATCGCGTCGTCGCGTTGAGCGCGACGGCGAGGAGCGAGCCCTCGGCCCCCGTCGCGTTCACCGTGCCCGGCCCGCCGAATGCGCCGCGCAGCCTAGAGACGCTCAACGGGCGCGGCCAGGTCAAGCTGTCGTGGCCCGCCTCGACGTCCGCGGGCGTCGACGGGTATCGCGTGTACCGCGAGGCGCGCTACAGCTACCCGACGGTCGACGACCCGGAGGCGGGGTCGACGCGGCTCGCCTGGGGCACCCCGTTCGGCAGCGCGGCCGAGCCGCAACCGAACTGGACGCTCATCGCGGAGGTCCCCGCGACGCAGCTCGACTTCCTCGACGACCTCACGGATCCGGCGAACGTGACACCGGACCCGGCGGACGTCGTGCCGAGCCCCGCGTTCCCGCTCGATCGCACCTGGAACTACGTCGTCACCGCCTACTCGGACCTGCTCGGTGAGAGCACGCCCGTCGCCGTCGCCGCGGGCACGCCGTCGTCGGTCATCGAGCTGACGATGTCGATCCGGCAGGAGACGGAGGCCTACCCGGGCTCCTCGGCGGTCTTCACGGCCGAGGTCGCGAATGCGGGGACGGGGCCGACGACGGCGGGGAAGCCGCTCACGGCCCGGTTGCTCGTCCCGGCGGCCTTCGAGCCGCGCGGGATCGACCCGGCGACGCAGGAGTGGGCCGTGCTCGGCGATGCGACGCCCGTCGACGGCGACGGGGACGGCGCCGCCGACTGGACGTGCTCCGCATCGACGATCGGGGACGGCACGACGGTGCGCTGCGACTACGCCTCGACGCTCGCGGCGATGTCGTGGTCGACACCCCTGCCGTTCGCGCTCGGCATCCCCGAGGAGGCCGCCCTCGGCACCGTGCCGATCAGCTTCTCCGTCGCCGGCTACAACGCGACGGGCGAGCTCGGGATCGGCAGCCACAAGCCCTTCGCGTTCCAGGTGGAGGCTCGCGACCGCGCCGCGCTCGAGGTCACGACGGCGTTCGACGGACGGCTGAGCGCCGACCCGGCTGCGCCGTCGCTGCTCGGCATCACTGTGTCGAACGTCGGCGCCGCCCCGACGACCGTGCCGCCCCTCGTGACGCTCGACGTCCCGCCGGACGCGTGGCTCGGGGACGCGGAGACGTCGCCGTGGATCTGCGCCCAGGCCGAGCCCGGCGCCGACATCGAATGCGCGCTCGACTCCGAGGAGCTCCTCGGCGGCGTGCTCCTCGCGGGCGTGTCCGCGCCCCAGCTCCTCGTGCCGATCGGCGCGACCGCGACGCCTTGGCACCGCGGCGCGGCCGAGGTCCGGCACATCGACGTGCGGGCCTCCGCGCCCGACGCCTACGGCCCCGTCGAGAGCGCGTCGCGGGTCGCCGCGCAGACCGAGCTCGGCGCGCCGCCATCGCTGCACGTCGAGATCCTCCCGCGCGATCCCGGTCTCGTCGCGGCGGCGACGAGCGCATTCCGGGTGTCGGCGACCAACCTCGGGGGCGCCTCGCTGGAACGGCCCGTGTCGTTCGTGCTCGGGCTGCCCGGCGGCGTGCTGCTCGACCTCGCCGCGGTGTCGAGCGCGTGGAGCTGCGAGCAGACCGGGACCGAGGCGCGCTGCACGTCGAGGTCGCCGATCTCGCTCGAGCACGGCCAGATCATCAGCGGCCCGCTGCTGCGCACGCAGCCGCTCCCGGACGGGCTCGTCGACGCGGGACGCTGGCCGCTCACCGCGCACGCGACGCAGGACGGCGTCGTCGGCACGGCGGTCGACGCGATCGTCGAGATCGCGCCGCGGCCCGCCCCGGCGGTCTCGAAGCTCTCGATCCAGCCGGCCGAGTCGCCCTTGCGCAGCAGCCAGTCCTCGAGTCTCCACGTGACGCTCACGGGGGACGCGGACGCGGGCCCCGCCGACGCGCGCTCGTTCGCGGCGCTGCTCCCGTCCCACGTCACCGCGACGTCCGTCGCCGTCGAGCTCGACGGATTCGGGCCCATGACCGTGGCGGAGTGGGGCGACTGCTCGATCCGGACGACCGCGCGGGGCGACGCGGTCGTCTGCGTCACCGACGCGCCCGTCCCTCGCGGCGCCTCGGCGAGCGTCGTCATCGAGTTCGAGGCGGGCCGCGAGATCACGGGCGTCCTAGAGTTCGCCGCCGGGTACGTCGACGCGCCGGACCCGATCGGTGCGATCGAGGCCTCCGGCGCCGCGGCCCTCGCCGAGCCGGTCGCCGCGGTCGTCGAGGGCGTCGCATTCGTCGCCGACGCGGGTCCCGCCCAGGAGGTCACGGCGACGGTCGTCGCCCAGGACGGCGCCGGCGAGGCGGAGATCCGGCCGACGACGGTGCGGCTCGCCGGCTCGGTCGAGGGTGCGCTCGAGGCGCCCGTCGCCTATTGCTGGGTGCAGACGGGCGGTCCGGCGGTCGAATGGGTCCCGCCGTCCGACGACGTCGGCGCCGTCGTCCCCGGCGCCGGCGGGATCCCCGCGTTCCCGTCCTCCGCGGAGGTGCCGGACCGCTGCGCGCCGGGTGGGTTCGACGCCGACACGGCCCACTGGTTCGGCGCGGGCGCGTCCTTCCTCGCCCCCGCGACCCGAGACGGCGCCGAGTTGACGTTCCGGCTCGTCGCCACGGACGGCGCCGCGGTCGCGACGGCGGCGACGGCCGTCACGGTGGCCGCGGCCGGGAACACGCCGCCGGCGATCGACTCGCTGCGCATCCTCCGCGAGGTGGACGGCGCGTGGGTCGAGGTCGAGGATCCCGCGGTCGCGCCGACGGCGGGGGAGACGCTGCGGATCGAGGCGACGCTGTCCGACCCGGACGGCGACGCGGTGACGATCACGCCGTGGCTCATCAGCCCCAGGTCCGCGGGCGTCGTCTTCGCCGAGGTCGAGTCGGCGCGCGCGGATGCGACGACGACGGTCCGAACGCTCGCGTTCGCGTGGCCATCCTCCGTCGCGGCGCTCGATCTCGGCTTCACCGCCCGCGACGGCTTCGTCTCGGCCGGCGGCGTCGAGTCGACCGCGTCGGCGAGCCTCACGATCGGCGCGGTCGCGTCCGCGCCACCGACCCCACCGGTGCCCGAGCCGGGCGACCACCCGATCGACCACGAGTGGCGGGTCGCCGAGGGGCTCGACCTGGAGGGGTGGGTCGCGAGCCGTCCCGTCATCCCCGGCGCGGCGCCCGAGGTCGGCACCGTCATCGTGAACGAGGACGCGCGCTGGCGCCCCGGCCCGCTCACGCTCGAGGACATCGTGCTCACCGTCCTCGCCGACGCGCCGCCGAGCTGCACCGCGGCGGACGGTCTCGCTCCCGGTGCGCCCGTCCTCGGCCTCACCGCCGCCGCGAGCATCGACTGGGACGGCCGCGACACGAAGGAGCGCGACTTCGAGCTCGCCGTCGAGGGCTGCATCGTCCCCGGATCCGGGTGGAACCTCGTGAACGCCGACCCCATCGAGCGCCTCGACATCAGCGACGTCCCGAAGACCCTGACGTTCCGGGGCGTGTCGTTCCTCGCGAGCGCGGGTCCCGGGTTCGAGGACCCCGACGAGGACTACCAGTTCGTCGGCACCGCCCAGTCCAACGGCGCCGACGGGCCCGCCCGGATGCACGTGTGGGTGCCGGATGCGGACGAGGTCGGGATCGGGGCGACGACGTTCGTCGTCTCGATCGAGGCGCGGATGGCCGACCTGTCGCTCTATTACGGCGGCGACGGCTATCTCCTCTACAGCCCGACTGGGCTCCCGTCGCTCTCCGACATCCCCGGCTTCGATCTCAGCGCGGTCGGGGCGAGCCGCAACGCCGACGGCTGCGCCGAGTCGACCGAGCGGCACGAGGACATCCCGATCCCGGCCGGCTTCAGCGCCGTGACGAACTACCAGCTCGATCACGACTTCTGCTTCGCGCTCAACTCGATGTTCCGCATCCCCGTCCCCGGCACGATGCCGATGGTCACCCCCATCACCGCCGTCCCGAAGGGGACGATCTACCTCTCGAGCGGCGAGTACGAGCTGTTCCACGAGCCGCACAGCGGCGCCCGCGCGTCGATGACCGGCCTCCGGCTCGTCTACTCCCCGACGATCGTGCAGCTCATCTCCGACGGCTCGCTGACGCTCCCGGACCTCGTCGACGTCGTGAGCGGCGGGAGGCTGGACCCTCCGACCGAGCCGACCCCGATGGATGTGAGCATTGGCATCACGTTCGGCACGAACTTCGTCAAGGAGATCTCCGGCAGCGCGTTCATCCAGCGCACAGGCGCCCCCTGGCGGGACGCGTTCCACATCCCCGGGCTCGACATCGGCGACCTGACGCTGCAGGCCGGGTTCCGCGCGGGCCGGGAGGCGTGGCTCGACCTCAGTTCGCCGATGAAGGTCATCCCGGAGTACGCGGCGAACCTCGAGATCGTCGGCCTCCCCGAGTCGATCGAGACGCTGTTCGGGATCACCGGCGGGGAGCCGATCCGGGCGGCCGGCGTGATCACGACGAGCAGGCCCGACACCATCTGGGACTTCCAGCTCGGCGTCAAGGACGGCCACGACTTCATCAAGCTGCTCCACGTCGTCGACGAGGGCACGGGTATCGAGGAGCTCATCACGGCCGACGTCGCGCGCCTCGTCATCGCCCCGCTCGGCGGCACGATTGGCGACAAGATCTACCCGTGGGGCGTCACCGCCGAGCTCTGGGTGGAGGTTCTCGGGCTCAAGCTCGGCCTCGACCTGAACGTCGACCTCCTCGGGCTGCGCCTCGACGGGGAGGCGGATCTCGGCAGGATGACCTACGCGGGCATGGGCGTCGGGCACACCGACGTCGAGTTCGTGCTCGACGGGCTGGATCCCACCGCGTACTTCGCGTTCGACTCCCCCGAGCTGCTCTTCGACGGGAAGCAGGCGGGCACCTTCTTCGCGCGACTCGGCTTCGGCGGCGACGACGGGTCGGAGGAGCCGAGCCCGGGCGGGAGCGAGCCGATGGCCGTGGCGACCGCCTCGCTCGCGAGCCTCGGCCCGGACGCCCCGATGCCGTCGGCGGGCGTCGCGGGGACGGCGCCGCGGACCGCGTCGGGCGACGCGACGGTCGCGCTCGACATCGACGTCGCGCTCGACGACATCGCGATCCCCGGCATCGCCGCCCTCGACGAGGCGCGGATCTGGGCGCACCGCGAGTTCGGCCTCGACGCCGACCTCCGCGAGCCGGTCGTCGGGCTCGACATGGGCATGAGCGCCTCGATCGACGTGCTCGGGCAGGACCTCGCGGTGATCGGCACTGTCGACCTCGACCAGTCGGGGCTGCGCCGCTTCGACCTCGTCGGCGCCGCCGGCTCGTTCGAGCTGCACGGCACGCGCATCGGCGGCGAGGGCTGCGGCGACGTCACCGGCATCCTTCCGGACGGCGCCTCACCCGCCGGGTTCCCGGAGGACGGGCCCTGCGTCCGCGTCGCCCTGCGACCCGGCGCCCCGAACCCGTACCTCGTCGGCATGACCGGCTCGATCACCGTACCGGACGTCGGCCTCGAGGCGACGTTCGACGGCCGGGTCGACGGCGCGGGCCTCGCGATCGACCGGGCGAGGCTCCGGCTCACGAGCGATCTCGAGGTCGAGCTCACCGATTCACGGCTCTTCTTCGGCCCGACCGTCGCGGCGGGACTCGTCACCGACACCGACCGGGACGGACGCCCGGTCACGGTCGAGAACGGCGACTTCCGACTCCGGGGGAGCGCGCAGGCGCAGCTGCTCGGCTTCGGCGCCAAGCTCCGCGTCGACGTCGGGAAGATCGGCGCGGCGGCCTGGGCGGACGGGCTCGCCGAGTTCGACGCGCTCAAGGGCACCGGCTCGCCGCTCCAGACCGACGCGAGACTCGCGGGCACGTTCGCGAAGCACGGCGGCGACTACGAATGGTCGCTCGAGGGCTCGGGCGCCGTCACGATCCGCGGCTACCGCCTGACCGGCGCCGACTTCTCGATCGGGGAGCGAGCCGGCGCCGCCTGGTTCACGCTCGAGGGCCAGCTCAAGGCCGGGCCGATCACGACGACGCTCGCCGGCGACCTCGCGTGGAACGCCGGGCTCGAGCTGCGCCTCGCCGGGCAGGCGAGGCTCGACCTCGGGATCGGCAGCGCCGACGCGGAGGTGCGGTTCGAGGCCGGGCAGCGCGAGATCATCGAAGTGCTCGGCCACGAGTGCCTCGTGTCCCTCGGCGGCAAGTGCCTCAAGAAGGTCGCGGTCACGCGGGTCGTCGGCATGGAGCCGTTCGTCGACGCCTCGCTGCGGTTCAGCGGACAGGCCCTCGGGCTCGTCAGGCTCAAGGGCTCCGCGACGTTCGCGGCGAACGGCGACTTCACGGCCTCGGGCGAGGCGAAGGTGATCGGGTTCACCGTGGACGTCGACATCGCCGTCACGGGCGGCAAGCCGGCCGCGACGTTCGAGGTCGAGGTCTGGGACGGGCTGCGTCTCGCCGGCGTCATCATCGACTCGAACCGGTTCGGCGCGCTCGCGAGCGTCAAGCTGCCGAACCTCAAAGTGAATGTGAAGGCGAGCAAGGCCGGCTGGGGCCTCGACGGCTACCTGCGGATCGACGACGCGACGCTCGATGTCGGGTTCGCGACCGCCGACGGCGTCTGGCTCCCGCCGAAGCCCTGCGCCGAGTCGGAGAAGATCGACTTCTTCGGATCGAAGCTGTGCCCCGATGCCTTCGGCACGATCATCGAGAAGCAGGGTCTCTACGTCAAGACGGCCGCGAAGATCGAGATCGGCGGCTGCGTCAAGGGCTTCGGGAAGAAGAAGTGCGACGACTGGGACCGGTCGATCGACCTCAAGCTCAACCCGATCAAGCTCTGCGCCGACAAGTCGTTCAAGCTCCTCGCGAAGTTCGAGATCGAGGGCTGCTACGAGCCCCCGACGAAGTTCACCGGGAAGGCGAGGGTGAGGTTCTGATGGCGACGGCGGGTGGACTGCCCGGGATCGGCCGGGCGCTGTGGCGCTGGGGCGCGCTCGCGATCCTCGGCGTGACGGCGGCGGTGATCGCGGTCGTCCTCGTGAACCAGCCCGAGCGTGCCGTGTCCGCGGGCGCCGGCTCCGGGAACGCGACCGTCGCCGACGCCTACGCGCTCGAGGTCGCCGCGAGCGTCCTCGAGGGCGACACCTCGGGGATGGCGGCCGGCGACGGCGAGGGGAGCTCGGGCGGGCAGCGCGTGTGGTATCGCTGGCGCCCCGCCGAGGACGCGATCGCGTCGTTCGCCGGCGCGGCCTACGTGCTCTACGAGGGCGGCGCCGCCGCGCCGACCGCCGTGCAGGTCTACGCCGGGGCGGTCGACGCGACCGGGCTGGGCTCGCTCGAGGAGGTCCCGGCGACGGCGACCGACGCGGCGGCTGGGAGCTACGAGTTCCTGCTCCCGTCCCTCCAGCCCGGCGAGACCTTCTACATCGGCGTCGAGACGAGCAGCCCCGGCGGCTTCCTCCTGACGGTCTGGCAGCCCACCCCGGGCGGGCCGGCGAACGACGACCTCGGCAGCGCCGAGTCGCTCGAGCTCGCCGTCAACGCGCACCTCGGCGAGTCCGGCTTCGAGCTCGCCGTCGGGACGACGACCTACGCGACCTTCGAGATCGACGAGGACCTCGAGGTCGCGCCGGAGCCGAACGCGTCGGCGGGGGGCGGTTCCGTCTGGTACACCTGGGTCGTCCCGCAGGACGGCGCGCGGCTCGAGGTCTCGCTCGCCTCCGGCGATGTCGCGCTCCACGCGTTCGAACGCCCCGCGCTCGCGGCCGACCCCGCGATGGTCGACGGGATCGAGGCGCCGATCGGCGGCGAGCCCGGCGAGGCCGAGGCGCCGAACACGATCGACGAGACCGGCGGCAGCCAGTTCGACCCGGACCGGCTCGTCGCGCTCCCCGACGCGACCCCGCTCGTGCTCACCGGATCGCTCGGCGACCGCTTCGCGATCCAGGTCGTCGGCTCGGACGACTTCGTCCTCGCGGGCGCCGTCTCCGGCATCGACCCGCCCGACGTGTCCCCGCCCGTCGTCGCGTGCGCGAACGACGCGTTCCCGACCGGCGGTCCCGCCTGGGCTCGCACGTGGGTCGGCGACACGGAGTCGCCCGTCCGCATCGAGTGCACGGTCGAGGACGACCGCGGTCTGCGGCTCCCCGCCGGCAGCGGGCTCGAGGATCCCGATGCGCCAGAGCTCGTGACGCCGGAATGGTACGAGGTGGTCTCGGAGACGCAGGCGATCGTGACGCTCACCGCGAGCCTCCCGCCCGGCGCCGCCTCGGACGCCGTCGCGCCCGACCGGATCCGCCAGGTCTGCGATCGCTCGAGCAACTGCGTGTCGATCGGTCTCGACGTCACCGTGCAGATCGACAACGCCCCGCCCGCGCTCGCGTGCGAGCCGGATGCGTCCGGCTGGCGATACGGCGAGGACGAGCCCGGCGCCGCCGTCGACCGGATCGCCTGCACCGCGACCGACACCGGGAGTGGGCTCCAGGACGCGGGCGATGCCTCGTTCGAGCTCGTCGCGGCGCTCGACGTCTCGGCCGGGCCGGCCGAGAGCCCCGCGGTCCCGTACACGACCCGCGCGCCCGTGTGCGACGCCGCCGGCAACTGCGCCGACGTCCCGGCGCCCGCCGCCGCGATGCTCGACCGGAAACCGCCGACGGTCGAGTGCCAGGCGCTCGTCGTCCCGCCGAGCGGCTGGTTCCGGGACGACGCCACGGTCGAATGCGCGGTCTCCGACGCCGGCGCGGGTCTCGCGAGCGCGGCCCAGTCGACGATGACGATCACGACGAGCGTCGCGCCGGGCCTCGTCGATCCGGCCGCGACGTCGGCGCCCCTGCAGGTCTGCGACGCCGTCGGCAACTGCGCGGATCTGCCGCGCATCGAGGAGGCGCGCATCGATCGCGCCGCCCCGGTCGTCGCATGCGAGCCGCTCGCCCCGTGGACGCGCGGGACCGCCGTCGAGGTCCGCTGCACCGCCGCGGACCAGCCGGACGGCTCGGGCCTCGCCGAGCCGAGCGCTGCCGCCTCCTTCGCCATCCCGCTGACGATCGAGCCCGGCACCGAGGTCTCGGGTCTCGCGCCCGAGGCGCACGAGATCTGCGACGTCGCGGGCAACTGCGCCGCCCTGCCCGGGCTCGCGGGGGTCGGTCTCGACGACCGCGCGCCCGTCGTCACGTGCGCCGCGGCCCCGACCGGCTGGCTCCGGGGCGACGCGACGGTCGCCTGCACCGCCGTCGACGGCGGATCCGGGCTCGCCGATCCCGCGCACGCCGCGTTCGACCTCCGCACCGCGTTCGGCGGCGCCGCGAGCACGCTCGTGCCGTTCGAGCTGAGCCCCGCCGAGGTGTGCGACGCGGTCGGCAACTGCGCGACCGTCCCCGAGCCCGCCGGCGTCCGGATCGACCGCGTCGAGCCCGTCGTCACGTGCGTCAAGCCGGTCGACGGCGCCTACGACTTCAACGTGACGGTCTCGTGCACCGCGTCCGACGCCGACTCGGGGCTCGCCGGCGGCTCACTCGACTTCCTGCTGCGCACCTCCGTCGCGCCGGGCACCGCGGCGACCGGGGTTTCGACGAACTCCCGCGAGGTCTGCGACCTCGCCGGCAACTGCGTCACATTCGGCCCCTACGGCGACTACGACATCGACCTCACCTCGGCGCCGTCCGCGCCCGCGCCGACGATCGACGCCCCGGGCGCCGTCAACGTCGTCGCCGCCGTGCGCGCGAGCGGCTTCGCCGGCATCCGGGTGCCGTTCGACGCCCCGAGCGTCGAGTCGGAGATCGGCGCCGCGCTCGACTGCGTCCCCGACCCCTCCGGGATCTACCGGCTCGGCGAGACGGAGGTCGGTTGCACCGCTCGCGACGCTGCGGACCGGGTCGTCGAGGAGGCGTTCCCCGTCCGGGTCTCGCTCGCGCCCGACCTCGCCGCGGCGGGCCCGATCCCGCTCGACGCGCCCGTGCCGATCGCCGGCCGCGGATTCGCCGGAGCGGTCGACGTCGAGGTCGGGGGCGTCCGGATCGCGACGCTCACGCCGAGCGGCGGCACGGTCACCGGCGAGATCCTGCTCCCCGAGACCGCGGGCACCGGGTCGCACACGGTCGTGCTCCGCGGCGTCGGCAGCGACGGCGAGCCCCTCCTCGTCATCAAGCCGATCACGGTCACGAGCCCGACCGGGCCGAGCGTGCAGCCGCCCGGGCCGCAGCCCGGTGCGCCCGGTGGCGGTCACGAGCCGGGGGGCGCCGCCGGCGAGGTCCCGGGCGTCGGGGCCGCGGGACCCGAATCGCCGGGCGCGCGGGCGCACGACGTCGAGAAGGGGTTCGTCCTCGACCCGGAGCAGTGGCCGTCGGAGCGGTTCGAGGACGGCGGTGAGGTCCGGATCGACGAGGCGGCCGACGGTGCACCCGGCGGGTTCGACCCGCTCCACTGGTGGGTCATCGTGATCTCGGCGATCGGCCTCGTGGTCGTCTCCGGCGCCGTCGCGTTCACGGTGCGCCGCCGCGGATCCGCCTGACGTCGACGCGAGTCGCATCCGGGGCGGGCATCGTGCGGAGCGGCGCCGCTTCGACATCGGCGAGGCCGTGCGGATACACAGGAGAGATTCACCGCGCGCGGATGCCTCGGGGCTGAGATGGAGCCCGAGGAGGCGACATGGAGATCGGCTACAAGCTCGCGACCGAGGCGTTCGATCCCGCCGAGCTCATCCGGCAGGCCGTCCGCGCCGAGGAGGCCGGGTTCGACTTCGTCGAGATGAGCGATCACTACCATCCCTGGCTCGAGTCCCAGGGGCACAGCGGCTTCACGTGGTCGATGCTCGGCGCGATCGCCGCGAAGACCGAGCGCGTCGGGCTCGTGACCGGCGTCACGTGCCCGACGATGCGCTACCACCCCGCGATCGTCGCGCAAGCGGCCGCGACGATGGCGCTAATCTCCGGCGGGCGCTTCACCCTCGGCGTCGGCGCGGGGGAGCGGCTCAACGAGCACGTCATCGGCCACGACTGGCCGGCCGTCCGCAAGCGCCATGCGATGCTCCGCGAGGCGCTCGAGATCATCCGCCTCCTCTGGTCGGGCGGATACCAGAGCTACGACGGCCGCTACCTCCGGCTCGAGGACGCGCGCGTCTTCGACCTCCCGGACGAGCTTCCCGTCATCGCGGTCGCGAGCAGCGGACCCGCCTCGGTCGCGATCGCCGCGGAGCTCGGCGACGGGCTCTTCGCCGTCGAGCCGAAGCGCGAGCTCGTCGACGGCTACCGGGAGCGCGGCGGCGGGGGCCCGCGCTACGCCGAGGCGCCGCTCGCGTTCGCCCCGACGCCCGAGGAGGGCGCTCGCGCCGTCCTCGAGACCGCGCGGTGGTTCGTGACGGGCTGGAAGGTCATGAGCGAGCTGCCGAACCCGGTGAACTTCGAATCGGGCACGACGACCGTGCGGGAGGAGGATGTCCTCGAGCGCTTCGCGTGCGGTCCCGACCCGGAGCGGCACGTCGAGGTCGTCAGGCAGTTCACGGACGCCGGATTCGACCGCGTCGTCCTCCAGAACGCCGGCCCTGACCCCGACGCGTTCATCGACTTCTTCGCGGCCGAGCTGCGACCGCGGCTCGCGTCCCTCGCGGTGCGCGACTAGCGGGCCGAGCTACTCGCCGATGTACGACATGACGTGCTTGATGCGCGTGTAGTCCTCGAAGCCGTACATCGAGAGGTCCTTGCCGTAGCCCGAGTGCTTGAAGCCGCCGTGCGGCATCTCCGCGACGAGCGGGATGTGCGTGTTGATCCACACGCAGCCGAAGTCGAGCCGCTTCGCGAAGCGCGAAGCCCGCCCGTGGTCGCGCGTCCAGACGGACGACGAGAGCCCGTACTCGACGCCGTTCGCCCATTCGAGCGCCTGCGCCTCGCTCGAGAACCGCTGGACCGTGATGACGGGCCCGAAGATCTCCGTCTGGATCGCCTCGTCGTCCTGACCGAGTCCTGTGACGACGGTGGGTGCGATGTAGTAGCCGGGCGCGTCCTTGCGGAAACCGCCGGTCCGGACCTCGGCGTGGGCCGGGAGGCGCCCGAGCATGCCCATGACCCGCTCGAGCTGGTTCGCGTTGTTGACCGGCCCGTAGAACGTCCCCTCGTCGCGCGGGTCGCCCGTCGTGACGTTCGCCTCGACGTACGCGGTGAGCGCGGCGACGAACTCGTCGTGGATCGCCTCGTGGACGAGGAGGCGCGTGGCGGCGGTGCAGTCCTGGCCCGCGTTGAAGTAGCCCGCGGCGACGATCCCCTCGACCGCCTTCTCGATGTCGGCGTCATCGAAGACGATGACGGGCGCCTTGCCGCCGAGCTCGAGGTGGACGCGCTTGAGGTCGCTCGCGGCCGCGCGCGCGACCTCCATGCCGGCCCGGATCGATCCCGTGATCGACACCATCTGCGGCGTCGGGTGCTCGATCATGCGAGCCCCCGTCGTCCGGTCGCCCGTGATGACGTTGAGCACCCCGGGCGGGAGGAATTCGGCGGCGATCTCCGCGAGGAGGAGCGTCGACTGCGGCGTCGTGTCGGAGGGCTTGAGGACGGTCGTGTTCCCGGCGGCGATCGCCGGCGCGAACTTCCACACCGCCATGTTGAGCGGGTAGTTCCACGGCGTCACCTGCCCGACGACGCCGATCGGCTCCCGCCGGATCGAGCTCGTGTGGTCCTTCATGTACTCGGCCGTCGCGCGGCCCTCGAGGATGCGCGCGGCGCCCGCGAAGAACCGGATCTGGTCGACCGAGAGCATGATCTCGTCCGCGACGAGCGTCGCTCGCGGTTTGCCGGTGTCCTGGCTCTCGAGGTCGGCGAACTCCTCCGCGCGCTCCTCCATCCGGTCCGCGATGCGGAACAGCGCGAGCTGACGCTCCGCGGGCGTCGCGTCGCGCCACGCCTCGAATGCCGCGGCCGCGGCGGCGAAGGCGGCGTCGACGTCGGCCGCGCCCGAGACCGGCGAGGTCGCGTACGCCCGCTCGGTCGCGGGGTCGATGACCGCGAAGGCGGCGTCGCTCTTCGCCTCGACGTACTCGCCGTTGATGAAGTTCTGGAGGACTCGGTCCGACATGGCCAAATGCTATGCGATGGCGTGCGCCGCGTACTGCTCGCGGATCGCGGGGATCGGGTCCGCCTCGTGCGCCGCGGCGATGGCGACGGGCCATGCGGGGCACTCGCCCGTGAGCGCCCACGCCGCCTGCACGGCGGCGCCCGCGGCGACGTACTCGCCCGGCTCGGGCACGACGATCGGGGCGTCGAACACGTGCGACGCGATGCGGGCGACCGCGGGGTTCTGCGCCCCGCCGCCGACGAGGAGGACCCGCTCGGCGGTGACGCCGTGCCCGCGGATCGCGTCGAATCCGTCCGCGAGGCCGCACAGCATGCCCTCGATCGCGGCGCGGGCCAGGTCTTCGCGCGTCGTGTTCGCGAGCGTGAGCCCGTAGAGCGTGCCGGTCGCGTGCGGGAGGTTCGGCGTGCGCTCGCCCTCGAAGTACGGCTGGAGGACGAGACCGCCCGAGCCGGGGGCGGCGTCGAGCGCGAGGCGCCCGAGCTCGTCGTGGTCGACGCCGAGGACCCGCGCGATCGCGTCGAGGACGCGCGCCGCGTTGAGCGTCGCGATGAGCGGGAGGAACGCGCCGGCGGCGTCCGCGAAGCCGGCGACCGTGCCGCTCGCGTCGCGCACCGGCCGGTCGGTGACGGCGAACACCGTCCCCGAGGTCCCGATCGAGACGACGACGTCGCCCTGGCGGGCGCCGAGGCCGAGCGCCGCGGCGGCGTTGTCGCCGGCGCCGGGGCCGACGACGAGTCCCGCGGGGACGGGCCCGTGGGCGGCCGTCGCGCCGGCCGATTCCGCCGGTCCGAGGACGCGCGGCAGGACCGCGTCGTGGCCGAGCGCCGCGACGAGGAGGTCACGGTCGTACTCGCCCGTCGAGGGCGACCAGTAGCTCGTGCCCGACGCATCCGAGCGGTCCGTCGTGAGCGCGCCGAGCTCCGGTCCGAGCGGGGACTCGCCCGCCGGGCCGTAGCCGAGGAGGCGCCACGTGAGCCAGTCGTGGGGGAGCGCGACGGCGGCGACGCGCGCCGCGTGCTCGGGCTCGTGGTCGCGCAGCCATCGGAGCTTCGTCGCGGTGAAGCTCGCGACGGGGACGCTCCCGGTGCGCTCGGCGAGCGCCTCGGCGCCGAACTCGGCGATGAGCCGGTCCGCGGCGGCGGCGCTGCGCGTGTCGTTCCAGAGGAGCGCATTCCGGATCACGCGGCCGTGCTCGTCGAGGACGACCATCCCGTGCTGCTGCCCGCCGATCGAGAGGGCCGCGACGTCGTCGAGACCGCCCGCGCGCTCGATCGCCTCGAGGAGCGCGCCCCACCACGCGGCCGGGTCGACCTCGGTGCCCTCCGGGTGCGACGCGCGCCCCTCGCGCACGATCTCGCCCGACTCGAGCTCGCGGACGAGCACCTTGCACGACTGCGTCGACGAGTCGACGCCCGCGACGAGCATCATCCTGGATCCGCCCTAGCGCGCGCCCATGAGGTGCTCGGTCGCGAGCTGCTGGAGGCGGACGAAGCCCGCGCCCCGGCCGTTGAAGTACGGCGCCGGGTCGAAATCCTCGAACGCGCTCCGGTCCGCGAGCAGGTCCTGCCACGACTCGCCGTCGAGCGTCGGCCGCGCGAGCTCGTCGAGCTTCGCCGCTTCGAGCGCCTCCTGGACCTCCGGGTCGGCGCGGAATGCCCGGGCTCGCTCCTTGAGGAGCAGGTACATGCGGATGTTCGCCCGGGCGGACTCCCACACGCCGTCCTCGTCCTCCGTGCGGCTCGGCTTGTAGTCGAAGTGCCGCGGCCCGTCGTAGGCGGGACCGCCCGCGGGGCCGCCGTGCTCGAGGAGGTCGACGAGGGCGAAGGCGTTGTGGAGGTCGCCGTGGCCGAAGACGAGGTCCTGGTCGTACTTGATGCCGCGCTGGCCGTTGAGGTCGATGTGGAAGAGCTTGCCGTGCCACAGCGCCTGGG
>Ga0182743_1001552_pt1 | contig 22105 bp, 14 predicted proteins | sample eDN3rd30CKraftOP_FD_128522 | JGI IMG/M metagenome (GOLD analysis project Ga0182743, IMG submission 128522) | Enriched Organic Plus compost microbial communities from Emeryville, California, USA - eDNA 3rd pass 30_C Kraft OP (version 2) (version 2) ... | reverse complement strand
GGAACATCCCGCACCGCATGCGCGAAGCTCTCTAAGCGCGCCCATGCATGCTCGTGACGCGGATCTGCTGCCCGCCACTGCCGACAGGCATCCAATGCGGCCGCGCCGCCCTCGCCCGACTGCAGCTCGATCCACCACGCTATGGCGGCCTGGGCAATGGGGTCTTTGTCCGTGTCAATCCTGGATGCAGACATAGCAGGCCATCAACGCACGGGTCATATATTGCTGTACCGAACTCACGGACACCTCGAGCCGCTCGGCAATCTCGGTGTAGCTCAAGCCGTCAATCTGAGCCATCACAAATGCCCGGCGCACATTGTCGGGCAGATCCGCCAGCATCCTATCCAGCATTTCGATCTGCTGCAAAACGGCCGCGCGCGTTTCTGCGGAGGGTTGGTGGGATTCCGGCTGGGCGGCCAGATAATCGAGATACGCCTGCTCCAGGCCGGCGCGACGGTAATGATCGATCAACAAGCCCTGCGCAATCGTGCGCAAAAAAGGGCGTGCCTGCTCGGCGCGGACTTGCTTGCGGGCGGCGATGACCCGCACAAATACGTCCTGAGTCAGGTCCTCTGCCCGGAAAGGATTACCCAGTTTGCCCCGCAGCCATCGGAACAACCAAGGCTGGTGATCGCGGTACAGATCGTCAATGGGCGCCGCCGCGGGCGCGACGGCCACGCTCGGTATGGAGGTTTTCACGGCGGGCGGAAAAAAAGCGCAAACCGCGATGGTAATTGATAACTACTATTATTATCAATCAGGATTACAAGCAAGTGCCGGTGTGCCCGGGCCGTGACGTGTTAGCACAACAACACGTCACCCAGCCATCCCCTCTGATGCGATCGGTCGTGCTTTTTACAGCCCTACCGTCAAACGGCGCTCGGATTCCAGATACTCGCGCGACTGCATTTCCAGGATGCGCGACACGGTGCGGTGAAACTCGTTGGCCAATGCGCCTTCGGTGTAGAGATCCTCGGGCTCGCATTCCGCCGACATGATCAGCTTTATCTTGTGGTCATAAAACACATCGATCAGCCAGGTAAACCGGCGAGCTTCGGACGCCTGGCGCGGCCCCATGCGAGGCACATCCGACAAAATCACCGCGTGAAAACGGCTGGCCAATTCCAGGTAATCGTTCTGAGAGCGCGGACCGCCGCATAGCGTTGCAAAATCGAACCACACCACAGACCCTGCCAGCGCCTGTGCGCGCAGTTCGCGGTGCTCGATGTGCAACACGGGCTCTTGCGGCGGCGTATCGGCCAATCGATCAAAAGCATCCTGCAAAGCGGCTTTGGACTGTTCATTCAGCGGCGAGTGATAGCACTGCACCTGCTCCAGCGAACGGCGCCGGTAATCAATCCCCGCATCCACGTTCAAGACGTCCATGCGTTTCTGGATCAGCTCGATTGCCGGCAAAATCCGATCTCGATGCAGCCCGTCCGGATACAAGGTCGACGGCTCATAGTTGGACGTCATCACAAACGAGGTGCCGTACTCGAATAGTTTGAGCAACAGGCGATAGAGGATCATGGCATCGGCCACATCCGACACATGAAACTCGTCAAAACAGATCAAGCGATAGCGCTTGGCCACACGGCGCGCTACCTCGTCCAGGGGATCTTGCATCCCTTTGACGTTTTCCAGTTCGCGATGCACGCCACGGATGAACTCGTGAAAGTGCAGCCGTGTTTTACGAACCACTGGTACCGTGGCGTAAAACGCGTCCATCAAAAAACTTTTACCGCGCCCCACTCCGCCCCACAGGTACACGCCGCGCGGAACATCCGGCCGGTTCAATAACTTCTTTAACGCATTCGAGCGCAGGGCCTTGAAACGCACCCAGTCGTCGTAATAAGCCTGTAATCGGTCAATGGCTTGCTTCTGCGCCACATCAGGTTGATACCCCCGCTCCGCCAGGGATTGTTCATAGTATTCGCGGACGTTCATATCGCAGCTGCAAACCTAAAAAGAAAAAAGGCGGTTCAACCGCCTCGTACTGTTCATCCGGCAATCTATCGCATGCACTACCGGTAATGGGACACCATCGCGCCGAGCCGTCATAGCCCGGCGCTCATTGATGCATCGCTCAGAATCAGAAATTCAGTGTGCGCTTGTCCACCGCCAGAGCCGCTTCTTTCACGGCTTCCGACAGCGTCGGGTGAGCGTGGCAAATACGCGCGATATCCTCGGCCGCACCACGGAATTCCATGATGGTCACGGCTTCGGAAATCAGTTCCGATGCCATCGGGCCAATGATATGCACACCCAACACCTCATCGGTCTTGGCGTCCGCAATCACTTTGGCAAAACCCGTCGTATCACCCAACGCGCGCGCACGGCCGTTCGCCATAAAGGGGAAGCTGCCCGCCTTGTACTCGCGGCCTTCGGCCTTGAGTTGCTGTTCGTTCTTGCCCACCCAGGCGATTTCCGGCGAGGTGTAGATCACCGACGGCACCGTCGCGAAATTCACATGGCCATGCTGACCGGCGATACGCTCGGCCACCGCCACGCCTTCTTCTTCGGCCTTGTGCGCCAACATCGGACCACGCACCACATCCCCCACTGCCCACACGTTGGGCAAGTTGGTCTTGCAGTCGTCATCAACAGCGATGAAGCCGCGCTCGTCCAGTTTCAGGCCCACGGACTCGGCGTTCAAACCACCGGTGTACGGCACACGCCCGATCGACACGATCAGTTTGTCCACCGCCAGCTTTTGCTCGGCGCCCTTGGCATCCACATACGATACGTTCACCGATTTCGCCGTCGCCTTAACCTCGCCGATTTTCACGCCGGTCTGAATGTTCAGACCTTGCTTGGTCAGCACCTTCAGGGCTTCCTTGGCGACTTGCTGATCGGCAACCGCCAGGAAATCAGGCATCGCTTCGAGGACGGTGACTTCCGCACCCAGGCGGCGCCACACGCTGCCCAGCTCCAGGCCGATCACGCCGGCGCCAATCACGCCGAGTTTCTTCGGCACAGCATCGATATTCAGCGCGCCGTCATTGGACAACACGACCTTTTCATCGAACGGCAGGCCCGGCAACTCGCGAGGCGACGAACCTGTTGCCACGATCACGTGCTTGGCAACCAGGTCTTCTTCGGCCGTGCCGGTGACCTTGATCGCATAACCGCCATCGACTTGACCAGCAAACGCACCCTTGCCATGGAAGAACGTGACCTTGTTCTTCTTGAACAAATACAGGATGCCGTCGTTGTTTTGCTTGACCACCGTGTTCTTGCGGCCAATCAGCGTATCGAGCTTCAGGCTGACGCCTTTGACTTCGATACCGTGCTCGGCAAAGTGATGGTTGGCCTGTTCAAAATGCTCCGACGACTGCAACAACGCCTTCGACGGAATGCAGCCCACGTTCGTGCAAGTACCGCCGGGCGCCGGGCCGCCTTGGCCGTTTTGCCATGCGTCAATGCAAGCAACGGACTTGCCCAACTGCGCAGCACGAATCGCCGCGATATAACCGCCGGGGCCAGCACCGATGACAACAACGTCAAATTGTTTGGACATAATGATCTCGAAATTTGGGAATTAAAGAAGCGCCAGCCGACCAAGCCTCACCCGCAGCATAAACCGGCATCAATGACAACACCGCATCGCCCGCATAAAGGCTAGCACGGGACCCGACCCCAGCATCACTCGAATCACCCTCACAATTGAAGATGTCGCCAGCAGTGGGCAGGGGCTTGCCTAGCGGTAAGCCGCGGGCCCCGTTGAGGCCGCCGAGCGCTACCGAAGGAAGGCGGGGGGATTTCGGCTGGGCATGTTTGAGCGCAGCGAAGCGGAGCGAGTTTGCCCAGCCGCCCCGCCGGACGAGGTAGGCGAAGGGGAGTCTGGCCGCGCAGGCGGCCAGACCGGCCGAAGGGGCCCGCGGCTTACCGCTAGGCAAGCCCCTGCCCACTGCGACAGAAGAAAGCCGCGCTGCCGCAACAAGCAACGCCCCCCCTTCCACCGCATCAACCATTAACACCCTATCGCCTTATTCAGCGACTAATCACAGATCCAACAACAAACGCTGCGGATCTTCCAACGCGTCCTTCATCGCAACCAAGCCCAACACCGCTTCGCGACCATCAATAATCCGATGGTCATAAGACAGCGCCAAGTAGTTGATCGGACGAATCACGATCTGACCGTTCTCAACGACCGGACGCTCCTTGGTCGCATGCACGCCCAGGATCGCCGATTGCGGCGGGTTGATGATCGGGGTCGACAGCATCGAACCGAACACACCACCGTTCGAAATCGAGAACGTACCGCCCGTCATTTCCTCGATGCCCAGCTTGCCATCGGCAGCACGCTTGCCGAAATCGGCAATCGTCTTTTCGATTTCAGCGATCGACAGTTGATCAGCGTTACGCAGAATCGGCACCACCAGACCACGGGGGCTGCCCACCGCGATACCAATGTCAAAGTAACCGTGATAGATGATGTCCTTGCCGTCGATCGACGCATTGATCAGCGGGAATTTCTTCAGCGCGGCAACAGCAGCCTTGACGAAGAACGACATGAAGCCCAGCTTGATGCCGTGTTCTTTTTCGAACTTGTCTTTGTACTTGTTGCGCAGATCGATCACAGCCTGCATGTTGACCTCGTTGAACGTGGTCAAAATGGCGTTTTCTTGTTGCGACTGCAGCAGACGCTCTGCAATGCGAGCACGCAGGCGGCTCATCGGCACGCGCTGTTCCGGACGGCCGTCCAGCGACAACGTGGTCGGTGCCGGTGCAGCGGCAGCGGCCTTGGCCGGCGCGGCGCTGGCGGCTTGAGCATCAGCCTTGGTCACACGACCGTCACGGCCCGTACCAGCCACGCTGGCAGCGTCCACGCCTTTTTCGGCCAGAATCTTGGAAGCGGCCGGCGAAGCAATGCCTGCCGAACCCGACGAAGCCGGCGCAGCAACAGCGGGGGCTGCCGGAGCGGCGGCGGGCGCAGCGGCTTCAGCCTTGGGAGCAGCAGCCGGGGCAGCGGCAGCCTGAGCAGCCGTGTCGATCTTGGCAATCAGTTGGCCCGACGCCACCGTGGCGCCATCGGCTTCCACGATTTCAGCCAGCACGCCCGATGCCGGAGCCGGCACTTCCAGCACCACCTTGTCGGTTTCGATCTCGATCAGGATCTCGTCTGCCTCGACAGCAGCGCCAGCCTGTTTTTTCCAGGTGAGCAGCGTTGCTTCCGACACGGATTCGGACAACTGGGGGACAACAACGTCAGTAATAGCCATGGTAATAGGTTCCTAAATATAGAGAGATTCGTTATCGGCGGCTGAACTTATTTGGTCAGCATGAAGCCTTTGTATTTCGCGGCAAAAGCCTGTTCGACCAATGCTTTCTGTTGCTCCTGGTGCTTGGCCAGGTAGCCTACCGCAGGCGACGCCGAAGCCGGGCGACCGGCATAGCCGAGTTTCTGACCGTCGGCCATATTCTCGTAGAGATGATGCTGAACATAGAACCACGGACCTTGGTTCTGAGGCTCGTCTTGCACCCAGACCACTTCAGTTGCATTAGCGTACTTGCGCAGTTCGGCTTCGAAAGCCTTGTGGGCAAAGGGATACAGCTGCTCAATGCGAACAATTGCTACGTGCTTGGCATCGCGCTCCGTGCGAGCGTTGACCAAGTCGTAATAGACCTTGCCCGAGCACACCAGCACGCGCTTGACCTTGCTCGCGTCAATCGTGTCGTCCAGTTCGCCGATCACCGGGCGGAAGCTGCCGCCGGCCAACTCGGTCAGAGGCGAGCCTGCGTCCTTGTTACGCAGCAGCGACTTCGGCGTGAAGATCACCAGAGGCTTGCGGAACGGGCGGATCATCTGACGGCGCAGCAGATGGAAAATCTGCGAGGCGGTTGTGGGCTGAACCACCTGGATGTTGTTGTCCGCGCACAATTGCAGGAAACGCTCGATACGGCCTGACGAGTGCTCGGGGCCCTGGCCCTCGTAGCCGTGCGGCAGCATCAGCGTCAGACCCGATTGGCGGCCCCATTTGGCTTCGCCCGAGCTGATGAACTGGTCGATCACGACCTGAGCGCCGTTGACGAAGTCACCGAACTGAGCTTCCCAGATGGTCAGCGTGTTCGGCTCTGCGCAGGAATAACCGTATTCGAAACCGAGCACGGCTTCTTCGGACAGCACCGAGTCGATCACCGTGAACGGCGCCTGGCCGTCGGAGACGTTCTGCAGCGGCACATAGGTGCCATCATTCCAACGCTCGCGGTTTTGATCGTGCAGCACGGCATGACGGTGCGTGAACGTACCACGGCCCGAATCCTGCCCGGTGATACGGACGGCATAGCCCGAGGCGACCAAGGTGGCGAAGGCCAGATGCTCGCCCATGCCCCAGTCGAGGTTCTGCTCGCCCTCGGCCATCTTGCGGCGCTCAGTCAACAGTTTCTTGACCAGCGGGTGGGGCGTGAAGCTGTCCGGAATCGTGGTGATGCGCTCACCGATGCGCTTCAACTCCGCCAGCGGCACTGCGGTGTCGGCCTGATCGGTCCATTTTGCACCCAGGAACGGCGACCAGTCGATCGCGTACTTGCTCTTGTAGTCGGTCAGTACGGGCTCGATCGTGCGCTGGCCGTCTTCCATGAGCTGACGGTAGTCCTTGACCATCTGGTCGGCTTCGCCCTCGGCCAGCACACCTTGCGAGGTGAGTTTGTCGGCGTACAGCTTGCGCGTGCCGGGGTGATGGCCGATGCGCTTGTACATCAGGGGCTGGGTCAACGCCGGCGTGTCTTGCTCGTTGTGGCCGAGCTTGCGGAAGCAAACAATATCCAGCACCACATCGTGGTGGAACTGCATACGGTAGTCCAGCGCCAGCTTGGTCGCGAACACGACGGCCTCGGGATCATCGCCGTTGACGTGGAATACCGGGGCTTCGATCATTTTGACCACGTCGGTGCAATACAGCGTCGAACGCGTATCGCGGGGGTCGGACGTGGTGAAGCCGATCTGGTTGTTGATGACAATGTGCAGCGTGCCGCCCGTACCGTAGCCGCGCGTTTGCGCCAGGTTCAGGGTTTCCATCACAACGCCCTGGCCGGCAAAGGCCGCGTCGCCGTGCACCAGCACCGGCAAGACTTGCTTGCCTTCAGGGTCGCCGCGGCGCTCTTGGCGAGCACGGGCGCTACCCTCGACCACGGGGTTGACGATTTCCAGGTGAGACGGGTTGAACGCGAGCGACAGGTGAACTGGGCCGCCACGCGTGGACAGATCGCTGGAGAAACCGTTGTGGTATTTCACGTCGCCATCGGTCAGGCCTTCGGCATGCTTGCCTTCGAACTCGGCAAACAGGTCACCGGGCATTTTGCCCATGATGTTGACCAGCAGGTTCAGACGGCCACGGTGAGCCATGCCGACCACGATTTCCTGAACACCGGATTCGCCAGCGTGGTTGACCACCTCGTCCATCGAGGCGATGAAGCTTTCGCCGCCTTCGAGGGAAAAGCGCTTCTGGCCCACGTACTTGGTGTGCAGGAAACGCTCGAGACCTTCGGATTCGGTCAATTGCTGCAGGATGTGGCGCTTTTCTTCGTTGCTATACGAGGCCGCGCCGAAGGTCTTTTCCAGGCGTTCCTGGATCCAGCGCTTGGCTGCGGGATCGGATATATGGGTGTATTCGGCACCGATGCTGCGGCAGTAAGTGTCGCGCAGCGCCTTCAGGATGTCGCGCAGCGTCATGGTGCTGGCGGTCGTGAAGTAGGTATTGGTGGCCGAATAGGTCTGGTCCAGATCAGCCTCGGTCAGGCCGTAGAACGAGGGATCCAGCTCGGGGATCGGGGGACGTTCTTGGCGCTTGAGCGGGTCCAGATCGGCCCAGCGCGAGCCCAGCGAACGATAGGCGCCGATCAGCGACTGCACCGAAACCTGTTTGCTGGCGATCGACAGATCGGGTTGAGCCGAGACTTGCTGCACGAACCCATTGTTGCGGGCGCGCTGAGCAAAGGACTCGACGATGGGGGCATGTGCGCGGTCGCGCGTCGTTTCCTGGCCATCGGTTGCAGGGGAATGCTGCAACTGATCGAAATACTCGCGCCAGTTATCGGGCACAGAGCCCGGGTTGTCCAGATACGCCTCGTACAGCTCTTCGACGTAAGGGGCATTGCCACCAAATAGATATGAGGTGGACAGAGATTCTGATTCGGAAGACATATATTGCTTCACCTTGCGAGTGCTTCACTCGATACGATGCAGGAAAACCTTCCGCGACACGGGCTTCCCGTTAGCGGATAGCAGGGGCAGAAGGCACGTACAAGCCCTGAAAGCCTATGGCGCAAAAGTATACTCCCCGGGATTGCACCTGTCTTGCCGCATTGCGGCACGACCCATCTGCGCCCGGGCGAGGCCACAGACTGGGATAGTTGAGAAGTTCCCGCCAACATCCGTCATGATGCCGGCTATACGCTCGAAGTCTCCTTCATCCGGTTTGGGGAAAAGTCCTGACCAGGCTGTGACGCGAAAACCACGAAGCCATCACGGGAAACGCAATTTGCACGATTTGGCCGCAATGAAGGCATCCTGTTGCGCTATTTTTCCGCGTTTTTATGACACTCGTCCTGCTGACACGATACGTCTGTAGAAGAGTACCGCCACACTGGCGAACACCGCCAGCCCTAGCCAGTTTGCGATCGGCGCGAAGTCTGCTCCAGCCAGAGCCAGAGGCGCCTCGCTGCCCGATGCCCCGATGATGGCCGCCATCAACACCCCGACCAGGCTTTCGCCCACGATCAGTCCCGACGCCAGCAAAGTACCGCGCCGATTCGGCAGTGCAGCATAGCTGTCATAGGGCTGCGCCGCCTGCTCTGCCCGGCAGCGCAGCGCCCGCTCGATCAACCAGGCCAGCAACGCCCCCACGACCAGCGGGGCACTGACCGTCGGAGGCAGGTAAATCCCGATCCCTACCGCCAGCACCGGCATCCGGGCGACCCGGCAGGTACGCTTCAGAATGCCGTCCACCACGATCAGTCCCACACCCACCGCCATACCGATCAGGATCATGGCCCAGTTCAGCTGATGGGTAAAAATCCCGCGCGCAATGGCCAACATCAAGGTCGCCTGCGGCGCCGACAATGCCTGGTCGGGGTCCATGCCGGCATGCGGCAAGGCATCGGCAAAACCGTAGGCGTTATAGAGCAACTCCAGGATCGGGGAAATCACTGCTGCGCCCACCACGCAGCCGATCAACAGCGCCACCTGCTGACGCCAGGGGGTAGCCCCGACCAGCCAGCCGGTTTTCAGGTCCTGCAGGTTGTCGTTGGCAATCGACGCCACAGCGACCACGGCAGAGGTCGTGAAAATCGCCAGCGCGATGGCCATCTGCACACCCTCTTGGTTGCCGAGCAAGCCGGTCGAGCGCTCCAGACCCAGCATCAGCAAGGACACCAACACGATGGCGACAATGCCCACCCCGGAAATCGGGCTGGTCGACGATCCCACCAAGCCAGCCATGTAGCCGCAGGCGGCAGCCACCAGAAAGCCAAAAATAAAGGCAAATGCCACGGCGTAGGTCACCAGCAGTCCTACACTGCTGGCGGTCACAGGCTCGGCCCGTAAAAACGACGCAAACGTCACCACCAGAATCACCGCCAGTACCAAGGTGACAATCGCAATCCAACGCCCGGACAGATCTTGCTCAGTACGCAATGCAGCACTTTGTTCGGATCTGCGCGTCGAGCTGAATGCCGAGAAAGAGGTTTTGATACCGCGCATCATCGGCATAAAAAGTGTGGCCAGCGTCCAAATTGCACCAACGCCGATCACCCCTGCCCCGATAAAACGTACCTGTGAACTCCACAGTCCGGTGGCATAGTCCATCACGGACAGGTCTGCCGGGCGGTCGCCCAGGGCAGTCAACACGGGAACGGAAATTCCCCAGGCGATCACCAAGCCCGTCAGCATGGCCAGACCTGCCACGATACCGATCAGATACCCTGCCCCTAACAGTGCCATGGAGAAACCCATCGGCAGGCGAAACACCGCAGCGCCGATCGTCGGCCACACGCTGACGGCATCGCCCAGGACCCGCAGGCCGCTGGAAGCGAAGCTCACTACGGCGGCAATGCCCGCCCCGCTGAGAATATCGGCCATGCCCGTGGCCGCCGGTTTGGCCCGGCTCGCCCCCGGCGCAGCGCCGTCCGTCGAGGCCGATTGAGCGTCCACGACACGTCCTGACGGCGACGAACCGCGGGATGTCTGGCCACCATCTTCGCCCAGGGCTGCGCCCTCGCCCATCCCGCTGCCCACGCGCAGGATCTCTGCCGCAGCGACACCCTCGGGGTACGGCAGAGAACTCTGCACTACCATGATGTGCCGCAACGGAATGGTGAACATCACGCCAAGCATGCCGCCCGCGGCGCAAATTCCCAGGGTTTCCCAGAAAGGAAACCCGTGCCAGTGCCCCATCATGACCAACGCGGGCAGAATGAAAATGATCGATGACAAGGTGCCCGCGGCCGACGCCTGCGTCTGCACCATATTGTTTTCGAGAATATTAGAGGTGCGAAACAGCCTGAGCACCGACATGGAAATGACAGCCGCCGGAATCGCCGACGAAAACGTCAATCCGACCTTCAGGCCCAGAAACACGTTGGATGCGGTGAACACCACGGTAATCAATGCGCCGATCAGGACGCCGCGGACGGTGAGTTCGGGCAGCGTGATCGAATCAGGAACGCGCGCAGGTTCTGCCATGGGTCAACATGTCCTTGCGAAAAAGGTAACGTTTTTCAGAGTGTCGCGGATTCTACCGCCCTGCTTGCAAAATAAATCTATTCCAAGGGTAACGCGGTCTGATACTTGACCTGCTTCAATGCGAACCCCGATCTGATATTGCGCACCCCGGGAATCCGCGACAATCGGCTCACCACGAAGCGCTCCAGCCCCTGAATATCGGGCACGACCACGCGCAACAGGTAGTCCGCGTCGCCACTCATCAAATAGCACTCCATGACCTCGGGGCATTCGGCCATGGCGTTCTGGAAACGATCCAGCTCCGTCTCGATCTGTTTTTCCAGGCTCACCTGGATAAACACATTCAGGCTCAAGCCCAGTTGCAGGGGGTCGGCCAGCGCCACATATCCGCGTATCACGCCAGCCGCCTCGAGGGCCTTGACCCGCGCCAAGCAGGGCGATGGCGACAGGTGGACGCGGCGCGCCAACTCGACATTGGTCAGGCTGGAATCCGTTTGCAAGATCCCCAGAATGCGGCGATCGATGCTATCGAGCGATGCGTTAGGCATATTTATCCTAAATATTTTGTAATTGCAGATTATTATGCTGCCAATCTAGGTTCAGGAACGCATATTCGATCACTTATGCCACGATGAAAGCGCTAGGATGAACGTCTACACGGAGACTTCATCATCATGCTCGACATAGTGGCCACGCGTCAGACCAGCGACATCGACCCCATTGAAACCAGCGAATGGCGCGACGCGCTGCTATCGCTGGTGCAGACCGCCGGCATCGAGCGCGCGGCCTATGTCCTGGAGGCGCTGCTTGCCCAAGCGGCCGCGCTGGGCGTGCGCGCAGGCGGCCAGACGCGCAGCGCTTATTTGAATACGATCGCGGTGCGTAATGAGCCGCCGTTTCCGGGCGATCTGGCTGTCGAGGAGCGCATTGCCTCGATCAACCGCTGGAATGCCCTGGCCATGGTGGTGCGCGCCAACCAGGCGCACGGTGAATTGGGCGGACACATTGCCAGCTACGCCTCGGCGGCAGATTTGTTCGAGGTGGGATTCAACCATTTCTTTCGCGCGCCCTGCGAGGGATTTGCCGGGGATCTCGTCTACCTGCAACCGCATTCGGCGCCCGGCGTCTATGCCCGGGCGTTTCTGGAAGGCTTTCTCAGCGAAGACGATCTGGCCCATTTCCGCCAGGAGATCACCGCTCGCGAACGTGGCCTGCGTGGGCTGTCGTCATATCCCCATCCGTGGCTCATGCCCGATTTCTGGCAATTCCCCACCGGGTCGATGGGGATCGGGCCGATCAATGCGATCTACCAGGCCCGTTTCATGCGCTACCTGGAACACCGATCACTCGCGCAGCCCTCCGGCCGCAAGGTCTGGGGTCTGTTCGGCGACGGCGAAATGGACGAACCCGAATCGATCGCCGCATTGACACTGGCCGCCCGTGAAAAACTCGACAATCTCGTGTTCGTCGTGAACTGCAATCTGCAACGCCTGGACGGTCCGGTGCGCGGCAACGGCCGCATCATCGACGAGCTCGAAACGCTCTACGCCGGCGCCGGATGGAACGTCATCAAACTGGTGTGGGGCGGCGACTGGGATGCCCTGCTGGCGCGCGACACCGATGGCGCGCTGGCACGCGCCTTTGCCCACACCGTAGACGGACAGTTCCAGACCTTCGCCGCCAATGACGGCGCATATAACCGTGCGCACTTCTTCAATCAAAACCCCGAGTTAGCCGCGCTGGTCGCAGACTGGTCGGACGAAGCCATCGACCGGCTGCGCCGCGGCGGCCACGATATCGTCAAGATCCATGCCGCCTATCATCGCGCGGTACGTCATCGCGGCCAGCCCACGGTCATCCTGGCCCAGACCAAAAAAGGCTTTGGCATGGGCACGGCCGGCCAGGGCAAAATGACTACCCACCAGCAGAAAAAACTGGATGACGAAGCACTGCTGGCATTTCGCGACCGGTTTGCGCTGCCGATCTCGGACGCCGACTGTCTGGCGTTGAAATTCTATAAACCCGCTCAAGACAGCGCCGAGCTGCGCTATTTACAGTCGCGCCGCGCAGTCCTGGGCGGTCACCTGCCTCGCCGGCGCACCGAATCGCCTCGCCTGCCCGTACCGGCGACCGAGCAATGGGCGCGTTTTGCGCTGCAGGCCGATGGCAAGGAAATGTCGTCCACGATGGCCATCGTGCGCATGCTGGGCGGATTATTGAAAGACGACCAATTGGGTTCGCGCATCGTGCCCATCGTGGCCGACGAGGCGCGCACCTTTGGCATGGCCAATCTGTTCCGGCAAATCGGGATTTACTCCGCGCAGGGCCAGTTGTACGAGCCCGAGGACATCGGCTCGGTGCTGTATTACCGTGAGGCGCTGGATGGACAGATCCTCGAAGAAGGCATTACCGAAGCCGGCGCGATTTCCTCGTGGACGGCGGCCGGCACCAGCTATTCGGTCAATGGCCTGCCGATGCTGCCCTTCTATATTTACTACTCGATGTTCGGCTTCCAACGCATCGGTGACCTGATCTGGGCCGCAGCCGATCAACGTGCGCGCGGATTCCTGATCGGCGCTACCTCAGGCCGCACCACATTGGGCGGCGAAGGCCTGCAGCATCAGGACGGCTCCAGCCATCTGATTGCATCCACTGTCCCGAACTGCCGTGCCTATGATCCGGCCTATGCCTATGAGGTCGCCGTCATTCTGGAACACGGCATGAAGCGCATGCTGGATGAGCAATGCGACGAGTTTTACTACGTCACAGTCACCAACGAGAACCTCGCTCAGCCTAATCTGCCCGGTGATAGCGCCCGCGAGGGCATCCTGCGCGGGATGCATCGAGTCCGAACTGCCATGCCTCGGGACGAGCTGGCAACGGGGTCCGAGCCGGACCGCTCTGCTGCGGCGGACTCTGCGACGGCGCAAAGCAACGTAGACAACGACGATCCGCCTCACGTGCGCCTGCTCGCGGCCGGCCCCATGCTCAACGAAGCTCTGCGCGCTGCCGAGCGGCTGCATCAGGATTTTGGCATCGCCGCCGAAGTCTGGAGCGTGACCAGCTTTTCCGAGTTGGCCCGCGATGGCCGAGCCTGCGAACGAGACCGCGTACTGGGCCTGAACCGCCCATCCGCGCAAAGCTGGCTGGAACAATGCCTGCCGGGCACTGTTCCCGTGGTCGCCGCCAGCGATTATGTGCGCTCAGTGCCGGACCAGATCCGTGCATGGATCAAGGCCCCGTATCGCACATTGGGTACTGACGGCTTTGGCCGCAGCGATACGCGGGCCCGGTTGCGTGATTTCTTTGAGGTCAGTGCCGACTGGATCGCGCTGCACGCGCTCGATTTGCTCGCCGAGCAGGACTCGCGCCATGATGCCGCCCGGCAGCAATTGCGGGACCAGTTGAACACGACACGACGTACTGTCGTGCCATGGCTGAGCTGAATCGGCGGTATCGTCAACGGGCGCTCATGACGAATTCGCTGCACTGCAGCAAACATTGATGCGCGGTTTCTGTTGAAATATACGCCTTCGCGATTCCCAAACGGGCCCCTTGCGGGCCCGTTTTCTACTTTGTCAGCAGTGCAGCATAGGTCTTCCTCACCATGGACGAAACCCTAACCAAACTGGCGCTTGATTATCACGCCTACCCCACCCCCGGCAAAATCTCGGTCACGCCTACCAAGACCCTGGCCAACCAGGACGATCTGTCCCTGGCCTATTCGCCCGGCGTTGCCGCAGCGTGCATGGCGATTTTCGACCAAGGCGATGACGCCGCCTCCATGTACACTTCGCGCGCCAACCTGGTTGGTGTGATCACCAACGGCACCGCCGTTCTAGGTCTGGGCAACATCGGCCCTCTGGCTGCGAAGCCCGTGATGGAAGGCAAAGGCTGCCTGTTCAAGAAATTCGCCGGCATCGACGTGTTCGACATCGAACTCGCCGAAACCGATCCGGACAAACTGGTCGACATCATCGCAGCCCTCGAACCGACCTTGGGTGGCGTCAACCTCGAAGACATCAAAGCGCCCGAGTGCTTCTATATCGAAAAGAAGCTGCGCGAGCGCATGAAGATCCCCGTCTTTCACGACGATCAGCATGGCACGGCCATCATCTCGTCGGCCGCCATCCTGAATGGCCTGAAAGTAGTCGGAAAAGACATCGGGCAAGTCAAACTGGCCGTCTCCGGCGCTGGCGCTGCCGCCATTGCCTGCCTGGACCTGCTGGTGAACCTGGGCATCAAACGCGAGAACATCTACGTCGTCGATTCGCGCGGCGTGATCTGGGAAGGCCGTGAAGAAAACATGGAGCCCAACAAAAAGCGCTACGCGCAAAACACCGAGGCACGCACCTTGGCCGACGTGGTGCGCGACGCTGACGTATTCCTCGGTTGCTCGACCGCTAGCGTGCTGACGGCCGACATGGTCAAGACCATGGCCGACAAGCCGCTGATCCTGGCGCTGGCCAATCCCGAGCCCGAGATCCGCCCCGAAGTCGCCCGCGCTGCGCGCCCGGATTGCATCATTGCAACCGGCCGCTCGGACTACCCAAACCAAGTCAACAACGTTCTGTGCTTCCCCTTCATTTTCCGTGGCGCCATGGACGCCGGCGCCTCGCGCATTACCGAGGAAATGAAGCTCGCCTGCGTCAAGGCCATCGCCGAGCTGGCCGAAGCCGAACAGAATGACGAAGTCGCACTGGCCTATGCTGGCCAGGAACTGTCGTTCGGCCCGGAATACATCATTCCCAAGCCCTTCGATCCCCGTCTGATCGTGCAGATCGCGCCTGCCGTGGCCCAGGCCGCCGCCGACTCCGGCGTCGCCGCGCGCCCCATCGAAGACATCGAAGCCTATCGCCAAAAACTGATGGGCTTTGTCTACCACTCTGGCCAACTGATGCGCCCGTTGTTCGCGCAGGCCAAGAAAGCGCCCAAGCGCGTGATCTATGCCGACGGCGAAGACGAACGCGTACTGCGCGCCGTGCAGACCGTCGTGGACGAAAAACTGGCACAACCGATTCTGGTGGGCCGTCCTTCTGTGATCGAAATGCGCGTCAAAAAGGCGGGCCTGCGTCTGGTGAACGGCCAGAACATCGAGATCGTGGATCCCGAAGACGACAGCCGTTTCAACGAAACCTGGAACGCGTATTACCAGCTCAAAGGCCGCGAAGGCGTCACGCCCGACATCGCCAAGGCCATGATCCGCAAACACAACACGCTGATCGGCGCCATGCTGCTGCGTCGCGGTGATGCGGATGCCTTGCTGTGCGGTGTGGCCAGCAAGTACGACAACCAGTTGAAGTACGTCGAGGAAATCATCGGCCGCAAGCCGGGTCAGACCTTTGCCGCACTCAATGTGTTGATGCTGCCGGATCAAACGCTGTTTGTCACCGACACGCACGTCAACGAGAACCCGACCGCCGAAGAAGTCGCCAGCATCACGATCCAGGCGGCCGACGAAATGCGCCGCTTTGGCGTCATGCCCAAGATCGCACTGCTGTCGCACTCGAACTTCGGCAGCCGCATCACCGACTCGTCGCGCAAAATGTCCGAAGCACGCCGCCTGGTCGAAGAACGCGCGCCCGAGCTGGAAGTCGAAGGTGAAATGCATGCGGACTCGGCTCTGTCGGAAAAAATTCGTCAAAAGGCCTACCCCGACAGCAAGCTCAAAGGCCCGGCCAATCTGTTGGTGATGCCTAATCTGGATACGGGCAACATCACCTACAACATGCTGAAGATGACCGGCAGCAACGGTATCGCCATGGGACCCATCCTGCTGGGTGCGGCGCGTCCGGTGCATATTCTGACGACCAGTGCCACCGTGCGCCGTATCGTCAACATGACCGCACTGGCCGTGGTCGATGCACAGCAAGAGGCCGCTGAAAAACGCTCGGCCTGATTGCTTGTCGCAAGCACGCCTCGCGCGTGCTCTGTATGACCGCTGGCGGATCAGATACACTGATCCGCCAGTTGGCTGAGCAGGCTCTGCCAACACGACGCGCATCGATTACCGGAGCCCATTCATGTTGCAAGACGCCCTGCTCGCCTGGATTCACTACCTCGCGATCTTTCTCTTGATCGTCGCCATGACCGCGCAAACCGTATTGCTGCGGCCGGATATCTCTCCCTCTGTTGTACGCCGATTGGCCTTGTATGACCGCTTGTACCTGGCCTGTGCAATCGCGGTGCTGATTACCGGGCTATTACGCTTGAGCTTCGGTGCCAAAGGGGCGGCCTTTTATATGCCGAATCCATGGTTTCATGCCAAGATCGGCTTGTTTGTCTTGATCGGGCTGTGTTCTATCCCACCGACTCTGGCTTTTCTGCGGTGGAACAAACAAGCACGCACCGAACCCGGCTATGTCCCCGATGCCCAGCAAGTCAAACGCGCACGGCGCTGGGTAATGCTGGAGGCCCATCTGCTAGTGTTGCTGCCGCTATTTGCTGTGTTGATGGCGCGTGGCATCGGCATGTAATCGCCCGACATGCGCACGCCTGTCGCAGGCATGCGTGCAAAAAATTTACGCAGAATTTATACGCCTGCGCATTTCCGTAATAGAGAGTTTACGCACCTGAGCTGAATACTTAGGCATGGCTGTTTCGCCATTTATTTGCGAAATCAAAACATGTCTGAGTATCTCTTATTCCTGGCGCTGCTCATCGCGCTCGGCTGGCCTTTAGGCCGCTATCTCGCAGCCGTCATGCGTGGTGCGCCCATGCGCAGCGACATCCTGTTCAACTGGGTCGAACGGCCGCTTTATGCCTTGATCGGTACGCGCGCAGATCAGGGCATGAGCTGGCGCAGCTACGCCGCTGCCTTTCTCGTGAGCAACCTGTTCCTGGCCTTGGTCGTATGGGTGATTTTCATGACCCAGGCGTGGCTGCCGTTCAACCCTGATCATGTACCAAACATGAGCTGGGATCTGGCGCTGCACACGATGGTCTCGTTTCTCACCAATACGAACCAGCAGCATTATTCCGGGCAGGCACAACTATCCTATTTCTCACAGATGACGGGCATTGTCGGCCTGCAAGTGGCCACACCCATCATGGGTCTGGCATTGGCCGCCGCCACACTGCGTGGGCTGTTCGGCGGCCGCCAGGCCAAAACCACGTCTGACGATACAACAGAGCCCACGGCAGCGACGATAGATGTCGGCAACTATTGGGCCGATGTGATTCGAGCCGCCCTGCGATTCATGCTGCCGTTATGCCTGATCTGGTCAATGCTGCTGACTTGGCAAGGCGTGCCCGCAACGCTGGACGGTGCGGCCACCGCCGCGCCGATAGACGCACCAGCGGCGATGACAGAACAAAAAATCCCAGTGGGTCCGGTCGCGCCCATGGTCGCAATCAAACAGTTGGGCAGCAACGGCGGGGGCTGGTACGGCCCCAACAGCGCAACGCCGCTGGAAAATCCCACACCGTTATCGAATTTCCTGGAAATGCTAGGCATCACTTTGATTCCGGTTGCCGTCATTTTCATGATTTCGCCTTTCACCGGCCGCCGCAAATTTGGCGCAATGGTTTTTGGCACGATGCTGACCTTGTCCGTAATCTCCAGCGGTCTGGCGTTATGGTCCGAGAGCGGATCCCACACCACGGCCGATATCGCGTTGATGGAGGGCAAGGAAGTCCGCTTGGGCACCGATGCCTCGGCGCTATGGGCGGCTGCGACGACACAGGTCAACAACGGTTCTGTCAACATGATGCTGGACTCTGCCGCGCCGCTGACGGGCATGGTCGCCATGGTGAACATGCTGATCAATGCCATCTGGGGCGGCATAGGCTGCGGCCTGCAGCAGTTCATCGTGTATCTGCTGCTGAGCGTCTTTCTCGCAGGCCTGATGACGGGCCGTACGCCAGAACTGTTCGGGCGCAAGATCGAAGGTCCCGAAGTCAAGCTTCTGGGCATCCTGGTGGTATGGCAGCCGTTGGTCATCCTGGCCTTTACCGCCGTGACGCTCGCAATACCTGCGTTGACCGGCAATTCCAATCCGGGGTTCCATGGCATCAGCCAGGTGTTCTATGAATACGTATCCGCCTTCGCCAACAACGGGTCCGGATTCGAAGGGCTGGCAGACGCCACACCCTGGTGGAACATCACCTGCGCCGTCGTACTGGCTGCTGGACGATACCCTGCCCTGATTATTCCCCTGGCCATTGCCGCCATGCTTGCCCGCAAGCGGCGGGCCGCCGAAGGCCCCGGCACCCTGCAAATAGAAACGCCGACCTTCGCACTCACCTTGATTGGCATTGTCATCATTCTCACGCTGCTGCAGTTCATGCCCGTGCTGGTGCTGGGGCCTGTTGCGGATCACCTGTCGTTGATGTCGCTGCTCGCCCGATAAAGGAAACCAGAATGAACACCATGCATACTGCGCAAATAGAGCACCACACCGATAGCGTCAACGTGGAGTCTCCGCTGAAAGCCGCACTCATCGATTCGTTTATCAAACTGGCGCCGCATCATGTCTTGAAAAATCCCGTCATGGCGGTTGTCTGGGCAGGAACACTGCTGACAGCGATTGCGGCGCTATCAGGCTGGACCCATGCCGGATTTGGATGGGCCGTCACGGCGGTGCTATTCATCACCGTGCTATTTGCGAATTTCGCCGAAGCCGTGGCTGAGGCACGTGGCCGTGGCCAAGCCGCTGCATTGCGCCGCGCCCGCAAAGACCTGGTGGCGCATCGCCTGGATCAGACGGGCAACACGAGCATTGTTCCCGCAGCAGATCTGCGTCCCGATGACCGAGTCGTCGTACAGGAAGGGCAATTGATCCCCGCCGATGGCGAGATCATCGAAGGACTGGCATCCATCAACGAATCCGCCATCACGGGTGAGTCCGCACCGGTCCTGCGCGAAGCCGGCACGGACCGCTCAGGCGTGATCGGCGGCACCAAGGTGCTGTCGGACCGCATCATCGTGCGCATTACCGCCGAGCCAGGCAATAGTTTTCTGGATCGCATGATCGCCTTGGTCGAAGGTTCCAGCCGGCAAAAAACGCCCAATGAGATCGCGCTGGGTCTGCTGCTGGCAGTCATGACTCTGACGTTTCTGATCGTGGTCATCACGCTGCCCTTTATTGGCAACTTCGTAGGCATCCAGACAGACGTCGTTCTGCTGGTTGCATTGCTGGTGTGCCTGATTCCCACTACGATCGGCGGCCTCCTTCCCGCCATTGGCATCGCAGGCATGAATCGCGCACTCAAAGCCAATGTACTGGCAAAATCCGGCAAGGCCGTGGAGATCGCAGGTGACGTCGATGTCCTGCTCTTGGACAAGACCGGCACCATCACGCTCGGCGACCGGCAGGCGACCGCCTTTCATGGACTGGAAGGCATCGATGCGCTGCGGCTGCGCCAGGCAGCGTGGCTGGCCTCACTCGCCGATCCTACGCCAGAGGGCAAATCCATCGTCAAACTCGCACTCAGTCAAGGCGGCCTCGGCGATGCTCCCAAAGGCGCGCAGTTCGTGCCGTTTTCCGCCCAGACCAGAATGTCGGGTGTCGATCTGCCCAACGGGCGCATCATCCGCAAAGGCGCTATTGATGCGATCGCCGAGTATGTGCAAATGCACGGCGGCAACGTACCGGCGGCCTTACAGGCACGAGTCGCCGATGTCGCACGCAAAGGCGCAACGCCGCTGGTCGTATGCGACGACAACACCATACTGGGGGTCATCGAGCTATCCGATGTGATCAAGCACGGCATCAAGGAACGCTTTGCCCGTCTGCGGGCGATGGGTATAAAGACTGTCATGATCACTGGAGACAACCCGCTGACTGCGGCGAGTATCGCAGCCGAAGCCGGCGTCGATGACTACATTGCACAGGCCAAGCCGGAGGACAAACTAGCTCGCATTCGCGCTGAACAAATGGATGGCAGGTTAGTGGCGATGGTCGGTGATGGCACCAACGATGCTCCCGCTCTGGCCCAGGCCGACGTCGGACTGGCGATGAACTCCGGAACGCAGGCGGCCAAAGAGGCAGGCAACATGGTGGATCTGGATTCCGATCCAGCCAAGCTGCTTGCCGTGGTCGAAATTGGCAAACAGCAGCTCATTACGCGCGGCGCGTTGACGACGTTTTCCTTGGCGAATGACGTCTCCAAATACTTCGCCATCCTGCCGGCACTGTTCGCAGCGTCCATCCCGCAAATGGCGGCGTTGAACATCATGCAACTGTCCAGCCCGACGAGCGCGGTGCTGTCGGCGTTGATTTTCAACGCCATCATCATCCCGCTGCTGATCCCGCTGGCTCTGCGTGGCGTACGTTTCAAGCCTGCGAGCGCAACGGCACTCTTGCGCAACAACATGCTGGTATACGGTGTGGGTGGCGTGCTGCTCCCGTTCGTCGGGATAAAACTCATCGACTTGATGTTATCAACGCTATTCGGCAACTGAGAAACAGCCATGACAACTATGACAACCGCTACTGCGCACGGCGCATTTACCGCCCCGTCCCGTACAAGTATGGTGCGAGGCGCCATTGGCCTGACGCTCATCATTCTGGTGGGATTTGGATTTCTGTACTCGCTGGCAGGCGTGGGCATCGGTCAAGCCCTGTTCCCGCACACGGCCAACGGCAGTCTGATCGAGCGCGACGGCAAAGTGATTGGATCGGCACTGGTGGCACAACCGTTTGTCAGCGACAAGTATTTCCACCCTCGCCCGTCGGCCAGCAATTACGACCCTACAGCGCTGGCCGGCAGCAATCAGGCCCGCACCAACCCTGAGCTGCGTAAACGTCTGGAAGACGCGCGCGCCGCTATCGCACAACGCGAGAGCGTAGCGCCGCTCTCAGTACCGGGCGACCTATTCACGCAATCTGGCGCAGGCATTGATCCACATATCACTGCCGCGAGCGCCGCTATTCAAGTGGATCGCATCGCCCGCGCCCGAGGGATGCCACGCGACGAGATTGCCCATCTGCTGGCGCGATACACGGAGCCAAAGCAATGGGGCATGTTCGGGCAAGCGCGGGTCAATGTCCTGCAATTAAATCTGGCACTGGATGATGTCGGGACAAAAAAGTTGCGTTAACGTAAGCACCCACTAAGTGCGAGAATAGGCCCACGACGAGACTGTGAGTGCCCCGTGATCGATGAGCGCCAAACAGACTGAACAAGCCAACGCCCTGCTGGGCGAACTCAACCGCCAGGCAGCTGGCCGGTTGACCGTTTTTTTGGGCGCGGCGCCAGGTGTCGGTAAAACCTACGCCATGCTGACGCGTGCACACGAACTGCACCGCCAGGGCGCGGACATCGTGATCGGGATTGTCGAAACGCATGGCCGCAGCGAAACCCAGGCCCTCGTCGCGGGACTGCCGATACAGCCGCGGAAACTGCTGGACTATCAAGGCCGGCAACTGGAGGAAATGGATCTGGACGGGCTCCTGGCACGTCAGCCCGCTATTG
>Ga0182743_1001551_pt1 | contig 22124 bp, 19 predicted proteins | sample eDN3rd30CKraftOP_FD_128522 | JGI IMG/M metagenome (GOLD analysis project Ga0182743, IMG submission 128522) | Enriched Organic Plus compost microbial communities from Emeryville, California, USA - eDNA 3rd pass 30_C Kraft OP (version 2) (version 2) ... | reverse complement strand
GTTGACCGCGACGCAGAGCATCACGGCCGCGGTGAACCTCTCCCCGGGGTAGTTGACCGACGCGATCGTGATCGCGACCGCCGGGTGCCGGCTCGCGGAGGACAGCCCGAGCACGACCGCCCGTTCGGGATTCGGGCCGCCCAGCAGGTGCCCGATGCCGAGCGCGATCAGGTTGAAGAGGAAGAACGCGATCAGGGTCCTGGTGCCGATCACGTCCGGGATGTCGCGGGCGACGGAGACGAGGACGGCGGCCACGGCGACCAGGGTGCCGGTGCCGGCGACGCGGGCGAGCGGCTCGGCGATGCGGTTCGAGAGCCCCTTGAACCGGTAGCCGAAGGCGATGCCGAGCGCGGTCGGGAGGAGCACGATCGTGAGGACGTAACTGGCGATCTCCCAGGGCGGGACGCCGTAGGGGTGGTTGCTCACCCTGCCCAGCAGGTCGGCCGTGGCGGGAACCACGCCCACCGCGAGCACCGAGACGACCAGGGTGAGGCCGACAGCGTAGTTGCGGTCACCCTTGTCCTTCAACTGCTTCCAGGGAAGGAGCGGCGGGATGATCGAGATCGACATCGAGGCGATCGCGACCCGGACGACGAGGGGCGGTTCGACCCACTCGATCACCGCGATGGCGACCATCGGGCTGAGGGAGAAGATCGAGAGGAGGGAGATCAGGAGCAGGCGCCGCTCGGTGAGGAAGAAGAGGAAGTCCGACCGCCGGGCCCGCATCGAGTAGGCGAAGACGGTCAGCGCGAGGCTGGCCCCGAGCACGAACTCGACGGCTGTCTGCACTAGCTCCATGCAGACCGTTTTTTCTCACATCGTCCCGGTCTGGCGTCGAGCCGGGACGCGGTGAAACCGGAGGATCGGTCAGGCGTGGCGGCGCTTGCGGGCGGCGATCCCCCGCCTGCGGAGCTTCCCGGTGAGCGCCACGTCGGCGGCGACCGGGCCCTTCCTGTCCGGCCCGGGGGTCTCCATGGTGGCGGGCAGGTCCTCGAACCGGGGCTCGGAGAGGAACCGCGCGAACCCGGTCTCGCCGATCTCACCCCTCCCGATGTCCTCGTGCCGGTCGCGGCGGCTGCCGAGAGGCTCCTTCGAGTCGTTCAGGTGGAGGGCCTTCAGGCGGCGCTTGCCGACGGCCTTGTCGGCCTCCTTCAGCATGCGGTCGATGCCGTCATAGGTCCCGATGTCGTATCCGGACGCGTAGAGGTGGCACGAATCGAGACAGAGCCCCAGCCGCTTGCCGCCGCCGGCCGCCTCGATGATGCCCGCGATCTCCTCGAACGTGTGGCCGAGGACGTTCGCGTGCCCCGCCATCTGCTCGATCAGCACCGGGCACCTCTCCGATTCCCCGAGGGCCTCCTCGATCATCTCGCCCGAGCGGACGAGAGCCGGAACCAGTTCCTCCTGCTTGCGCGAACCGGGGTGGAGGACGACGCCGTCGGCCCCGATCGCGTCACCGACCCGAAGGGCGTGGATCAGGGAGTCCCTCGACTTCTTCCGGAGCTCCTTGTCCGGGGTGGCGGTGCTGATCAGGTAGATCGCGTGGATGATGACGCTCTCGACCGGGCTCGCCGCCATCGCCTCGCGGAACTCGGCGAAGTCCTCGTCGGTGAAACTGGTGGGCCGCCAGGCGCGCGGACTCTGGTTGAAGATCTGGATCGACCGACAGCCGATCTCCTCACCCCGGGACACGGCCTTCGCCAGACCGCCGGAAGTGGAAACATGGGCACCGATGAGCATCGAGAAAAGTGGCCTCCGGGTCAGATTCGCACCTTCTCCCACCGGCGCACTTCACATCGGGGGAGCTAGGACGGCACTGTACAACTGGCTCGCCGCGAGGCATGCCGGCGGCGAGATGGTCCTCCGCATCGAGGACACGGATCTCGAGCGATCGACCCCCGAGAACGTGGCGCAGATCCTCGACGCGCTGAAATGGCTCGGGCTCGACTGGGACGAGGGTCCGCACTCCCAGGTCGGCCGCGAAAAGGAGCACGCCGCCGCCCTCGAGAAGCTGCTCGAGAGCGGTGCCGCCTACCGGGACTCGGCCACGGCCGAGGACGTGAAGGCATGGAAGGAGGAGCACGGCTCCGACCGCGGGTACCGGGGCACGCCCTCGCCCGACGGCACGGGCGCGGTCCGGCTGCGGGTCCCCGACGAGGGCGACACCGTCGTCCACGACCTGATCCGAGGCGAGGTCCGGTTCCCGAACCGCAGCTACGACGACTTCGTCATCGCCCGGGCGGACGGCTCGGTCCTCTACAACTTCGCGGTCGCGGTCGACGACGCCGACATGGGGATCACCGAGGTGATCCGTGGCGACGACCATCTCTCGAACACGCCCAAGCAACTGCTGGTCTTCGAGGCGCTCGGGAAGGAGCCGCCGCGGTACGCCCATGTGCCGCTGCTCCACGGACCGGACGGCAAGAAGCTCTCGAAGCGCCACGGAGCTGCCTCGGTCCAGGAGCTGCGCGACGCCGGCTATCTGCCTGAGGCGGTCCGTAACTACATCGCGCTCCTCGGCTGGGGTCCCGGTGACGACGAGACCCTGCTCACCACCGAGGAGCTGATCGAACGTTTCCGTCCGGAGGACGTCGGCCGGTCTTCCGCCGTATTCGACGAGAAGAAGCTCCGTTGGATGAACGGCCGGTACATGCGAGAGATGCCGCTCGACGACTACGTCGCGGCGGTGCGGAAGTTCGTGGACGCCCAGAACGGCGGCCGGCCGCTCAACGAGGAGCGGTTCCGGTTCGGCTGTGAGATCTCCCAGGAGAAGGCGCAGACGCTGGCGGAGGTGTGGCCGCTCATCCGATTCCTTTTCGAGCCGGTGGTGGAGGACGAGAAGGCCTGGCGAAAGGTCATGAAGGGCGACGCCGAACGTGTGCTCGTCGAGGTCGAGGCGGCACTGATCGCGGTGCCCGGGGGAGAGGAAGGCCCCAACCGGGACGGATTCACGATCGACGCCGTCCAGGCCGCGATCGAACCGTTGCCCGAACGTCTGGGGCTGGGTGCGGGGAAGGTCTTCCAGCCGATCCGGGTCGCGATCACCGGGACCACCGTCTCGCCCGGCATCTTCGAGTCCGTCGCGGCGCTCGGCCGCGAAGAGACCCTGGCCCGGATCGAGAGCGCCCGCTCCAGGCTGGCCGAAAGCCAGTAGCAGCCCCAAACGGCACCACAACTCAATTCGGGAAATCCCTGTTTCTTGACTGGGTTAGTCTGCTTTTTGTTGCCGGATGCGATAAAAAGGGGACCGTGATCTCGGTCACCTCGAAATCCCGCTACGCAGTCGTGGCTCTGGTCGAACTCGCCGGAGCCGGCGACCGGCCCATGCCCGTCAAGGAGCTGGCCGAGCGGAGGAACATCCCCGACCAGTTCCTCGAACAGCTCTTCTCGACCCTCCGGCGTTCCGGGCTCCTGACCAGCCGGCGCGGCAGCAAGGGGGGATACATCCTGGCCCGGCCCGCTTCCGAGATCACCGTGCTCGAGGTGGTCCAGGCTCTGGACGGCAAGGTCGGCCAGGAGGCGGACGAGGCCGGGGGGATCTGGGCCGAGGGAGTACGCGCGCTGCGCGGCGTGTTCGGCGAGACCACGATCGCCGACCTCTACGAACGCGAGGCCGAGGAAGCGGCGGCAAGGATGTACTTCATTTGATCGCCCCGCAGGCATCGGCAACCGTGGGCAACACCCCGCTGGTCTGGCTGGCCCGGATCTCGGACGGGCTGGACGCGCAGGTCTGCGGGAAGCTCGAGTACTTCAACCCGGGCGGTTCGGTCAAGGACCGGATCGGCGCCGCGATGATCGGGGCGGCAGAGGCCAAGGGCGAGCTCGTCCGCGGCGAGTCCGTGATCGTCGAGCCGACCAGCGGCAACACCGGCATCGCGCTGGCGATGATCTGCGCCGCGCGGGGCTACCGGCTCGTCCTGACCATGCCGGAGGGCATGAGCAGGGAGCGGGTCAAGCTGCTGACCGCCTACGGGGCCGAGGTCAAGGAGACCTCGTCCATGGGCGGTATGGACGAGGCCGTGGAACTGGCTGAACGCATCGCCGCCGAGCGCGGCGGGTTCATGCCGCTGCAGTTCTCCAACCCCGCCAACCCGCAGGCCCACTACCGTTCGACCGGCCCGGAGATCTGGACCGACACCGACGGGCAGATCGACGCCTTCGTCTGCGGTGTGGGAACGGGGGGCACGATCACCGGGGTGGCCCGGTACCTGAAGGACCAGGGTTCTGACGCGCGGATCTATGCCGTGGAGCCGGCATCCTCGCCGGTGCTCTCCGGCGGCAAGATGGGGCCGCACAGGATCCAGGGCATCGGCGCGGGTTTCATCCCCGACGTGCTCGACATGGACCTGATCGACGAAGTCGTGCCCGTCTCCGATGACGACGCCCTCCGCACCGCCCGACATCTCGCGGCCCGCGAGGGAATCCTGGGCGGCATCTCGGCGGGGGCCAACGTCCACGCCGCCCTCGAGCTGGCCAAGCGGCCGGAGCTCGCCGGCGGAAGGATCGTGACCGTGATCTGCGACAGCGGTGACCGGTACATGTCACTCCCGTTCTTCGCGGCCTGACGGGGTCACGACAGGAATAGGCTTTCGCCATGGCCGATGATGTGATCAGCCGGAGCGTCGGGGGCATCCGCTCCCACATCGCCGCTGCGCGTGGCCGCGACCCGGCCACCGCGGGCGCCTCGAGCATCGAGATCCTGCTCACGTGGCCCGGGGTCCAGGCGCTCCTTGCCTACCGGCTCGCGAACCGTCTCTACCGGTCCGGGGTTCCGATCCTGCCGTATGTCATCTCGTACCTGAGTCGCGCGATCACCGGCATAGAGATCCATCCCGGAGCGAAGATCGGTCCCGGCTTCTTCATCGACCACGGCTCGGGGGTCGTGATCGGAGAGACCGCGGAGATCGGCGAGAACGTGACCCTCTACCAGGGGGTGACGCTCGGCGGTACCGGGTTCCAGTCCGGAAAGCGGCACCCGACGGTCGGGGACAACGTCACCATCGGTTCCGGCGCCAAGCTGCTCGGCCCGATCGAGGTCGGGCACGGAGCCAAGATCGGCGCCAACACCGTCGTCGTCGAGGACGTGCCGCCACGTTCCACCGTGGTGGGGAATCCCGGCCATCCGGTCCGGGTAGACGGCCGCAAGGTCGAGGGGCCCGACACCGACTGGATTCACCTGCCCGACCCGCTGCAGGACGCGGTCAAGTCCCTCTCGGCCCGGATCAAGGAGCTGGAGCGCCGGGTCGCCGACCTTTCCGGACACCCCGAACCGGAGGTCGAGGATCCCGCGGTCGAGCCGAAGAAGGGGCGCTCCTCCGCCGGCGGCTGACCCTCGGGCGGGCCCCGCCGCCGGTCTGGATATCCTCGGCAGGTGGAGGCTCTGAGCAACTCCTTCGAAGACGACGAGTACGAATCGGGGGTCCCCGATTCGCCTGGTCCCGAGGACGCGGGTCCCGGCGCTCCCGCACACCTCTTCGCCGACGGACTGAACCCGCCGCAGCGGGAGGCCGTCGAGTACGGCGACGGGCCGCTCCTGGTCATCGCCGGGGCGGGTTCCGGCAAGACGCGCGTCCTGACCCACCGGATCGCCCACCTGCTCGCCGCCCGGCGGGCGCGGCCCGGCGAGATCCTCGCGATCACATTCACGAACCGTGCGGCCGCCGAGATGAGGGAGAGGGTCGAGCAACTGATCGGTGCCCGGGCGCGGGCCATGTGGGTCACGACGTTCCACTCCGCCTGCGGCCGGATGCTGCGCGGTGACGCGGAGCGGCTCGGCTACGGCCGGGCCTTCACGATCTACGACGAAGCCGACTCCATCCGCATGATCAAGCGGTGCATGGAGGAGCTCGACATCGACCCCAAACGGTTCCCGGCACGCGCGATCAAGAACGCCATCTCGGGCGCCAAGAACGAGCTGATTTCGCCGGACGAGTACGGACAGCGGGGCGGTTCGTACTTCGAGGACACCGCGGCCAAGGTCTACGAGCTCTACGAGCAGCGGATGATCGAGTCGAACGCGATGGACTTCGACGACCTCCTGTTCAGGATGGTCAACGTCCTCGAGCTCTTCCCCGACGTGAAGGAACGGTGGAGACGCGCGTTCCGGTACGTGCTGGTCGACGAGTACCAGGACACGAACCACGCCCAGTACCGGCTGCTCCAGCTCCTGTGCGGCGGTCACAAGAACCTGACGGTCGTCGGCGACGAGGACCAGTCGATCTACGGCTTCCGGCACGCAGATATCCGCAACATCCTTGACTTCGAGCAGGACTTCCCCGAGGCCAAGGTGGTCAAGCTCGAGCAGAACTACCGCTCCACCCAGACCATCCTCTCCGCGGCGAACGCGGTGGTCGAGAACAACCGCGACCGGCGTCCCAAGAAGCTCTGGACCGATCTCGGACAGGGAGAGGAGATCGAGGTCGTGCGCCTGGCCGACGAACACGAGGAGGCCCGCTGGGTGGCGGGGGAGATCGAACGGCTCGCCGACGAGGAGGACGTCTCGCCGCGCGACGTGGCGGTCTTCTACCGGATGAACGCGATGAGCCGGGTCCTGGAGGACACGCTGGTCCGGTTCGGGACCTCGTACCAGGTGATCGGCGGCACGCGGTTCTACGACCGGGCCGAGATCAAGGACGCGATCGCGTACCTCCAGTACATCGCGAACCCGCGCGACTCCGTCGCCTTCACGCGAATCGTGAACTCGCCCAAACGGGGGATCGGGAACACGACCCAGGGTCGCCTGCTGGCCTTCGCGAACACGACCGGGGACGACATCTGGGACGTCGCCTCCTCACCCGAGTCCGTCCCGGGCCTGGGGACGGCGGCGATCCGGGCGGTGGGTGAGTTCCAGCGGACGATGAACGACCTCCGGGACGAAGTGGAGGGGCGGCCCCTCGCCGACCTGCTCGAACGTGTGCTCACCGAGACCGGCTACTTCGAAGCGCTGGAATCCGAGCGGACGATCGAGGCCGAGGGCCGGATCGAGAACCTGCGCGAACTGATCGGCGTGGCCGGCGAGTTCGACACGAACCGGGCCCTCGAGGGTGACAGCGGCATCCCGCCCCTGGAGGAGTTCCTGCAGCAGATCTCGCTCTACTCGGAACAGGACAAGCTCACCGAGAAGGAGGAGCTCCTGACCCTGATGACGCTCCACAACGCCAAGGGCCTCGAGTACAGGGTGGTGTTCATCATCGGCTGCGAGGACGGCGTGTTTCCCCACCAGCGCGCGCTGGACGAGGGGGAAGAAGAAGAGGAACGAAGGCTCTGTTACGTCGGGATCACCCGCGCCCGCGAGCGCCTGTACCTGACCAGCGCGAGGAGCCGCCGCATGTTCGGCGGCCGCGCCGAGGCGACCATGCCGTCCCGCTTCCTGGACGAACTGCCGGCCTCCCTCGTCCACCATCAGGGTTCGGCGGTGGGTCAGGGAACGTTCACCTCCGCGACCACGTGGGGAACCGAGTCCCGGAGTTTCCGGGCGCCCGGGCGGGGCCGTCCGGTGGGCGGCTCCAGGCGGGGAGGTGGCGGTGCCTCGCCGGTCGAGCCCGGGACCGCGGTCCAACTCGAGGTCGGCGATGATGTGACCCACGGCTCCTTCGGCGACGGCGTCGTGATCGGAGTCGAGCCGGGCGGGGTGATCGTCGTCCGGTTCTCGGCCGACGGAAGCGAACGCAAGCTGATGGCGGAGTACGCGCCGATCCGGAAGCGATCGGCCTGAACACGAACAGTTACGGAAGGTTGAAAGGTTGAGCGCGAAGATCATCGACGGCAAACAGGTCGCGGCGGAGGTCAAGGACCGGGTGGCCGCGGAAGTCGCCGGGTTCGTCGACGGGGGCGGCCGGCGGCCGGCACTTGCGACGGTCCTGGTCGGCGACGATCCCGCCTCCCACGTGTACGTGGCGAACAAGCTGAAGGCCTGCGAGGCGGTCGGCATCGGTTCGGTCCACCACGAGCTTCCGGCCGAGACCACCCAGGACGACCTGCTGGCTCTCGTCGGTGAACTGAACCGGGACGAAGCCGTCGACGGGATCCTCGTCCAGATGCCGCCCCCGGACCACATCGATCCCGACGCCGTGATCGCGGCGATCGATCCCGCCAAGGACGTCGACGGCCTCACCGCGACCAGCGCCGGACTGCTCGCGAGCGGCCGGCCCGGGCTCGTCTCCTGCACCCCCGCCGGCGTGATCGAGCTGCTGGACCACGCGGGGGTCGAGATCGAAGGAGCCGAGGCGGTGATCGTCGGGCGCTCGAACCTGGTGGGGCGGCCGCTGATCAGCCTCCTGCTGGGCCGCAACGCAACCGTGACCGCGGCCCACTCGCGGACCAGGAACCTGGAGGAGGTCTGTTCCCGGGCGGACATCCTGGTCGCTGCCGTCGGGGTGCCGAAGCTCCTTGGTGCCGCGCACGTGAAGCGTGGCGCGACCGTGATCGACGTGGGGATCAACCGCACCGAAGACGGCCTCGTGGGAGACGTCGACTTCGACGCGGTGGTGGACGTCGCCGGGGCGATCACGCCCGTGCCCGGCGGGGTCGGGCCGATGACGATCGCGATGCTCATGGTCAACACGCTGAACGCCGCGAAGGCCCGGGCCAAGTGAAGTTCGGTCGCGTGCATCCCCTCGAATGGATCGCGGCGCTGACGGGCATCGCGGTCTCGGTCGGCCTGGCCCTGCCCTGGAGCGGCGAGAGCGCGGCACTTTCCTCGCCCGGGTTCCTCGACGTCCTTCTGCTGGTGGTCGCGGCGGCGGCGATCGTGCTGCCCGTGTCGGTCGCGATGAGCGAGCACACCAATGTGCCGATCGTCTACGAGACGATGCTCTGGAGCCTCTCCGGGCTGACCGCGCTGTTCATGGTCGTGAAGGCGGCGTTCCCGCCGGAGGGCGGCTTCCAGAGCGGGTTCTGGCTCGCGCTGGCGGGAACCTCGGCGATGAGTTTCGCCCTGTGGCGGAGCGTCGCCCGCGAACGGTGACCGCCGGGGTGACGCGCCCGCTTCGCCGCCCATAGACTCAGCCCCGTGATTGAGCGCGAACAGGTACTCCACGTCGCCAGGCTCTCGCGCCTGCGACTGAGCGAGACGGAAATCGACACGCTGGCGGGCGAACTCTCGTCCATCCTCGACCACGTCGACAAGCTGGCCGAGGTGGACATCGAGGGGGTCGAACCGACCTCTCACGTGGTTCCCCTGGAAAACGTCCTGCGGCCCGACGAACCCCGGCCGAGCCTCGACCGCGACGTCGCACTCTCGCAGGCACCCGACCCCGCGGACGGGGCGTTCCGCGTCCCCTCACCCCAGGCGGAGGCCTGAGCATGGAGCACTCCGAACTGCTCGCGGCCGGCGGCGCCGCAACGGCGGAACTGATCGCATCGGGCGACGTCTCGTCCGAGGAAGTGCTCGAATTCTGGCTCGGTCGGGCCGGCGCCGACGCCCTCAACGCATATCTCTGGACGGCGGACGCGGACAGCGCGCGCCGGGGCGTTGCGGCCGAGGGTCCGTTCGCAGGCGTACCGCTCGCAATCAAGGACATCTTCTGCACCGAGGGCGTACCGACCACTGCCGCCTCCCGCATGCTCGGGAACTACGTGCCCCCGTACACCGCGACGGCGGTGGCGAGGGTGTCGGGCGCGGGGATGCCGATGCTCGGCAAGACCAACATGGATGAGTTCGCGATGGGCTCATCCAACGAGAACTCGGCCTTCGGCCCGAGCCTGAACCCGTGGGACCGGGAACGGGTTCCCGGCGGATCCTCCGGTGGTTCCGCCGCCGTGGTCGCCGGCGGCCTGGCGCCCTGGGCCCTCGGTACCGACACCGGCGGCTCGATCCGCCAGCCTGCGGGATTCTGCGGCATCGTCGGCCTGAAGCCGACCTACGGGTCGGTGTCCCGCTTCGGGATGATCGCCTTCGCCTCCTCGCTCGACCAGTGTGGTCCGTTGACCAGGAACGTGACCGACGCAGCGCTGCTCCTGAACGTGCTCCAGGGCCGGGACGAGATGGACTCGACCTCGGTCGGGATCGAGGGCGGCGTCAAGGCGCCGAGCGCCGAGCGGCTGGACGGGCTCAGGTTCGGGGTCCCGCGGGGACTGCTCGGTGAGGGGATCGAGGCCGGCGTGCTGGCCCGCTTCGAAGACACCCTGACCAGGATCGCCGACCTGGGCGGAACCGTCGTGGACATCGAGCTTCCCCACGCGGGACACGCGATCTCCGCGTACTACGTGCTTGCTCCGGCCGAGGCCTCCACGAACCTGTCCCGGTACGACGGGGTCCGCTACGGGCTCCGGGCCAGCGACGAGGACCTGCTCTCGATGTACGAGGTCACCCGCGAGGAGGGCTTCGGCGCCGAGGTCAAGCGCCGGATCATGCTCGGGACCTACGCGCTCTCGTCCGGGTACTACGACGCGTACTACGGTCGTGCCCAGCGGGTCCGGACCCGCATCGTCGAGGATTTCGACAACGCCTTCGACCAGGTCGACTTCGTGGTCACACCGACGTCGCCGACCGTGGCGTTCAAGCTCGGCGAGAAGACCGAGGACCCGTGGACGATGTACCAGAGCGACCTGTTCACCGTGCCGATGTCGCTGGCCGGCATTCCGGCCATCTCGATCCCGGCCGGGCTCGCCGAGCCCGACGGAGGCGGGCCCGAGCTGCCCGTCGGCTTCCAGATCGCTGCTCCGGCCTTCTCGGAACAGAAGCTCCTCGAGGCTTCCTTCGCGCTGGAGAACACGATCGGGTTCGACGGTTCCCCGGCCCTGGAAGGAGGTGTGAAGTGAGCACCGAGTACGAAGCTGTGATCGGGCTGGAGATCCACGTCCAGCTCTCGACCAGGACGAAGATGTTCTGCGGCTGCGAGCTCTCCTTCGGCGACGACCCGAACATCCACACGTGCCCGATCTGTCTCGCCCACCCGGGCGTGCTGCCGGTTCCGAACAAGGAGGCGATCTTCTATGCGCTCCAGATCGGGGCGGCGCTCGGATGCGAGCTCTCCCCGGTCTCGACCTTCGACCGGAAGAACTACTTCTACCCCGACAATCCCAAGGCGTACCAGATCACCCAGGCGGCCAGGCCGTTCGCGGTGAACGGTCGTCTCGGGGACGTGCGGATCCATCACGCGCACCTCGAGGAGGACGCCGCCAAGACGATCCACACGGGCGGTTCGGGGCGGATCGAGGGATCCGATGCCTCGCTGGTCGACTTCAACCGCGGCGGCACGCCCCTGGTCGAGATCGTCACCGAACCGGACCTCAGGTCCGGCGCCCAGGTTCGCGAGTGGGGGCAGCTGCTCCGCGCGACCATCAAGCAGCTCGGCGTGTCCGACGTGAACATGGAGGAGGGGTCGCTCCGCTGCGACGCCAACATCTCCATCCGCCCGGTGGGCAGCGACGAACTCGGAACCAAGACCGAGCTCAAGAACATGAACTCGTTCCGCTTCATCGAGCGGGGCATCGAGGCCGAGATCGCCCGGCAGAAGGAGATCGTCGCCGGGGGTGGCGAGGTGGTCCAGGAGACCCTCCACTTCGACCCCGCGACGGGTGAACTCCACTCGCTCCGTTCGAAGGAGGAGGCTCACGACTACCGGTACCTGCCGGAACCCGACCTCGTTCCCGTCGTACCCACCCGGGAGATGCTGGATGAGGCCAGGAACTCGTTGCCCGAACTCCCGGCCGAGAGGGCGGCGCGCTACGAGGGGATGGGCGTGAGCGAACAGGCCGCGCTGCTCCTGGCGTTCGAGACGGAGTGGGCCGAGTTCTTCGAGGGCGTTCTCGCCGCGGGCGACGGGATCGAACCCCGGGTCGCGGCCAACTGGGTGACCGGCGAGTTCGCCGCGGAACTCCGCAGACAGGAAGACCAGCCGCTCGCCGAGACGAAGGTCGAGCCGGCCGCGCTGGCGACCCTGATCGGGCTCGTGTCCGCGAAGAAGATCTCCCACGGGGCCGGCAAGACGGTCCTCGAGGAGATGGTCGCGGAAGGGGCCGACCCGGAGGCCGTCGTCGCGGAGAAAGGTCTCGAACAGATCTCCGACTCCGGCGAGCTCGAGAAGATCGTGCTCCAGGCGATCGAGGACAACCCGAAGCCGGCCGATCAGGTGCGGAACGGCAACGAGAAGGCGATCGGCGCCCTGGTCGGGGCCGTGATGAAGGCCACCCAGGGCCGCGCCGACGGCGGCGAGGTCAACCGGCTCCTCCGCCGGCACCTCGGGCTGTAGCAAGAGAACGGCCCGGGAATCCCGGGCCGTTCGTGGTTCCGTATCGGACTCGGGTCAGCGCCGGCGCAGCTTCACGCGGAAGTTGCGCACGACCTTCTTGCTCGCCTTGCCGGTCTGATCCACGATCCAGGCCCGCAGCGTGTGCTTTCCGGGGCGCAGTCGCGTGATCGAGATCCTGTTCGAGCAATTCACGATCGGCTGACGGTCGAGCTTGCACTTGAAGGTCACGAGGGTCGCAGCGGTGCCGGTGAACCGGAAGCTCACCTTGCGCTTGCGCACCACCTTGGGCGGACCGTTCTTGACCCTGAACGTGGGGCGCGGCGAGCCGCCCGTTTTGACGTAGAGGTTCTTCGCCGCCTGAGAGAAGACCGGGCCGAACATCACGCCGCAGCTGGCCGGGTTGCTGTCGCAGTAGCCGTAGCTCACGACCGACATCACGTAGTTGCCCAGGGCCACCCAGCCACCGCCGCTCGACCCCTGCTGCATGAAGCAGGGGGTCGCGCCGAGCGGGCGGGGGTCGGACCTGGTCTGGTCGTGGCCCTTGATTTCCGCGTGGCATCCCCGCAGGATCTCGCCGTCGAACGGGGGGTTGGGCCGCGACGGATAGCCGTAGATCGTGACCTCCCGGTCGATGGGGTTGAGGTCGAACGCGAGCTGGCGTGAGCCGAGCTTGCTCTGGACCTGCCCTTCGACGGTGACGATGCCGAGGTCGTAGCTCTGGTCGGCCCGGTCGATCCACGCCTGCGTGGTGCCGACGCCGGTCGCGTAGAACACCTCGTACGGGGTGGCGCCGTTCGTGTAGCCGGGGATGAAGGCGAGCTGGTCGACGTACCGGCCGGCCTCGACGTCGTACACGCAGTGGCCCGCCGTGTAGACCACGTTGCGGTTCTTCGAGTCGACCACCGTGCCGGAACAGCTGAAGATTTTCTCGCCGACGCGGAAGAAGATCTTGCCGTGGATCCGCTCCGGGAACCCGGTGGCGCTGGCCGGTGTGAAGTCGCCCGTCGCTGCGGAGGTGGAGGCCCCCCTGGTGAAGGAGGGGACGTCGAGACTGTCGGCGGGAGTGGGTGGCTCGGCCGGGATCGCGTTCCTCAGCTCCTCGGCGGTGAACGGGCGCACGGACGCCGGGGTGGCCAGGTACTCGAAATCGACGCCCTTGCCGGTCGCCTTCGAGGTCGGCGGTGTCGGGACGGCACCCTGGTTGACGATGCCGGCGGCGCCGGCCGGGGACACGGATGTGAGGAAGGCCAGCAGGAACATCGCAGCCAGGGACGATGCCCCCTTGGCGAACCCACGGGCCGTGCGTGAACGGACCATGGTGCCATTAGAACAGATCCACTGGTCCCGGGTTGCGATCGGACGCTGCATATACTCGGCTCCATGGCCTGGAACATCGTCATTGCCGGAGGAGGATTCGCCGGCGCGAACGTCGCCCGTGAACTCGAGAAGCTCCTCCCGACGCAGTCCTCCCGGCTGATCCTGGTCAACGACGTGAACTTCCTGCTCTACACGCCGCTCCTCCCGGAAGCGGCGGCCGGGACGCTGGAACCACGTCACGTGGTCACGCCGCTCCGGGACATCCTCCACCGCACCAACCTGCGCCTCGGCGTGGTCGACGGACACGACCCGGCTGCCCGGAAGGTCACGATCCGCGGCCACATGGGTGACGTCGAGGAGGTCGATTACGACCATCTGATCCTGGCGCCGGGGTCGATCTCGCGCTTCCTCCCGGTCCCCGGGCTCGCAGAGCACGCCGTCGGCTTCAAGAGCCTCGCCGACGCCATCTACCTGCGGAACCACGTGATCGAGACGCTCGAGATGGCGAACGCCACCGAGGACCGCGCGCTGCGCGACGAACTGCTCACGTACGTGTTCGTCGGGGGTGGGTATGCGGGCCTCGAGGCGCTCGCCGAGCTGCAGGACTTCGCCGCCGACGCGATGGCGCACTACCCGAGGGCCAGGCTCCACGGCATGCGCTGGATCCTGGTCGAGGCGGCCGACCGGGTGCTGCCCGAGATCGATCCCGGACTCGCCGACTACGCGGTGCGCGAGCTGCGCGGTCGCGGGATCGACGTGAAGATGGAGACCACCCTCGAGGAGGTCACGGCTAACTCGGCCCGGATCTCGACGGGTGAGACCGTGCCGACCCGGACCGTGGTCTGGACCGCCGGCGTCTCGGCGCATCCGGCTCTCAAGAACCTCGGTGTCCCCCTCGACGAACGGGGCAAGGTCAAGGTCGACGACCGGCTGGCCGTGGAGGGGATGCCGGGCGTGTGGGCGCTCGGCGACGCCGCCGCGGTGCCCGACCCGACCGGTGGCTTCTGCCCGCCGACGGCGCAGCATGCGGTGCGCCAGGCGCCCGTGGTGGCGGCGAACGTCGCGGCGGCGGTCGGCATCGGCCGGCCCAGGCGCTTCACCTACGAGGGAAGCGCGTCGTTCGTCAACCTCGGGCGGTACAAGGCGGTCGGCAGGATCGGCGAGCGCAAGTTCAGCGGGTTCAAGGCCTGGTGGCTCGCCCGCTCGTACCACATGAGCCAGATCCCCGGCCTGCCCCGCAAGATCCGGGCCGTGGTCGACTGGACCGCGAGCCTGCCCTTCTCGCGTGATCTCTCCGAGGTCGGCTCCATCGGCCGTCCCGGCGTGCTCAGTCCCGACCGCTACGCCCGGGGCGGTTCGCACCGTCCGGTCTCGGGCGACATCGACGTCGAGACGGGTCCGTCCAGGGAGTAGCGCAGCATGGGTTACGAGTACGTCGTCATCGCCCTTTTCTTCGGGATCGCGACAGGGATCATCGGACGCGCCAAGGGGGGGTCCTTCTTCATCTGGCTCCTCGTCGGCTCGATCGTCCCGGGCCTGGGGCTGATCGCCGTCTTCCTGATCCGCAACGAGGACAACGAGCCGGAGCGCCGCTGCGACAACTGCGGCAAGATCCTCAAGCTCTACGTCCAGGTCTGCCCGAGATGCGGCTACGACCTGTACCTGCCCCCACCGGATGAAACGCGGATGCCGCCTGGCTGAGGCGCGGGTCCGTCAGCGCAACCAGGTGCGGACGATGGCGTTGGCGAAGCCCATGCCGTAGCGGAACACCGCCGGTTTCTTGGAGTGGCCGTGCAGGCGCTGCTCCACCGTCACAGGCACTTCTACGGCGGGTACGCCCCGCTTGATCGCCTCGATCATGAACTCGGATGTGTGGAACTGCTCCTGCTTGAGGACCAGAGTGGGGAGGACGCTCGTCCGGACCGCCCGGTAGCCGTTCGAGCAGTCCGTGACGTGGGTGCGGGTGATGAAGGAGACGAGGCGGTTGAAGAAGACGATGCCGAGCTCGCGGGCGAAGTGGTTCTGTTCGGCGTGTCCGAGGACGCGACTGCCGTGGGCGACGTCGGCCTCGCCGTCGAGGATGGGCCGGACCAGGTTGGGCATCTCCGCCGGCAGGTGCTGGCCGTCGGCGTCGAGGGTGACGACGATCGCGGCCTCGGAGTCGACCATGAGCCGGTAACCGGTGCGCAGCGCGGCACCGCCTCCGCGGTTCACCACGTGCCGGGCGACCACGGCGCCGTGGGCGGCCGCCACCTCCTCCGTCCCGTCGCGGGAACCGTCGTCCACAACGAGGGTCGCGGTAGGCAGCCCGCAGACTTCGTCCGGGATCTGGTCGAGGACGTATCCGATGTTCTCCGCCTCGTTGTAGGCGGGAATCACCACGGCGACCTTCCCCTTGAAGTCCTTGCGGTGGTTGGCCACCCGGAACTGTTCCGAGGAGATCCCCTCGAGCACCGCGGACAGCTGCTGTGCGTTCCGCGCCCCGACGTGGAGGGCCCGGAGCGCCATCAGGAAGAGCACGAAGATCGCGATGACCGCGAGCCCGAGGATCCGGCCGCCGTTGCCGCGTTTGAACGAGAGCGCGGAAAGGAGCCGGTCGGTGATCTCGGTGCCGGAGACGATGGCGAGGCCGATCCCCGCGAGGAGCAGGAGGATCACGTCGGCGTTCCGGAGGTCGCGGCGCCGGACGATCGCGAAGGCGATGATCAGCACGGAGATCACGAGCCCGGTTGCGCGGAGGGCCGTGAGCTGGGCAGGGAATATCGAGGCGAAGGTCATGTCGATTCGGGTTCCGGTCTTGCCGCGGAACGGTTCAGGAGCGCGTCGAGCGCGATCCCGACCAGCGGGAGGACGAGCGCCATCAGGATCTCATTTCGCCGCGGCGGAGCGAGTGTCAACGAAGCCACCGCGGTCACGGTGACGATCGGCAGCGCGATCGCGATCGCCTCCCAGCGGCGCCGCATCGCGAGCAGTACCAGGCCGGCGATGCCCGCCAGGACCAGCAGCACCTGGATCACCCGACCGAGGGGCGAGGACATCGCTTCGCCGATCCCGGAGCTCCACATGCGCCACACCTTGCGAAGCGTCATGCCCACGTAGCCGGTCGGGTTCTCGCCCAGGTACTTCTCGAAATTCTCGCGCCCGAGCCTTCCCAGTGCGGCGTCCCGGTCGAGTTCCGGCAGATCGTTCTCGAGCTTGTACCGCTCGGCGACGCGGTCGAACAGCGGGACGGGGTCGATCTCTTCGAGCTCCTCCGATTCGGGGTCGAGGCGGGTGCCGGTCTGCTGGAAGTAGAGCTCGGCCTTGACTCGCTGGTATTCGCCGTCGCCGGGATAGTAGGTCCCGGTGAAGAGGGCCTTGCCGCTTCCAGTGGAGATCGGCACCACCCGGTCCAGCTGCTGGTAGTTGTGGATCGTCCAGGGGACGATCGGGACCAGCACGGCGACCCCGAAGATCGCGGCCGCCCCGATCGCCCGGGCGACGCCGATCCTGAGCCAGGCACGGATCAGGAGCAGGAGCCCGAAGGCGGCGCAGACGGCGAGGTACTCGGGGCGGATCAGGGCGAGCGCGCCGAAACCCAGGCCGGGCAGGATCCACGGCCACGTCGACGCCCAGAGGCCGGTCACGTCGCGGCCCGACCTGGCATCCGCCCACAGGAAAAGCAGGACCGAGAGCGGCAGCATGAAGATCGCCGGGGGTTCGCTCATCAGCGCACCGGTCGAGTGGATGAAGGGGGGATAGAAGGCGACCAGTGCCGCCGCCGCCAGCGGGCCCGCGGCCTGCCGGGGGCCGGCGCGAGGCCCCGTCGGGCCGAGCAGCCTGGCCGTGAGCATGAAGGCGAGCACGATCGCGGCCGTGCCCAGCAGCGCCTCCACGCCGCGGGCGACGCCGTCCCGGACGCCGCCCGTGAGGTAATAGGAGGCGGCGTAGATGAGTGGCGCCCCCGGGGACCAGTCGCTCGGCGTCTTGAACTCGGGGCCGGAGGAACTCTCCTCGTAACCGAACGTGCCGTCGACGTAGAGAGCCTCGGCGAGGGCGCGGTAGGCGAGGGCGTCGTCCCCGGGGTCCTCCAGCGGATTGACCACGACCCATGCCCGCACCAGGAAACCGGCCAGCACGATCGCGGCGAGGGCGAGCAGGGCGCCCCGACCGTAGCGGGTGAACTGTGCCTTGAATTCCTGGGGCATCGGGCCGGTCAGGCTATGCGAACAGCCCGAGGTCGGCCCGCCCAGGCGTCGCGCGCAAGGCGGAGGGCACCCGCGACACCGATCCCGCTCAGGCTCGCGATCACCGGCCAGAGGACCAGGGTGCGGCGCGGGGAAGCGACCAGGATGGTCCCGATCAGGGTCGCGCCGGCCGCGATCGCGAGGATCATCCAGAACTCCGGCCGTCGCCGGACGCCGAGCAGGAGGAGCCCCGCGAGGGCCGTCGCCACGAGGGCCATGTGGAAGGCCCGGCCGGCCGGGGTGCCGGTGAGGTCGGTCCGGCCGCGCCACCAGATCCGGGCCGCCTTGCCGATGAGGAACTCACCGAGCCCGACAGGGTCAAAACGGAGGGCGCGCAGGTAGTTCTCCCGGCCGAGCCGGGCCAGGGCCACGTCGGTCGGGACCCCGGGCAGGCGTTCCGACGCGAGCAAGGTCAGGACCCGCTCGGGCGTGACCGATTCGGGCCCCTCGCCACTGGCGCGGTTCTCGGCGGCGATCCGGGAAGCCAGGTCGGGGTTGCGTTCCAGCACGAGTGGCATCACCTCGAGCGGATCCCCGGCGGAAGCGAGGTAGCTCCCGGTGAACAGGGTTTGACCGCCACCGGTGGAGAGCGGGACCAGCCGGCCCGTCTCGTGGAGGCTCCTGGCCGTCCAGGGGGCGACCGCGACCGCGATCGCGGCGGCCATCGCGGCCGCTGCGACCAGCGCGCGGCGGATCCCCGCCCCGCGATTGAGGGCGAACAGGACCGCGACCAGGAGGAGCGAGATCGCGAGGTACTCCGGACGGACCATGGCGGTGAGGCCCAGGGCAAGGCCGGGCAGGGCCCAGGCGAGGGCGAGGCGGGGGGTGGAAACCGCGTCGGCTCCGGTCGTCCGCTCCCGGGCCCGAAGGACCAGGAGGAGTGAGGCGACGATGAGCGTCCCGGCCAGCGACTCGGTCAGGAGCATGCCGGCGTCCGCGATCAGGCACGGGTAGAACGCGACCACCGCCGCGGCCACGAGTCCGGCGGCCTCGGCCTGGCCGGGAGGGGAGAGGCGCCTGGCGAGCACCCAGGCCATCGGGATAGCGAGCGTGGTGACCAGTGCGAGAAGGATCCGGGCGAGCCTGACGTCGTCGTCGCCGGCCAGCTCGAAGATCCCGGCGACGGCCAGCGGCAGTCCCGGGCTGTAGTTGGTCGCGGGCTGGGGATGGGCGGGGGTTCCGGGCCCTTTCTGGGCGAAAATCCCGTCCTCGTGGAGGCCCCTCGCGATCCGTTCGTAGGCGGCCGAGTCGGGGAGGTTCTCCCCGGCCCCGTGCCAGGCTGCGTCGAGCCTCAGGGCCAGTCCGGCCACCACGATCAGAAAGACGGCTAGCAGGCGCACTCAGGCAATCCTAGAGAGTGAACCTTCCGCTAATCTAGGCCGCTATGCGAATTCTGATTCTTGGTGGTGACGGCTATCTCGGATGGCCCACGGCGATGCGTTTTTCGGATCGCGGCCACGACGTGATGATCGTCGACAACTTTGCCCGCCGGCGGTGGCATCTCGAGCAGTCCACGGATTCGCTGATCCCCATCTCGAGCCTCGAGGACAGGCTCGAGGCGTGGGAACGGGTTTCGGGCCGCCGGATCGAGGCCCGGGTCGGCTGCATCGAGGACGGTGAGTTCCTCGACGGCGTCGTCGCGGAATTCCTGCCCGAGGCGGTCATCCACTACGGCGAGCAGCCGTCCGCGCCCTACTCGATGCGCTCCCGCCAGACGGCGGTGGAGACCCAGCAGACCAATGTGGTCGGCACCCTCAACCTGCTCTTCTCGATGCGTGAACACGTGCCGGACGCACACCTGATCAAGCTCGGCACGATGGGTGAGTACGGCACGCCGAACATCGACATCGAGGAAGGCTTCATCGAGATCGAGCACAACGGCCGCAAGGACACGCTTCCCTTCCCGAAGCTCCCGGCCTCGCTGTACCACTGCTCGAAGGTCCACGACTCGACCAACATCCACTTCGCGACCCGGGTATGGGGCCTCAGGGCGACGGACCTGAACCAGGGCGTGGTCTACGGCTGCGAAACCGACGAGACGGCGCTCGATCCTGCGCTCGCCACCCGCTTCGACTACGACGAGACGTTCGGCACCGTGCTGAACCGGTTCTGCGTCCAGGCGGTGGTCGGTCATCCGCTCACCGTGTACGGCGCCGGCGGCCAGACCCGCGGCTACCTCAACATCCGCGACACCCTCCGCTGCGTCGAGCTCGCCGCCCTGAACCCGGCCGAGCGCGGCGAGTTCCGCGTCTTCAACCAGTTCACGGAGCACTTCACCGTTTCCGAACTGGCCGAGCTGGTCCAGCGCTGCGCCGCCGAACTGGGCCACGAAGTCTCGATCGAGAGCTTCCCGAACCCCCGGGTCGAGCTGGAGAGCCATTACTACAACCCGAAGAACCAGAAGCTCCTGGATCTCGGGCTGGAGCCCCACTACCTGGGTGAGGAACTGGTCCGTTCGGTGCTCAAGAACATCGAGAAGAACAAGGATCGGGTCATCCCGCGGGCGATCACGCCGCGCACCAAGTGGAATCCGGGCGAGCTCGAGGGCGGTGCTCTCTCGACCGCCCAGAAGGCCTGATCCGGCCCTCGCCGATTCGTTAGGATCGTTGGTCTGATGAGAGCCGCAGACGCATTGTTCAAGTCCCTCGAAGTCGAAGGTGTCGACCACATCTTCGGCATTCCCGGTGGAGCGAACCTGCCCACCTACGACGCGCTGGTCGACGCCGATCTGCGGCACGTACAGGCCCGTCACGAGCAGGCCGCGGGACATGCCGCGGAGGGCTACGCGCACGCCTCGGGCAAGGTCGGGGTCGCCTTCGGCACCTCCGGCCCCGGGGCCACCAACCTGGTGACCGCGATCGCCGACGCGATGATGGATTCCGTCCCGACCGTGTTCGTCACCGGCCAGGTCCGCACGGACCTGATCGGCACCGACGGCTTCCAGGAGGCGGACATCGTCGGGATCACGATGCCGATCGTGAAGCACTCGCTGCTCGTCACCGAGCCGGAGCAGATCCCGGAATACGTCCACGAGGCGTTCCACATCGCGTCCACCGGCCGTCCGGGTCCGGTCGTGATCGACATCCCGCAGGACCTCGCCCGGGCCGACATCGACTACCAGCCGCGCACCCAGCCGGTTGAGCTGCCGGGCTACAAGCCCACGGTCGAAGGCAACCTGAAGCAGATCCGCCTCGCCGCCAAGGCGATGGCCAACGCCCGCCGTCCCGTCATCTACTCGGGTGGCGGCGTCACCCACGCCAACGCGTGGGCGGAACTGCGCGAGCTTTGCGCCTCGGACAACTTCCCGGTGACGTCGACCCTGATGGGTCTCGGCAACTTCCCGGCCGACAGCGACCAGTGGCTGGGCATGCTCGGCATGCACGGCACCCGCACCGCGAACTACGCGATGGACGAGGCCGACCTGATCATTGCGATCGGGGCCCGGTTCGACGACCGGATCACCGGCAAGCTCTCGGAGTTCGCACCGAGCGCCAAGTTCATCCACATCGACATCGATCCGGCCGAGATCTCGAAGAACGTCCCCGCTCACATCCCGATCGTCGGTGACGCGAAGCTGGTCCTGCCGAAGCTGACCCGCGAATACCAGGCGCTCCAGACCGACAGTTCCCGCCTCGACGGGTGGTGGAGCCGGATCCGGGCCTGGCAGGACGAGTATCCGCTCACCTACGAACCCGGTGCGGAAGGCGAGATCAAGCCGCAGTTCATGGTCGAGATGATGCACAAGGTCACCGGCGGCGACGCGATCGTGTGCTCGGACGTCGGCCAGCACCAGATGTGGGCGGCCCAGTACTACGGCTTCAAGCAGCCCCGGAAGTGGATCAACTCCGGCGGACTCGGCACGATGGGCTTCGGCCTGCCGGCCGCGATCGGCGCCAAGGTCGCCTGTCCGAACGAGCAGGTCGTCTGCATCAGCGGCGACGGCAGCCTGATCATGAACGTCCAGGAGCTGGCCACCGCCGTCAACGAGGACGTGCCCGTGAAGGTCTTCCTCATGAATAACGGCTACATGGGCATGGTCCGCCAGTGGCAGGAGCTCTTCTGGTCCGAGCGCTACAGCGGCGTGGAGAACGGCCCGAGCCCCGACTGGGTCAAGCTGGCCGAAGCCTTCGGGGCCGGTGGCCTGCGCTGCGACGACGCCGCGGACCTCGAGGAGATGATGGTCGCGACGCTCGAACACGACGGTCCCGCGCTGCTCGACGTGAGGGTCAGCCCCCGGGAGAACTGCTACCCGATGATTCCCGCGGGGAACGCGGCAAGGGACATGGTGGGTTAGTCATGGCTTCCACTGACATGGTCAGGCTCGAGGATCTCCAGGCCGGTCACTCGACCCTCACCGGTCGCAAGCACGTGCTCTCGATCCTGGTCG
>Ga0182743_1001550_pt1 | contig 22131 bp, 23 predicted proteins | sample eDN3rd30CKraftOP_FD_128522 | JGI IMG/M metagenome (GOLD analysis project Ga0182743, IMG submission 128522) | Enriched Organic Plus compost microbial communities from Emeryville, California, USA - eDNA 3rd pass 30_C Kraft OP (version 2) (version 2) ... | reverse complement strand
TGGGTGCAGAAGCGCAAGGCGCTGCTGAAGTGGGTGGACCAGGGCTCGATCCTGCTGGTCGTCTACACCGCGTTCTCCGAGGCCGTGAACGAAGGGCTGTGGCAGAACACCCCCATCCCCGCCCTGCTCGGCCTGCTGGTGGGCTGCGCCGTGCTCCTGGCGCTGGCGCTGCTGGGGTCGCATCTGGCGGGCAAGCTGTTCAAGTTCGACACGCCCGATCGCATCACCCTGCTGTTCTGCGGCTCGAAGAAAAGCCTGGCCAGCGGCATCCCGATGGCCCAGGTAATCTTCGGGGGCCAGGCGGTGGGGGCCATCGTGCTGCCGCTGATGATGTTCCACCAGCTGCAGCTGATGGTGTGCGCGGTGCTGGCGGCCCGCTACGCCGGCCGCCCCGAAACCGACGAATGACGGGCGCGCCGCGGCGCCGCCCGTGTCAGTACTGGGGTGCCGCGGTGTAGTTCAGGAAGCGGGTGCTCGAACCCTGGAACGTCAGGCGCACGGTACCGATCGGGCCGTTACGCTGCTTGCCGATGATGATCTCGGCCGAGCCCTTGTCCGGCGAGTCGGGGTTGTAGACCTCGTCGCGGTAGATGAACAGGATCAGGTCGGCATCCTGTTCGATGGCCCCGGATTCGCGCAGGTCGCTCATCACGGGGCGTTTGTTGGGGCGCTGCTCCAGGCTGCGGTTGAGCTGCGACAGCGCGATCAGCGGACAGTTCAGTTCCTTGGCCAGGCCCTTCAGCGAGCGGCTGATTTCCGAGATTTCGGTGGCGCGGTTCTCGCCCGAACTGTTGCCCGACATCAGCTGCAGGTAGTCGATGATGATGAGGCCCAACTGGCCGCATTGCCGCGCCAGCCGGCGCGCGCGAGCGCGCACTTCCATCGGGCTGAGCGCGGGGGTCTCGTCGATGTAGACCTGTGCATCCTGCATCAGCTGCACCGCGTGCGTGACGCGCGGCCAGTCGTCCGCCACCAGCTTGCCGGTACGCATGCGGTGCTGATCGAGCATGCCCACCGAGCCCAGCATACGCATGGCCAGCTGCACGGCGCCCATTTCCATGGAGAACACCGCCACGGGCAGGCCCTGCTCGATGGCCACGTGCTCGCCGATGTTCATCGAGAACGACGTCTTGCCCATGGACGGACGGCCCGCGACGATGACGAGATCGCCCGCCTGCAGGCCGGAGGTCATCTTGTCGAGGTCGGTGAAGCCCGTGGGCACGCCGGTGACGTCGGAGTCGCTCTCGCGGTGGTAGAGCTCGTCGATGCGCTCGACCACTTGCGTCAGCAGCGGCTGGATCTCCTGGAAGCCGGCCGAGCCGCGCTCGCCTTCCTGGGAGATCTGGAACACCTTGGACTCGGCCTCGTCCAGCAGCTGGCGCGCCTCCTTGCCCTGCGGGTTCATCGCGGCCGACGAGATCTCGTCGGCGATGGACACCAGCTTGCGCAGCATGGCGCGCTCGCGCACGATTTCGGCGTAGCGCCGGATGTTGGCGGCCGAGGGCGTGTTGTGCGCCAGTGCGTTGATGTAGGCGAGCCCCCCCACCTCGTCGGACTTGCCGGCGCTCTGCAGCGACTCGTGCACCGTGATGACGTCGGCCGGCCGGGCCAGGCCGATCAGCCTGGCGATGTGGTGCCAGATCAGGCGGTGGTCGTGGCGGTAGAAATCCTCTTCGACCAGCACGTCGGCGATCCGGTCCCAGGCGGCGTTGTCCAGCAGCAGGCCGCCAAGCACGGATTGCTCCGCCTCGATGGAGTGCGGCGGCACGCGCAGGTAGTCGAGCTGGGAATCGGCGGGGTTATTCATGGATGCAATAGTAACCTCAGGGTATCGGCCAGCCGGAAAAACGCCTGGACGTCGCGCCAAGGCAGGTGGCGGCCCAGCGGCCCGAGGACGCGGCCGGCGCCGCACACCAGGCGGGCGATGCGGCACAGCGCGGCGCGCACCGCGGGATCGGGACGGGCATCCAGGTAGGTCTGCAGTGCCAGCACGCCCAGCTGCGGCAGCTCGGCCTCGGGCACCCGGCGCATCGATTGCAGCGAGGACAGGGTCTGGAAGACGTCGTAGGCCTGCGCCAGCGGCAGCGACAGCGCGCCGCCGATGTTTTCCTCGAAATCGATGCGCCAGATCTCGCCGTTGCGCAGCGTCAGGTTGCGCAACTGCGCCCCGCCATGCCAGAGCCCGCGCGCATGGAACGCGGCCAAGTCCAGCGCCACGGCACGCACCAGCTCGCGGCGGGTAGCCGGGTCGCTCTCGCGCAGGCGCCACGGCAGGTTGTCGCCCACGTGCTCCAGCACCAGCATGCCGGGCTGCTGCCACCAGACATCGGGCACGCGGCAATTGGCCTGGCGCAAGTGGCGCAGCCGCTCGGCCTCGTAGGGCAAGCCGTTGCGCAGCAATACGCCCGGACGCGGGAATTCGCCCACGAACGGGCGGCACAGCACCGCCAGCGCACCGGCGCGCAGGTAGCGCAGCACATAGCTGATGCCGCGCCCCGCACCCGGCCGGCGCAGCTTGACCACGCAGCGCACGCCGTCGAGCGTGAGCTGCGCCACGGATCTGTTCAGCGCCGCGGCGCTGCCGGCGTCGAGCCAGGCGCGCAGGTTCGCCGGCGGCTCGGAATGCTGGGGAGGCGGGGTCGTCAAAGGGCTGTCCTGATGAAAAAAGCCGGCACCCGGGCCGGCTTTTCGGTAAGTCGCAAGCGGAAGACCGGAATCAGGCCATCTCGCCTTCGACCTGCACCGCCACATCGACCACGACGTCGGGGTGCAGCGCGACCTGGATCGGGAACTCGCCGACGGTCTTCAGCGGACCGGCGGGCAGGCGCACCTGACCCTTTTCGACGCCGTCGAAGCCAGCCTTGCGCAGGCCATCGGCGATGTCGGCGTTGGTGACCGAGCCGAACAGGCGGCCATCGACGCCGGCCTTCTGCAGCACCTTGAGCTGGTAGCCCGACAGGCGCTCACCCAGGGCCTGGGCAGCGGCCAGCTTCTCGGCCTGGACCTTTTCGAGTTCGGCACGGCGCGCTTCGAACTCCTTCAGGGCCGCATCGGTGGCGCGGCGCGCCATCTTCTGGGGAATCAGGAAGTTGCGGGCGTAGCCATCGCGCACGCGCACGATTTCGCCGAGGTTGCCCAGGTTGACGACTTTTTCGAGCAGAATGATTTGCATTTCAGGGCCCCCGATTACTTGTGGTTGTCGGTGTAGGGCAGCAGGGCCAGGAAACGGGCACGCTTGACGGCCGTGTCCAGTTGGCGCTGGTAGTGTGCCCGGGTGCCCGTCAGGCGGGCCGGAATGATCTTGCCGTTTTCCTGCACGAAATCGCGCAGGGTGTCGAGATCCTTGTAGTCGATCTCTTCGACGCCGGCGGCGGTGAAGCGGCAGAACTTGCGGCGCTTGAACAGCGGGTTCTGCTGGGTGAACTTGCGTTTTTCCTTGCGTTTTCCGAAGAAAGCCATGATGTATGCCTCTTTGTTTGCTTGGCCGGCGCGATCGGTTTATGTATCGCCCTGCCCTGATCCGTGATGTTTACCGTCTTCCAGGCCTTGCCGGGACTGCCCTCATGCCACCGGAGGATCCCCGCCGGCGCTACCGCTGATTCTGCCCGCCCGCTGCATGTGCAGCTTGAGCTTTACCGAATCCTTGCGGGCGGGGGCCAGGAAGCCCTCCACGCGCAGTTCGGTACCCAGCGGGACATCGGCCAGCAGCATCGCCAGATCGCCCAGCGCCACCGCGGATACGGTGAGCTCGACGCGGCGAGGGTGCCCGGCTTCGACCACTTCCGACTCGTGGCCCAGCAGCATCTCGATGGCCGGCACCCCTGCGGGGGTGTGGCGCAGCGGCTCGCGCTCGATGACACGCGCGTCCAGCTGTACGAGATTCATGCCTGGCTACGCGGCGGGCGGTGGCCCGGCCGGCATCCTTACTCGGCAGCCTGGGCCGCGCTCGACTCCGTCGAGGCCTTGCGGGCCTCTTCGCGCTCGACCGACTTCATCATGATCGAAGCGGCAGTGGGGGCCTTCTTGGTCTTGATGACCAGGTGGCGCAGCACGGCGTCGTTGTAGCGGAACGAATGCTCGAGCTCGTCGAGCGTGGCCTGGCCGCACTCGATGTTCATGCAGACGTAGTGGGCCTTGACCAGCTTCTGGATCGGGTAGGCCAGTTGGCGGCGGCCCCAGTCTTCGAGACGGTGCACGACACCGCCCTGGCCCGTGACGAGCGACTGGTAGCGCTCGACCATGGCGGGCACCTGCTCGCTCTGGTCGGGGTGAACGATAAACACTACTTCGTAGTGGCGCATGGGTAAGACTCCTTGAGGATGCCCATAGGTAAAAGGCCCGGAATACCCGGTGCCGGGGCAGCCCGCCGCCATGAAAAAAACCACGGCAGTCGAGCAAGAAAGCCTTTGATTATCGCTGATTTACACCGCCCGCGCAAGCGGCGGGCGGGTAAGGCGGCCAGCCGGGGGGCTTCAGCCCTCGACCACCGCGTAGGCGGAGTGGTTATGGATGGATTCGAAGTTCTCGGCCTCGACCCGGAAGCGCGCGATGCCGGGATGCGCCTGCAGGCGCGCGGCCACGTCGCGGACCAGATCCTCGACGAACTTGGGATTGTCGTAGGCGCGCTCGGTGACGTACTTCTCGTCGGGCCGCTTCAACAGGCCCCACAGCTCGCACGAGCCCTCGTCCTCGACCAGGCGGATGATCTCGTCCATGCCGGCCTCGCCGTTGAGCAGCGCCGAAACGGTGACGTGCGAACGCTGGTTGTGGGCGCCGTACTCGGAGATGGCCTTGGAACAGGGGCACAGGCTGGTGACCGGCACCTGCACGACCAGCTCGAACTCGACGTCCTGGCCGTTGGCGCGGGCGATCCACTGCACTTCGTAGTCGAGCAGGCTCTGCACGCCGGAGACGGGAGCCGACTTGTTGATGAAGTACGGGAACGCGGCCGTGAGGTCGCCACGTTCGGCATGCAGCAGCGGCAGCATCTCGCGCGCCATGTCGGCGAACAGCGCCGGCGTCATGGGGACGGCGCGGTATTTCTCCAGCAGGGCCACGAAGCGGGACATGTGGGTGCCCTTCTCTTCGGCCGGCAGCGCCACGGTGAGCGTCCACGTGGCCACCGTGGGCTGCGCAGAGCCGTCGGCGGCCTGCACCAGCATAGGATGGCGCACGCCCCGCACGCCAACGCGCTGGATGGGGATGTGCCGCGTGTCCGCCGAGCTCTGCACATCGGGCATCACCAGGGCGGGATCTATCAGGGAATTCATTTCGCTTACCTGTCAGGGCGGGCCGGGACGGCGCGCGCTGGAATCGAACCGGGGGTCATTATTACCCAAATCCGGCCCCGGATCGGGGAAAACCCTTTTGCCTGTAGGCGCCGTAGGCGCAACAGTGCGTTCCACCGACGGGCCGGGATGCTGCCGGAACTAGCCCAGCAGGTCGCCGAAGCGTGCGCGGATCGAGGCCTCGATGCCCGCGCCGTCCAGCCCCAGGCCGGCCAGCAGCGTGGCCTGGTCGCCATGGTCGATGAAGGCGTCGGGCAGGCCCAGCTGCAGCAGCGGGCGGGGCACGCCGGCCTCGTTGAGGGCCTCGGCCACGGCACTGCCCGCGCCGCCCATGATGGCGGCCTCTTCCACCGTGACCAGCGCGTCGTGGCGCGCGGCCAGGTCCAGCAGCAGCTCGCGGTCGATGGGCTTGACGAAGCGCATGTCGGCCACCGTGGCCCCCAGCCGCTCGGCCGCCTGCAGGGCCGGCTGCACCAGCGTACCGAAGCCCAGGATGGCAATGCGCGCGCCCTCGCGCCGCACCACGCCCTTGCCCAATGGCACGCCGTCGAGCGAGGCCGTGACCTCGGCGCCGATGCCCGCGCCGCGCGGGTAGCGCACGGCGGCCGGGCCCGGATGGCGATAACAGGTGGATAGCAGCAACCGCGCCTCGTTCTCGTCGGAGGGCGTGGCCACCACCATGTTGGGGATGCAGCGCACGAACGCGATGTCGTAGTTGCCGGCATGGGTGGCGCCGTCGGCGCCGACCAGACCGGCGCGGTCCAGCGCGAAGGTCACGTCGAGATTCTGCAGCGCCACATCATGGATGAGCTGGTCGTAGCCGCGCTGCAGGAAAGTCGAGTAGATAGCCACCACGGGCTTCTGGCCTTCGCAGGCCAGGCCCGCGGCGAACGTGACCGCGTGCTGTTCGGCGATGCCCACGTCGAAATAGCGCTGCGGGAAGCGCTGCTCGAACTCGACCAGGCCGCTGCCCTCGCGCATGGCGGGCGTGATGCCGACCAAACGGCTGTCTTCCTGGGCCATGTCGCACAGCCACTGGCCGAACACCTGCGTGTAGGTCTGGCGCGCGGGGGTCTTGGCCTTCTGGATGCCGACGGCCGGATCGAACTTGCCCGGGCCGTGGTAGAGCACGGGGTCGGCCTCGGCCAGCTTGTAGCCCTGGCCCTTCTTCGTGACCACGTGCAGGAACTGCAGGCCCTGCAATTCGCGCAGGTTCTGCAGCGTGGGAACGAGGGCGTCGAGGTCGTGGCCGTCGATGGGGCCGACGTAGTTGAAGCCCAGCTCTTCGAACATCGTCGCAGGCGTGACCATGCCCTTGGCGTGCTCTTCGAAGCGGCGCGCCAATTCGAGCATGGGCGGCACGTGCTGCAGCATGGCCCGCCCGACGTTGCGGGCCGCGGCATAAAAGCGGCCCGACATCAGGCGCGCCAGGTAGCGGTTGAGCGCCCCCACCGGCGGCGAGATCGACATGTCGTTGTCGTTGAGCACCACCAGCAGGTTGACGTCGGGCGTGACGCCGGCGTTGTTCATGGCCTCGAAGGCCATGCCGGCCGACATGGCGCCGTCGCCGATGACCGCGATGTGCTGGCGCGCGATGCCTGCGTTGCGCGAGGCCACGGCCATGCCCAGCGCGGCCGAGATAGAGGTGGACGAGTGGGCCGTGCCGAAGGCGTCGTATTCGGATTCGCTGCGCTTGGGGAAGCCCGAGATGCCGCCCTGCTGGCGCAGATGCGCCATGCCTTCGCGCCGGCCGGTGAGGATCTTGTGCGGATACGACTGGTGGCCGACGTCCCAGATGATGCGATCGTGCGGCGTCTCGAACACGTAGTGCAGCGCCAGCGTGAGTTCGACGGTGCCCAGGTTGGACGACAGGTGGCCGCCGGTGCGCGACACCGAATCGAGCACGAAGCCGCGCAGCTCGCCGGCCAGGCGCTTGAGTTCGCGGCGATCCATGCGCCGCAGGTCTGCGGGGGTGGCGATGCGGTCCAAGAGTTCTGTGGTCATACCTGGTACGTGTCGGTGTAGCCGGCTGTGCGGCGCGCCGCCCGCCGGGTGGGCGGGTCAGCGGTCTCTGAGTACGATGAAGTCGGCGAGTTGAGCCAGCCGGGTGCCGCCCTCGCCCAGCGGCGCCAGCGACTGGTGGGCCGCCTCGCCGAGTTCGCGGGCGAAGGCGCGCGCGCCGTCCAGGCCGAGCAACGAGACATAGGTAGGCTTGTTGTCGGCCGCGTCCTTGCCCGGCGTCTTGCCCAAGCTGGCGCTGTCGGCCGTGACGTCGAGAATATCGTCGACCACCTGGAAGGCCAGGCCCACGGCCTGGGCGTAGTCGTCGAGCGCCTGGCGCACGGTGGAACTGGCGCCGGCGACGATGCCGCCCAGCGTGACGCTGCAGGCGAGCATGGCCCCGGTCTTCATGCTGTGCATGGTCTGGAGCTCATCGCGGCCCAGCTGGCGGCCGACGCTGTGCAGGTCGATGGCCTGGCCGCCGGCCATGCCCAGGCTACCCGCGGCGCGCGCCAGCACCCGCGTGGCCTGCAGGGCCAGGGCAGGCGCGATGGGCATCTCGGCCAGCAGCTCGAAGGCCAGCGGCTGCATGGCATCGCCCGCCAACATGGCGGTGGCCTCGTCGAACTGCACGTGCGTGGTGGGCCGGCCCCGGCGCAGCGTGTCGTCGTCCATGCAAGGCAGGTCGTCATGCACCAGCGAATACGCGTGGATCAGCTCGACCGCCGCGGCGGCGCGGTCGAGCGAGGCATCGACGGCCAGCGTGCTGCCGCTGACGGGACAACCCTGGCCCGCCGCATACACCAGGGCGGCGCGCACGCGCTTGCCCCCGCCCAGGGCAGCGTAGCGCATGGCCTCGTGCAGGCGGACGGGCAGCGTATCGGCCGCGGGCATCAGCTCGTCGAGCACCTGCTCGACATGCCGGGCGCGGTCCTGCAGCCAATCCGCGAAAGCGAGGTGACTTTGCTTCATCGGGCTATTCGTCGTCGAGCGCCGTCGGGTCCAGCGGGCGCAGCAGGTCGCCCTCCAGGACCTTGACCTGCTGCTCGGCCTGCGCGAGCCGCTCCTGGCAGATGCGCGTGAGTTCGACGCCACGGCGGTAGGCCGCAAGCGACTGTTCGAGGGGCAGCGAGCCGTCTTCCATGGCGGCCACCAGCGCTTCGAGCTCGGCCAGCGCCGTCTCGAAATCCTGGGGCAAGGGCCGGTCGTTCTGGTTCTGTGGATCGGCTTGCTTCGTCGAGGCCAAGCGGGTCTCCGGGCGCAACTGGGTGAGGAAAGAGAATCCTGCGATTGTACGGGATCGTCGCGCCGGCTTCGCGCACGCCGCCACGCGCTAGCAAGTGCCGTACCCGCGGTGCCCGCGGGGATTCAGGCCGCGGGATCGGCCAGTTGCGCCGCCGTGCGGCGCAGCATGCGGGCGACCTCGCCGCGCAGCGCCGCTTCGGGCAGCAAGGTGGCCGGACCGCCGCAGCTGATCACGAAACGGCCCTCGCCCGTGACGGAGGTGAACGGCACCGCGGCCGCGTTGATGCCCGCCTGCCATTCGCCCATCGCGTAGCAGCAGCCCTCGGCGGCCAGCTCGTCCACGGCGCGGCGTACCGCGTCCGACGGCGGCGCGGCGGCCCCCGCCCGCTGCAGCAGCACCTCGCGCTGCGCGGCGGGCAGGCCCGCCAGATATGCGCGACCCATCGCGGTGCCCAGGCTGGCGCGATAGCCCACCGGCAGGCGCAGGTACAGCGCCGAGGAGCCATGGATGGCCTCGAGGTAGACCATGGCATCACCGTCGAAGGCACCGAGCGCCACCGCGCCGCCCGTCTCGCGCGCCAGGCGCGCCATGGCGCCCTTGGCCAGCTCACGCACTTCCAGTCCGGCCAGTAGTCCGAAACCCAGCGCCAGCACGCCATAGCCGGGCGAATACTTGCCCGTATCGGCGTGGTAGCGCAGATATCCCAGTTCGGTCAGCGTGTAGGCCAGCCGGCTGACCGTTGCCTTGGGCAGGCCAGTCTGGCGTGCCAGTTCCAGATTGCCCAGCGTGCGTACCCCCGGCTGGAAGCAGCGCAGCAGCGCCAGGCCGCGCGCCAGGGCCGTAACGAATTCGGGGCGGCTGGCAGGCCCGGCCACGGCGCCGGCGTCCCGCTTGCGGCGCGCCGGGCCGCTGGGCGCCGCGCCTGCCAGGTCGTCAGAGGGGAAGTCAGAAAAGGGTTGCATGGAAGGACGAGGATTTCTTATAGTTTGTTTCGAACAACAAAATTAAATTCCAAAGTACGGAATTTAATCATGGCTCGCAACTCAAGGGAAAGACTTATGCTACGCACCGCTGCTACCCGCTTCCTGGCCACCGTCATGCTGTCGGCCACCGCTGTCACCTCGGCCCTGGCCGCCGGTTACCCGGAACGCCCCATCACCGTGGTTTCGCCCTTTCCCGCCGGCGGCGCCACCGACGTGCTGACGCGCCTGCTGGCCGAACGCATGGGCAAGGAGCTGAACCAGTCGCTGATCGTCGAGAACAAGGCCGGCGCCGGCACGTCGATCGGCGCGGCCTACGTCTCGCGCGCCAATCCCGACGGCTACACCATTCTGATGGCCACGAACTCCACGCTGGTCACCAACCGCTTCCTGTACAAAGAACTGCCCTACAACCCGGATGGTTTCGAACCGGTGGGCATGGTGGGCATCGGCCCGCTGGTGCTCCTGGCCAGCCCCAAGATCCCCGCCAAGAACACGCAGGAGCTGGTGGCCTATGCCAAGCAGAATCCCGGCAAGCTCAGCTTCGCCACGTTCGGTTCGGGCACGTCGTCGCACCTCGCGGGCGAACTGTTCAAGGAACAGGCCGGCATCGAAATCCTGCACGTGCCGTTCAAGGGCGCCACGCAGGCGCTGCCCGCGCTGATCAACGGCGACGTGGACCTGTTCTTCGACATGGTGGCCACCGGCATGCCGCAGGCCGATGCGGGCAAGGTCAAAGTCTTCGGCATCACCAGCCCCACCCGCCTGCCCACGCTGCCGAAGCTGCCGTCGCTGGCCGAGGAAGGCTATCCCAAGTTCGACATGACCGCGTGGTTCAGCTTCGTGGCGCCCAAGGGTACGCCGCCCGACGTGCTGGCCCGCCTGCAGCAGGCCCTGCAGGTCACGCTGAAGGACGAGACGGTGCGCGAGAAGATGCTGGCGATGGGTATCAACCCACGCACCGGCACCGCTGACGAACTCGTCGCGCAGATGAAGAACGAGCAGCCCGTCGTCGGCCAGCTCATCAAGCAGGCCAACGTGCAGGTCCAGTAACCGGATCCTGCAGCGCCCGCCCCTCGGGCGGGCCAACCGGCGCGGCCCTACGGGCTGCGCCGGCTAACAGATCGACACAGCGGTATCCCGCCGCGCACTGCTAAGGTGAAAGGGGATGGGGCGCCCCGCCCCACCGCAACACCCACGAGGACGTACGCCGTCCTCGCACCGCAGGAAGCGCCATGCCCCCACCTCCGGATTCCTACGCGCGCCTGGACGCGGCCCGCTGGCTGGCGGCGCTGGCCGTCGTGCTGCTGCACAGCGCCGCGCAGGTCGTGTCCGATGCCTCCACCTACGGCAGCGGCACCTGGCTCGCCGCCAACCTGTACGACTCCGCGGCGCGCTGGTGCGTGCCGGTATTCGTGATGGTTAGCGGCGCCCTGCTGCTGGACCCCGCACGCCGCCAGGACGTGGGCCGGTTCTATCGCCGGCGGGTGGCCCGCATCTGCGCGCCGCTGCTGTTCTGGACGCTGTTCTACCTGGCATGGCGCACGCTGCTGGACTGGTGGGACGGCGGCACGGCAGACGTCTCGTACTGGCCTCGCAAGGTGGCCGAGGGACAGCCCTATTACCATCTCTGGTATCTGTACATGATCGTGGGCCTGTACCTGTCCGCCCCGTTGGTGCGCGCCCTGTACGCCCACAGCCGGCCCGAGGGGCGGCGCCTGTGCGTGGTCGCCATCCTCGGCCTGGCCATACTGGAGGCGTTGTACCGGCAGGCCCTGGACATCCGCGGCGGTTTTTTCCTGACCTGGTTCCTGCCCTACCTGGGCTATTTCGTGGCAGGCCGCATGATTTTCGATGGCGAGCTGCGCCTGCCCCGCCCCGCCCTGCTGGCCGCGGGCAGCATGGCCGCGACGGCCGCTGGCGTATACGTGCTGTCGGACACGAGCGCGCTCAACCTGTATTTCTACGACTACTTCAGCTTGACCGTGCCACTGATGTCGCTGGCGGCATTCCAGTGGATCGTCGATTCGCCCCGCGTCCCGGCGCTGCCGCGGCTGGCCTCGCTGACGTTCGGCGTCTACCTCGTGCATCCGGTGTTCCTGGACCTGGCGCGCCGCGCCGGCCTGTACGGACGCGACGCATGGCAGACTGCCTGGACGCTGCCCGTGCTGGCCGCGGCGGTTTTCGCGATGTCGCTCATCAGCAGTTGGCTCCTGCGCCACCTGCCCGGGGGCCGGCGCGTGGTGTGACGGCCGGCCGGTCCGGTGGCCACGCCGCGTCCCTGTCACGCAGGCATCTGTCCGAGGCAGCGCCGGGGCAAGGGGAAACGGGATGGGGTACAATTCGAGGTTTGGTATCGGCCAGTCCGATTTTTCTTCGCGCCAGTACGCGGCACGACGGCAACCCAACAAGCAGCAGCCCGCAGGCACCTGGGGCGAGAGCCAAAGCCGGAACATCCAGCCCCCCGCTCCCTCACGATGCTACGACTGCACCCGCGCGCCATTCCCTGCGAACCGCGCCCCCGGTTGCCCTCGCCCGTACTGGCTTTTTGATCCGAGCGGAGGGAATCATGACCGACATTGGTCGGATGGCACACGTCGTGCCAGCTCGCACCCAGCTTCCTGTCAACGCCTACTTTGACGAAGCCCGCTTTGCGCGCGAGCAAGAGCGCATTTTCAAGCAGTCTGCCCTATACGTCGGCCACGAGAAGCTCGTGCCCGAAGTGGGCGACTGGCGTACCCTGGTGCAGGAGAACGGAGGGCGCGCGCTGGTTCGCAACCAGCAAAGCGTCGAACTCATCTCAAATGTCTGCCGCCACCGCCAGGCTCTGATGCTGGGCGGCGCCACGGGCAATGTCAGCGGTAACGTCAATACCCACGGCACGCTGCAGGCCACCGGCGGCAACATCGTCTGCCCGCTGCACCGCTGGACGTACAACAACCGCGGCGAGCTGCTTGGCGCCCCCCAGTTCGAATCCACGCCCTGCATGAACCTGCAGCGCTTTCGCCTGCGCGACTGCCACGGCCTGCTGTTCGAAGGCCCGCGCGATCCCGCCGCCGACCTGGCGCCGCTGTTTGCCCGGCCCGAGTTCGACTTCGGCGACTACGTGCTCGACCACGTGGAAGTGCACCAGTGCAACTACAACTGGAAGACGTTCATCGAGGTCTACCTCGAGGACTACCACGTGGGGCCGTTCCACCCCGGTTTGGGCCGCTTCGTCACGTGCGACGACCTCAGCTGGGAATTCGGCGATTGGTACAGCCTGCAGCGCGTGGGCGTGCACCAGGCCCTGGCGCAGCCCGGCTCGGACGTCTACCGGCAATGGCACGACCGACTGCTCGATTTCCGGGCCGGACAGGCGCCGGACTTCGGTGCGGTGTGGGTCACGTATTTCCCGACCCACATGATCGAGCTCTACCCGCACGTGCTGGTGCTCTCCACGCTCTATCCCAAGAGCCCGCAAGAGACGCTGAACATTGTCGAGTTCTACTACCCCGAGGAAATCGTCGCCTTCGAGCGCGAGTTCATCGAGGCGCAGCGCGCGGCCTACATGGAAACGGCGGTCGAGGATGACGAGATCGCCGAACGCATGGATGCGGGCCGGCGCGCGCTGATGGAGCGCGGCGTGACCGAAGCCGGCCCCTACCAGTCGCCCATGGAAGACGGCATGCAGCACTTCCACGAGTGGTACCGCCGTGTGATGGGCGAACCCGCCGACGGCGCCTGACCCGCGGCCCGCACCACCCGCGAACCATGCCGCGACGAGGCCCACGCCCGTCGCGGCATTTTTCATATCACTCATGACTATGCGCGGCACATGCTCCCGGCACAGGCTCCTTGAAGACTGGCCCGGCACGCGACAGACGCGTGCTGCGCGCGTTGCGGATGAACACGCGGCAGTAGCGACTGAGACGTGCAGCTTCTCCGCCGCACGGGCGAAGTCGGGTTCTTCGTCTACGGCGCCAGGAAACAGAGCAGGCGCCGAAGCTCCATTGCCGGTTCCCTACACGATGGAAAGAACGTCCGTCAACGCCCGGCGTGGCTTCTGCGGCCAATTGTCATCGGCGGCATGGCCTACGGTCACGATCATCACCGGCAGTTCGGTCGCGGCCAGATCAAACGCCCGGCTGACCTGCTGTGCGTCGAATCCGCTCATCGCGCACGATCCCAGCCCCATGCCTTGCGCCGCCAGCATCAACGTCATCGCGGCCAGAGAGGCCGAACGGACAGCCTCGTCGCGCTGCAAGACGGGATTGCCTTCGTGCGTTGCAGTCGCCTGGGCCACCCAGGCATCGACGATGCGCGGCTCCATGATTTGCGCATCCACGCTGGGTTCAAGCGCCGATGCCAATTGCGAATAAGCTTCCAGCGTGCCGCAGATGATGAAAGCCACCGAGGCATCCACAATCTTCTGCTGCCCGTAGGCTGCGGATCTCAGGCGGCACTTTGCATCGGGCGAGCGCACGGCGATGAACCGCCAGTTTTGCAGGTTGTACGCGGAAGGCGCCCTGGTCGCTTGACTGATGAGGGATTCGATGACGCCATCCTCCAGCGGCCGGTCGGGCTGGAAGTGATTGACGGACATTCGGGTTTCAATGGCATGCTGTATGGAATGGTTCATGGCAATAGCTGCTCGGGTGAGAAATCACAGGTGATGCCGGGCACGCGCCGCCGTCCATTGCACGGCAAAGACACTGGCGAGCACGACCATCAGCCCTGCCAGCGCTGCGCCCTTGATCGACTGCGCCAGCAGCGCCCAGCCCAACACGACGGCAGTAAGCGGACTGAGCAAACCCAGCGATGCGACGGCCACTGTCGGCAACCGCACGACGCCCCGGAAAAACAGTACATAGGCCAGCACCGCGCCCGCCAGACTCAAGTAGGCATAGGCCAGCCATTGCGATGTCGACAGCGGCGGCAAAGGTGCATCGGCCAGCCAGGCAACGGGCGCGAGCATCAGGCCGCCAATGAGCAACTGCCAGCCGGTCAGTGCCAGCACCGGCAAATCGAGCCGCCAGCGCTGGGTCAGCCACATGCCGGTTGCCATGCAGATTGCGCCCACCAGCGCCGCGGCGATGCCCACCGGCTCGAACACGGTTTGCGGCGACAGCAGCAGCACGGCCATTCCTGCAATGCCCGCGACCGCCGACCACAGCGTGGCCTGCGCTGGCGAGCGCCGGTCGGCCACCCAGGTCAAGGCCATGATCACCAGCGGCTGCACCGAGCCGAGCACCGCTGCCAGCCCGCCCGGCAGGCGATAGGCTGCCACGAATAGCAATGCCTGGAATATGCCGATGTTCAGTGCGCCCAGCACTAGCAGACGCCACCAATCCCGGCGTGCGGGCATCCGGCGCGTAAGCGCGAGCAACAGCAGGCCCGCCGGCAATGCGCGGATGAGCGCAGCGGTAAATGGACGGTTCGGCGGCAGAAGCTCCGAGGCGACGATGTACGTCGAACCCCAGATCATGGGCGCGAGCGCGGTGAGCAGGACATCGCGCCAGTAGTGAGGGGAAGGGTTGGTCGGCATGGCAATTATCTTCAATTCAAGATATATTGGCGTAAATTGTGTTCGCCATTTATCTTGAAGTCAAGACATATGAAAAAAGCCGGCCAACGCCTGCCCGATGCGGTGGATGCCATCCTCGACCAGTGGGCGCAAGCGCGGCCCGATCTGGACGCCGGTCCGATGGGGCCGATCGGTCGCATCAAGCGATGCGCCGCCCTGCTGGAACAGCGTCTCGAATCGTGCTTCGCCGAATTCGATTTGAGCCTCTGGGAGTTCGACATGCTGGCCACGCTGCGACGCACCGGCGCGCCGTACCGCCTGAGCCCGACCGAGCTGTTCTCCGCCTTGATGGTGACATCCGGCACGATGACCCATCGGCTCAAGAGCCTGGAAGCCAAAGGATGGATCGAGCGCGTGCCCAGCGCACAGGATGCGCGCAGCACGCTCGTGCAACTGACCCGCAAAGGCCGCACGCTTATCGACCGCGCAGTCGAGGCGCACATCGACAACGAGCGCCAGATTTTGTCCGCTCTGCCAGCGTCGGCGCTTGCCGAGCTGGACCTACGCCTATCCGAGTTGCTGTTGAGTCTGGATGCGCCTGCAAGCCACGCAACCGCTGGGAATAGGTAGCGGATCCTGCGGCACGGCACCGGACTGAACCCATGCGGTCGTCCAACACCGCGTAACGCCCGCGGGCCAGCATGATGCTGCGGCGGTAGATGACGGCCACGCACTGACCGTCGTGCCAAGGTCGAAGCCAGCCCGGCCTATTGACCCGTAAGGCTCTTCCTCCACCTCTCCGGCCTCGGGAAAGGCCTGAGGCGGACATTCTTCATGGCGCGGCGGTCAGCCCTTGGCCACCGGGCGCGACGGATCGGCCACCCATTCGCTCCACGAGCCGGGATACAGGCGCGAGCCGCCCAGGCCGGCCACTTCCATCGCCAGCAGGTTGTGGCATGCCGTGATGCCGGAGCCGCATTGGTGCACCACCGCGGCCGGCTCGCGACTGCCCAGCAGGGCCTCGAACTCGGCGCGCAGCTGGGCGGGCGACTTGAACCTGCCGTCGGCGTCGAGGTTCTCGGTGTTGGGGCGGTTGATCGCGCCGGGGATGTGGCCGGCCACCGGATCCATCGGCTCGACTTCGCCGCGGTAGCGGTTGGCCGCACGCGCGTCCAGCACCGTGAACGACGGCGCCCCCAGGTTGGCCAGCACGGCCTGCGCATCCACCGTACCCGTCAGCGACGGCGCGGGCTCGATGCCCGGCAGCGGCGCGAGCGGCGCGGCCGGGCCGGCCTGCACCGGCAAACCCGCGCCGTTCCAGGCCTGCCAGCCGCCGTCGAGCACCGCCACGCGCTCGTGGCCGATCCAGCGCAGCATCCACCACAGATGGGCCGCGAACATGCCGCCGCTGGCGTCATAGGCCACTACCAGGGTGTCGGGCCGCACCCCGTGCGCGGCCATCAGGCCCGCGAAGAGGGCGCGGTCGGGCAGCGGATGGCGGCCGTTGCGGCCGGTCTTCGGCGCAGCCAGCTCGGTCTCATGGTCCAGGTAGCGCGCCCCCGGCACGTGCCCCTGCTCGTAGGCGCGGCGGCCGGCGGCATGGTCGGCCAGGTCGTGGCGCACGTCGAACAGGCGCAGCGCGCCGGAATCGGCCTCGCCGGCCTGCAGGCGGGCGGCCAGCTCGGTGGCCGGGATCAGGGTCTGCGTCATGCGGGTCTCCGGTTGGAATGCGCCGCTGTCGGCGCGGTTCAGGCGGACGGGGCGGGCTCGCGCATGGTGCGCCACACCGACAGCAGGCCGGCGCAGATGATCAGGGTCATGCCGGCCCAGGCCAGGTTGTCGAGATGGTCGCCCCAGAAGCCCATGCCGATCAGGGCGGCGAAGATGATGGTGGTGTACTGCAGGGCGGCCGTCAACAGCGCCGAACCGTGACCGAAGGCCCGCGTAAGCGCCAGCTGGCCGAACAGGCCCGTCGTGCCCACGCCCACCAGCGACAGGTAGCCGGCCATGTCGGCGTGCCCCCAGCCCTCCATGCCCAGTCCCACGACGCTGCTGACGCACACGGCCACCGAGAAGAACAGCACAGTGCGCCATTCGGGTTCGCCGATACGGCCCAGCTGGCGGATCTGCAGCATGGCGATAGCCGACATGGCGCCGGCGCCCAGGCCCAGCAGCGCGGCCAGCCATTGGTCCTGCGTGATGCTGGGCCGCAGCACAGCGATCACCCCCAGGAAGCCCAGCGCCACCGCTGCGATGCGCACCGGGTCGCGCTGCGCGCCGCCCCAGCCCAGCATCCAGCAGGCGATGAACAGCGGCGCGGTGTAGTTCAGGCTGGTGGCGGTCGCCAGCGGCAGGTGGGAGATGGCGAAGAAACCCAGCCACATCGACGTCACGCCGGACAGGTTGCGCCACAGGTGCAGGCGCCAACTGGATGGGATGATGGACTGGCGGCCGGCGCGTGCCCACAGCAACAGCAGGATCACCGAGGGCAGTCCGCGGAACAGCACCACCTGGGGCAGCGAGGCGCCATGCTCGGCGCCCAGCTTCACGAAAGACCCCATGACGGCGAACATGGCGGACGCCAACAACATCCAAAGAGCCTGCATGGGGGAAAGGTGCGGTAAGGAAATACGGGAAAGCGATACTATACTCCCCCCCAATGACAGGGCTGGCGAGGCCGGGGGGCCCGCTTAAGGCCCGGCCGGCGCCGCACGGGAACCCCGGGCCGCGGCGCCAGTCCAAATCGGGCATCTTTTCGCTCGCAGAGGAACACAAGAAACATGAAACGCATCTTCCTGTTCGTCATCACCAACCTCGCCGTACTGGTGGTGCTGTCGGCCACGCTGCGCATCCTGGGCGTGGACCGCTTCATCACCGCACAGGGCATCAACATGCAGGCCCTGTTGATCTTCTCGGCGGTGGTCGGCTTCACCGGCGCCATCATCTCGCTGCTGCTGAGCAAGCCCATGGCCAAGTGGAGCACCGGCGCCCAGGTCATCGACCCCAACGCGCCGCGCAGCCAGCGCGAGGCCTGGCTGCTCGACACCGTGCACCAGCTGGCCGACCGCGCCGGCATCGGCCGCCCCGAGGTCGCCATCTACGACGGCGCGCCCAACGCGTTCGCCACCGGCGCCTTCAAGAACGACTCGCTGGTGGCCGTGTCCACCGGCCTGCTCGACAGCATGACCGAAGAGGAAGTGGCTGCCGTGCTGGGCCACGAGGTCGCCCACATCGCCAACGGTGACATGGTCACGCTTACCCTGATCCAGGGCGTGGTCAACACCTTTGTGGTGTTCCTGGCCCGCCTGGTGGGCTACTTCATCGACCGCGCCGTGTTCCGCAACGAGCGCGGCGTGGGCCCAGGCTTCTATGTCACGGTGCTGGTCTGTGAAATCATCTTCGGCATCCTGGCCTCCATCATCGTGGCCTGGTTCTCGCGCCAGCGCGAATACCGCGCCGACGCCGGCTCGGCCCACCTGATGGGTTCGCGCGAGCCCATGATCCGCGCCCTGGCACGCCTGGGTGGCGTTCAGGCCGGCGAATTGCCCAAGTCGTTCGAGGCCTCCGGCATCTCCGGCAAGGGCGGCATCTCGGCGATGTTCGCGTCGCACCCGCCCATCCAGGCCCGCATCGCAGCGCTGCAGCACCTGCGCTAGGCGTCCCGAATGCCGCCCCCCGGGCCGCAAAACAATATGGCCAGGCATTGCCTGGCCATATTCATGTTTGGGAAGTGCTACCAGGTCCTGGCATCCGCCGGTGACAAACGGGCGTCTCAAGCGACATTGCCGCAGTCCTGCCGTCGGGTGCGAGGCCGGGCAGCGAACGCCCCGCGACTCAGATTCCGTCAGTCGAGCGTGAACACCGTCGCGCCGGTCGTCTTGCGCGAAGCCAATGCAGCATGCGCCTCGCCCGCCTGCTCCAGCGTATAGCGCTGGTCGATGCGCACCTGGATCTTCTTCTTGCCCACCAGCCCGAACAGCTCGTCGGCCGCCGCCTTCAGCTTCTCGGGCGTGTTGACGTGCACGCCCAGCGATGGGCGGGTCAGGTACAGGCAGCCCTTCTGGTTCAGGATGCCCACGTTGACGCCCGTGACCGGACCCGAGGCGTTGCCGAAGCTGACCATCAGGCCGCGCGGCTCGATGCAGTCCAGCGAGGTTTCCCAGGTGTCCTTGCCCACGCCGTCGTACACCACCGGCACCTTCTTGCCGCCGGTCAGCTCCAGCACGCGCTCGACCACGTTCTCGCGCGAGTAGTCGATGGTCTGCCAGGCGCCGTTGGCGCGCGCCAGCTCGGCCTTCTCGGGGCTGGAGACCGTGCCGATCAGCTTCACCCCGAGCGCCTTGGCCCACTGGCACGCGATGAGGCCCACGCCGCCCGCCGCGGCATGGAACAGAATGGTCTCTCCCCCCTGCAGACGATAGGTCTGGCGGAACAGGTACTGCACCGTCAGGCCCTTGAGCATCAGCGCGGCGGCCTCTTCGAAACCGATGCCGCGCGGCAGCTTGACCACCTGCGCCGCCGGCACGTTGCGGGCCTGCGCATAGGCGCCCAGCGGGCTCTGGCCATAGGCTACGCGATCGCCCACCTTGATGTGCCCCACCTCGGCGCCCACCGCCTCGACCACGCCGGCCGCCTCGAAGCCCAGGCCGTGCGGCAGCGGGTGCGGATACAAGCCCGTGCGGTAATAGATGTCGATGAAGTTCAGCCCGACGGCATGCTGGCGGATGGTGACCTCGTTGGGCGCCGGCGGGGAAACCTCGACCTCGACGACTTTCAGGACTTCCGGGCCGCCATGCTGTTCGATGCGGACCGCCTTGACGAGATTGCTGGCCATGCTGGCCTCCTTTTTCTTGCTTGGATGGACGACAACGAAATTTCCTGCTCCTGCCGGGCGTACCCCCGTGGCCGTCAGGCCGCGCGCCGGTGGCCGCCGGACAGCACGAACACCCCCGCCAGCACCAGCGCGGTACCCGCCAGTTGCCACAGCGTGATGGGCTCGTCGAGGATCCAGGCCGCCAGGAACAAAACCGACACGGGACCGAGCATGCCCAGCAGCGCGGCAGTGGGTGCGCCGATGAGCGCCACGCCCCACATCAGCATGAAGACCGGCAGCACGGTGTTGACCGTGGCGTGGATCAGCGAGTAACCATAGACGCCTATGGCCTGGTTCCACAACAGCGCCGGCGGATGCACGGCGAAGAACTGGACGATGCACGCCACGCACGACACCAGCATGGCGTAGGCGACCAGGCGCGTGGCCCCCACCCGCTTGACCAGCTCGCCCGAGCAGATGAGGTAGACAGCATAGCTGAGGGCTGAACCGAACACGAACAAAGACCCTGCCAGGACGTCGGAGCCGGCGGACTGGTCCAGGTCGTGGGCGAACACCAGCACCACCCCCAGATACGACAGCCCCATCGCCCCCCATTGCCGTGCCGTGATGGGACGCTTGAACCACAGTGCCGACAGCAGCACCACCATGGACGGCGACAGGAACAGGATCAGCCGCTCCAGGCCTGCGGTGACGTACTGTAGGCCCAGGAAATCCAGGAAGCTGGACAGGTAGTAGCCCAGCAGGCCGAGCACCCATATTTGCAGGCGCTCGCGGCGGGTAAGCACGGGAATTTCGCCGCGCGCCGCCCGGCGCGCCTGCCACCAGGCCACCACCGCGAAGAACGGCATGGAGAACAGCATCCGGAACGCGATGAGGGTGACCGCGTCGATGTCGTAGCGGTAGGTTAGCTTGACGACCACCGCCTTGCCTGCGAAGAGGATTGCCCCCAGCCCCGCAAGAAGAAAGCCCGCCAGGATACGCGACGATACGGCGGCGGGCGCTGCCGCAGACTCTAGGGAACGATTCATGCGATGATTTTAGTTTGGCCGCGCGCCTTGCGGACGCAGGCGGCGATTTTTTCGCCCACCATATACGGCAAGCGCCTGCCCGAGGCAAGCGTCTGGCCGGTCCCGCTGCACCCGGCATCGTCGCAATCACCGCATCCTCTCTCCTTACGCCACGCCGCATGACCCGCCAACGCGCCCTCGCCTACATCCACGTCGCCGCCGTTCTGTTCGGCCTCACTGGCGTCTTCGGCGAGGCGATCCAGGCCGGCGCCGCGGTCATCACCCTGGGACGGGCGCTGTTCGCCGTGGGCGCCCTGGCCTTCTTCGCCCGGCTGCAGCGCCGGCCGCTGTTGGGCACGCTGACGCCGGCTCAACTGTTCGTCCTCGTCGTCGCCGGCGCGCTGCTGGCCGGGCATTGGGTCACCTTCTTCATCTCGGTGAAAGTCGGCGGCATCGCTATCGCCACGCTGGGCTTCGCCAGCTTCCCGGCCTTCATCACGCTGTTCGAAGGCCTGCTGTTTCGCGAACGGGTGCGGCTGGCCGAATGGCTGGTACTGGGCCTGGTGACGGGCGGGCTGGTGCTGGTGACGCCCTCGTTCGACCTGTCCGACCGCGGCACGGTGGGGCTGGCCTGGGGTCTGCTGTCCGGGCTGTCGTTCGCACTGCTGGCCCTCACCAACCGCCGCGCCGCGGCCGGCATGGACCCGATCCAGGTGGCCTGCTGGCAGAACACGGTGGTGGTGCTGATGCTGCTGCCCGCCGCCGCCGCGCAGCTGCCCGCCGTGGCCGCGCTGGACTGGCTGTGGCTGGGCCTGCTGGGCGTGTTCTGCACGGGCCTGTCGCACTACCTGTTCGTCTCCAGCCTGACCCGCCTGAACGCGCGCAGCGCCGGCCTGGTCATCGCGCTGGAGCCGGTATATGCCATCGCGTTCGCCTGGCTCCTGTTCAGCCAGCAGCCTACGCTGCGCATGCTGGCCGGCGGCACGCTCATCGTGGCGGCGATCGTCTGGTCCGGGCTGCGCAAGCCCGCCCATTGAGCCCCCCGCTTAGCATTTCGCCAGACCCACGGCGGTATCCGGCGGGCATCCTTCGACAGGCACTCCGCTCAGCGGCCACTTTGCAAATACTGGTATTGACAGTATTTGCCTAGGCAGTAAAATTGCGTTCATGAACGCCCCTCGCTCCACCCCGCCCCGTCCCGGCGGCGACGCCACGCAGCACTACCGCAGCGACAGCCATCAGGTCAGCAACGACAACACCGGGTTCCTG
>Ga0182743_1001549_pt1 | contig 22134 bp, 16 predicted proteins | sample eDN3rd30CKraftOP_FD_128522 | JGI IMG/M metagenome (GOLD analysis project Ga0182743, IMG submission 128522) | Enriched Organic Plus compost microbial communities from Emeryville, California, USA - eDNA 3rd pass 30_C Kraft OP (version 2) (version 2) ... | reverse complement strand
GCGCCACTCGGGGCCGGCGCTCGACGCCGGCACCGCCGGGTGGCGGTGCGCCCACAGGGTGCTGGCGCCCGCCCGCAGCAGGAGGCGGTGCGACTCGGGGCCGCTCCCGTGGAGGTTCACCGCGACGCGCCCCCCCACCGGTGCGGGTGGCGGAGCGTCGAGGGAGGGGACGCCCAGGACCCGGTCGGCGAGGCGGAACCGCTCCGCGAACGGCACGAGCCACGGGGACGTCCACAGCTCCGTGCGGCCCGCAGCCCCGAGCGCTCTCAGGGCCGGCACGGCGCACAGCAGGTCGCCCAATCCAATGGCACGCAGAATGACGAATTCCGTCATCGCGGTCGCGCCACCTGCTCGAGGGCGTGAACCACGTCAGCAGGGGTGATCGACGTGAGGCACCTCTGTTCGGACTCGGGGCAGATCCGCGCCCGGCAGCCTGCGCACGGCACGTCCTGCGCCCCGAGGAGGACGTGGTCGACGGCCCACGGTCGCCAAGCGTGGGGGTCCACGGTCGGCGGGAAGATGGAGACCACCGGGGCGCCCACGGCTGCCGCGAGGTGGGCCGGACCGGTGTTGCCGACGACCACCGCCCGAGCACCTGCGAGCAGGTCCAACAGCTCGTCGAGCGAGGTCGTGCCGGCGGCCCGGACCCTGGGCCCCGATCCGCTGGTCACGTCAGCGACGAGCCCGGCCTCGGACCCTCCCCCCGTGACCACGACCCGTTCCGTCTCCCCCAGCACCTCGATCACGGCGCGCCACGCCTCGGGGGGCAGCGTGCGCGCCGGCACGGAGGCACCGGGGTGGACCACGACGTACCCGGGCTCGGGCGGTCGCCTCCGGGTTCCCCGGCCCCGCTCGATCCGAAGGCTGCCGTCGTCGTCGGGCGGCAGCCGGTGCCCCGCGGCCGCCACGACCGCCAGCATCCGCTCGACCTCGTGCATCCTCCCCGGCGGCGCCACCCGGACGTCCAGCAGCGATCCCGGGTAGTCCTCCGACACCGCCGTCACCCGCCGGACGCCCGCCAGCCGGAGGAGCGCCGCGGTGGGCAACGCCGACTGGTGGAACGAGGTGAGGACGATCGCCTCGTCCGCGTCGACCGACGCGAACGTGTCGACCAGTGCGTCGTGGGTGCGCCGGTCGTAGCTGCCGGGGTCCGCGGCGATCCACGGCAGCTCGACCTCCACTACGCCCCCCACTCCCGGCAGTCTCGATGCCACCTCGCGCCCGCGGGACGACACGGCCATGGTGACGGAGGCTCCGCTCGCGGCCACGGCGCGCACGGCGGGACCGCTCAGGAGGACGTCGCCCATGTTGTCGGGACGCACGACGAGCACGGAGCCGCTCCGCGGCGGAGCGGCGGGGACCAGGGCCTCCGCCGACACGGTCATGGTCACGGTGAGCTGCCTCCCGGGGGGTCCGTACCCCCTGCTCCTTTCCCCCCACGACCGCCCGGAGAACCCCGCGTCGACGACGGCGCCGCGCGGTTCTGGCCGCGAGGGGCGAGGGTACGCACCGGCCAATGCGCAGAGCCGCTTCTCCCCTCGCCACATCGCAGCACGATGCACCGCACGACTACGAGGTTGTCGTCCCCACCGTCGCGCGACCGTCGCTCGACGCGTTGCTCGCCGCGCTCGGACGGCAGTCCCATCCCCCACGACGCGTCGTCGTCGTCGACGACCGTCGCTCACCGAGGGAGGAAGTGGCAGTGCCACCGACGTCGCTCGAGGTGGTGGTCCGTCGCTCCGGAGGTCAGGGTCCCGCGACGGCTCGCAACGTCGGCTGGGCGGGCACGGACGCGACCTGGATCGTCTTCCTCGACGACGACGTCCTGCCGCGCGATGACTGGTCGGACGGGCTCGTGATCGACCTCCGCTCCGTCGCCTCGGACCCTTCGGTGGGCGCGGTGCAGGGCGCCATCGAGGTACCGATCGGGCCCAGGGCGACGGACTGGGAGCGTTCCGTCGGCGGGTTGCAGGTCGCACCGTGGATCACCGCCGACATGGCCGTCCGGGCAGAGGCGCTCCGGTCGGTCGGAGGCTTCGACGGGTCGTTCCCCCGCGCCTACCGCGAGGACAGCGACCTGGCGATCCGGCTTCGAGCCGCAGGTTGGGAGATCCGCCGAGGGACCCGCCGGTCCCGGCACCCCGTCGCCGACGCGCCCTGGTGGGAGAGCATCCGGCGGCAGAAGGGGAACGCCGAGGACGCCCGGCTGCTGGTGCGCCACGGGCGCAGGTGGCGGGAACTGGCCCGGGCGCCGCGTGGCCGCCGCCCCCTCCACTTCGTCACCACGGCTGCCATGCTCGTCGGGCTGCTCGGCGGGCGGGGCCGGATCGGCAGGGCCGCACGCCTCGTGTGGTGCGCCTCCACCGTCGACTTCACGCTTCGCCGTTGGTGGCGGGCCAGCCGCACACCGGGCGAGCTGCCCACTCTGGCGGCCACCTCGGTGGCGATCCCGCCGGTGGCCGGCTGGTGGTGGGCCCGGGGTCTGGTCGAGGCGCTGCGGCCTCGCCACCGGAGCGGCGCCGTGCTCTTCGACCGCGACGGGACCCTCGTCGTGGACGTGCCGTACAACGGCGACCCGTCCCTCGTGGAGGTGGTGGAGGACGCGCCGGCGGCCGTGAAGGCGCTGCGCTCGGCGGGCGTCCCGGTGGGCGTCGTGTCCAACCAGAGCGGCGTCGGCCGGGGCCTCGTCTCCCCCGAGGACGTGGAGGCGGTGAACCAGGTGATCGACGCGTCGCTGGGCGGCCTCGACGTGTGGGAGTGGTGCGGGCACGTGGCCGAGGACGGCTGCGAGCGCCGCAAGCCGCTCCCGGGGATGATCCGCTCGGCGGCGCGACGGGTCGGCGTCGCACCCGGCCGGTGCGTGGTGATCGGCGACATCGGATCCGACGTGGAAGCCGCTCGCGCAGCCGGCGCCCGCCCGATCCTGGTGCCGACCGCCGAGACGCGGCGCGAGGAGGTGCTCGCCGCACCGGTGGTCGTCGAACGCCTCCGAGCCGCCGCCGAGCTCGCGCTCATGGAGCCGAGGCCGTGAGGATCGGCATCTGGCACCAGCACGGCTCGTGGATGGACGCGTTCGTCCGCGGGAGCCACACGTACCTCGTCCCGACGAACGACGCCCGAGACCAGGACGGCCTCGGCACCGGGGGTCGCGACTGGCCGAACGTGGTCGAGGTCAGCCCCGAAGCGGCCCGCGACGCCGAGCCGGACGTCATCGTGGTGCAACGCGAGGTCGAGCTCGAGGTCCTCGTCGAGAAGTGGTTCGGCCTCCGTCCAGCGATCGACGTGCCGGTCGTGGTGCTCGAGCACAACATGCCGCGGGGCGACATCGCGGAGATGCGCCACTGGGCCGCGGACCGCACGGACCTCGTCGTGGTCCACGTCACGCACAACAACCGCGTGCTCTGGGACACGGGTGGCGCCCGCACCGTCGTCGTCGAGCACGGCATCCCCGACCCGGGGCACCGGTACACCGGGGAGATCGCCCGCGGTGCAGCGGTCATCAACGAGGCTGCCCGGCGCTGGCGCCTCGTGGGCACGGATCTCCTCGGTGGCTTCACCGGGATCGCGCCCGTCGACCTCTTCGGCATGGCCGGTGAGCGTGCCGCTGAGCTCGTGCCGGGTCTGCAGGCACAGGGTGATCTGCGGCACCACGAGCTCCACGCTGAGGTGGCCCGGCGGCGCTGCTACCTGCACCTCAACCGCTGGACGTCGCTCGGCCTGTCGCTGCTCGAGTCGATGGTGCTCGGGGTGCCGCCGATCGCGCTGGCGGCAACGGAAGCCCCGTCGACGATCCCGGTCGACGGAGGCCTCGTGTCGAACGACCTCGACGCCCTGCACGCCCGCTACCGCGACTACCTCGCCGATCCCGAGATGGCCGCCGAGCACGGCAGGCGCGCGCGGCGCGCCGCGTGCGAGCGGCACGGGCTCGACCGATTCCTGCAGCACTGGGACGAACTGCTCACGGAGGTGATCTCATGATGCGATCCGACCGCCGCCGGCCGCTGCGCCGCGTCGATCTGGTGTCGGAGCACGCCAGCCCCCTGGCGGTGCTCGGCGGCACCGATGCGGGCGGCCAGAACGTCGCAGTCGCAGAGCTCGCGCGCCACCTCGCGTGCATGGGCCTCGAGGTCGTGGTGCACACGCGCAAGGACAGCCCCTCCCTCCCGGAGCGGGTCGAGATGGCACCGGGGGTGACGGTCCACCACGTCAGCGCGGGGCCGCCCTGCGAGGTGCCGAAGGACGAGCTGTTCCCCTTCATGGACGCCTTCGCCCGGGAGCTGGTCGATGCGTGGGACGACGACCGCCCCGACATCGTCCACACCCACTTCTGGATGTCCGGCTACGCCGGGACCCGCGCGGCCTGGGCGCTCGACGTGCCGGTCGTGCACACCTTCCACGCGCTCGGCGTGGTGAAGCGCCGGCACCAGGCGGAGGCCGACACGTCGCCCCCGGGGAGACTCCAGGCCGAGGTCGACCTGCTGCACCAGGCGGACCACATCGTGGCGACGTGCACCGACGAGCGACGGGAGCTGCTCGACCTCGGGGCCGACCCCGAGCGGATCTCCATCGTCCCCTGCGGGGTGGACCTGTCGAGGTTCACCCCGGCGCCACCGCTCGGCGACGGACCGCTGCGGGTCCTGTCGCTGGGCCGCCTGGTCCCCCGCAAGGGCGTCGACGACGTCATCCGGGCGATCGCGCTGGTGGAGGGCGCCGAGCTCGTCGTCGCCGGCGGCCCATCGCCGGACGCGCTCGAGCTCGATCCCGAGGTCGAGCGGTTGTCCGGCCTCGCCCGTGACCTCGGCGTGGCGGATCGGGTGACGTTCGTGGGCCGCGTCGACCGGGGCGGCGTGCCGGAGGCGATCTCGCAGTGCGACGTAGCGGTCTGCGTCCCGTGGTACGAACCGTTCGGGATCGTCCCGGTGGAGGTCATGGCCTGCGGGCGGCCCGTCGTGGTGTCGCGTGTGGGAGGGCTCACCGACACCGTCGTGGACGGCCGGACCGGGATGGTCGTGCCGCCGCAGGATCCCGCTGCGCTCGCGGCGGCGCTGGGCACGCTCCAGCGCGACCCGGACCTGCGGCGGCGGCTCGGTGAAGCGGGACGCCAACGCACCTGCGATCGCTACTCGTGGCAGGTGGTGGCGGAGGAGACCGCCGAGGTCTACCGCTCGGTGCTCGCGAGCACCGGTGCCCACACGGAGGTGCCGTCGTGATCACCGAGGACCGCCACGGCATCCGCTCGGAGCTCGACGGGCGCCTGGACCGCTCGATCGACGCCGTCGCCTCGCTCCGCGGGGAGCTCGAGGAGCTGGAGGCCTGGGGGCGCCGGCTCGCTGCCGTCCTGACCGCCGGGGGGCGCCTCCTGGCGGCGGGGAACGGCGGGTCGGCCGCCCAGGTGGGCCACCTCGTGGCGGAGCTCGTCGGGCGGTTCGAGGGTGAACGCCGGCCCCTGCCGGCGCTCTCGCTCATGACGGACCCGGCGGTGACCAGCGCCCTCGGCAACGACTTCGGCTACGACGAGGTCGTGGCACGGCAGGTGACGGGACATGCACGGAGCGGCGACGTCGTGTTCCTCCTCTCCACCTCGGGGAAGAGCCCGAACCTGCTCCGAGCGGCGGACGCCGCCCGGGACGCCGGCGCCGAGAGCTGGGCGATGACCGGACCGGCCCCGAACCCCCTCGCCTCGTGCGTCGACAGGGCCATCGCCCTCGACGTCGCGGGCACCCCGCACGTGCAGGAGGGCCACCAGGTGGCGATCCACCTTCTCTGCACCGTGCTCGACGCTGCCCTCCGCATCGAGGAACCGGAGGTGGTCCGATGACCGCGCTGACCGTGATCGGGGACTCGTTCCTCGACGTCGACATCGCCGGCACCTCCGAGCGCCTCTCCCCCGACGGGCCGGTGCCCGTCATCGAACAACGCAGCACCACCAGGCGGGGCGGCGGCGCAGCCCTCACGGCAGCGATCGCCGCCCGCGCCGGTGCCGCCACCACGCTGGTCACCGCGCTCGGCCAGGACCGGGCCGGGGAGGCCGTGCGCCGGTGGCTCGCCGCCGAGGGGGTCGACGTCGTCGACGTCGGAGACCCGCACACGGCGGTCACGGGCATCAAGACCCGACTGCGCGTGGATGCCACCACCGTCACCCGGCTCGACCGCTCACCACGCCCCGAACGCACCGGTGTGCGGGACCGGGTGACCGCGGCGCTGTCCGGTGCGGACGCGGTCCTCGCTTCGGACTACGGCCTGGGCCTCCTGGGCGACGCATCGTGCCGAGAGGTGCTGCCGGCCGCGCGTCGGCCGGTGGTGTGGGATCCCCACCGGCGCGGCGCCGATCCCGTGGCCGGCGCAGCGGTGCTGACACCCAACGTGTCGGAGCTCGCCGCGCTCGTGCCCGACGGCGACACGTCCGCGATGCGGGGCCGCATCGACGCGGCGCGCCGGCTCAGGGCGGCCCACCGGTCGAACGCGGTGGCGCTGACGTGCGGGCCGGAGGGCATGCTCCTCGTCGAGCACCCCGGCACGCCGCCCCTCGCCGTCACGGTCGACGAGGTGCAGGGCGATGCGTGCGGCGCGGGTGACTGCTTCGCCGCCGAACTGGCCGTCGGCCTGGCGATGGGCCGGCTCCCGTCCGAGGCCGCGACCAGGGCGGTGCACGCAGCGAGCCGCTTCGTCGCCGCCGGCGGCGCAGCGGCGTGGGGAGCGAGCGCCGGACGGACCTGGGACGAGGACCGCACCGACGGGATCGCCCTCGCACGCCGGGTGCGCGCCGCCGGAGGGGTCGTCGTCGCGACCGGTGGCTGCTTCGACCTCGTCCACGTGGGGCACGTCGAGCTGCTGCGCTCGGCCGCGCGCCTCGGGGACTGCCTGATCGTGTGCATGAACTCCGACAGCTCCGTCGCCGCGCTCAAGGGCCCCGACCGGCCCGTCGTCCGCCAGGACGACCGTGCCGCGGTGCTCCGGGCCATCGGCGGCGTGGACGACGTGATCGTCTTCGACGAGTCGACGCCGGTCGAGGCACTGCGACGCATCCGCCCTCACGTGTTCGTGAAGGGCGGGGACTACCACTCGACGGTCCCGCTCGCCGAGACCGCTGCCATGGCGGAGTGGGGCGGCGAGGTCGTCGTCGTCCCCTACGTCTCCGGGCGCAGCACGACGAGCCTGATCGGCGCCGTGGCGGCTGCCGACCAACCGTCCTGATCGACACGCACCAGACGAACCCACCGAGACCGAGGAGCACCCACCATGCCCACAGCCGTCGAACGAGATCGCCTCGCACTGATCACCGGCGGCGCGTCGGGCCTCGGCGCCGCCTGCGCCGACCTGCTCGACCGCGACGGGTGGAGCGTGACGGTGCTCGACCGTGATCCACCGGCGTCGGGCCTCGAGCACCTGAAGGCCGACCTCACCGACGGACGCAGCACGGAGGCCGAGATCGATCGCTGGCTCGACGGGCGCCCCCTCGACGCACTCGTGTGCGCCGCCGGCACCGACGCCTGCGGGCCCCTCGGCGAGGTGAGCGCCCTCGACTGGGAGCGCGTGATCCAGGTGAACCTCGTCGGGCTGGCGGCGTGCGTGCGCGCCGCACTGCCCTCGCTGAGGGCAGCCCAGGGCCGCGTCGTCACCGTGGCCTCCACCCTCGCGCTGCGCTCGCTGTCGGACGCGACCGCCTACTGCGCGTCCAAGGCGGGGGTGCTCGCGCTCTCTCGCTCCCTCGCCGCCGAGGAGGCCGGGCGCGTCGGGGTCACCACACTCGTGCCCGGCGGCATGCGGACGGCGTTCTTCGACGGACGCACCGAGCAGTACAAGCCCGGCCCCGACGCCCACCTGAACGATCCGGCAGTCGTCGCTGACGCCGTGAAGTTCGCGCTCGACCAGCCCAAGGGCTGCGAGGTGCGCGAGCTCGTCATCTGCCCCGACACCGAGGGCTCCTGGCCCTGACCCCCGTTTTGTCATGCGAGGTGCGACAGAACTGTCGCACCTCGCATGACAAAACGAGCAGGGGTCACTGCGGGTGCGCCGTCAGCCGCTGCGGGTGACGACGTACGAGCCGATCGCGAGGGTGTCGATCGGGCTGCTGCCATAGCACTCGAGCGCGTCCGACGGGCTGTCGACCATGGGGCGGCCCGCGGTGTTGAAGCTCGTGTTTACGACGACCGGGACGCCCGTGTGGGCCTCGAACCCGTCGAGGACGGCCGCCATGAGGGGCTCGTCGTGCCGGTCGACGGTCTGGGCGCGGGCGGTGCCGTCCACGTGCACCACCGCGGGGATCCGCTCCCTCCAGCCGTCCGCCACGTGGTGGACGAAGAGCATGTGGGGACTCGGGAGCGGCCCGTCGAAGATCTCCGCGGCCCGCTCGGCGATCGTCATCGGGGCGACCGGCCGAAACTGCTCGCGGCCCTTGATGTCGTTCAGCCGCTCGAGGTTCTCCTTGCGCCTCGGGTCGGCCAGCAGGCTGCGGTGCCCGAGGGCGCGCGGCCCGAACTCGCTGCGCCCCTGGAACCACCCGATCACCTCGTCGTCGGCCAGGCGCTGAGCGACCTCCGCGGCCACGTCGTCGCTGCGGCGGTACGGGACGCGTGCCTGGTCGAGGATCGACCGGATCTCCTCGTCGCTCCACTCGCGCCCCAGGGCGGCGGTGGCCATGGGCTGCGGCCGGTCGCCCAACTGCGACGAGAGGTGCAGGGCGGCCCCCAGCGCCGTCCCCGCATCTCCCGCCGCCGGCTGGACCCACACGTCGTCGAACGGGCCCTCCCGCCAGAGCACCTCGTTCGCGACGCAGTTGAGGGCCACGCCGCCCGCCATCACCAGGGCCGAGTGGCCCGTCCGTTCGTGCAGCCACCCCGCGGTCTCGAGCAGCACCTCCTCGAGGCGCTTCTGGACCGATGCCGCCAGGTCGGCGTGGCGCTGGTCCGGCTCGTCGGTGGCCGGTGGCGTCCAGCGGCCGAAGTCCATCGGCTCGACCGTGACCCCGCCCTCGGGCACGGTCCGCACCAGCTCCCGCATGTCGTCGAGCCACACCGGCGAGCCGTAGGAGGCGAGCGCCATCACCTTGTACTCGTCGCTCGACCGGTGGAACCCGCAGTGGACCGTCAGCTCCTCGTACCAGAGGCCGAGCGAGTGCGGCAGGGCCTGGTGGAACAGCGGCGTGAGACGGCCGTCCTCGACCGAGCCGCCGAGCATCGAGTGCCGCTCGCCCCGACCGTCGGCGACGAGCACCGCGCAGTCGCGGTGGGGACCGGCGAGGTACGCCGAAGCCGCGTGCGCCACGTGGTGCGGAACGTGGTGGAACGGGACGGCGTCGGAACCCGGCAGCTCGGTGGCCACGAACCGCGAGGCGCGCCGGGCGAAGAGCGTCCGCAGCGGCTCCCAGTCGTCGGCGGTGAGGTCCTCGGACCGACCGCCCACCAAGGACGGCTCGTATGAGTACGCGATCCCGTCGAGGTCGGCGACCGAGAGACCGGCCGCCTCGAGGCACCAGCGGGCCGACTGAACCGGCAGCTCCCATGTCGAGAACGGGACGCAGGGCTTGCCGTGCTTCCGGCGGCTGAAGCGCTCCTCCTCCGCTGCGGCGACGATCCGGCCATCGACCACGATCGCCGCTGCCGGATCGTGGAACACCGCGTTGAGCCCGAGTACGGCCGGCATGCACACTCCCATCTCAGCGGACGCATGGCGCTGTACCCCGGGCTCCTCCGGCCAGAACCGGGGGTGCGGTGCCGCCGGGACGGGTACTCCTCCCCCGTGGGAAAGCTCGACACGTACCGAGCGAAGCGCGACTTCACGCGCACCGCGGAGCCGGCGGGCGAGACGGGGGCCGACCGGGGCGGGTCACGCTTCGTCGTGCAGCGCCACCGGGCACGCCGGCTGCACTACGACTTCCGGCTCGAGATCGACGGCGTCCTCGTCAGCTGGGCGGTGCCCAAGGGCCCGTCGCTCGACCCGTCGCAGAAGCGCCTCGCCGTCCGCACGGAGGACCACCCGATCGAGTACCTCGACTTCGAGGGTGTCATCCCGGCCGGCGAGTACGGCGGGGGTGACGTCATCGTGTGGGACCGCGGGACGTGGGAGCTCCACCTCCCGGGCGCCGCGGGCGATGGCACCCCGGGCGACGCATCCGCGGCGCTCGCGGACGGCGAGCTCCACGTGGACCTCCACGGATCGAAGCTCGTAGGGCGCTTCGTGCTGGTCCGGCGCGGGCGTGCCGGGGACCGCGGCGACGAGTGGCTGATGTTCCACAAGCGGGACGAGCAGGCCGTCGACGGATGGGACGCGGAGGAGCACCCGCTCTCGGTCCTCTCGGGCCGCACCAACGACCAGGTCGCGGAGCACCCCGACGCCCTGTGGCGGTCCGGCGCCCCGGCTGCATCCGCCGAGATCGACCTCCGCGCCGCCCCGACGGCCGATCTCCCCGATCTGATCGAGCCGATGCAACCCTCCAGGGTGCGCTCCGTCCCGGCCGACGACGGCGAGTGGCTCTTCGGCGTCCGTTGGGAGGGGCGGCGGGTCCAGGTGCGCGTCTGCGACGGCACGACGGAGGTCCGAGACGAGGCGGGCGAGCTCCTGCCCACCGGGCTGCCGCACCTCGACGGCCATTGGAGGGCCGCACGCGAAGCGGTGTTCGACGCGGTGCTGGTCCACCTCGACGACGGCGGGCGGCCGGTCGACGAGCACGACGACGGCGCGGACCGCGACGGCACGCCGGAGCTCCAGATCCTGGACCTCCTGCACCTCGACGGCCGCTCGCTGGTGGAGCTGCCGCTCGAGCAGCGCCTCGGGCTCCTCGACGGCGTGGTCGCGGAGGGCGGCCACGTCCGCGTGGTGAGCCAGACGACGGGCTCGCGTGACGCGTACGTCGAGGCGGCCGAGGGCCTGCACGGCGCGGTGGTGATGGCGAGGGCTCGGCTCGGGACCTACCGCGCAGGAGCACGGAGCCGCGACTGGCGGGAGTGGACGCCCCCGGGGGGTGCGGGCCGGCGCACGCGCCACCGCAAGAGCCCGCAGCGCGTCGCTCCCGCCCGGCGGCGCCGCACCGACCCTCCCCCGGCTCCTGCCTCCGACCCCTCGTCCAGCTCCCCCTTTGAGGCGCTGGACCGGCTCGGCTCCGGGGGCACGTGGCACTTCGCCGGACGCGACCTCCGGCTCACCAACCTCGACAAGCAGATGGCTCCCGGCCGCGACGGTGCGCCGCCCGTGACCAAGCGTGACCTGGTCCGCTACTACGCGCAGGTCGCTCCGGTGATGCTGCCGTACCTCCTCGACCGCCCGATCAACATGCACCGCTATCCCGGCGGCCTCGACCGTCCCGGCTTCTGGCACAAGGAGGCGCCCGAACACGCACCCGACTGGTGGGGCCGGTGGAGGAACCCGCACGCCGACGCCGACGAGACGACGGTGTACCTGGTGGCCACGGAGCCCGCTGCCCTCCCGTGGCTCGCCAACTACGGGGCGCTCGAACTGCACCCGTGGACCTCACGCATCCCCGCGGTGAACGAACCGACCTACGCCTACATCGACCTCGACCCGGGTGCCTCGACCACCTGGGAGGAGCTGCTCCTGATGGCGCGGCTCCACCGCGACGCGCTCGAGCACCTCGAGGTCCGCGGGTGGCCGAAGGTCACCGGCCGGCGCGGCATCCAGATCTGGATCCCTGTGCCTGCGGGCACCACGTTCGACGAGACCCGCGCCTGGGTCGAGTCGCTCTCGCGGCTCGTCGGTCGGTTGATCCCGGACCTCGTCAGCTGGGAGTGGGAGGTGGGCCGGCGCGGCGGGCGGGCGCGGCTCGACTACACCCAGAACGCGATCAACAAGACACTGGTCGCGCCCTACAGCGTGCGACCCGCGCCCGGTGCACCGGTGTCGGCGCCGATCACCTGGGAGGAGCTCGACGACCCGGAGCTGCGGCCCGACCGCTGGACGATCCGCACCATGCCGGCGCGGATCGAGGAGGTGGGCGACCTCTTCGCCGGCATCGCCGACCACCCCCAGCCCCTGCCTCCACTCGGCTGACGAGTCGCCCAACTGATCGCCGGGATGTCCGTGCGGTGCCCCCGGCGGTGGGGTAGGTGGGACCCATGACCTTGGCGGCGGGACCACGGGTCGCGACGCCGACCGGACGGTCGGTGTCCACCCGAGCGGCGTCGGTGTGCACCCGAACAGCGGTGGTGGTGATCACGCGCGACCGGCGCGACGAGCTGCTGCACACCATCGACCGGCTGGAGGCCGCCGGCGCAGGCGACATCGTGGTGGTCGACAACGGCTCGAGCGACGGGACCTCCGCCGCCGTCCGCTCCCGTCACCCCGGGGTGACCCTCGTGCGGAGCGAGGTGAACCTCGCCGCCGCCGGACGGAACCTCGGAGCGATGCTCACGGACGCGCCGTACATCGCGTTCTGCGACGACGACAGCTGGTGGGACCCGGGCGCGATCGAACGGGCCGCGGCGCACCTCGACCGCCACCCCGACCTCGCCGCGGTCTGCGCTGCGATCCGGCTGGCCGGCGACGACCGGCTCGACCCCGTCTCGCTGGAGATGGCCGCGAGCCCCCTGCCGGGAGCGCCGGGCGAACCCGGGCCCCGGCTCGTCGGGTTCGTCGCCTGCGCCACGATGGTCCGACGCTCGGCGTTCCTCGCGGCTGGGGGCTTCCACCGCCGCTACGGGGTGGGCGGCGAGGAGGAGATGCTGGCCATCGACCTCGTCGACGCCGGGTGGGGCATCTGCTTCGCTCCCGACGTGGTGGTCCGGCACCGCCCATCGGCCCAGCGTGCCCCGGCCTCCCGCCGGCGGCGGGTCCTCCGGAACCGCCTCTGGACGCTCTGGGCGCGACGGCCCCTCTCGGAGGCCCTGACCGGCTCGCTGGCCGCCCTGCGCCGGGCGGGTGCCGAGGATCCGCCCGTCGTGGTCGCGGGCACGGCGGTACAGGCCGTTCGGGCGCTCCCGTGGCTGCTCCGGGAGCGGCGAGTGGTCGCCGCCTCGACGCTCGATGCGCTGCGCCTCGTCGAGCGCTCGGGCGGCTGCCCCTGACCCTGGCCGTCAGCCCCAGGCGCGGCGGGTGAGGGCCATGCCGCTGGTCCCGTCCGCGCCGGGGAGCACGCCGAGGACCTGGTGGATCGAGGTCCCCCCGTCCTCGAACCCCACCGCCGACGCCGCCATGTAGAGCCGCCACACCCGTGCGCGAGCGGCGCCGACGAGCTCGACCGCGCGGTCCCAGTGCTCCTCGAGCCCGGCGACCCAGGCGCGGAGCGTGAGCGCGTAGTGCTCGCGGAGCGACTCGACGTCGCGGACCTCGAACCCGGCACGTTCCATCGCCAGGACCACCTCTCCCACGTCGATGAGCTCCCCGTCCGGGAACACGTAGCGGCCGATGAACGACCGGCCTCCGATCCGGGAACCGCCGACGGACGAGATGGCGTGGTTGAGGAAGCGGCCCTCCCGCCGGACGAGCGCCCGAACTGTCGTGAAGTACTCCTCCATCCGCTGCGCGCCGACGTGCTCGAACATGCCCACCGACGACACCGCGTCGAACGTCTCGCCCCGCAGCTCCCGATAGTCCTGCAGCCGGATCTCGACCCTGTCCGCCAGTCCGGCCTCCTCCACCCGGCCGCGGGCGAGCTCGGCCTGCTCCCGGCTGATGGTGACGCCCACGACCGTCGCCCCGTGGTGCTGAGCTGCGTGGATCGCGAGCGACCCCCAGCCGCAGCCGATGTCGAGGAGCGCGCTGCCCGGCCGGCTGTGGAGGTCGAGCTTCCGGCAGATCAACTCGTGCTTCGCGGCCTGCGCCTCCGCCAGCGACATGCCGGGTTCCGACCACCTCGCACACGAGTACGTCATGGCCGGGCCGAGGAACAACCGGTAGAAGTCGTTGCCCACGTCGTAGTGGTGGCTGATGGCATCGGCATCGCGCCGCTTCGAGTGGCGCCGGCCCCGCTGGTGCGCCTCCTCCCGGGGAGGCGCCGGCGGCATCCCGAGCACGCCGAGCTGCCGTGCCGCGGCGACCGCCTTGGGCAGCAGGCGGGCGCCCGCGAGCGGCCCACGCCCGAGCCGAGCGCTGTCACGCAGCGCCTCCAACACGGAGAAGACGTCACCCTCCACGTCGATGTCGCCCGCCACGTACGCCCGGGCGATGCCCAGCTCGTCGGGCGACCACAGGATGCGCCGCAGTGCCTCCGGGGAACGGAGCCGCACCACGTCGCCCGTCGACGCCGGTCCGACCCAGCTGCCGTCCCACATCTCGAACCGCACCGCGGGGTGGTCCCCGAGGAGCACCGCCAGGAGCGGCCGGAGCACCTGGGCCACGCTCGGGCCTCCTCCTCTGAGGATGCGCGGCGCCGGCGACTCCGGCGTGCCGCTGGGCCGGGGACCGTTGCGGCCTGCCGGTCTGCCGACCTCGATCCCGCTCGCTCCCGACGCCGACGTCGGGGCAGTGGTCGTCGCCATGGCCGCTCCTCTCGGCTGGTCCGCCGGTCGTCCCCAGGCGCCCGGCGGAGCTGTCCGGATCTCTCCTGCCCCGCCGGGAGCCCGACATGCGTGTGCCGGGACGAGGCACCCGGGTACCGCCGCCCGTGGCCACCTCGCCCGACAGCGCCGTCCCGCTCGTCATCGCGGTCGGGAGCATCAACGCGGACCACCAGATGCGCCTACCTCACCCGGTCGGCAGCGGCACGACCCTGGCCACCTCCCTGCTGAGGGCCTCGGGAGGGAAGGGAGCCAACGTGGCGGTCGGGGTGACGCGCCTCGGCCTCGACGCTGCGCTCGTGGGGTGCGTGGGGCACGACGAACTGGCCCCGCTCGCGCTGGCCGGGCCACGAGCCGCCGGCGTCGACCTGGACGGAGTGGGCACCGTGGACCAGCCGACCGGGCTCTCGACCGTGCTCGTGCAGGACGACGGGAGCAAGTCGATCGTCCTCGCCCTCGGCGCCAACGCCGAGCCCCACCCGCACCTCGAGCGAGCGTGCGCGCTCGTGGAGGGAGCGCCGCCCGGGTCGCTGCTCGTGGTGTGCGCCGAGGTCCACCCCGACCTCTGCCACGCCGTGATCGAGGCGGCCGCGGACCGGCTCACCGTCGTGGTCGACCCCGCACCACCCGACCGGGTGACACCGCAGATGCTCCGCGGCGCCGACCACCTCCTCCCGGACCACCACGAGGCCTCCGTGCTCGCCGGCGTCGACGTCGTCGACCCGCTCAGCGCACTGCGTGCCGCCCGCGCGCTGCGCGACCGCGGCGCAGGATGCGTCCACGTGAAGCTGCCCGAGGGCGGCGCCGTCTGCAGCTCGCCCGAGCGCGAATGGGTGGCACACGCTCCGGAGCGGCTCGACGTGGTCGACACGAACGGGGCCGGGGACGCCTTCGCCATCGGGGTGACGTCCTCGCTCGCACGCGGCGACGCGCTCCCCGACGTCGTCCGTGCCGGTACAGCGGCGTCCGCCTGTGCGGTGCAGTGGTGGGGGGCTCAGGCCTCGTTCCCGGACCGAGCGGCGCTCGCGCAGATGGCAGCTCGGGTGGAGGTGGAGCCGGCCGGCTGACCCTCGACCAGCGCTCAGCCGGCCACAGCGAAGTCGGCCAACGTGCGGTCGGCCAACGCGCTGTCGGCCACGCGTGGCTGCGGCTCGCCGGTCGGCACTCGCACCCCTCGCTCGAGGCCCTGTCAACGAGACGTTGACGCAAGGAAGCGTCAACGATAGGTTGACGCGATGGTTGGCAGTCGGGTTGGCAGTCGGGTCGGCAGCACCCTCCTCGCACGGCTGGGCACGGTCTCCGTGGTCCTGGGATTCGCGAGCTACGCGGTGAGCCAGGCGTTCGACGGGGGCGTCCTGCGAGGGTTCTTCCAGGGCGCCACCCTCGCCCTGATGGTGACCGGGGCGATCGCCCTCGGCAGGTCCATGCGGTCGCAGGGCGGGACCACCGGGGACGCCGACGCTGGATGGCTTCCGAGCCGAGACGGCCAGGAGCCGTGACCCTCGTCCGAGGTGGCGATGGGGGCACCACGACCGATCCGGCGTTGGCCGATGCCGTGGGCCGATCGATCCTCAGGGACGCGGACGGGCACGATCTCGATCCCGACCGACCGGAGGATCACCTGGCGATCGTCGCCCGCTCGGCAGCGGCGGAGCGGGTGGCCCGAGACCTCCTGGGCCAAGCGGTCAGGGCTGCACGGGCAGGCGGGCACAGCTGGGCGGCGATCGGCGCCACGTTGGGCCTGAGCCGGCAGGCGGCCCAGCAACGATTCGGCCGACCGAGCGACGAAACCTCGGCCGACGAGGCCCAAGCCGACGGCTTCCGTTGGCTCGGACCCGTCACGGCCTTCGACGAGATGGCCGAGCTCGAGCTCGCCGGTCGGATGGGCTGGCACACCGTGGGAGCGGGCCTCTTCCGCCACAAGATGGAGCGGACCGACACCCAGTGGGAGCACAAGCGCGTGGTGTGGAGGCGGCCGATCGCCCACTACACCGTCGACGGATGGACGCTCGGGTGCCGTGCGTTCCCTTGGCTCTACCTCGTCCGCGATCTCGGAGTACGACCAGTCGACCAGATCGGCGAGATCGGCGAGATCGGCGAGATCGACCAGATCGACGAAGGCAGTCACGGCGGCGAGACCATGGACCTCGAGCCCGGGTGATGACGGCCACGGTGGCCGTGCCGATCGCGCTCCGGCCGTAGGCATCGGCGAGACCACCGCCGCGACGGGAGCATGGCTGGGGCAGAGCCGGATGGCTCAGCGAGCTCGAGCCACCGCACCGAGCCGCTCACGATGTCGGGCAGCAGTGGATCAGGGGCGCCATGGTGGGCGTCGGCAATGGATGTCATCGGGCGGTCGATCCGCCGTGGCGGGCCCGGTGGCAGGTGCGGCAGCGGGTCTCGAGCTCATCGACGACGGTGCGTCGAGTGACCTCGAACGGCGGTTCGTGGTCGTACTCGAGGAGCTCGGTCTCGCCGCAGTCGACACACCCCCGATGCCGTTCGAGTACGACCCGGCGCTGACGCGCCGTCGGGTGGCGGTGACGACCCGAGGCGTTGATCGGACGACGTTCGGCGTCGTGGATGAGAACCCGGAGGAACGACTGGGGAGCGACGCGTTCCACGAGGCTGCCCGCCACCGGCGTGCCGTCGTCGAGCGTGCACCCGGCGCCGCGCACGTGGATCACCACCTCGGTCTCCACGTTCACCCCGCCCCCGGTCACGAGGGCACTCAACGCGTCGGCGCGTTGCTGCGCCACCGACGGCCACCGCTGAGCCTGGTGCGCTGCCGCGTTGCGTGGCGACGACGCGTCCGCGGACGCGTTGTCGCCACCCGGAGTGGGTTCCGCGGGTCCGAGCCGTCGAGGACGATCGCCCCGAGGGGCCGGTTGGCGCATCACCCACGCGTCGACCGCAGCGATCAGGTGTGCCGCGGGGACCGGGGGCAGCCGGAACGAGCCGATCACCATCCCGTCGGGCTCGGCCCGGAACGTCAGGGAACGAGCCTGCTGGTGGCGGTCCTCCGTGTCGGCCGGGTCCTCCCGAGGTGCCAGCCAGGCGGCGATGGCAGTGGCCAGGCGACCGGCCGGCGTTCGCTCGGCGAGCTCGCACAGGTCGGCCTCGGTCTCCTCCTTCACCACACGGGTGAGCGTGCGCACCTTGCTGTAGGAGAGCCGACCCTCGGAGAACGCTGCGGCGACCACGCTGAACCGCTCCAGGGCGAGACCCACCCTGATCCACTCGCGGGCCGTGCAGACCTCGATGTCGAGCGCCGTCGCCACCCAGTGCGAGCACGTCCGGGCACCGTCGAGCGCCCACGCCCCCGAACGGTCCAGCTCCACCACGAGCGGCAACAGTGCGCGCTGACTCGCCGTCCAGCGCTGCCCCAGCTCCACCACGGCGTCCCGCACATCCTTGGTCGCTTCCGGCGGCCGGGCACGAGGCCGGGCGACGCTCGCCCCGCGGTGCGTTGCCCTGGGCGAACGACTCCAGCTCGGCTCCGAGCGCTGGGACGGGAGCGGGCCGGAAACGCTCTGGCGCGAACCGTGCTTCGTGGATGCGGGGGTGGCGGACATGACGGCTCCCGAGCTGATCGCACGGCACCCCCGGCCGCGACCCGTCCGGCCGAGTCGCTTGGGTGCCGTCCTCTTTCCCTGGGGACCGCCGTTGCAGCCGGCAGTCGAGCTTCGCTCGACCAGCGTAGGAGGGGGGTGTGACAGCGGAGCCTGGTCCCCGATCCGTCACTCCACGTGCCGCAATCGCGTCCGCGGACGCGTGTTCGGCACGGTCGGTGGCGACAGCGTGCCCGCGGATGCGCGGCCGGCTCGGGTATCCGCCTGGAGAGGACGGCCTCAGCCGCTCAGCTCCCGAACCAGTGGTCGGTCCGGCGCGGCTCGCGACCGGGCGGCTGCTGCGGCTCGGGGAACTCGGGCGGTGCCGGGTTCGGCCGCACCACCGGGTCGTCCCCGACGGTCAGCGCCTCGCCGTGGTGGGCGATGACGAGCGGCTCCCCGCTCACGACCCGGTAGGTGGAGTGCTCGTCCTCCACGAGGACCCTGATGTGGCTCCCTCGGTGGATGACGCCGAACTCCACCTCACCGATGCGAGCCGGCAGCCGTGGCGCGAACGAGAGGGCGCCGTCCACGACCCGCATCCCGCCGAACCCACGGGTGATCGCCATCCAGGCGTTCGCCGCCGAGCCGAGGTGCAGGCCGTCGGAGGTGTTCTCGTGGAGGTCGCGGAGGTCGATCAGGGCGGTCTCGGCGAGGTAGGCCCAGGCCAGGTCGAGGTGGCCCAGCTCGGCTGCGACCACCGCCTGGGTGCCGGCGGAGAGCGACGAGTCCCTGACCGTGAGGGCCTCGTAGTAGTTGAAGTTGCGGGCCTTCTGCTCGAGGTCGAAGCACTCCGGGCGCCGTTCCATCGCGAGCACCAGGTCCGCCTGCTTGGCCACCTGCTTGCGGTAGAGGTCGAAGTACGGGAAGGACCGGAACAGCGGGTAGGCCTCGGGCGGCGTCTCTGCGAAGTCCCACCGCTCGTGCTGGGTGAACCCCTGGTCCTGGGGGTGGACGCGGAGCCGCTCGTCGTAGGGGACGTACATCGCGTCCGCGGCGAGGCTCCACTCCTTCGCCTCCGCCTCCGTCACGCCGAGGTCCGCCGCCCGTTCGGGGTGACGTGCGCACGCGGCGGCAGCGGCGCGGAGGTTCCGTTGCGCCATCAGGTTCGTGTAGACGTTGTCGTCCACGATCGCGCTGTACTCGTCGGGGCCGGTGACGCCGTCGATGTGGAACCGCTCGTCGGCGGCGTGGTGGCCGAGCGAACGCCACAGGCGCGCAGTGGCGACGAGCAGGTCCACGCCCAGCTCTGCTTCGGTCTCCTCCTCGCCCGTGACGTCGACGTGGTGCACGAGGGCATCCGCGACCGCGGCGTTGACGTGGAACGCCGCGGTGCCGGCGGGCCAGTACCCCGAGCACTCCTCCCCCGAGATGGTCCTCCACGGGAAGGACGCGCCGTCCAGGCGCAGCGCCTCCGCCCGGTCACGAGCGGCGGGGAGGGTGGAGTGCCGCCAACGGATCGCGTGGCGCGCAGCGGGCGGGTACGTCTGGCTCAGGAGCGGCACGACGAACGCGTCGCTGTCCCAGAACGCGTGGCCGTCGTAGCCCGTGCCGGTCAGGCCCTTCGCCGGGATGGCCTGGCCCTCGGATCGAGCGGCCGCCTGCAGCACCTGGAACATGCCGAATCGGACCCCCAGCTGGACCTCGGGGTCGCCCTCGATCGTCACGTCGGCGCAACGCCAGTAGGACTCGACGAACTCGCGCTGCTCCGCCACCAGCTCCGCCCAGCCGCACGACTTCGCGGCCGTGATGGCGGCGATGACCTGGTCGCGGAGCGCCGGGGTCGAACGGACCGACGACCATCCGTAGCCGAGGAGCTTCACCATCGTCAGCCGCTGACCGGGCTCGAGGCGGGTCGACACGGTGTACCGCCCCAGGTCCGACCGGCACTCGATGTCGGAGGTGACGATCGTCGGGGCGTCGACCTCGTGGTCCATCGCCGCGGCGACGCGCAGGCCGCTCCGCCGGGCGCGGTGCACCAGCGCAGCGCGTCCGTCCGAGCAGTGGTGCTCCTCGGCGGCGAGCGGCGCCCGCAGCACCGCGGCGACGCGCGGATCGGCGGCGCGGGGGGCGTGGAGGGGCTCGTTGACGATCAGCTCGGACTGCAGGACGACGCGGGCCGGCTCGTCGAGCGGCTCCACCTCGTAGCGGATGGCTGCGATCGCCCGTTGGGTGAGCGACACGAGGCGCGTGGTGCGGATGCGCATCCCCTGGCCTGCGGGTGAGCACCACTCGACCTCCCGGTGGAGCAGGCCGGCGCGCAGGTCGAGCGTGCGGACGTGCCACCGGAGCGTGCCGTAGCGCACGTCGAAGGGCTCGTCGTCGACGAGGAGCCGGATGACCTTGCCGTTCGTCACGTTGATGACCGTCTGCCCCGATTCGGGGAACCCGTAGCCCGCCTCCGCGTAGGGCAGCGGCCGGAGCTCGTGCACCCCGCTCAGGAACGTGCCCGGGACGCCGAACGGCTCGCCCTCCTCGAGGTTCCCCCTCAGCCCCAGGTGCCCGTTGGAGAGCGCGAAGATCGACTCGCTCCATCCGAGCCGGTCCAGGTCGAGGCGCTCCTCGCGCACGCACCACGGGTCCAGTTCAAGTTCGGCCTCGTCCACGGCCCCAGGTCTACCCCGCCGCGCCGGGGCGCGAGACGGACGCCGGTGGACTCACTCCATCAGCTCGGTGGGGTCGTCGGAGCCCGCCATCCGCTCCGCCGTGCGGTACGCGAGCGCGGCGAGGGTGTTCGTCGGGTTCAGGCCCGGGTTGAAGGGGTAGAGCGCCGCCCCCGTCACGTACACGTTGGGGGTGTCCCACACCTGCCCGTAGGAGTTCGTCACGGAGCTTCCGGGATCGGTCCCCATGATCGCCCCGCCGTTGATGTGGGTGGTCTGGTAGTTGACCACGCTGTAGGGCTGCAGCTCGTCGGCCGACGACATCTTCGTCGGTCCCATCCCCCGCATGATGGCGGCGCAGCGCTCCGACATGAACTTCACGTGGGCACGCTCGTTGTCGGTCCAGTCGAACGTGAACCGCAGGAGGGGCCGACCGAACTTGTCCTCGTAGACCGGGTCGAGGTCGAAGGTGTTGTGCTCGTACGGGAGGCTGTCGCCCTGGATCATGACCGCGGCGTAGTGGTCCCATCCGCGGAGCGAGTCCTTCCACGCCTGACCCCAGTTCGGCGGCTTGCCGGCGTCGCTGCCCGAACTGCTCTTGACGACGGGCAGGTGACCGCTCCCCTTGCTCACCATCGGGAAGCTGCCGGCGTCGGTGACGGGTTCGCGCTCTCCCGGGCTCGAGTAGATCATCGACCCCCCGATGAAGTCGAGGTCGCTGTGGTCGAAGTTGTCCTCGAGGAAGTCGCAGACGATCTCCATCGTGGAGGTGTTGGCCGAGTACGAGCGCAGCTTGTCGGCGAACAGGCCTTCGGCCAGCACCATGTCGAGCTGGTGCGTCGCGTTCCGACCCACCTGGCCCCGGTCGTTCCCGATGCCCTTCGGATGGGCGTCGCTCTTCGAGAGCAGCAGCGAGCGGACGTTGGTCAGCGTGTACGCCGAGCAGACCACGATGTCGGCGGGCTGGAACTGCTCGTCGCCGTTCGGGTCCAGGTACCGAACCCCGGTCGCCCGGCCGCTGCGGTCCACGGCGATGTCCAACACGTAGCAGCCGGTCCGCACGGTCCACTTCCCGGTGGCCAGTGCGAGCGGCACGTGGGTGGTGATGGGTGAGCCCTTCGCGTCGACCTCGCAGCCGAAGCGGGTGCAGAACCCGCAGTAGAGGCAGCCGCTGCGGGCCCGTCCCGTCGCGTCGGTGTAGCCCTCCGACAGGATGCCCGACGGTTGGGGGAACGGGTGGTAGCCGAGCGAGGCGCTGGCGTCCCTGAACTTCGCGCCCCACATCGTGTCGACGAGGGGAGGGAGGGGGTACGGGCGGCTGCGCGGCCCCTCGAAGGGGTTCCCGTGCGGCTGGATCTCGCCACGCAGGTTCCCCGCCACTCCGCTCGTCCCGATGTCGTACTCGAACGCGTCGTAGTACGGCTCGATCTCGTCGTAGGAGACCGGGAAGTCCTGGAGCGTGCAGTTCTCGGG
>Ga0182743_1001545_pt1 | contig 22162 bp, 25 predicted proteins | sample eDN3rd30CKraftOP_FD_128522 | JGI IMG/M metagenome (GOLD analysis project Ga0182743, IMG submission 128522) | Enriched Organic Plus compost microbial communities from Emeryville, California, USA - eDNA 3rd pass 30_C Kraft OP (version 2) (version 2) ... | reverse complement strand
CTTCCCCCAACTCCCAGATCCTGGCGGCAGGGCAAGGGACGCGTGAGCTCCTCACGTCCCCAGTCCTGACGCCAGCCGCCGCGGCACCGCGTACCGTGCCTCGCCGTTGGCGGAGGGATCGGGAAAGTATGCGGGAGGGACGGTGAGCGGGGATAAGTGTTTTTGGAGTTTTGTCGAGATTGGGGTGACACGCGCTCTCCCCGCCCACTCCTCGGAGGCTTCCCCGGCGCGGGCCGGGGTCCAGTTTCACGGCGTCGGCGTGGGGATAGATTTCCTGGGCCCGGTCTTCGCCAGGGAAGAGGGATTGGGGTGGTGGGGAGATCTCGGGGATACGTGCGCGCGTGGGGCGACGTGTTAGCCGGCAGGTCTCCCTCCCCTTTGTGGGGAGGGAACAAGGGTGGGGGTCATCCACCTCGGTGTCTCTTGCCACCCCCACCCTCGGTCCCTCCCCACAAGGGGGAGGGAGGCGATGGGGCTGGTACGTGGGAATTCCTCGATCCCCCCGATCCCGACACTACCCTTGACTCGCTGCCCTCCATTCCATAACCTTTTCGTTATACACGGGAGAGGAACCATGGGAAAGTCAGTGGACGTGAGCTTGCCGTCGGACACAGAGCTTGCCGTGACGCGCGTATTCGAGGCGCCGGCGCGACTGGTGTTTGATTTTCATACCAGGCCCGAACATGTGCGGCGCTGGATGCTGGGGCCGCCGGGATGGAGCATGCCGGTTTGCGAGATCGACCTGCGGATTGGAGGCCGGTATCGCTATGTCTGGCGCAACGACGCCGATGGCACCCAGTTCGGAACCACGGGCACCTATAGGGAAATTGTCGAGCCGACGCGGATCGTCCATACCGAGAACATGGAAGGATTCGAGGGCGAGAGCCTGTGCACCCTCACCCTCCTCGAGGACGGCACCATGACGACGCTGACCTATGTCTTCAGGTTCGAAAGCCGCGCGGCACGCGACGGCGCCATGAGCACCGGCATGACCGATGGCATGGGCCTGAGCTACGACCAGCTCGATGAGGCCATGGCCGAAGCCGTCCAGTAAGAACCCGGATCAGTGCCCGGCGAAGTCGATCAGCGCCTGGATCTGGACGCTCTCGGACCGCAGCTTGTCGGCGCCGCCCAGGTCAGGCAGGTCGATGACGAACGCGGCGTGATCAGCCTGGGCGCCCGTGCGGCGCAGCAGGCCGATCGCCGCGATGGCCGTGCCGCCGGTGGCGATGAGATCATCGACCAGCAGCACCTTGTGATGACTGTTGAGCACGTTGGCATGGATCTCGATGGTGTCCACGCCGTATTCGAGCACGTAGTTCTGCCCGATGGTTTCGCCCGGCAGCTTGCCGCGCTTGCGGATCGGCACGAAGCCGACGCCCATTTCGATGGCCACCCCTGCCCCGAAGATGAAGCCGCGCGCCTCGATGCCAGCGACATGGGTGATGCCCAGGTCCGCATGCGCCTCAGAGATGCGCTTGACGCTTTCGCGGAAGCCCTGCGGGTCTTCGATGAGCGTGGTGATGTCCCGGAACAGGATGCCCTTCTTGGGATAGTCGGGGATCGTGCGGACAAGCGACTTCAGGTCGAGGGACATGCGTGATCTCGAAGACGGAGGACGAAAGGAGCGAAAGCTATTTGCCGGTAACGGACTGGCGGATCCGGCGCGTAAGGACGCCGGCATTGTAGGCGGCCGACAGCGTGGCGTTGATGGCCACTTCCTTGTTGCGCGGATTGAGGACGTGCGGAGCGGCCGCGCGGACACCCGCGCGGACCATGGGATGCTGTGCAATGGTCGCGGCGACGCTGACGACCGTTACGGCAAGTCGAAGTGCCGACATGAGCGATCCTTTCGTTGCACTGGCATCTACCGGGCGAACATGCACAAAGCCGGCCCGCTAGGCAAGCGGCGCGCGGTCACTTTCCGTTCGCGTTGCCCAGCACCCGTCCCGCCACCGCATCGAGCCGCGACATCAGGCCCGACGGCCGCGCCTCGGGCGCGGTCATGAAGGCATGATCGAGCGCGGTGCGCGCCGGATCGTCCTCGACCTGGCGCGGGAAGCCGCGCGCGATGGCACTCACCAGCGCCTGGGCCTTGTCGCGGTTGGCGTGAAGCGTGGCGACGACCGCCTGCACGTCCACCGCCTCGTGATGGGGGTGCCAGGCATCGTAATCCGTGACCATGGCAACCGTGGCATAGGGAAGCTCCGCCTCGCGGGCCAGCTTCGCCTCGGGCATGGCCGTCATGCCTATGATATCGGCCTTGAGGGTGCGGTACATCTCGCTCTCGGCCCGGGTGGAGAACTGCGGGCCCTCGATCACCACCAGCGTGCCACCATCGGAAAGGGCGACGCCCGCCTCCCCGGCCGCCTTCGCCACCAGCGCGCGCAGGCGCGCCGAGACCGGGTCGGCAAAGCCGACATGGCCGACGATGCCGCCACCGAAGAAGCTCGCCGCGCGCGCATGGGTGCGGTCGATATACTGGTCGGGCAGCACGAATGTGCCCGGCGCCAGATGCTCGCGCAGCGACCCCACCGCCGAGATGCTGATGAGGTCGGTGACCCCGGCGCGCTTGAGCACGTCGATATTGGCGCGGAAATTGAGTTCGTTCGGCGCCAGACGATGGCCGCGGCCGTGGCGCGGCAGGAACCGGAGCTTGAGCCCCTGGAATTCGGCGAAGAGAATGGCATCCGAGGGTTGGCCCCACGGACTTTCGATGGGCAACCAGCGGGGGTTTTCGAGGCCGGGAATGTCGTAGACGCCCGAACCGCCGATGATGCCGAGAACTGCTTCTGTCATAGATGCCTCCAGAGTGCATGGAGCCCCGGTACGGGGCAGCAGGGCGCGGCCGGCGGGGGTTGCCGCGCAACCCGGACCGGTGATGAGAGAGGCGCCCCTGGGACCCCTAAGAAGCAAAAAAGCAAAGGGCCCCTGAGGGCCCTTTGTAAGGTCTTTGCATGACAGCCGGAAGGCTTGAACGACCAGGCGCGAGGCGCCTGGGGAAAACTTGTTTCCGTTCGCCTAGTGCTCGATGCCCTGCCAGATGCGGCGCTTGGTGAAATACATCAGCCCGGCGAACAGCAGCAGGAAGAGGATGACGCGGAAACCGGTCTCCTTGCGCGACACCATGTGCGGATCGGCCATCCAGAACAGGAACGCCGCCACGTCTTCCGAATACTGTTCGACCGTCTGCGGCACCGCTTCCTGTCCTTCGGCGGCGACATAGGCGACGCGACCATCGGTCAGCGGCGGAGCCATGCCGATCGAGTGACCCGGGAAGATGGCATTGTAGTGCTTGCCCTCGGGCACCTCGGCGCCGGCCGGCGGCGGATCCTGGTAGCCGTTGAGAAGGGCGTGGATATAGTCCGCGCCGCCTTCCTGATAGGCCGTGAAGTAGTTGAACACCCAGGTCGGGAACGGGTCGGTCACGCCGCGCGCCTTGGCGAGCACGGACATGTCCGGCGGCAGGGCGCCGCCATTGGCGTCACGGGCCTGCTGCTCGGTATCGAAGGGAGCCGGCCAGCGGTCGGCGGGAACCGCCGCACGCTTGCCGCCGGACGCATCCGGATCGTTCACTTCGTACTGTGCGGCCAGAGCCTTGACCTGGGCATCCGAGAACTGCGGGCCGCCCTCTTCGGTGAGGTTGCGGAAGGCCAGCAGGTTCGCCGAGTGGCAGCTCGAGCACACCTCGCGGAACACCTGGAAACCACGCTGGAGCTGGTTGCGGTCGTAGGTGCCGAAGACACCCGAGAACGACCAGGGCATACGCTCGATATGCGGGGTCTCGTGCTCCTGCGCGATGGCCGGGGCCGTCACCAGGGCGGCGGCCATGGCCAGGGCAGCGAAAATGGTCTTGGTATTGATCATTTGCTTATCGCCCCGCGGTCACGAATGAGCCTTGCCGAGCACGCTCTGCGAGATGCTCACCGGCAGCGGCCGGGGCGTCTCGATGCGGGCGAGCACCGGAAGGATGATCAGGAAGTAGATGAAGTAGTAGGCCGTGCTGGCCTTGGCCAGGTAGTTCATGATCGCGATCGAAGGATCCTGCGCACCCAGGTACATCAGGAGCAGGAAGTTGAGCACGAACAGCGCATAGAACCAGCGGAACATCGGGCGGAAATTGCCCGAACGCACCGGCGAGCGATCCAGCCACGGCAGGACGAACAGGATGAGCATGGAAGCGCCCATCACGATCACGCCACCGAGCTTGGAGTCGATGAACAGCACGTTGAAGTCGATGGCGCGCAGCATCGTGTAGAACGGCAGCAGGTACCATTCGGGAACGATGTGGCTCGGCGTCACCTGGCTGTTGGCCATGATGTAGTTGTCGGGGTGGTTGAGGATATCCGGCGCGAAGAACACGAACCAGGCGAACGGGATCAGGAACACCACGACCGCATAGAGGTCCTTCATCGTGAAGTACGGATGGAAGGGCAGCGTGTCGCGCTTGTCCTTGACCTCGACGCCGACCGGGTTGTTGTTGCCCGGCACGTGCAGCGCCCAGATATGCAGCACGACCACGGCCGCGATGATGAACGGCAGCAGGTAGTGCAGCGAGAAGAAGCGGTTGAGCGTCGGGTTATCGACCGCGAAGCCGCCGCGCAGCAGTTCCATGATGGAATTGCCCACGATCGGGATCGCCGAGAAGATGTTGGTGATAACCGTGGCGCCCCAGAAGCTCATCTGGCCCCAGGGAAGCACGTAGCCCATGAAGGCGGTGGCCATCATGAGGACGAAGATGATGACGCCCAGCATCCACAGCACTTCGCGCGGGGCCTTGTAGGAGCCGAAGTAGAGACCGCGGAAGATGTGGACGTAGACGGCGAAGAAGAACATCGAGGCGCCCACCGCGTGCGCGCCCTGGATGATGCGGCCGCCGTTGACGTCGCGGCGGATGTGCTCGACCGAATTGAAGGCCAGCGCCACGTTGGGCGTGTAGTGCATCGCCAGGATCACGCCGGTGACGATCTGCGCCACGAGCATGAACACGAGGATGGCGCCGAAGGTCCACCAGTAGTTGAGGTTCTTCGGGGTCGGGAAATCCATCAGGTGTTCCTTGGAAAACCTGATGATCGGCAGGCGCTCGTCGAGCCAGCGCTCAAACCCGTTCGTAGGGTTGTAAGTCGAATGTTCGGACATCGGACGGCCCCCTATCAACCGATTTGAATCTTGGTGTCGCTGAGAAACTGGTAGGGCGGAACCACCAGGTTCTTGGGCGCAGGGCCCTTACGGATGCGGCCGGCGGTATCGTAGACCGAACCGTGGCACGGGCAGAACCAGCCGTCATACTCGCCGCTCTCGCCCACCGGGATGCAGCCCAGGTGCGTACAATTGGCGATCATGACCAGCCACTGCTCGTGGCCCGGCTTGGTGCGCTGCTCGTCGGTTTCCGGATCCTTGAGCTCGGAGAGCGGGACGGCCTGGGCCTCCTGGATCTCCTTGGGCGTGCGATGGCGGATGAAGACCGGCAGGCCGCGCCACTTGACGGTGACCGACTGGCCTTCGGCAATCGGCGTCAGGTCGTATTCGGCCGAAGCCAGTGCCAGCACCGACGCATCGGGATTCATCTGGTTGATGAGCGGCCAGGCGACGCCGGCCACGGCGACCGCGCCTACGGCACCGGTCGCGACGTACAGGAAATCCCGTCGCGTCGGCTCGGTTTGAGTTTGTGTATTGCTTGCCACGGTTTGTCCCCGCACTAACTGAGCTTGCTGCTTCCCGCGCGGACCCGGAAGTCGGGAGCAGGAATGACGATTTGCCGCACGGAACCGGCGGCAGAAATCCGGGCTCTTTTTGCACTGTCACAAGCGCTTGTCCAGCCCGCGCGGCGCCCATCCAGCAACGATGCGACACTATACCCAGTTTCCCGCGGGTTTTACGCGGTTTGCCGGGGCTTAGACACCGGCTTGCCGGGTGCGACAACGCATTCCGGAAATGCCCTGCCTTATTTGGCGTAGATTATATGTGACATAGACAACACATAGGGTTTGCACGCCCGGTCCTGCGCGCTTAAACCGCACCCGGACACGATCACAATCAAGCCAGCCATGACGGTCGACCTAGCGCTCTATCAACCCGACATCGCCCAGAACACGGGCACCCTGCTCCGCCTGGGCGCCTGCCTGGGCGTGGTCGTGCACGTGATCCATCCGACCGGCTTCCCGTTCTCGCGCCAGTCCCTGCGGCGCGCCGGGCTCGACTATCTCGATCACGTCGAGTTCATCGAGCACGTTAGTTTTACCGCTTTTGACGCCTGGCGGCGCGAGGCGGGGCGGCGCCTGGTGCTGCTCACCACCAAGGCCAGCGATTCCACCTATCGAGCCGCCTACGCCGAAAACGACATCCTGATGACCGGCCGCGAAAGCGCCGGAGTGCCCGACGCGGTGGCCCAGGCCGCCGACCTGCGGGTGCGCATCCCCATGCGACAAGATATGCGCTCGCTCAACGTCGCAATTGCTGCAACGCTCGTGCTAGGGGAGGCACTGAGACAGACCGGACAATTCGAGACGCTCGCATGACACTTCCCCTCGATATCGACACCAAGAAAGCCAAGGCCAGCGCGTGGTTCCGCGAACTGCGCAACGCCATCGTGGCCGAACTCGAATCCCTTGAGGATTCCGTGCAGGGCCCGCACGCCGACCGTGCGCCCGGCCGCTTCGTCATCGAGCCCTGGGACCGGCCTGCCGGTGGCGGCGGCGAAATGTCGATGCTGCACGGCCGCGTCTTCGAAAAGGCGGGGGTCCATATCTCCACGGTCTCCGGCCAGTTCTCGGAAGACTTCGCCAAGCAGATGCCGGGCACCGATCGCGGCGCCGAATTCTGGGCCTCGGGCATCTCGCTCATCATCCACCCCTGGAACCCCAATGTTCCGGCGGTACACATGAATACCCGCATGATCGTGACCGGTGAGCTCTGGTTCGGCGGCGGCGCCGACCTTACCCCGGTCCTCGACCGCCGGCGCACCCAGGAAGACCCCGACACCGTCGACTTCCACGCCGCCATGAAGGGGGCCTGCCTCGAGAACGGGGTGGATTACGACGCTTATAAGAAATGGTGCGACGAGTACTTCTATCTCGCCCATCGCAAGGAGCCGCGCGGCATCGGCGGCATCTTCTACGACCACCACAATTCGGGCGACTGGGACCGCGACTTCGCCTTCACCCAATCGGTGGGCCGCGCCTTCAAGCAGGTGTACGTCGAACTTGTCCGCCGCAACTTCGAGACGCCCTGGACCGACGAGGACCGCAACGAGCAGCTCGTGCGCCGCGGGCGCTATGTCGAATTCAACCTGCTCTACGACCGCGGCACGACCTTCGGCCTCAAAACGGGGGGAAACGTCAATTCCATCCTCTCCTCGATGCCGCCTGAGGTACGCTGGCCGTAGCCCAAGGAGCATAGATGCCGGTAACGGACATCCAGATCGCCGGGTACCGTTCGATCCGGAAGATCCGGTTCCCGGTGCGCCAATTGTCGGTTCTTGTCGGCGGTAACGGCGTCGGCAAGACCAATCTCTACCGCGCCCTCGAACTGCTCCACGCGGCTGCCCTGGGCGCCTTCGCCGAGGAAATCGCACGCGAGGGCGGACTGGCATCGGTGATGTGGGCCGGCGAGCGCCGGGTTACCGACAAGCCGGTGCTGACGCTCTCGGCGACCTTCGAGGACATAACGGGCGGTGGCTACGCCCCGAACCTGAGCATCACCACCGGCTTCGCCCCGAGCTACGGGCTCGAAACCGGCTTTCCCCAACCCACCGCGGCGGCTTTTCCCGAAGAAGCGCAGATCAAGAGCGAAATGCTCTCGATGAAGGCGGGCAACCGCACCGTCTCCCTCCTCGAGCGTCGCGACTCGGTAGCCTGGGCCCGGGACACCGACGGGCGCCGCGTGCAGGCCGCCGAGGGGCTCCTCGCCAGCGAGACGGCGCTATCGGCCCTGCGCGGCGGCTTTCCCGAAGTGGATGCGGTGCGCGAAGCGCTCTCGTCCTGGCGCTTCTACCACGCCTTCCGCACCGATGCGGCCTCTCCGCTGCGCCGGCCGGGCCTGGCGACCACCGCTCCCACGCTCAATGCCGATGGCTCCAACCTGGCGGCGGTCTTCGCCACCATCCGCCATATCCGCGAGGACACCACCGACCTCGACGAGGCCATCGACCAGGCCTTTCCCGGCGCCGCGCTCGAGGTGCCGGTGCCCGACAAGACCTCGAGCTTCTCGCTGGTATTCCCCGAATTCCGGCACCGCCCCTTCGGCGCGGCCGAGCTCTCGGATGGCACTTTGCACTTCCTGGCGCTCATGGGGGCGCTCCTCTCCTATCGCCTGCCGCCCTTCATCGCCCTCAACGAACCCGAGAACAGCCTGCACCCGAGCCTGCTGCCGGCCCTCGCCCGGGTCATCGCCAAGGCCGCGACGCGCACCCAGGTCTGGGTCGTGACCCATTCGCGCGAACTGGCGGATTCGCTGGCGTCCGAGACCGGCGTGCTGCCCCGCCAGGTCATCCGCAAGGACGGCGGCACCTGGCTTGAAGGACTCAACGATCTGGGATTCTTCCCGGACGAGGACTGAGCCAGACCGGAACTCATCGCCGCCTCTGCCGTTTCCCCAAGGCAAAGACCTAGGAGGAAGCCATGAAGCGCTTTGATTGTGGGACTTTGGTTCCCGGTTGCACCTACCACACCGAGGCCGACAGTGAGGCCGAGATCGTGCGTCGCGAGATCGAGCACCTGCGCTCGGCCCATGGCGAAACCGAAATCCGTCCCGAGATGGTCGAACACATCAAGGACCGTATCGTGGAAGTGGTGCCCCACTAGCCCCGGACGGAAGCCAGCAGCGCGTCGCGATCGAGGGTGAACCCGCTCTCGATCCAGAGGCGCTCGAGCCGGGTGAGTTCAATTCCCAGCGCCTTGCCGGGGAGCATGCCCTTACGCAGGAGATCCGCTCCCGAGAGCGGAAACTTCGGCACGACCAGCGCGTTGAGCCGCTGCCGGTTCTCGGCCACTTCCTCGCCGTCGCGATGCCCAAGCGCCGCCGCGACCGCCACCGCATCCTCGACATGACGCGGATAGCGATAGGCCGCTTCCTGGAGTGCACCCAGGTTGATCAGCCCCGCCGCCTTGAGCGTTGCCTCGGCCTGCGCAACGAGATCGTTGGAGAGACGCCAGCGATCCTGGATCGCCTGCGGATCGCTCCCCTGCATGATGATCGCCAACCGCCCGGTCCGCGCCGGAAAGGGCGACAGCGCCTCATAGGCCGCCAGTTGGCCCGGCTTGGCCTGGGGCAGTTCGAGCACGCCGACCCGCGTCATCTCCTCGAGCGTGCGCGCGACCTTTGCCAGCGCCAGCATGCGCGTGATCTCGGTGCCCACCCGCTCGGCCGAAAGCCGGGACAGCGTCCCGGCGGCGCGGCGGCAGGCCTCGAGCCCTTCCGGGTCGAAATGCTGCCGGCCGTGGCTGGCCGAGAAGCGGAAGAAACGGTAGACACGCAGCCGGTCCTCGGCGATGCGCCTGTCCGGATCACCGATGAAGCGGATGCGGGCTTCGAGGCAATCGCCCAGCCCGCCCAGCGGGTCGAACAGCGTACCGTTCGCCGCGCAGTAAAGCGCGTTGAGGGTAAAGTCACGCCGCTCGGCGTCGTGGCGCCAGTCGGTTCCGAAGCGCACCACGGCATGGCGCCCGTCGGTCTCAACGTCCTCGCGTAACGTGGTGACCTCGGCAAGGTGATGCCCCGCCTTGAGGGTGACCGTGCCATGCTCGATTCCGGTGGGATAGGACGCGATGCCCGCAGCCTTGGCCCGGCGGACGACCTCGTCGGGCGTCAGCTCCGTGGCCAGGTCGATGTCGGTGCTGGTGCGGCCATGCCCCATGAGCGTGTCGCGCACCGCCCCGCCCACGGCGCGGGTGCGCCCGTGGTGCCCATCGAGCGCCACCAGGATGCGTTGCAGTTCCGGCTCGGCCAGCCATGGCGCGTTTCGCAGCCTGGCGCGCGCCTCTTCCTGGCTCACCATTGCGTTTCCCCAGCCAGCGCCAGGTTGCGGAACCGACGGGTAAGGTTAGCGGTGATGCCCCAGATGCGATGGCCATCGTGCTCGATCTGGACCGTCGCATGCTCCTGCCCGTTGCGGCGCACCCGGAACGTGCCATAGGCGGCCTCGGTCGCCAGCTTGGCCAGCGGCACCTCGAACAGCGAATCCACTTCACTCGGATTGGGGACGAAGAGGCCAGACGGCACGACTTCAGCCACAACCGGTGTGATGAGGTAGTTGGTGCCGGTATAGTAATGGGGCATGAACCCCAGGATGCGGGCATCCCGCGCCTGCATCCCCACTTCCTCGAAGGCCTCACGCAGGGCGGCCTCGGCCGGCCCGGCATCGGTAGGGTCGATCTTGCCGCCCGGAAAGGCCACCTGCCCCGAATGGGCACGCAGGTCCGGCGAGCGCTCGGTATAGAGCACCGTAAGCCCTTCGGGCCTGTGAATGAGGGAGATGAGCACGGCCGCCGCCACGGGCGGGCGATCGGGCGGAAACTCGGGCTGCCAGTCGGGGAGGAAGGCGGCGCCTTCCTCGAGGACTTCGGGTTCCTTGAGTAGCCGCTGGCCGATCCGGGCTATTCTCTCGTCGTCGGCCAGCACCCTGTACTCCTAAGCCTGCCTGCGCGCTCCGAACGCTGCGATCGGGCCCTTGAGTCGGACCGAGAGCGTCGGGTCCGCAGAGTGCAGGAGGACGCGCTTGGGATCAACCGGGCCGGGCCATTGCACATTGCCTTCCGGCATCTGCACATAGCCAAGCGGACCGTAGTAATCATAGTCGCCGACCAGGATCACGAAGCTGCCCTTGCCGCGCTCGAGCGCGATCCGGCTGACCTCGCGCGCCAGGAGCTTACCGGCGCCGCGCTTGCGGAACGCCGGATGCGTGGCCAGCGGCCCGAGCATGTAGCCATCGATCCCGCCAATGCTGATCGGGGTCATCCAGACCGAGCCGCAGGGGGTGCCGTCGACTTCGGCGATGAGGCTCAGGGTCGGATCGATCGGGAACCGCTCGCGGACGCGGAACGCCGTGCGCGCAAACCGGCCGGGACCGAAGGCGGTAGCCTGCAGCTCCTCGACGAAGGCATCATCGGCGGAAGTGGCGAAACGAACGGTGGGCGCGCCCATCTGGAGCGGCGCAGCCTGAGCGGCGGAGAGGGAAGGAGCGATCATGGTGACGTGTCCAAAAGTGCGAGAAGGACTGTTGCGGCTGCTCAAATGCAGCCACTTGCTGACCGATTACGGTCGTCGGGTCACCTGAAAGACATTCTCCATCCTAGACGCCTCCTGACGCCTGAAAATCGCATTAGCACCATGGTGGGCCTCGCGCAAACGAAAGTCGGGACCAAGCCCAAGTTTTTCAAGACAGTGTGTCCTGAATTTTGCGCCTAGTAGGAAAGTGCCCAAATAGGGTCTTAGGATGACGCAAACCGAACGGAAAGGGATCGATCTTGGGACTTTTGATTGACGGACAATGGTCGAGCCAATGGTACGACACCAAACAGACCGGCGGCTCTTTCGAACGGGCGGCCTCCGCCTTCCGCAACTGGGTGACTGCCGACGGCAGCGCCGGACCCTCCGGCGAGGGCGGGTTCAAGGCTGAAGCTGGCCGCTACCACCTCTATGTTTCGCTCGCCTGCCCCTGGGCGCACCGGGCCATCATCTTCCGCAAGCTCAAGGGGCTGGAGGACCTGATCTCGATGTCGGTCGTCTCCCCCAGGATGCCCGACGAAACCGGCTGGGCCTTCACCGAGGAAATGGGATCGACCGACGACCCCGTGAACGGAGCCGAGTATCTCTGGGAGGTCTATGCCAAGGCCAAGCCCGACTATAGCGGCCGCGTCACCGTGCCGGTGCTCTGGGATAAGCAGCGCGACACCATCGTCAACAACGAGAGCTCGGAAATCATCCGCATGTTCAATTCGGCCTTCGACGGACTGACGGGAAACACGCTCGACTTCTACCCCGAGCCGCTGCGCGAGAAGATCGACGCCATCAATGCCCGCGTCTACGCCGAGATCAACAATGGCGTCTATCGCGCCGGTTTCGCCACACGCCAAGAAGTCTATGAAGCGGCGGTGGCCAAACTCTTCTCGGCGCTCGACTGGGTCGAGGGGCTGCTGGGCGAACACCCCTACCTCGCCGGCGACACCCTGACCGAAGCCGACTGGCGCCTGCTGACCACCCTCTTCCGGTTCGATGCGGTCTATGTGGGGCACTTCAAGTGCAATATCCGCCGGATCGCAGACTATCCCAACCTAACCCGCCTGCTGCGCGAGCTCTACCGGGTCCCCGGCGTCGCCGAGACGGTCAATATGGATCATATCAAGACGCACTATTACTGGAGCCACGTTACGATCAATCCGACCCGCATCGTGCCGGTCGGCCCCGAACTGGGCTTCATGCAGGACTGATCGCCTCAGTCTTCCCCGGCAGGGCTGTGTCGGGGAAGACACACCGCAAACGGGGTTGCGGCGTTTTGCGGACTTCGGGTTGACACATTGGGGCTCTAACAAGCATATGGCCGCCCCCGCTGACGAACGTCGCGGCGGCCCTCCCATTTTTTTTGCCCTTTCAGAGCCGAGACCATGACATCCGACAGCCAAACGACTGCCGCCCCGCCGGTGGAGCAGCCCATCGACGACGCCACGGCCCGACGCAATACCCTCGTGATCTCGCTGCTGCTGGTTTCAGCCTTCGTGGTGATTCTCAACGAGACCATCATGGGCGTGGCCCTTCCGCACCTGATGACCGATCTCCAGATCACGGCCAGTGCGGCCCAGTGGCTGACCACTGCCTTCATGCTGACCATGGCCGTGGTGATTCCCATCACCGGGTTCCTGCTGCAGCGCTTCACCACCCGTGCCGTCTTCATGTTCGCCATGACGGCCTTTTCGACCGGCACCCTGATCTCGGCCATTTCGCCGGGCTTCGAGGTGCTGCTGCTCGGCCGCGTCGTACAGGCCGTCGGCACCGCCACCATGATGCCCCTGCTCATGACCACGGTCATGAACCTGGTTCCTGCCGCCTCGCGCGGGCGGGTGATGGGCAATATCTCGATCGTCATCTCGGTGGCCCCGGCGATCGGCCCGACCATTTCCGGGATCATCCTCAACATCCTCGACTGGCGCTGGATGTTCTGGCTGGTGCTGCCGATCGCCGTCGCCTCGCTGCTGCTGGGCATGGCACGCATCAAGAACGTCTCGACGCCGCGCCCCGCCCCGTTCGACGTGCTCTCGGTCATCCTCTCCGCCTTCGCCTTCGGCGGGCTGGTCTATGGCCTTTCGAGCCTGGGTGAAGCCGCCAGCCATCCCGGCCCGGTGCCCGGCTGGCTGCCGATCGCCATCGGCGCCTTCGCGCTGGTGCTTTTCGTTTGGCGCCAGCTGGCGCTCCAGCGCGAGGACAAGGCTCTGCTCGACCTGCGCACGTTCCTTTCGCGTGTGTTCACCGTCTCGGTGGTGATGATGGCGATCAGCATGATGGCGCTTTTCGGCACCATCATCCTGCTGCCGATCTACATCCAGAACGTGCTGGGGCTCGACGCCCTGCAGACTGGCCTGCTGTTGCTGCCGGGCGGTCTCATCATGGGGCTCATCGCCCCCTTCGTCGGCCGTCTATATGACCGGTTCGGCCCTGGGCCGCTGATCATTCCCGGCTCGATCCTGGTGAGTGCCGTGCTCTGGGGCATGACCCTGCTCGGTCAGCATACGTCCCAGTACTGGCTGCTGGCGGCGCATGTGACGCTCAGCATCGGCCTGGCCCTGATGTTCACCCCGCTCTTCACCGCCAGCCTCGGCTCGTTGCCGCGCCACCTCTATTCACATGGCAGCGCGGTGATCGGCACGGCCCAGCAGCTGGCGGGCGCCGCCGGCACGGCCCTCTTCGTGGCCGTGATGTCGATGACCGCCGGACGCCTCGCTGCCAGCGGCGTCGACCAGGTCGCCGCCACGGCAGAAGGCATCCATACTGCGTTCATCTGGGGCGCCGTGATCTCGATGTTCGCCATCGTGGCCGCCTTCTTCGTGCGCAAGCCCGAGACCGAGGACATGCCCGAAGGCGCCGTGGCCGGCCACTGACACTCTCGCCTCCCCGGCCAGCCGGGGAGGCATTACTCCCTGAAATTACTAGACGACGCCCCAGACGACACTGCGCGGCTCCCCGCCGAAAACCTCGGCTACACGCCGCGTCGTCGCCGGCGACAGCCCCTCGGGCAGCGCATCGAGCGCAAACCAGCCCGCCTCGGCAATCTCGAAACTTTTCCGAAATTCCACCGCCTGCTCGAACTCGCGGCAGAGATAAAGCGCCACGTGGTCGCGATTGGTGACGCTGCTCACATTGTGGTAGATGCCGAACAGTTCCATCGGCCCGGTGACCCTGAGCCCACCTTCCTCGAACACCTCGCGCGCCGCGCTTTCTTCGGCGGTTTCGCCCGGCTCGACCCCGCCGCCCGGCAATTGCCAGCCGGGCATATAGGTATGACGTATCAAGAAGATTTTATCGCCATCGATCAGCATCACCCGCACGCCGAACGTGATGCGCCGCTTGAGCCCGACGGCGAAGAGAAATACACGCGATCTGAGGCGTTGCCAGCGAGTGAGTAGCATGCTCGATCTCCAGTTCGATTCCCTCAATAGCAGGACGAGTGCGACGGCAGAAATGCGGCCTTGGCAAAATAGACGTTTTCTTGGCCCCTCCCGCGTGGCATTAGGCGCGCGATGACAAATCTGGCCCATATCTCGGACATCCACCTGGCACCCCTGCCGCCTGTCCGCCCCCGGGACCTCCTTTCCAAGCGCATTACCGGCTTTCTCAACTGGAAGCTGAAGCGGAACAGGACTTTGGATGGCGATGGCCTGGCCAGCCTCGTCCGCCACATGCGAAGCCAGGAGCCCGACATCGTCGCCGTTACCGGCGACCTGACGAACCTGGCCCTCGATGCCGAGATCGACAACGCAGGCCGCTGGCTTGAAACGGTGGGGACGCCCGAAGCGGTGTGCGTGTGCCCCGGCAACCACGACGCCTATGTGCCCGGAACGCTCGAAAAGGCCATCGAGCGCTGGGACGGCTACATTACCGGGGAGACGGTGACCCAGGCCCCCTTCCCCTATGTGCGCCGCGTGGGCGACGTAGCGGTGATCGCCTGTTCGAGCGCCATCAGCACCCCGCCCTTTTTCGCGGCCGGACGCTTCGAGCAAGCCCAGGCGCAGCGGCTGGCCCGCTGCCTGGATGTACTGGGCGAGGCTGGCTATTTCCGCGTGGTGATGATCCACCACCCGCCCAATGTGGAAGACCGCAACTACCGGCTGGGCCTATGGGGCGCGCAGCTGTTTCGCGACGTGGTCGCCGAACATGGCGCCGAGGTGATCCTGCACGGCCACACCCACAAATCCACCATCCACTCCATTCCCGGTCCGAGCATGGATGTGCCCGTCATCGGCGTGGCAGCGGCGGGCGCCGCGCAGGGCGGCACCCACGACGACCCGGCGCGCTACAACCTCTTCCGCATCGAGAAATCGGGCAATGGCTGGTCCTGCACCATGCGTGAATACGGTTTCCAGCGCCTGGGCAGCGAGATCGTGATGCGCCTGCAGATGCGGATCTACTGACGAGCGATAACAGCTCGCCTCAGTGAAGCCCGGGTGACCGGCCGGCCCTTTCGGGCCGACCGTCATTGTCAGGCCGAAAGCCGTTCTTCGCTTTCGTTGCGCGGCTCGCCCTCGTTGGGATTGCCCTTGCCGGTGGTAATGAGTGCCTTGAGGCTTCCCACGACATAGGTGCCCCACCCGTTCGAGCAGACTTCGAAGCACTCGTATTCGGGCACGAGGCCGATGTGGGTAAAGCGCAGGCGCGTGCCCCCGGCCACCGGCTCGATGTCAAAGACGATGTCCGTGCCCGTCCACTCGGACTTGTCCCTGGTGAAGCTGAAGTTGTTCTTGACGATATGCCAGGCGACGCGCTTGCCCGGCAGGAGTTGGGTGACGCGAATCTCGGCGCGGTGGACATCGCGGTAGCCGTAGAGGAAGGTCGAGCCCGCGCGGTCGGTCTCGCCATTCACATTCTCGGACCACCAACCACGCACGTTGTTGATGGCTTCGAACACGGCCTGCGGCGCCTGCGGCACGACGTATTCGGTGGTGTAGTTCTCTTCAGTCATCGTTACTCTCCTTGGTTGAAAAGGCATAGGCGTGCCGGCGCCGACGCGCGCGAACGCGCGCCTGGCCGGTCAGCGTCGGTGTGGAGTGGAGGGCTAGGGCGTTAGGTTTACGCCCTTGAGGTCGTAGTGCTGGATGTAGAGAGCCTGCCGCTTCCGCCATCCATTCTGATCGACCGGAGTGACGACCTCAGCCAGCATCGCGCCCAGGTGCTCGAAGAAGTCGTGCCAGCCGGGCAGCATGAGGGCGCTGCTGGCATAGGGTATTCCCTGATGGGTGAAGACCAGCCAGGTCCCCTCGCCTTTGGTCTGCAGTTCGTAGCGCACAACAGATTGTGGCGCGTGGGTATTTGACCACCCGAACTCGAGCACATGGGGCGGATCCCATTGCCGGACGATGCCGGTCATCGGGTGCGACCCATCCACCATGAGTTCGAACCGCCCGCCCACGCGCGGCTCGACGATGGCTGCGCCCATCCAGTCGGCCAGCCTCTCCGGCTGCGTCAGTGCGCTCCAGACGGTTTCGATCGGACGCGCATAGAAGCGTTCGAAACGGACATCGATGCGGTCCTGCCGGCGGGAGAAGGTGCCAAGCTCGTCATTGACCGCCATGTCAGTCGCTCCTCTTCAAATGTTCGTCCAGCGCATCCAGCTTGCCCGCCCAGAAGGCGCGGTAGGGCTGCAGCCAGTTGTCCAGTTCCTCAAGCGGAAGCGGATCGATGCTGTAGAGACGGCGCGGACCATCGGCCCGCACCTGAACCAGGCCCGCTTCATGCAAGGCCCTGAGGTGCTTGGACACATTGGGCTGGGGCAGCTTGAGCGCTTCAACCAGCGTGCCCGCCGATTGCTCGCCGGCCAGCAGGAGGCCCAGGATGTCGCGGCGGACCGGATCGGAAATGGCTGTGAACAGAGACATGCCATCATATTCTGCAACAGGCATATGCCTGTCAAGGCATATAATGAAGGCGCCCAGTTTTCAAACGCGTCAGGACCACCTATCTCTAGGGGGTTCGATTCACGCGCAAGGCTCCATGTCCGTAACGACCTTTCTCATCGACAAGCCGGCCTTCGACATCGCGACCGGTATCGTTCGTTTCGACTATGGCCTGGACGATCGCCGTTTCTGCGAAACGCTCGAACTGCCCAGGGGCGCCGATCCCTATGCGGCCCAAAGCCCCACCTTCCAGAAGCTGCTCGGACTTGCGGCGATCGTGCTGGGCGTGAGCTACTTCAAGCTGCTCGCCCCGCTCCAGATCGCAGCGCCCGACATCGCGCTGACCGAAGAGGAGCGCGAGTTCGTTATCGACGTCTACGAGAACGGGCTGGGCGAGTTCTACGCGCGCAACAACCTGCGCCGCTTCGGCAAGCTGAGCCTGGTGGCGCCCGCGGACAACAATCGGCCCGAAGTTTTCAAGCTGCGCGATCGCGCCCTGGTGCCCATCGGGGGCGGCAAGGACTCGCTGGTGAGCGTCGAACTCCTGCAGGCCGCCGAAGTGGACTTCACCCCCTTTGCGGTCAACCCCAAGGGGCCGATCCTCTCATCGGTCAGCGAGATCGGCATTCCGCCGATCTACGTGACGCGCACGCTCGACAAGGAAATGATCCGGCTTTCCAAGGAGCCGGGTTTCTACAATGGCCACGTGCCCTCGACCGCCATCAACTCGATGATCGCCGCCCTCTGCGCGATCCTTTTCGACTACGACCGCATCGTGCTCTCCAACGAGCGCTCGGCCAGCGAGGGCAACGTCGCCTTCGACGGGCGGGAAGCCAACCACCAATATTCCAAGTCGATCGCGTTCGAATCGATCATCGGCAGTGTGCTGGCCAATGCCACGGGTGGCTCGCTCCAGTATTTCTCGATCCTGCGCCCCTATTCGGAAGCCAGGATCGCCACGCTTTTTGCGCGCGAGACGAAATACGACCACGTCTTCTCGAGCTGCAACCGCAACTTCCGGCTCGCCGGGCACGAGGGGCCGCTCTGGTGCGGGGAATGCCCGAAATGCCATTTCGTCTTCCTGATCTTCGCGCCGGTGATGAGCAAGGAGCGCCTGACGGGCATATTCGGCCAGGACCTTCTGGCCCAGCCCGAGCACGAGCATTCCTTCCGCGAGCTCACCGGGCTCGCCGGCCAGAAACCCTGGGAATGCGTGGGCGAGATCCTGGAAGCGGCGGCCTGCCTCTATGAACTGACCAAGCGCCCGGAATGGGCGGACGAACCCATTGTCCAACGGCTCAAGCCCGACCTGCTGGCGCAGTACGGACAATCCCAACTTGAGTTTGCTTTGGCCGAGCTGATGGCCGACAGTAGCGTCCATCACATACCCCAAAGTCTTGCCGCGAGGATTTCGCCCCATGCACTTTGATGCGCCTGTGTTGCTCTATGGAGCGGGCCGTGAAGCCCGTTCGACGCGCGAGTTCATCCGCACCCATTCGCCGGACACCAAGGTCTTTGTGACCGTGGATAGTGGCGAGGTGGACATCGAGGACGTGGAGGTGCTGGCGCCAGCCGACCTGCCCGACGCCATCGCCGCCAGGAAGTTCGGAACGATCGTCAAGAGCCCGGGCGTTTCGCGTTACCGGCCGGTCTTTGCCATCGCGCGCGAAGCGGGCATCGCGGTAACCTCCAACCTCAACCTCTGGGGCGAGCAGTATCGCGACGAGGTCAAGGTCATCGCCATTTCGGGGACCAAGGGCAAGTCGACCACCGCGACGCTCGCCTGGCTGATGCTGGTCAACTCGGGCGTCGACGCCGGTCTTGGCGGCAATGTGGGTGTGGCTCCGCTCGATGTCGCCGACAAGTACAGGACGGTGGTCTTCGAGCTCTCATCCTACCAGACGGCGGACATGGCGTTTACACCCGACATCGCCGCCATCACCAACCTCTCGCCCGAGCACACGGACTGGCACAGGGATGTCGAGCACTACTATGCCGACAAGCTCAATCTCATCGACCGCGACCGGGACTTCCCGGTGGCCCTGGGCGTAGGCGCCAAGGACAACAAGCTGGTGCTCGAGGCCCTGCGTGACCCCAAGCGCCTAATCGCCCCGCTGGACCGCGTGGTCGACCAGGCGGTGGTTGACGCCGTGAGCACCTCGCGGCTCAAGGGCGCGCACAATCTCGACAATGCCCGGCTGGCGACGCAGATCGCCCTGGCGGGCGGGGCGACGCTGGAAGGCGTGCTCAAGGGCATCGCCGCCTTCAAGCCGCTCCCGCACCGGCTCGAGGAACACCATTTCGGCGGCCTGCTCTTCGTCAACGACTCGATCTCGACCACGCCCGAGGCCACCAAGGCGGCGCTCGCGGCCTTTCCCGGCATGCGTATCGCCCTCATCGCAGGCGGGCACGAGCGCAACCAGGACTATGCGGAACTGGCCACCCTGCTCGCGCCGCGCGGCGTGACCGTGCTGGTCTGCCTGCCCGTAACCGGGGACAGGCTGGCTACGGCGACCTACGCCGCCGCGCCGCAGATCGAAGTGCTCGAAGCGGAAAACCTCGAAACGGCGATGCAGGCCCTGGCCAGCCGCCGCAACCGGTTCGATGCGGTCATCCTTTCGCCCGGCGCGCCCAGCTACAACCAGTTCAAGAATTTCGAGGAACGGGGCAATACCTTCATCGCCCTGGCCGAAGAGCTCTTCGGCGCCAAGGCGGCATAGCTAGGCAGGCCACCACTCGAAGATGCCGATGCGGCAGTATTCGCGAAAGCCGAGCCGTTCGTAGACCGGCCGTCCCATGGTCGATGCGCCCAGCACCGCGGCCTTGAGACCGTCGTCGCTGGCCTGCTTGAGCGGCACCACCGTCATGGCGGCGCCGATGCCGCGGCGTCGGTAATCGGGCGCGGTATAGACGAAATAGAGCCCGGCAACGCCAGCGCCATAAAGCATGGTTGCAGTGGCGACGGGTTCGCCGTCGAGTGTGCCCAGGAAATGGTGCCATTCGGGATTATCGAGGCCGATGCGGGCATACATGTCGCCCACCCAGCGCGCCTCGACCTGACCCTCCCCGAACCCGCCACCGAGCAGGTGCACCCAGGAATCCAGCTCGGCCTGCGTGCTGATCCGCCTGACGGAAAAGCCGTTTGGAACACGAACCGCCTCGGGCACGACGGAGAGATCTGCCGCCATGCCGTAGTCGTCGCCCGCATAGGTGAAACCGGCGCGATCGAGCCGCTTTTCGAGATCGGCGGGGCGCATGGAGGGGCCCACATGCCAGGCACCGGGAACATTACGGCGCTTGAGGGCTTCGAGCGACGCAGCGATTGCCGCATCGGCATTGCCCTTGGTGAGGCGCGCCCCATAGACGGCGTTATGGTAGTCGATGGGCGAGCCGCCAATGACCCAGTCGAGTTCGTCATGCCGCTCTTCCCCGCCTCCGGCGCGGCCCAGCTCGAGCAGGAACTTGGCGCCGTTTGCCTCGATGGCGGCCGTCAGCGCGCCGGCGCCGAGATCGGCGAGCGGGCTCATGCTGGTTGCATTTCGGGCTTCACCTCTTCGAGCTCGATCAGGGTGCCGTCGAAGTCCTTCGGATGCAGGAAGAGTACGGGCAGGCCGTGAGCCCCGATGCGGGGCTTACCATCGCCTAGCACGCGCGCGCCCGTGGCGACGAGCTTGGCGGCGGCATCGGCAAGATCGCTGACCTCGAAGCACAGGTGATGGATGCCACCATCCGGGTGTCTGGCCAGGAACGCGGCTATTGGCGAGTTTTCGCCGAGCGGATGAAGCAGTTCGATCTTGGTATTGTCGAGCTGAACGAACACGACGGTCACCCCATGATCGGGCAGCGGCTGAGGTTCGGAAACTTCGGCGCCCAGAGTGACGTGATACCGCGCGGTTGCCTTTTCAAGATCGGGAACCGCGATGGCGACGTGATTGAGGTGGCCGATCATGAATAGGCCGGGGTGTGGTGGCACACCCCCCTCCCGACCTCCCCCGCAGCGGGGGACGTGTTTCGATCCGGATGCCGGACAACGAAGCGCCCCACGACCGCGATAGGCGCCTCCCTCCTTGCGGGGGAGGCTGGGAGGGGGGTGACGCTGGCACTGGATTTGTAACCCACCCCCACCCTTGTTCCCTCCCCACAAGGGGGAGGAAGACGATGGGGCGCGCCAAAGGGCGTCCCTCCCCCTTGTGGCGAGGTATTGAGGGTGTGGGTGAACAAGAGGCGCCGGCTCATCGGTTCGACAATCGCCCCACGATCTGGTTCAGCACCGAATTGGCGGCATCGAGCACGTTTGTCCCCGGGCCGAAGATTTCGGCGACGCCGGCTTCGCGCAGGAACGCATAATCCTGCTCGGGGATGACGCCGCCGACGATCACCGTGACCTCGCCGAGCCCCCGCGAGGAGAGCTCGGCGATGAGCTCAGGCACCAGCGTCTTGTGTCCGGCTGCCAGCGAGGAGACGCCGACCGCATCGACCTTGAGGCTGGCAACGTGGTCAGCGACTTCGGGCGCGGTCTCGAAGAGCGAGCCGAGGTGCACGTCAAAACCCAGATCGGCAAAGGCCGTGGCGATAACCTTAGCGCCGCGATCGTGGCCATCCTGGCCCATCTTGGCGATGAAGATGGAGGGCGCGCGATTGTTGGCAGCCTTGAACGCGGCGACGCGGCCCAGCATGGCCCCGTATTCGGGATCCTCGCCATAGCCATCGGCGTAAACCCCGGAAATGACGCGGGTAATCGCCTGGTGACGGCCGAAGACGTCCTCGAGCGCCTGCGAGATTTCCCCCAGCGTGGCGCGGGCACGCGCGGCTTCAATGGCGGCGGAGAGCAGATTGCCCTCGTCCTTTGCAGCGTATTCGCGCAGGCCCGCCAGCGCCGACTGGGTGCGAGCTTCGTCGCGCGTGCGGCGCAGCTCGTTGAGGCGGGCGATCTGCTCCTCGCGCACCTTGCGGTTGTCGATCTCGCGAACCTCGACGGGGGCCTCGTCCTCGACGCGGAAGCGGTTGACGCCGACAATGACATCCTCGCCGCGATCGACGCGGGCCTGCCGGAGCGCGGCCGCCTT
>Ga0182743_1001536_pt1 | contig 22275 bp, 26 predicted proteins | sample eDN3rd30CKraftOP_FD_128522 | JGI IMG/M metagenome (GOLD analysis project Ga0182743, IMG submission 128522) | Enriched Organic Plus compost microbial communities from Emeryville, California, USA - eDNA 3rd pass 30_C Kraft OP (version 2) (version 2) ... | reverse complement strand
GCGGTGGAGCCGGTGCCCAGCCCCAATTTCATGCCCGGCTCGACCAGACAGAGCGCCGCCTCGGCGGCCTTGCGTTTTAGGAGATCGGCGCTCATGCGGTCTACTTGCTCTGGGGCGTGCACACGACGCGCTCGGTGAGCACGTAGCAGACGCTGATTTCACCGGTGCGCCGGTTGACGCGGAAGATGCCGCCCTCGCGCTCGTGGCGGGAGGGGACGAGGTCGTAGTCGCCCGGCGTGCTTTGCGGGCCTGCGCCCTCGCCCGCCGGGTAGCACAACGTCACCCCCACCGTGCCGTCCTTGATGGCATACTGGCAGGCGCCCATCTCACCGGTGAACTTGTCGACACGGTAGATCCGGTTGAGGTCGATCTGCGGCGCCGGCTTGAAAATGTATTCCTGTGCCAGCGCTGGTCCGGCTATGACGACCAGCATGGTCGCGAGGCTCAGCTTGATCCTGTGCATCGTTCCCCCATCGCCCCGACTCGTCTCCGGGTGTATCTAACCCGCTCCACGCTCCCCTGCCACTACCCAAGAAGCCATTTCCCATGAGCGATTCCACTTTCGTGTTCGACCTCGACGGCACTCTGGTCGATACCGCGCCCGATCTGGTGGGCGCGCTCAACGCCGTGCTCGCGCTGGAGAATCTGGCGCCGGTCTCGCTCGAGGAACTGCGCCGTATGGTCGGCGCCGGCGTGCGGGTGATGATACAGCGCGGTCTTGCCGCACGCGAACACGCGGTTTCGGAAGAACGCTTCGAGGAGCTCGCGGCCGCCTTCCTCGTCCATTACGAGCACCACATCGCCGACGAGAGCCAGCCCTATCCGGACGTGCGCGACGTGCTGGAGCGCTACCGCGCCGACGGCGTCCGCCTTGCGGTGTGCACCAACAAGCCCGAGAAGCTGTCGTTCCTGCTGCTGGACGCACTTGGCCTGCGCGGCTATTTCGCGGCGGTGTGCGGCGCCGACACCTTCGCCGCGCGCAAGCCCGACCCCTCGCACCTGCTCGGCACCATCGAGCGCGCCGGCGGCGATGTCGGCCGCGCCATCATGATCGGGGATTCGCAGACCGACCTCGCCACCGCCCGCGCCGCCGGCGTGCCGGTGATCCTGATGTCCTATGGCTATACCGACGTGCCCGCCGACGAACTGGGCGCCGACCGCGTGCTGGCCGATTTCGCCGGAGTGCCGGCCGCCGCGCGCGATCTCCTGGCGCGCGAAGGAACGGCTTGACACCAAACGCGAGCGCCCATACCACGGCGCCATCGGGGGCGCGTAGCTCAGCGGGAGAGCACTCCCTTCACACGGGAGGGGTCACAGGTTCAATCCCTGTCGCGCCCACCATTTCCTTCCCCCATCAACGTCTTGAGCTGCCTGGGCGTAAACCGGCTGGGTAGACCTGTGAACGTCGGAACACGGCGCCATAGGATCAGCCGTTTGGCAGGCTGCCTTTGGCTGATGCCGGCCCCGCATTTCATGCCCCACTTTGCAAGGACAATTTTGTCCTACATTGCCGTATCCGGACAGGTCGGTTGATGGACAAGCGCGACCGCTTCATCGCAGAGCTGAGAGGCGCGCCAGCGCGGGCTTGCCTTTCAGGTCTGGAAGAGGCGCGGCAAAGGCGGCCACGCCATGGTGCAGGTCGGCGATCGTTTTTCCGCTGCCGAGCAGAGAGATCGACCCGAAGACTGCGGCCAAGACCGCAAGATGCTGGGGCTGTAAGGAACGGCGGCCATGAAGACCTATACCTATCAGGCTAAGCTGGAACCCGGCGGCGACCCAACTATCACGGTCGTCACCTTCCCCGACGTGCCGGAAGCGATCACCGAAGGCGGTGGCGATGCGCATGCACTGGAGCAGGCCGGTGAAGCCCTCGGGCTGGCGCTGCTGATGTATCTGCAACTGAACCGGCCGCTGCCCAAAGCCGTGGCGAAAGGTGTGGCGGTTTCCGTTGCCCCGGACATAGCCGCCAAGGTCGCTGTCATCGAGCCTTCCGGGCTTCAGGGCTGACCCGGCGGGAATTAGCCCGGCGCATCGAAAAGGACGAGCGCGAGGCCGACCGCATCCTCGATCCCATGCATGCCACCAAACTACGTCCCCTCTCCCGCGCGCTGCAGGCGCTTGGGCAGCGGCTGGTGGTCGGCGTCGAGGAGATCGAGCGGGCGGCGTAACGCATCCCGCCGACATCCCAAGCTCACGCCTGCGGCGTTTCCGAAACGATCTCCACCCGCAGGCCGGGGTCGTCCGTGCGGTTGCGCAGCGTCATTCGGGCGCCCGCCTGTTCCAGGGCCTGGCTCGCGATGGCCAAGCTCAACCCACTGCCGACCGCGCTCTTGTGGCGGCCGCGGAAGGCCAGTTCCTGCAAGGGGCGTCGGAGGTCAGGCTGTGCTAAAACGCCAATGCCAGTGGCGGCAGATTGGCAGATCATGCCAGCGCGAAGGCGCCGATCAGCCTCGTGCCATCAGCGTTTACGCTCCGAAGGGCGTTTGAAGCACGGATCAGGTTGAATGCGAGAACCGAAAGCGCTGCTTCCGCCTTCACTCGCTGCAATCCTCGTGTCAGGAAGCGCCCGCCAACGGTCATTCGTTTGATCGTCCCAAAGGGATGCTCGACGGTGCGACGACGAACCGTCATCAGGTCGGGATTTTCGTGGATTCGCCATTCCATCCGGTCGAGCTCACCCTGGTCCACAAGCCGGTGGATCGTGCGCTGGTATCCAGGCGTGCATTGACCCTTGATCTGACAAGTCTGACAGGCCGGCGTTCGCTCGCAGGCGCGTTCCAGTTGCCGGGAGGAGCGAAGCTGGTTCAGATAGCCCCAGACATAGAGACGCAGCATGTCGCCAGGGTGGAAGCCAGGGCGTCCCGTCGCCGCCGAGACTGTGCGATCGAAGCCGAGTGCCGCAAGATCAAAAGTCTCGACAAATGCATCCGACCCGGACGAGCGCTTCGGGGGCAACATAGTCGTCAACGCAGGGAGGAAGAAGACTGGGTTGATGGCGGTCGTGACCTTCGATGAAGCGGGTCATCTAACTTCCTCCGGCTTTCGTCGGTCAATCCGTTTCGCTTTTAGGTGACACTCGCCCGTTCGACCTCGACGGTGATGTGGGCGAGTTCGTGTATTTCCGCGAGGCGAGCCTTGTAGTCCGACGGTTCTCTGGGGTTGCTCGACACCACCGAGATGATGGCGGCATGATGGCCTGGTCCGACCTGCCAGACATGCAGGTCTGCGATCCGGTCGGTGTCGGTTTCGAGCGCCTCACGGATTTCTCCCGGCAGGTCCTCGTCATCGGGAATCCGATCAAGCAGGACGCCTGCCGAATCGCGGATCAGCCCCCAGGACCAACGTGCAATCACCAGTGCGCCGATAACGCCCATCACCGGATCGGCCCAGAGCCAGCCGTTTATGCTGCCCAGAAGCAGGGCTACGATCGCGAGGATCGAGGTCAGCGCGTCTGCCAACACATGCAGATAGGCGGCGCGGAGATTGTTGTCGCGCGCATGCTCATGATGGCCGTGGTCATGATCGTGATGGGCGTGATGGCGCCCATGATGATGGTGGGAATGATCGTCTCGAAGCAGCCAGGCGGAGACGAGGTTGACCGCCAGCCCGACCACCGCAACGGCGATTGCCTGCTCGAAGCTGATCTCGACCGGATTGGCGAGTCGCATCAAGCTCTCCCAGCCGATAAGCAGCGCGATCAGCGCAAGAATGACGGCGCTTGCAAACCCACCAAGATCGCCGAGCTTGCCAGTGCCGAAGGTGAAGCGGCGATCGTCTGCATGGCGGCGCGCGTAGAGGTAGGTCAACGCCGTAATCAGCATCGCGCCGGCATGAGTGGACATGTGCCAGCCGTCGGCTACCAGCGCCATCGAGCCATATATTGTGCCTGCGGCAATTTCGACGACCATCATCGAGGCGGTCAACGCGATGACCAGCCACACGCGACGCTCATTCCGCCGATGGTCGCTGCCGAGGAAGTTGTGTTCGTGGGTATGCGCAGAGATGTCGACTGTGGACATGGCTTGGCTCCCGCCGGCGCGCCGGCTTACTTCAAGTAGGTTCGGATAACTTCGATCAGTTCGTCGCCGCCCTGCTGACGGTCGGCTTCGGTTTCGGCGTGAAGGACATGCTCGCGCAGATGATCCTCCATCACCTCGGCAGTCAGTCCGCTCATTGCGCCGCGGGCCGAGGCGAGCTGGCGCAGGACTTCGCCGCAGGCTTTCTCGGCCTCAAGGGCGCGCTCGATCCCCTCGATCTGTCCCTTAAGGCGGCGAACCCGGGCAATCAGCTTCTCTTTGTCGCGGATAGTGTGAGACATGGCGATGGCTAACCTCAGCTTCATATAGTATGGGGGACTATACTATACAACACAGGATCGGTGAAGTCATGGAATGGACCGAAGACCGGATCGAATGGGTCGCCGACGGCAAGCCGGTGACGGTCGGGCTGACGCGCGCCGGTACTGGTCCTGGTATGCTGCTGCTACCCGCGCTCAGCTCGATCTCCACGCGCGAAGAGATGCGTGCATTGCAGGAAAGGCTGGCCGAGCAATACTCGACGGTTGCGATCGACTGGCCCGGTTTCGGAAAGTTGCCGCGCCCGCAGGTGGATTGGCGGCCAGACCTCTATCGGGATTTTCTGCGGTTCGTGCTGGCAGACTTCATCCGCCCAGAGGTCACGGTGGCGGCGGGACATGCCACCGGCTATGCGCTGGCGCGGGCGGCGGCCGATCCCGATAGCACCGGCCGCCTCGTCCTGCTGTCGCCGACATGGCGCGGACCGTTGCCGACCATGACTGGCAAGCGCATGGGGTTGTTCCGCTCGCTTGCGAAGGGCGTCGACCTGCCGGTTGCAGGCGCAGCCTTCCATCGGCTCAACGTCAACGGGCCGGTCATCGGCATGATGGCGCGGGGTCATGTCTATGCTGACCCCGCATGGCTGACAGGTGACAGGATGGCGGCAAAGCGCATCGTCACCGAAGCGTCGGGAGCGCGGTATGCGTCGCTCCGCTTCGTCGCGGGGGAACTCGATCCGTTCTCGACCCGAGAGGCCTGGCTTGATGCAGCGGGCAGCCTTTCAGGCAAGATTGTTGTGCTCTACGCGGAAAGCACACCCCGAAAGTCCAAGGCAGAGATGGCAATGCTCGCCAGTCTGGAAAATGTCAGCGCCACCGTTCTGCCGCGAGGCAAGTTGTCATTCTACGAAGAATATCCCGACGATGTAGCAACGGCCCTTCTGAGCGCACTGACGTAGCTGCGAGCGGGTTCGGCAGCGTTTTTGCACAGCCTGAGGTCCAGCGCACCTCCATCAGCGCCGGATCGGCCACGCTGCCGCCTGCGGACGGGCATGGTGGCGGCCCTGCCGCACCTGTATCTCAAAAATCACAGTATCCTGTCATCAAGACAACCAAGAGGTTTGCGCCCTTCGACTTAATTGAATCGCAACGGCGAAGTGGAATATTCGCAATCAGCTTGAAAGCGACTCATCCTCTTGGGGCCTAAGGGTAGTCATGCGCCGTTCCATTGCCGTCTTTGCTTCCGTCCTTCTGGCAAGCGTCACCTTTGCCGCCACCGCCAACGCGGTCATCATCATCGACCCGTCCACACGCAAGCCGATCACCGTGAATGGCCACAGCCATTACACGCCGATCCCGCGCCAGACGGTGCAGGCGCCGGCCGGCTATGCGCCCGGCACCATCGTCGTCAACACCGACGAGCGCCGCCTCTACCTCATCCAGGACAACGGCACCGCGCTGAAATACGGCATCGGGGTCGGCCGCGACGGCTTCCAGTGGAGCGGCGTGCACCACGTCACCGCCAAGCGCGAATGGCCGGACTGGCGCCCGCCGGAGCAGATGCTGAAGCGCCGCCCGGAACTGCCGCGCTTCATGGCCGGCGGCCCGACCAACCCGCTCGGCGCGCGCGCCATGTATATCGGCTCCACCATGTTCCGCATCCACGGTTCCAACGAGCCGCAGACCATCGGCCAGGCGGTCTCCTCGGGCTGCTTCCGCATGACCAATGACGACGTGGTCGACCTCTACGACCGCGTGAAGGTCGGCGCCAAGGTCGTCGTCCTGCGCTGAGGCCAAGCGCTGCCAGAAACGCAAAAGGCCGGCGTCACGCCGGCCTTTTGCGTTTGGCTGGCCCCCGGCCCTCAGCGCGTCAGGCCGCGCTCGGCCAGGGCGTTGAGGTAGGTGGTCCACAGATCGTCGTGGTTTTCGGCGAGGCGGCGCAGATAGTCCCAGCTGAAGATGCCGGTCGAGTGGCCGTCGCTGAAGGTCAGCCGCACCGCATAGGCGCCGACCGGCACCGCGCCGGTGATGGTGACCTCACGCTTGCCGCCGACAATGACTTTCTGGCTCGGCGTGTGGCCCTGCACCTCGGCGCTCGGGCTCTCCACGCGCAGGAACTCGGCAGGCAGCGCGTCGGAGCGGCCGTCGTCATAGGTCACTGAAAGGGTCTTGTGGTCCGCCGAAATGCGGATTTCGGTCGGCCAGGCTTGCGCGTCCGCCATGTCATCCTCCATAGGCCTGCGTGTGTCTCACGCCAGACAGCGCGGCACAATCTCGGGTCAGGCTTTTTTGCGGCTGGGCGATTGCAACGCGGTGTTGCGTCGCGCCATTGTTCAGCCAAGAGGAGCGGCTGGCCCGGACCGGCATAAAGGATTCCTCAAGAGAGGCGGAAACAGGGATGCAGGCGCTTCTATCGCTCAGTCGGGCCATAGACCGGATGAACACGGCCATCGGCCGGGCCGCGATGTGGCTGATCCTCGCGGCGGTCCTTGTCAGCGCCGGCAACGCCGTCGTGCGCAAGGCCCTCTCCACCAGCTCCAACGCCTGGCTCGAACTGCAATGGTATCTGTTCGGCGCCGTGTTCATGCTCTGCGGCGCCTACACGCTGCTCAACAACGAGCACATCCGCATTGACATCATCTCGCAGATGCTGCCCAAGCGCGTGCGCAACTGGATCGAGATTTTCGGCATCCTCTTCTTCCTCGGGCCCTTCTGCCTGATCCATATCTGGCACGGCATTCCCTTCCTGATCCGCTCCTACGACCTGCAGGAGCGCTCGATGAACGCCGGCGGCCTCATCCTGTGGCCGGCCAAGTCGCTGGTGGTGATCGGCTTCACTTTGCTGCTGATCCAGGCGGTATCGGAGCTGATCAAGCGCGTCGCAGTGATGCGGGGGCTGATCCCCGATCCGCACGAGGCACCGGTGGAAGCCGAAGCCAACCTCTCGCAGATCCATTGAAGACGCGGCGGAGACAGATCCGATGATGGCCTTCGTCGCCGACAACATGGCTCCGATCATGTTCGCGAGCCTGGTGGTTTTCCTGCTGCTGGGCTTTCCGGTGGCTTTCTCGCTGGCGGCGGTGGGGCTGTTCTATGCCATCGTCGGCATCGATCTGGGCCTCTTCCAGGAGAACTTCCTCCAGGCCCTGCCCCAGCGCACCTACGGGGTCATGGCCAACGAAACGCTCCTGGCCATCCCCTTCTTCACCTTCATGGGGCTGATACTCGAACGAAGCGGCATGGCCGAGGATCTGCTCGACACGATCGGGCAGCTCTTCGGCCCGGTCCGCGGCGGCCTCGCCTATGCGGTCGTCTTCGTCGGTGCGCTGCTCGCGGCCACTACGGGCGTGGTGGCCGCCTCGGTGATCTCGATGGGCCTGATCTCGCTGCCGATCATGCTGCGCTACGGCTATGATCGGCGCGTCGCCTGCGGCGTCATCGCGGCATCCGGAACGCTGGCGCAGATCATCCCGCCGAGCCTTGTCCTCATCGTCATGGCCGACCAGCTCGGCCGCTCGGTCGGTGACATGTATTCCGGCGCCTTCGTGCCGGGCCTGCTGCTGGCGGGCATGTATGCCGGCTATGTTTTCCTCGTCTCGATGGTCCGGAAGGACGCCGCACCGGCCCTGCCGCCGGAAGCGCGCGCCATTCGCGAGGACAACGGCTCCAGCGGCGTGCTGTCGCTGCTCGTCATGGTCGCGCTGGTCATCGCCGGCACATACGGCTTCGAGGTACTGCTGCGCTCCTGGGCGCCGGGCTGGGCGCACCAGAACGAGTTCATCCTGGCGTCGAGCCTTGCCATCCTGGTCGCCTACATCATCGCCAGCGCCAACCGGCTGCTGAAGCTCGGCATTCTGTCACGCCTCGCGGAATCGGTGATCATCGTTATGGTGCCGCCGCTGGCGCTGATCTTCCTCGTGCTCGGCACCATCTTCCTCGGCATCGCCACGCCCACCGAAGGCGGCGCCATGGGCGCCACGGGCGCGCTGATCCTGGCGTTGGCGAAACGGCAGCTCAGCTTCAGCCTGCTCGTCCAGGCGCTCGACCAGACAGCCAAGCTGTCCGCCTTTGTCATGTTCATACTGATCGGCGCACGCGTCTTCAGCCTGACCTTCTATGGCGTGAACGGCCACCGCTGGGTGGAGAACCTGCTGATCGGCCTGCCCGGCGGCGCAGTCGGCTTCCTGATCGTCGTCAACATCCTCGTCTTCTTCCTGGCCTTCTTCCTCGACTTCTTCGAGCTGGCCTTCATCGTCGTGCCGCTGCTGGCGCCGGCGGCGAGCGCGCTCGGCATCGACCTGATCTGGTTCGGCGTCATGCTCAGCGTGAACATGCAGACGAGCTTCATGCACCCACCCTTCGGCTTCTCGCTGTTCTACCTCCGCTCGGTGGCGCCGGCCCGGCCCTATACCGACCGCGTCACGGGCAAGGTCATGGAGGGCATCCGCACCGGGCAGATCTATTGGGGCGCCATCCCCTTCGTGGTGATCCAGTGCATCATGATCGGGCTGATCATCGCCTTCCCGAAGCTCGTCCTGCACTACCGCACCGAGCCGATGGACGCTTCCAAGGTGCAGATCGAAATGCCAAGCCTCGACACGTTCGGCCTACCCGGCCTAGGAGCGCCGTCCACGGCGCCGGCGCCCGGAGCTCCGGGAACCGCCCCGGCCGCGCCGCCGCGCGATACCAGCCTGCCGCCGCCGATCGATCTCGGCCCGCCGCCCAAGTTCTGAAAAGAGCGGCTGGAATGCGAAAAACCCCGTGACCGGAAAGGCCGCGGGGTTTTTATTTCCGGCCTGCAGAAGCCCTCAGTTGAGGACCTTGCGCTCGGCGCCGGGCGTCATGTCCTCGTCCTGCTCCAGGATGTCGAGGAAGCTGCGGCACCAGGCGGAGACGTCGTGGCTGCGGATGCGCGGCATCATGCTGTTCCAGCGCTCGCGGCGCGCCTCCAGCGGCATGGAGATGGCCCGCGCCAGCGCGTTGGCCGTCGCCTCGATGTCGTAGGGGTTCACCAGCAGCGCGCCGTCGAGCTCGCGCGCCGCGCCGGCGAAGCGCGACAGCACCAGCACGCCGGGATCGTTGCGATCCTGCGCGGCGACATATTCCTTGGCCACGAGGTTCATGCCGTCGCGCAGCGGCGTCACCATGCCGGCCTTGGCGATGCGGTAGAGGCCGGCCAGCGCCGCGCGGCTGACCGAGCGGTTGACGTAGCGGATCGGCGTCCAGTCGAGATCGCCGAGCGCACCATTGACGCGTCCGGCAAGCTCGGCCACCTCGCGCTGCATATCGGCATATTCCGGCACTTCGGAGCGCGATTTCGGGGTGATCTGCAGGAAGGTCACCTTGCCCTTGGCCCCGGGATTGACCTCGCAATAGCGCGAGAACGCCTCGATGCGCTGGCCGATGCCCTTGGAATAATCCAGCCGGTCCACGCCGATGATCATGTCGCAATTGTGCAGGCTCTCGCGCGTGCGCTTGACGATGGCGTTGCGGTGCCCCTCCTCGGCCATGCGCACGAAGACCCCGGTGTCGATGCCGATGGGGAAGGCGCCGACCTGGAAGCGGTGGCCGTAGGATTCGAACCAGCCGCCGCCGAGCGAGGTGCCGAAACCCTCGCGCATCAGGCAGCCGGCGAAGTTCTCGACGTCGTAGTCGGTCTGGAAGCCGATCAGATCGTAGGAGGCGAGCCCCCGCATGATGGTGTCGTGCACCGGCAGCGCCGCCAGAACGTCGGCCGGCGGCCAAGGAATGTGCAGGAAGAAGCCGATGCGGTTCTTGATGCCCATCTGGCGCAGCTCGGAGGCGAGCGGGATGAGGTGATAGTCATGCACCCAGACCAGGTCGTCGGGGCGGATCAGCGGCGCCAGCAGGCGGGCGAAGGAGCGGTTGACGCGGAAATAGCCCGCCATGTCCTTGCGCGCGAACTCGGTCAGGTCGAGCCGGTAATGGCACAGCGGCCACAGCGCGCGGTTGGCGAAGCCCGAATAATACTCGTCGACGTCCTTCCGGTTCAGGTCGGCCACCGCATAGGTGACGTTGCCGAAATCGCGGATTTCCAGCCATTCGATCTCGCGCTCGCCGCTGGTCTTGCCCGACCAGCCGAACCATAACCCGCCATGGTCGCGCAGGGCCGCGTCGAGCGCGACCGCCAACCCGCCGGCGCTGGCCGGACCGCTCTTGGATGTGGGAACCGGAACACGGTTCGAGACGACGACAAGACGAGACACTCTGTATCCTTAAAAAATCAAACGGTTCTGCTCACGAGCTGGGCTCGGTCTCCGGAGCGACGAGCTGGGCCAGCCAGTCGCGCACGGCGCTGGGGTCGGGCAGCTTTTCGGAGGCCTCGGTCGGGCGCTCGTCACAGCCGACCCGGATCGAGCGGCCGCCATGCTTGTTGGCGACGCGGAACGCCGCCTCGTCGGTCCAGTCGTCGCCGATGACCAGCGGCCGCCGGCCGGCGAACGGCGCCCGTTCGAGGAAGATTTCCACGGCGCGGCCCTTGTTGATCCCGCCGGGACGGATCTCGACGACCATCTTGCCCGGCTGGATCTCGAGGCTTTCGCCGGGAAGGTCCTCCATCTTGTCGACGAGGCCACGCACATGCGCCTCGACCATCTCGCCCAGTTCCGGCTTCTGACGATAGTGCACGGCAAGGGCTCGGCCCTTGTCCTCGAGCAAAAGGCCGGGGTTCTCGTCGACCAGCGCCCGCAGGTCGATGCCGATGGCCTTGAGCGCCGGGTTCTCGCTGGCCGACTGGATATGCCCGTCGGCAAAGCGCATCTCCGCGCCGTGGATGCCGGCGACCGGCAAGATCAGTGGAGCAAGGAAATCATCGACAGTCTCGATGCTGCGGCCGGTGACGACGCCGACAGCCCCGCCCGCCAGTTCGTGCAGCGCCTGAAGCAGGCGCGGCAGATCCGGCGGCACGATCACCGCATCTGGACTGTCCGCGATGTCGATGAGCGTGCCGTCGAAATCCAGGAACAGCGCCCAGCCCTTCAAGCTCGGCAGGACCATCGGGGTCTGCCGCGTCACCATGTCCATTCCGGAAATGCTCATGGGAAAGGCCGCACGCCCTCAATTCCTCCGTGGTTGGTCAGATCGCCTTGCGCTGGTTCAGAGCGAACATGAAGCGATCGAAGAAGCCTTCGGCAAACTGGAACCAGAAGGTTGCTTCGCTACGATAAGCCACGACGCTGTCGTAAAGTTTCTTGAATTCCGCGTTTTTCGCGGTGAGGTCGGCATAGACCTCCTCGGACGCTTTGAAGGAGGCCTCCAGCAGTTCGACCGAGAACGGCCGCAACTGGGCGCCCGCCGCGGCAAGCCGGCGCAGCGCCGCCGGGTTCTGCGTGTCGTAACGCGCGATCATCTGCTGGTTGGCCTCGGCGCAGGCCGCCTCGACCGCTGCCTTGTAGGTCTTGGGCAGCTCTTCCCATTTCGCGATGTTGATGAACGCCTGCAGGGTGGTCGAGCCTTCCCACCAGGCCGGATAGTAGTAGTACGGCGCGACCTTGTAGAAGCCGAGCTTCTCGTCGTCGTAGGGGCCGACCCATTCGGCCGCGTCGATGGTGCCGCGTTCCAGCGCCGAATAGATGTCGCCGCCGGCGATCTGCTGAGGCACGACGCCGAGCTTCTGCATGACCTGCCCGGCAAGGCCGGCAATACGCATCTTGAGGCCGTTCAGGTCGGCGACGGTCTTGATCTCCTTGCGGAACCAGCCGCCCATCTGCGCGGTGGTATTGCCGCAGGGCAGGACGTGCACGCTGTACTTCCTGAAGAACTCGTTGCACAGGTCGATGCCGCCGCCCTCATACAGCCAGGCGTTCTGCTGGCGGGTGTTGAGGCCGAAGGGAATGGCGGTGGGAATGGCGAAGGTCGGATCCTTGCCGACATAGTAATAGCTGGCCGAGTGGCACATCTCGACGGTGTTGTTGGACACCGCGTCCAGAGCCTGCAGGCCAGGCACGATCTCGCCCGCGGCGAAGACCTGGATCTGGAACTTGTTGTCGGTGATCTCCGCGACGCGCTTGGCCATGATCTCGGCGCCGCCGTAGATCGTGTCGAGCGATTTCGGGAAGCTCGATGTGCAGCGCCACTGAATGCTGGGCGCCGATTGCGCGATCGCGGGCGCGGCCAATCCCGTGGCGGCTGCACCGGCGGCGCCGAACTTCAGAAAATCACGACGTTTCATCAGCTTCCTCCCGAGCCTGATTGTTTTGCGCATCCTGCGTCGAAAACGAACCGAGGCAAAGAGAAAGCCGCATCAATCAAACACGATGCGTGGAACGGGGCGCTGGCTGGTGCCGGATTCGAGCTGACTCCACACCGCGTCCGCGATGGCCGAATAGGCGTTGGAGTAGATTCCGTCCGGATCCACGGCGACGATCGGCGTGCCCGCATCCGAGCGCTCGCGGATGTCCGAATGCAGCGGAATCTCGCCGAGGAAGCGCACACCCAGCCGCTCCGCCTCGGTCTCCGCCCCGCCATGGCCGAACAGGTCGGTGCGATGGCCGCAATTGGGGCAGCAGAAATAGCTCATGTTCTCGATGACGCCGAGAATCGGCACGTCCACCTTGCGGAACATGGCGACGCCGCGCCGCGCGTCGGCCAGCGCCAGATCCTGCGGGGTGGAAACGATCACCGCGCCGGCCAGCCGCGCCTGCTGCGCCATGGTGAGCTGGGCGTCGCCGGTGCCGGGGGGCATGTCGACGACGAGCACGTCGAGATCGCCCCATTCCACATCCTTGAGCATCTGCGAGAGCGCCGACATCACCATCGGGCCGCGCCAGACCATGGCCGTGTCGGCGTCGATGAGGAAGCCGATCGACATCAGCTTGATGCCGTAAGCCTCGATCGGCTCGATGGTTTTTCCCTTCGAGACGGGCTTGCGGGTGACGCCGAACAGAGTCGGCATCGAGGGGCCGTAGACGTCGGCGTCGAGGATGCCGACCTTGTGGCCCTTGGCGGCCAGCGCCAGCGCCAGATTCGCGGCCGTGGTGGACTTGCCCACGCCTCCCTTGCCCGAGGCAACCGCGACGATGTGGCGGATGTTGACCGGCGCGCTCTGGGCAGGCGCCATGCCGGGCGCCTGCTGCGCGGGATGCGCGTGCTGGTGCGGACGCGGCGGCGGGGAAGCCGGACGGCTGCCCTGCGGCAGGTCGGCGGTCAGCGCCACGAGCACTTCGCCCACGCCGGGAATCGCGCGGACCGCGGCCTCGGCGGAGCGGCGCAGGGTTTCCAGCGTCTGGGCCTTTTCCGGCGTGGTGCTGATGGCGAAGAACACGCGCCCGTCGGTCACGGAAATTTCCGACAGCGCCTTGGATTGCGCCAGGCTGCCTGCACCATCCGGCGCGGGAACCGCTTCCAGAGCCCTCAGCACCTCATCCTTGGAAACCGCCATGACCGTAAACTCCTTGCCGGGCGGCACAATAGAAGCAAGCCGCAGCCGGTCAACCGCGCAAGGGGTTCCCTATTTGATAAATGAGCCTAGAGTGCCCCCGGTGTCGTACCGGAGTCTGCGCATGCGCAAGTGGGGTGCCTTCTGCACCGCAGCTGCACTAATGCTTGGCCTTTGCACGGCTTCCCTCGCAAGCGAGCGGACGACCATCCGCTTTGGTACGGGCACCAGCTACGCCCCCTTCTATTATCTCGACAGGACCAACCGGTCCCAGGGATTCGAGATCGACATCGCGCGCGCCCTCTGCGACCACCTCGACATGCGCTGCGAGTTCATCCCGGACGACTGGCCGAGCCTCATTCCCGGCCTTCTCAGCCACAAGTTCGACGCGCTGGTCGCCTCGCTGTCGGTCACCGACGCACGCAAGAGGCAGATCGCCTTCACGGTCCCCTATTATCGCACCGCCATGGCCTTCCTGGCGCTGAGCGCCTCCCCGATCACGGACGTTTCGCCGCGGGCGATGAAGGGCAGGAAGATCGGGGCGCAGACCGGCACGAACGCGGCACGCTATCTCAACGACCGCTATGCCGATGCAGGCGTCGAAATACGCCTCTATCCCACCCAGGACGAAGCCTATCTCGACCTCCTCAGCGGCGAGACCGACGCCGTGCTCGGCGACAAGGTCGGCTTCATGGCCTGGATGCAGAAGCACGCCTCCAAGACCTGCTGCCGCTTCGTCGGCGAGGACGTCACCGACCGCGATTATGTCGGTGACGGAATCGCCTTCGCCGTGCGCAAGGAGGACAACGACCTGCGGCGCGATCTCAACCGTGCCATCGGTGACATCCTGGCCGATGGCACGTACAAGCGGATCAACGACAGATATTTTCCCTTCAGCGTCTACTGAGGGGCAGGTCACGGGGCGGGCCACGGGGTCAAGAATGGCGAGGATCGGATTTATCGGACTGGGCGTCATGGGTTTTCCCATGGCCGGCCATCTGGCTCAGGCCGGGCATGACGTCACCGTCTACAACCGCACCCGCGAGCGCGCCGAGGACTGGGTGCGCCGCAATGGCGGCGCTTTCGCGGAAACGCCCGCCGAAGCCGTCCGGGGCTGCGAATTCGCCATCACCTGCGTGGCGCGCGACGAGGATCTTCGCGCGGTGACGCTCGGCGAGAACGGCGCCTTCAGCGCGCTTTCTCCGGGCAGCGTCTTCATCGACCACACCACGGCTTCCGCGGCGATCGCCCGAGAACTCTATGCCGAAGCGAAGAATCGCGGCTTCGCCGCGCTCGACGCTCCCGTCTCGGGCGGGCAGATGGGCGCGGAGAACGGCGTGCTCAGCGTCATGGTCGGCGGCGATAGAGAAGCCTTCGAGCGGGCCGAGCCGGTCATCGCCACCTATGCCCGCATCTGCCGCCTGCTCGGACCGGCGGGCGCGGGACAGCTCACCAAAATGGTCAACCAGATCTGCGTCGCCGGCCTCATCCAGGCGCTGGCGGAGGGCGTGCAGTTCGCCCGCAATGCCGGCCTCGACATCGAGGAGGTCATGGGCGTGCTGACCGAAGGCGCGGCGCGCTCCTGGCAGATGGAAAACCGTGCGGTGACGATGGCCGAGGAGAAGTTCGACTTCGGCTTCGCGGTGGATCTGATGCGCAAGGATCTGGCGATCTGCCTCGACGAGGCCAGGCGCAACGGCAGCGCGCTCCCCATGACCGAAATGGTCGACCGCTTCTACGGCGAGATCCAGCAGATGGGCGGCGGGCGCTGGGATACGTCCAGCCTGATTGCCCGCCTCAAGCCCTGAGGTGCCGGCTCAGTCCTGACTGGACGGGGCCTTCCCTTCCAGCCGCTCTTTCAAGCGTTCCTTCAACCGCGACGGCGGCACCGACTGGCGGCTTTCCGGCGAGGCCTCGGCCACGGCCTTGACCACGGCCTCATGGACGATGGCCTGAAACTCCGACGAACGCGCCCGCATGTCCGCAAGCGCGGTTTCGAGGCGGGTGGCGTCGAAGGGCTTCGCCCGCACCGCGTCGCGCACCTCGATGCGCGCCTTGGCCATGGCGATATAGGCCTGGTGTACCGCAGGCTGGACCGCATCCACCTGCTCGCGGACCTTCGCCTCCAGGTCGGGTGATTCCCGGCCGATCGCGGCCATGGCGGCGAAGCGCGCCAGCCGCGCCTCGTGGTCGCCGGAATGGTGGTGGAACGGCCTCAGGAAGAAGCCGGCCGCAAAGACATTGGCGGCCAGCGAAATGACGAGGATGGCCAGAAGCGTGATGGTCCAGCGGCGTGACATCAATAGGACTCCGCGATCCAGCTCGTGGCGCTGAGGCTGAGGCCCGCCAGCTCGACTTCGTCGGGCTGCGGCGTCACCGCCGAGCCCGTCCAGGCGCCGAGCCCGAACATCACCGCAACGCCGAAGGCTGCAGCAAAGGCCATTTGCGGCCGCAGGAAATAAAGCACCGGCGCGCTCGCGGCGCGGCGGCGCGAAAGCCCGGAAATCATGGCGCCGATCTGCGCGGAGGAAAGCTCCTGCGGCATCATGGCCCGCGCCAGGCTGGCATCCAGCCGCTGCGCCGCGGCGACGTTCCTGCGCGCCTGCGCGTTCTCCGCGAGGAGCGGCTGCGCGGCAGCCTCGGCGCCGTCGGGCCAGCGCGCCATGTCGCCGCCGAAACGATCCAGGAGATCGTCCAGCTGGGAAAGAGTGAGTGCTCTCACGGTCATCACCTAGCCTCCCTCATTACCCTCGCGTTCAACCAACCTGGCCCGCAATGTGCGGCGTGCACGAACCAGAAGCGATTCGACAGCCTTCTCGCTGACGCCGAGCGTAGCCGCGATCTCGGCATTGGAAACCGACCCCTGCACGGAAAGCAGCAGCGCGGCGCGCTGGCGGTCGGGTAGTCCACGGATATCGCCGAGAACCTCGCGCAGCTCGCCGCTGGCCACGACGCGGTCCTCGACGCCGACCTCGTCGGCTTCCGGTTCCGGCGCGTCGCCGAAGGGAAGCCAGCGGCGGAGCTTCGCGCGCCGCCCGCGGTCGATGCACAGATTGACCACGACGCGGTGCAGCCAGGTCGAGAACGCCGCCTCGCCGGGACGCCAGCGGTCGGCGCTCTTCCAGACGCGCCAGAAGGCTTCCTGGACAACATCGTCCGCCTCGCTTGCCGAGCCCAGATAACGCAGGGCAAGGACATGGGCGCGGGCGGAATGGCGGCGGACGAGGCCGGCAAAGGCCGCCTCGTCCCCCTGCCCCGCGGCAGCAATAAGCTGGTCATCGCTTGCCGCGGGAACATCCATGTCGATCCTTCAGCGTGGTCAGTCACGATCCTTGTCATGCTTCTGGTGCCACAGGCTGACGGCGCTCTCAACCTCGCTGCGCTCCACCTTGCCATCCTTGTTGGCGTCGGCGGTGTCGAAGACCTTGTCGAGCCCCTTGTCGAATTCCTCGCGGCTCACGGCCTTGTCGTCGTTGGTATCGAGCTTGTTGAACATCTTGCCGGAGCGGAAGCCGTGGTGTCTGCCGTGGAAGCCATGATGATGACCACGGCGCGCCTCGCGGTCACCGCCCTTGCTGTCCTCGCCACCCTTCTCGGCGCGACGCTCCTTGAAGCGCTCCATGCGCTTTTCCATGCGCTCCTGCATCTTCTCGACCGAAGCCTTCATCTCGGCGGAGTCGATCTTGCCGTCGCTGTTGGTGTCCAGCTTCTCGAAGCGCTTCTTCGGGCCGGCCAGGAACTCGTCCTCGCTCACCGAGCCGTCCTTGTCGGTGTCGAGACGCTTGGTCATCCAGTCCATGCGCTTGGCACGCCATTCCTGACGCATCTCGCGGCGGTGCTGGCGGAACTCGTCACGATCGATCTTGCCGTCCTTGTTGGCATCGACCGCGGCGAAACGCTCGTCGCGCACCTTGTCGAATTCGGCGCGCTCGACGCTGCCGTCGCCATTGGTGTCGAACTCGGAGAAAATCCGGTCGATCATCTTGCCGCGGTGGCCGTGCCTGCCCTTCTTGGCGTCATCGGGGGCGGCGTCGGGAGCGGCCTGCTCGGTCTGCGTTGCGCCGGGCGCGGGCTGCGCCTGCGTGCCGAGGGCGAACAGCGGCAGCGCGAGAACGGCGACGAGAGCGCTCGTGGAGATCAGGGTCTTTTTGGAGGCCATCAGATCAGTCCTTCTTCTTGGCGGTGGTACTGATTGAACGCCCCTCCCCGACCAGCCCTGCGCGGCCCGGCAAACTTTTTTCGAAAAGCCCGGATCTGGGTCAGCGGCAAGAAGTAGCGCCAATTTTCGTCAATCGCGTCAGGCAGGTCTTAAGGTTTCCACTTCACATTGTGGCCACGTTTTCAGGGATGAAGCCGGCGGCCTGAATGGAGAGTACGAACAGCGAAGCTGAAGCATCCGTGGCGCGGGCGCCCCTGTCCGACGAAGACACGGCCTGGACCATCTCAGCACTCCGCCAGCGGCTCGAAGAAGAGACCGGCGACCGCGCCGTCCAGGCGCGCGACCATCGCCGCGCGGTTACCCAGCGCGTGCGCGAGGCGCGTGAGAAGCTGACCTCGAGCAGCGGCACGCGGCTGGCCTTCGACCTCGAACTGGCGCGCGGCTACGCCCAGAACTGCCTTGCCACCTTCGTTGCCCTGTTTGCGCTCGAGGCGGCGATTGCCACCATCATCACCGCCTGGCTGCCGGTCACCACGGCGGCGCTGTGGCTGGGCTGCGTTTCCTGCTGCCACGCCCTGACTTTGGTCTATGCCCGCCGCTTCCTGGCCGACACCGCCGGCGAGACGCCGCTGAAGGTCTGGATCCGCCGCTTCGCGATGGCCGAATTCGCCCGCGCGGCGGCCTTCGCCGCCATCGTGCCGCCGCTCGGCATGGTCAGTTCCGAGAGCGCGCGCATCTTCCTGGTCTTCGCCATGCTGGTCGTCATGGCGGTGCGCACCATCCTCTCCGCCTCGATCCCGATCGTGATGTATCTCGGCTCGCTGCCGATCACGCTGGCGCTGGCCGCGTTCTTCCTGCTCGCCGGCGGCCCGCAGGCGCTGACCGTGGTGCTGATCGCGCCGCTGGCGCAGATCTTCCTCATCGTGCTGTCGCGGCGGCTCTTCCACTCCTCGCTGGTGACGCTGCAATACCGCGCCGAGAAGGACGCCCTGATCGCCGAGCTGGAGCAGGCCAAGTCGATCTCCGACGAAGCCCGCCGCCATGCCGAACTGGCCAATGTCGCCAAGTCCCGCTTCCTGGCCACCATGAGCCACGAGCTCCGTACTCCGCTGAACGCCATTCTCGGCTTCTCGGAAGTGCTGAAAACCGAGGTCTTCGGCGCGCATGCCGTGCCGACCTACAAGGAATATGCGAGCGACATCCACGCCAGCGGCGAGCACCTGTTGAATCTCATCAACGAGTTGCTCGATCTGTCGCGCATCGAGGCCGGACGCTACGAGCTGAACGAAGAGGCCGTGCGCGTCTGCCACATCGTCGAGAACTGCTGCCACTTGCTGAAGCTGCGCGCGCGCAACCGCGGCATCACGCTGACGCAGAGCTTCACCCCGAACATGAACGCGCTGTGGGCGGACGAGCGCGCGGTGCGCCAGGTGGCGCTGAACCTGCTCTCCAACGCCATCAAGTTCACGCCCCAGAGCGGTGAGATCACCGTCACGGTGGGCATCACACCCGAGGGCGGGCAGTTCCTCTCGGTGAAGGACACTGGCCCGGGCATTCCGGAAAAGGAAATCCGGTGGTGCTCTCCTCCTTCGGCCAGGGCACGCTTGCCATCAAGACGGCCGAACAGGGGGCGGGGCTCGGCCTGCCCATCGTCAAGGGGCTGGTGGACCTGCACGGCGGCAGTTTCGAGCTGAAGAGCAAGCTGCGCGAGGGTACCGAGGCTATCGTCACCTTCCCGCCCTCACGGGTGGTGGCGGCGCTCGGGCCGCTCGAACAGGGCCCCGACCACAAGCTGCGCCGCGCCGGCTGATCTTCCAGACATTGCATTTGTGCGCCCGGAGGCGTTGATCTCCGGAGCATGAACCCAGCTGTTCAAACGCCCTGCATCGGCATCTGCCGGCTCGATCCGCACACGGGATTTTGCTCCGGATGCGGCCGCACCGCAGCGGAGATCGCCGGCTGGCTCGCCTGTTCGCCGCAGGAGCGGCGTGCCATCATGGCCGCCCTGCCCGCGCGGCTCGCGGAGCTGGCGGATCGGGAATCTTCCAGGGAGGTGCAGGACTGATGCGGCGGATCGACTGGAGCCTGCTTGCGCTCGGCGTCGTCATCGTCGGAGCGGCAACGGTGATCGCCGCCGACCTGTTGGGCTGGAAGGCCTTCACCAACGGCAAGATCGCGCCGATCACAGCCCTGCTGGCGCTGGCCCTGTTCATCGGCGGCGGCGCCTTCCGCGGCTATCGCGGCCGCAGCGGCACCCTGCTGCGGGACATCGCCATCTGGCTCGGCATCATCGTGGTGCTGGCCGCCGCCTGGGCTTTCCGCGACGCGCTGGGGTTTTGAGGAGAAGCCTCAGGCGAAGGTGTGGATCAGGTAGTCGCCGAGGAAGCGGCCGCCCATCACCAGCAGGAAGACACCAAGCGCCACTTCGAGCTGGCGGCGCGAAAAGCCGTGAGCCAGGCGCGCGCCGAGGGGTGCGGCAAGCAGGCTCATCGGTGCGATCAGCACCACGCCGATCAGCGAGACGAAGCCGAGCGAGAGCGGCGGCAGCAGCCTCTCGTCGGGCAGTCCGGCGATGATGAAGCCAAGCGTGCCGGGAATGGCGATCAGCGCGCCGAGCCCGGCCGCGGTCGCCACGCCCTGATGCACCGGGCGGCCATGGACGGCGTAGATGAGGTTGCCGAACGAGCCGCCGCCGATACCCATGACCGACGACAGCACGCCGATGAGAAGACCGTAGAAAGCCATCAGCGGGCGGCCCGGCAGGTCGTCGGAAATGCGCAGCGCGCGCGTGCCGACCAGCATCTGCGCGGCAATGAGGAAGGCCACCACGCCGAAGATGGCTTTCAGGCTGTTGGACGACACCCAGGCGGCGATTAGCGCGCCGATGCCGGTGCCGACAGCCACCGGGATCAGCCACAGCTTCAGCGTCGCCCAATCCACCGCGCCGCGCTTGTTGTGGCTCATCAGCGAGCGGAGCGAGGTGGGCACGATGATGGCGAGCGAGGTGCCGATGCAGAGCTGCATCCGCACCGCGTCCGGCACGCCGATGAACTCGAACAGATGGTAGAGCACCGGCACCGCGATGGCGCCGCCGCCGACGCCGAGCAGCCCGGCGAGGAAGCCGGTCAGCGCACCGCCGACGACGAGGATGGCCGCGAGCCAGGCCAGCTCGCTGGCGGGAACCCCAAAGAGCATTCAGGCGGCCTCGGCGGTGGCGCGGGCTCGCACGAGGGAAACCGCCTCGCGCAGCACGGAGAGCCCCGCTCCCGGCTGCATGCCCGCAGTGGAAAGATGCCGGCGGAAGGCACGCGCGCCGGGCCGGCCGTTGAACAGGCCGAGCATGTGGCGCGTGACGTTGGACAGCCGCCCGCCGCCTTCCAGATGCGCGGCGATGTAGTCTTCCAGTCCCTCGACCACGGCGAAAGGATCGCGCGGCGTGGCCTCGGCGCCGAACAGGCGGTGGTCGACGTCCAGCAGCAGCGCCGGCTCCGCATAGGCGGCGCGGCCGAGCATGACGCCATCGACATGCGCCAAATGCTCCTCCGCCTCGTCGAGGCTGGTTATGCCGCCATTGATGGCGATGGGCAGGTCGGGCAGGCGCTGCTTGAGGCGGTAGACACGCGCATAATCGAGCGGCGGCACGTCGCGGTTTTCCTTCGGCGAAAGCCCCTGCAGCCAGGCCTTGCGCGCGTGCACGATCAGCGCGTCCACGCCCTCGGCCACCACGGCGTCGGCAAGCGTGTCGAGCGCGGCTTCGGTGCACTGGTCGTCGACGCCGATGCGGCACTTCACGGTGACCGGAATGTCCACCGCCCGCTTCATCGCGGCGACCGCTTCGGCAACGAGCGCCGGCTCGCGCATCAGGCAGGCGCCGAAGCGGCCGTCCTGCACGCGGTCGGAGGGGCAGCCGACATTGAGGTTGATTTCCGAATAGCCGAATTCCGCGCAGACGCGCGCCGAATCCGCCAGCGCCTGCGGGTCCGAGCCGCCGAGCTGCACCGCCAGCGGCTGCTCCTCGGGCGCGAAGCCGAGCAGCCGCTCGCGCGGGCCGTGCAGCACCGCGCCGGTCGTCACCATCTCGGTATAGAGCCGCGCATGGCGGCTCAGCCGGCGGTGGAAGACGCGGCACTGGGTCGTCGTCCACTCCATCATCGGGGCGACGGAGAAGCGTATGTCGCGGGGTGTCAGCACGGAGAAGCTCGGTTGATCGGCCTCTTCATCTAGGCATTACGACGTCCGCCGTCGAGCTTCCTCTGCCCGGAAAGCACCTCCGCTGCGGAATAACAAGTATGCGTTGGCGCGCGCCGGCCGCACCTTTCCGCTCCTCATGCGTTCCCTCCCGGGGAAAGCCGTCCCGCGAGCCGGAAGGAGCTGCGTTTGCCGAGCCGTTACCTGCGTGACGATGTCGACTTTCTTCGGCGCGTG
>Ga0182743_1001535_pt1 | contig 22278 bp, 15 predicted proteins | sample eDN3rd30CKraftOP_FD_128522 | JGI IMG/M metagenome (GOLD analysis project Ga0182743, IMG submission 128522) | Enriched Organic Plus compost microbial communities from Emeryville, California, USA - eDNA 3rd pass 30_C Kraft OP (version 2) (version 2) ... | reverse complement strand
GGCATGGCCGACACGATCCGCGATCCGGCCGACGGCTCGGCCCGGCCTAACGGCGTACTGTTCGAGGGCGATACGCCCGAGGCCATGACCGGCGCGCTGGAGCGCGCGGTGGACCTGTATGCCCAGCCGGCGCGCTGGAGCGAGCTACAGCGCAACGGCATGACGGCGGACTACAGCTGGCGCGGACCGGTGCGGCAATACGCCGAGCTGTACCGCGGCCTGGCGCTGCTGCCCGCGGCCGTACGCGTACCGCCGCGCGTGCGCCAGGCGCCGGCCATCCTGCCCCAGCCCGCGGCCGACCTGCGGCCCGCGCCCCTGCATGCGACCGCCTGACGGAGCCTAGATGACCGTAGCAGACAGCGGCCGAGCGCCCAGGTCTCCCTTCGCCGCCCCCGGCGCCTGGCGCATCTGCCATGCGCAGGCCGAGGCGCTGGGAGACCCGCTGGCGCGGGACGGCGGATGGGAGGCCCTGTGTCGACGCGCGCATGAGGCGGGGTTCGACACCCTGCTCAGTTCCGCGCTGTGGCGCCAGCCCGAAGGCCGGCGCTCGGGCGTTGCCCAAGACGCCGACGCCTGCGACCCCGTGCTGCACCCGGGTGGTGCGACGATGACGCAGGTGCTGCGCGCGCTGAGCGATACCGCGGCGCGCCAAGGGCTGGATCTGGCGCTGGATCTGGCGCTGGACCGCGTGGCCGCCGACGTGGTGCCCGCCACAGCCGACCCGGCGTGGCTGGAGTCGGACCATGACGATCCTACGCGGGACCCGCGCCGCCCGGAGACGGACTGGGGCGTGCGCTATCTGCGCCACGGCCTGCCCGGCCCGGCGTTCGCGCAGCGTTGGATCGAGCGGCTGGCCGAATGGATCCGCTGCGGCGTGCAGGCCTTTCGCTGCATGGCGCCGCAGCGTTTGGGCGGCGCCGGCTGGGCCGCGCTGATCGGGCCCCTGCGCGAGGAGTTTCCCCACGTGCGCTTCCTGGCCTGGACGCCGGGCCTCGATCCCGGGCAGTTGGCGGACCTGCGCCAGGCGGGATTCGATGCGGTCTTCTCTTCCGTGCCATGGTGGGATTTTCGTGCGCCCTGGCTGGCCGAAGAGGACGTGCGGCTGCGCGCGGTCGCCTCCGTGATCGCCATGCCCGAAGTGCCGCAGGCCGCGGCCCCGCCGGGGCGCTATGCCCGCGCGCTATGGACGGCGGTGGTGACCGGCGACGGTGTGCTGGCGCAGCCCCGCGACGACGCGCAGTGGGAAATGACCGCGCAGGCCCTGCAATGGCGCGCGGCCACCCCGCTGCGAGGCGCGCCGCGCCTGTGCGTGGGCGACCGTGGCTACTGCACCGCGTTGCTCCGAGAAAGCGGCCCCGTGTCCGACGGTGCGGCCGGCGCGCACCTGCTGCTGCTCAATCCCGAGGACAGCGAGCCCGCGCGCGCCGACTGGGCGGGTTCCGCCGGCCTGGCGCCGCCCGGGCGTCTGGTCAGGCTGCATGGCGCGGACGAAGGCGACGAACTGCCGCCGGCGGGTTATCGCCTGTGCGGCGTGGACACCTCGGACCCCGATTGGAAGCCGTTGGCACGCCCCGCTTCCGCCCGCCCCGATCCCCGGCTGGCGCCGCGCATCGTGGTGGAACAGGTGACGCCCGTGCTCGACGGCGGGCGCCACATGCCGAAGTGCGTGGCCGGCGAGACGGTGGTGGTACAGGCCGACATCTATCTGGACGGCCACGACGAACTGGCCGCGGCCGTCCAGTGGCGCGCCGCGGACGAGACCGCCTGGCACAGCGTGCCGATGCGGCATCTGGGCAACGACCGCTGGCAGGCCGAATTGCGGCCGCGCCGCGTCGGCCAGCACGAATTCCGCATCGCCGCGTGGCTGGACGAATGGCAGACCTACCGCACCGAGCTGCGCAAGAAGCATGCGGCGGGCGTGCAGGTAGGCCTGGAGCTGCAGGAGGGCGCCTTGCACTTGCGCGAGGCGCTGGAGCGGGCCGGCCGGCAGCGGCGCAGCGCATCCGCCCGCGCTGTGGTGGAACGCGCGCTGGAGCGTTTGGCCGAACTGGTAGGCGCGGGCACCGGGGCAGCCGGCGCCACCGCCGGGAGCGCACCCTCGGCGCCCGGGGCGGCGCCGGCGCGTGCCGCCGCCCGGCCAACGCGTGTCTCGCGCGGCCGTGGCATCGCGCCACGCGGCGAAGACAACGATGCGTCGACATCCGTGCCGGCTGCGGCCGATCCAGGTCCCCTGCCCGATCTCTCCGGGATGCCGCCCGATGCGGCCGCCATCCGCGCTGCGGACGCCATGGTCCAGACACTGCTGGAGACCGAGCTGGCCGACGCCATGGCCGCACTGGCCGATCATCCCTTCCTGACCGAGACACCCGAACCCTATCCGCTGTGGGCTGACCGCCGCGCGGCAGGCTTCTCGAGCTGGTACGAGCTGTTCCCCCGCTCGCAGTCGCCGCAGGCCGGGCGCCACGGGACGTTCGACGATGTGCACGCGCGCCTGCCCGACATCCGCGCGATGGGCTTCGACGTACTGTACTTCCCGCCCATCCACCCCATCGGTCACGCGCATCGCAAGGGCCCGAACAACAGCCTGCACGCGGGCGAGCATGATCCCGGCAGTCCTTACGCCATCGGCTCGCCGGAAGGCGGACACGACGCCATTCATCCGGAACTGGGCACGCTGGAAGACTTCCTGCGACTGGTAAAGGCCGCGCACGCCTACGGCCTGGAGATCGCGCTGGACTATGCCATCCAGTGTTCGCCCGACCACCCCTGGCTGCGCGAACGGCCCGACTGGTTCTCGCGGCGTGCGGACGGCTCGATCCGCTACGCCGAGAACCCGCCGAAGAAGTACGAGGATATCGTCAACGTCAGCTTCTACCGCCGCAACGCCCGGCGCGCCCGGGTGCTGCCGCTGTGGCGCGCGCTGCGCGACGTGGTGCTGTTCTGGGCGGAACACGGCGTGCGCATCTTCCGCGTCGACAATCCGCACACCAAGCCCCTGCCCTTCTGGGAATGGCTGATCGCCGACGTGCATATGCGCCACCCCGACGTGGTGTTCCTCTCCGAGGCGTTCACCCGCCCCAAGATGATGTACCGGCTGGCCAAGATCGGCTTCACGCAGTCGTACACGTACTTCACGTGGCGCAACGAGAAGCATGAGATCGCGGCCTACCTGGAAGAACTGGCCAGCGTGCCGATCGCGGATTTCTTCCGCCCCAACTTCTTCGTCAACACGCCCGACATCAATCCCTACTATCTGCAGAGCGGACTGCGCGCAGCCTTCCTGGCGCGCGCCGCGCTGGCGGCGCTGGGCGCGGGCTCGTGGGGCCTGTACAGCGGCTTCGAGCTGTGCGAGTGGCAGCCCGTGCCGGGCAAGGAAGAGTACCTGGACTCGGAGAAATACCAGCTGCGCCAGCGCGACTGGAACGCGCCCGGTCATATCAAGGGCGAGATCGCGCAGCTCAACGCCATCCGCCAGGCCCATCCCGCGCTGTGGTCGCAGCGCGGCTACCGTACGGTGCCCAACGACAACCCGCACGTGCTGAGCTTCCTGCGCACGAGCACCGACGGCGGCAGCACTTTGCTGGCCGCCATCAACCTGGACCCGCACGGCCCGCAGCACGCCGCGCTGGAGGTGCCGTACGACGCCGCCGTGCGCCAGGGCCGCGCGGCCGTGCGCGCCGACGACCTGCTCGACGGCGGCGCGGCGCTGTGGCCCGAGGGCCGCACGCACGTCTCCCTGCATCCCGGCCGCCCCTATCGGGTGTGGCGCCTGACCGCGCCGGAGTGACGCCATGCCAGACCGATACGCCGATCCCAACGCCGCCGCGCCCGGCGCCACCGCCGAGTCCGCGGACGGACTCTGGTACAAGGATGCGGTCATCTACCAGCTGCACCTGAAGTCGTTCTACGACGCCGACAACAACGGCGTGGGCGATTTCCAGGGCCTGATCGACAAGCTCGACTACATCGCGGACCTGGGCGTCACGGCGGTGTGGCTGCTGCCGTTCTATCCCTCGCCGCGCCGCGACGACGGCTACGACATCGCCGACTACCGCGGCGTGCATCCGGACTACGGCACGCTGGCCGACGTGCGCCGCTTCATCCGCGCCGCGCATGCGCGCGGCCTGAAAGTACTGACCGAGCTGGTAGTGAACCACACCTCCGACCAGCATCCCTGGTTCCAGCGGGCACGCGCCGCTCGCCCGGGGTCGGCAGCGCGCAAGTTCTACGTCTGGTCGGACGACGACAAGGCCTACGCCGGCACCCGCATCATCTTCCTGGACACCGAAAAATCGAACTGGACCTGGGACCCGGTGGCGGGCGCCTACTATTGGCATCGCTTCTATTCGCACCAGCCGGACCTGAACTACGACAACCCGCAGGTATTGAAGGAAGTGCTGTCGGTGATGCGCTTCTGGCTGGACATGGGCGTGGACGGCATGCGGCTGGACGCGGTGCCTTACCTGGTCGAGCGAGAGGGCACCAACAACGAGAACCTGCCCGAGACGCACGCGGTGCTCAAGCGCATCCGCGCCGTCATCGACGAGGAGTACCCGGGGCGCATGCTGCTGGCGGAGGCCAACCAGTGGCCCGAGGACGCCAAGGAATACTTCGGCGACGGCGACGAATGCCACATGTCGTTCCACTTCCCGCTGATGCCGCGCATGTACATGGCCATTGCGCAGGAAGACCGTTTTCCCATCACGGACATCATCCGCCAGACGCCCGATATCCCGGCGAACTGCCAGTGGGCCATCTTCCTGCGCAATCACGACGAACTGACGCTGGAGATGGTGACCAGCCAGGAGCGCGACTACCTGTGGAACGTGTACGCCGCCGACGCGCGCGCACGCATCAACCTGGGTATACGCCGCCGCCTGGCCCCGCTGCTCGAGCGCGACCGGCGCCGCGTCGAGCTGATGAACAGCCTGCTGCTGTCGATGCCCGGCACGCCGGTGCTGTACTACGGCGACGAGATCGGCATGGGCGACAACATCCACCTGGGCGACCGCGACGGCGTGCGCACCCCCATGCAGTGGTCGTCCGACCGCAACGGCGGCTTCTCTCGCGCCGACCCCGAGCGGCTGACGCTGCCCCTGCTGATGGGCCCGCTGTACGGGTATGAGTCCATCAACGTCGAGGCGCAGCAGCGCGACCCGCATTCGCTGCTGAACTGGACTCGCCGCATGCTGGCCACGCGCCGCCAGACGCATGCCTTCGGGCGCGGCTCGCTGCGCTTCCTGTTCCCGGGCAACCGCAAGATCCTGGCCTATCTGCGCGCCTGGGAAGAAACCTCCATCCTTTGCGTGGCCAACCTGTCGGCCGCCGCGCAGCCGGTGGAGCTGCGCCTGGACGAGTTCGCCGGCCGCACGCCGCTGGAGATGCTGGGCGGCACCCCGTTCCCGGTGATCAGCGAAGCGCCCTATTCCATGACGCTGCCGCCTTACGGCTTCTATTGGATGGACCTGCGCTCCGACGTGGCGCCGCCGTCGTGGCAAAGCCTGCCGCCGGGCCATACGCCGGCGGAGTATCCGACCCTGGTGCTGCGCGGCCGCGGACTGGGCCTGACCGAGCCGTCGCGCCGCGTGCTGGAAAACGAGATCCTGCCCGCCTACCTGGCCAGGCAGCGCTGGTCCGGCCTGCAGGCCGCCGACGCGCCCGTGCGCCTGATCAGCGCGCAGCCGCTGGGCGGCGAGGCCGAGCTATACCTGGCCGAGATCGAATACCAGGGCGCGCAGCCGCGCCGCTACCAGCTGCCGCTGGCGGTAAGCTGGCACGAACTGCCGGCCCCCCAGCAGCCGCTGGCCAAGGTTCGGCGCGTGGCGCAGATGGGCACGCTGAGCGACGCAATGTACGAAGCCGCTTTCGTGCGCCGGCTGGTCGCGCTGCTGCGCGCGGGCGGGCGGATGGCGCTGGAGCACGAGCCGGGCTCATCGCTGGTCTTCCTCCCGGAACCCGGTGCGGCGCCCGACACGCCCGCGCTGGAACCGGCCGAGGAGGCCGAACTGTCGTGGGTCACCGCCGAGCAGTCCAACAGCTCCGTGGTGATCGGCGGCCGCGCCGTGCTGAAGCTGCTGCGCACCGTGCCGGACGCGCCCACGCCCGAAGCGGAAATGACGCGCCACCTGACGCGCAGCGGCTACGCCAACACGCCGGCGCTGCTCGGCGAGGTGTGCCGCGAGGCCGCCGATGGCACGACGCGCACCCTGGCGCTGGTGCACCAGTACGTGATCAACGAAGGCGATGCCTGGCGCTGGAGCCTGGACTTCCTGAAGCGCGCGGTGGACAACGCCACGCTGTCGGGCGCGGATCTCGACGAGTTCGAAGAGACGCTGACCGGCTACGGCGCGGTGGCGGCAACGATAGGCAGGCGGCTGGGCGAACTGCACGCGGTGCTGGCCCGCCCGGATGCGCCGCCCGAATTCCGGCCCGTCCAGGCCGGCCCCGACGAGGCGCGCCGCGCCGGCGAGGAAGCGGTGGCCGAACTGGATCGCGCGCTGAACGCGCTGCAGCAGCACCAGGAGAGCCTGGAGGCCGCCTCGCATGCCTGCGCGCAATGGCTGCTGGACCACCGCGACCGCATTGCCGCCCTGCTGATGCGCCTGGCGCAGGCGCAGGCCGGCCTGCCGCTGCTGCGCATCCACGGCGACTTCCACCTGGGCCAGGTGCTCATCGCCCAGACGGACGCCTACCTGATCGACTTCGAGGGCGAGCCGGCGGCGGCGCCGGGGGAGCGCAGTGCGCGCTCCAGTCCCTACCGGGACGTGGCCGGACTCGTGCGCTCGTTCGACTACGTCGCGGCGACCGTCAGCCGTGCCGACCCGCTGGGCGGCGGGCCCACCGACTTCGCCGCCGGCGCCACGGATGCCGACGGCCATCAGAGCACGATGCACGAACGACGCGAGACGCTGCTGGAGCGCTTCCGCCACAGCGCCACGCATTGCTTCCTGACCGGTTACCACGAGACGGCGGGCCAATCCCTGTTGGCCTCCGCCGGCGCCGAGAAGGCCCTGCTGTGCCTGGCGCAGTTGCAGAAGGCGGCCTACGAGGTGCGCTACGAGGCCGCCCACCGTCCCACCTGGATTTCCATACCGCTGTGCGCGCTGGCCGAGCTGTCCCGCTCGGCCCTGCTGGACGCCGCGATCGATGAGGAGCGCACCCCATGATGAGCCGCATGCCCGACCTGTTGCCCGCCGAAGGGGGCGCCTCGCCCGCAGGCCGATCCGCGGACGAGGCGCCTCCCGGACTGTCCGAGGCGGAGCTGCATGCCCTGCAGGCGGGCCTGCACGACAACCCGTTCTCCATCCTCGGCCCGCACGACGTCGGCGGACGTACCGCATTGCGCGTCTACGCGCCCGGCGCGCAGGCCGTGCGGGCGGTCCTGCCCGACGGCACCGAATGCCCGCTCGCCGCACAGGCCCACGGCCTGTACGCGGCCTATGTGCCCGCGCTGCGGCCGGGGGACCCCGGCGGCTATCGGCTGAGCATCCGCCGCGACGGCCATGAGGAAACCTTGGCCGATCCCTATGCCTTCGGTGCGCTGCTGGACGAGCATGCCCTGCAAGACCTGGCCGCCGGCGCGTGGCAACACGTGGCCGGCACGCTGGGCGCGCATCCGCTGCGCCAGGACGGCATCGAGGGCGTGCGCTTCGCTGTGTGGGCGCCCAACGCCCAGCGTGTGGCCGTGATCGGCGATTTCAATGGCTGGGATGCAAGCCGCCACGGCATGCGCCGGCGCCATCATGCCGGCGTGTGGGAGATCTTCATTCCGGGCGCGCCCGCCGGTGCTCGCTACAAGTACGCGGTGCGGGGTGCCGATGGCGTGGAGCGCCTGAAGGCCGACCCGGTGGCCTTCGCCACCGAGGCGCCACCTGCCACGGCATCGGTCATTTCGGCCGCCCGTCCCTTCGCATGGAGCGACGAAGCGTGGCTGCGCGACCGCGGCGCACGCCAGGCGCCCGACGCGCCCCTCAGCATCTACGAGGTCCACGCGGGCTCCTGGCTGCAGGACGGCGGCAGCCTGTGGGCGCGCCTGGCCGACCGGCTGCCCGCCTACGCGCGCTCGATGGGCTTCACGCACGTCGAGCTGCTGCCCGTCATGGAGCATCCGTTCGGCGGCTCCTGGGGCTACCAGCCGCTGGGCATGTACGCGCCGACCGCCCGCTACGGCACGCCGGAGGAATTCGCACGCCTGGTCGACCGCTGCCACGCGGTCGGCATCGGCGTCATCATGGACTGGGTCCCTGCCCACTTCCCCGACGACCCGCACGGCCTGGGCGGCTTCGACGGCACCGCGCTGTACGAGCACGCCGACCCGCGCGAAGGCTTCCATCCCGACTGGCACACCCTGGTCTACAACTTCGGCCGCACCGAGGTGCGCGCGTTCCTGATTGCCAGCGCCCTGTATTGGCTGCAGCACTACCACATCGACGGCCTGCGCGTGGACGCGGTGGCCTCCATGCTGTATCGCGACTACAGCCGCGCCAGCGGCGAATGGGTGCCCAACCAGTATGGCGGGCGCGAGAACCTGGAGGCCGTGGCCTTCCTGCGCGAGCTGAACGAGGCCGTGGGCCAGGCCTGCCCCGGGGCCATTACCGTGGCCGAGGAATCCACCGCTTGGCCGGGCGTGACGGCGCCGGCTCGCGACGGCGGCCTGGGCTTTCACTACAAGTGGAACATGGGCTGGATGCACGACACGCTGCGCTACATGGGCCGCGACCCGATCCATCGGCGCTTCCACCACCACGATCTCACGTTCGGCATGATCTACGCCTACTCGGAACGTTTCATCCTGCCGCTCTCGCACGACGAATCCGTGCACGGCAAGGGCTCGCTGCTGGGCAAGATGCCCGGCGACACGGCGGCACGGCTGGCCAATCTGCGCGCCTACTACGGCTTCATGTGGGCGCATCCGGGCAAGAAGCTGCTGTTCATGGGCGGCGAGCTGGGCCAGCCCACCGAATGGAACCATGATGCAACCGTGCCGTGGGACCTGCTCGACCAGCCGGGGCACCGCGGCCTGCAGCGCGCCGTGGCCGACCTGAACCGGCTGTACCGCGACCTGCCCGAACTGCACCGGCGCGACGCCGATCCATCGGGCTTTGCCTGGATGGTGGGCGACGATGCCGACAACAGCGTGCTGGCCTTCGTGCGCACCGACGGCCAGAGCCATCTGCTGGCCATCTGCAACTTCACGCCGGTGGCCCGCCACGGCTATCGCGTGGGCGTACCCCTGGCGGGCCGCTGGGCCGAACGCTTCAACAGCGACGCGCACAGCTACGGCGGCGCCGGGTTGGGCAACGGCGGCCATGCCGACACCAGCGAGGTGCCCGCGCACGGGCAGCCCCAGTCGTTGTCGCTGACGCTGCCGGCGATGGCGACCCTGTTGCTGCGTCATGAGGGCTGACACCATGGCCCGTCCGAATGTTCTTGCCGCAGGCCGCCCGTTTCCGCTTGGCGCGACCAGCGATGGGCTGGGTGTCAACTTCGCCGTTTTCTCCGCCAATGCCACACGCATGCAGCTCTGCCTGTTCGACGCGTCGGGGCGCAAGGAGCTGCAGCGCCTGGATTTTCCCGAATGCACCAATGAAATCTGGCACGGCTACCTGCCGGGCGCCCGCCCCGGCCTGGTGTACGGCCTGCGCGCCCATGGACCGTACGAGCCGTCCGCCGGGCATCGCTTCAATCCGCACAAGCTGCTGCTGGACCCCTATGCGCGCCAGTTGAAGGGCGCGGTACGCTGGACCGATGCGCTGTTCGGCTATCGCATGAATCACCCCCGTGCCGACCTGGCGCTGGACCGCCGCGACAGCGCCGCCGCGATGCCCAAGGCCGTGGTGGTGGAGGAAGCCTTCAACTGGGGCAGCACCACCCCGCCCGCCACACCGTGGGACCGCAGCGTGATCTATGAGATGCACGTACGCGGCGCCTCGATGCTGCGCGAAGACCTGGAGCCGCCGCTGCGCGGCACCTGCGAGGCGCTGTCGGACCCGTGGTTCATCGAGCACCTGCAGCGCATCGGGGTGACCGCCATCGAGCTGCTGCCGGTGCATGCCTATCTGCAGGACCAGTTCCTGCTGCAGCGTGGTCTGACCAACTACTGGGGATACAGCACACTGAACTACTTCGCGCCCGAGCCGCGTTACGTGCCCGGCGGCGGTGATGACCTGCGCCGCGCGGTGCGGCGCCTGCATGCGGCCGGCATCGAGGTGCTGCTGGACGTGGTCTACAACCACACCTGCGAGGGCAGCGAGCTGGGCCCCACCCTGTCGTGGCGCGGCCTGGACAACGCCAGCTACTACCGCCTGATCCCGGGCGAGGAACGTTACTACATCAACGACACCGGTTGCGGCAACACGCTGAACCTGTCGCATCCGCGCGTGCTGCAGATGGTGATGGATTCGCTGCGCCATTGGGCCCAGTCATACCAGGTGGACGGCTTTCGCTTCGACCTGGGCGTCACGCTGGGCCGCGAGGGAACGGGGTTCGATCCGGGCTCGGGCTTTTTCGACGCCATCCTGCAGGACCCAGTGCTGGGCCGGCTGAAGCTGATCTCCGAACCCTGGGACATCGGTCCCGACGGCTACCAGCTGGGCAATCATCCACCCGGCTTCGCCGAATGGAACGACCGCTACCGTGATACCGTGCGGCGCTACTGGCGCGGCGACGAAGGCCAGCGCGGCGACCTGGCGGCGCGGCTTACGGCTTCGGCCGACGTGTTCGACTGGCGCCATCGCCGGCCGTGGGTCAGCGTCAACTTCGTGGCTTCGCACGACGGCTACACGGCGTACGACATCACCGCCTACGAACAGCGCCACAACGAGGCCAATGGAGAAGAAGGCCGCGACGGCCACGGCGAGAACTACAGCCGCAACTGGGGCGCCGAGGGCGAGACCGACGACCCCGACATCCTGCAGACCCGCAACCGCGTGCTGCGCGCGCTGGTGGCCACGCCGATCCTGTCCGATGGCACGCCGATGCTGCTGGCCGGGGACGAGTTCGGCAACAGCCAGGGCGGCAACAACAACGCCTATTGCCAGGACAACGAGATCTCGTGGTTGCACTGGAGCCGCCTGCGCACGCCCGAGGGCGCCGCGCTGTCCGACCTGGTGGCACGGGCGACCGCGCTGCGGCGCGAGCATCCCAGCCTGCGCGCGGCGCGCTACGCCGCGCCCGCGCCCGTCGATGGCCTGGCCGCCGCAGCCTGGTTCGATGCCGCCGGCCAGCCGATGTCGAGCGAGGCCTGGGACACCGCGCACGAGCGCACGCTGGCCTTGCGCCGCGCCGCGCCGGCCGGCCAGGGCGAAGTCGACGTGACGTTGCTCTTGCTCAACGCCGGCGACGAGGACGTGGCCTTCACCCTGCCCGGTCCGGCGCTGGACTGGCGCCTGGAGCTGGACACCAGCAAGGAGGCCGGCCCCGCGCAGGACTGCAACGAGCCCACCGTGACCGTAGCCGCGCATGCGCTGGTGCTGCTGTCGGCCCGCGTGCACGCCGCGCCGCAGGACGCCATGCCCGAGGACGGCATGCCCGGGGACGGCCCCGGCGCCGCGCCCGGATCCCCCTCCGCCGCCACGCAGAAGGACGCCCCATGACCCAGCCGGCCTCCCTGTTGACCACTCCCGGCACCAGCGGTGCCCAGCGCGTTGGCGCATGGGTGTTGAACGACGGCCAGACGCGTTTCCGCATCTGGGCGCCCTCGGCCCCGCCCGGCTTCGCGCTGGAAGTCGAAGGCTGCGCGCCCGTGCCGCTGCGGCCGGGCCCGGACGGCTACGCGCAGGCCACGCTGCACTGCGCGCCGGGCGCGCGCTACCGCTATCGGCTCGACGATACGCTCGCGGTTCCCGACCCCGCCTCGCGCCTGCAGGCAGACGACGTCCACGGCGACAGCATCGTGCTGCCGGGTGGCGGCTACCCCTGGCATCATCCCGACTGGCTGGGCCGGCCCTGGGAAGAGTCCGTCATCTACGAGGCCCACGTGGGCCTGGCCGGCGGTTTTTTGGGACTGGCGCAGCGCCTGCCCGAACTGGCCGAGCTGGGCATCACCACGCTGGAACTGATGCCCATCGCCGACTTCCCCGGGCCCCGCAACTGGGGCTACGACGGCGTGCTGCCTTACGCGCCCGACCGCGCCTACGGGACCCCCGAAGACCTGAAGTGGCTGATCGACTGCGCCCATGGCCTGCGCATGAATGTGCTGCTGGACGTGGTCTACAACCACTTCGGCCCCGACGGCAATTATCTGTCGCGCTACGCGCCGGAGTTCTTCCGGGACGACCTGAAAACGCCCTGGGGCGCCGCCATCGACTTCCGCCGTCCGCAGGTGCGCCGCTTCTTCCAGGACAATGCCCTGTACTGGCTGACCGAATACCGCTTCGACGGCCTGCGGCTGGACGCGGTGCATGCGATTGCCGACGAAGGCTGGCTGCCCGAACTGGCCCGCGCCATCCGGCGCAGCATCCCGCCGCCGCGCCAGGTGCACCTGGTGCTGGAGAATGACGCCAACAATGCCACGCTGCTGCGCGCCGGCTACGATGCGCAGTGGAATGACGACGCGCACCACGTGCTGCATCATCTGCTCACGGGAGAGTCCCAGGGCTACTACCAGGACTATGCGCAGGACCCCGCCGGCAAACTGGCGCGCAGCCTGTCGACCGGCTTCGTCTACCAGGGCGAGCATTCGGCCCACCGCGGCAAGCCGCGCGGCGAGGACAGCAGCGGGCTGCCGCCCACGGCCTTCGTCAACTTCCTGCAGAACCACGACCAGACGGGGAACCGGGGCCAAGGGGAAAGGCTGGCGGCGCTGGATACGGTGCACCCGCAGGCGCTGCGCGCGGCCGTTGCCGCCCTGCTGCTGGCCCCGCAGATTCCGCTGATCTTCATGGGCGAGGAGTGCGGGGCGCGTGCGCCGTTCCTGTATTTCACCAGCCACACCGACCCCGAGCTGGCGCGCGCCGTGCGCGAAGGCCGCCGCGCCGAGTTTCCCGAGCTGTCGGGCGATGCGGCCATACCCGACCCCAACGACCCGGCGACCTTCGCCGCCTCGGTGCCCTGGGCAGGCGGACCCGACGCCGACGCGTGGCGCGAGCACTACGGCGCGCTGCTGCAAGTGCGGGCTCACCTGATCGCGCCCCGCCTGCCCGGGGCACGGGCGCAAGGCGCGTCGGTGCTGGGCCCGTGCGCCGTGCGGGCCTCATGGCGCATGAACGACGGCGCCCTGCTGTCGCTGCATCTGAATCTCGACCCGCACACACCGCAGTCCGTGCCGCCCGCCCAACGCCCGGCCGCGCAGGCCACGCTGCTGTACGCCAGCACGACCGAGGCCGCGCAGGCCTTGCAGCGCGGCGAACTTCCCCCGGCCACGGCCGTCTGCACGATCGAGGAAAGCGATGGCTGAAGCCCGCTCGAGCCAAGCCCTGTCCCGCCTGGCGGCACAGGCCGGCATCCTGGAACACTGGACCGACGCGGCCGGTACGCGGCGCCGCGTGGGGCCGGACACGCTGTATGCGGTGCTGAACGCGCTGGGCCTGCCTGCGGACACACCCGAGGCCCTGCGCGACAGCACGCAACGCCTGCAGGAACAGGAAGGCACGGCATTCGACGCAGCCGCTGCGCTGCCCCTGTCCGACGCCTCCGGACAGGGCGAAGCGCCGCTGCACCTGTGCGAACCCGGCGCCGCCATCGCGCTGGACGCGGGCGGCGCACTGCCCTATCGCATCGACTGCGAAGACGGCACCGTGCAACATGGCCGGCTTTCCACCACCAGCGGACTGTGGCGCTTCACCGCGCCGGCCCACCCGGGCTACCACCGCCTGTCGGTGGGGGAACACCGCCTGACGCTGGCGGTCTGCCCACCGGCGTGCCCGGCGGTGGCCGACCTGGTGCCCGAACGCACGCATCGCCCGTGGGGCGCCGCCGTGCAGGTCGGCAGCCTGCGCCAGCGTGATGCCGCCTGCCCCACCGCCGGCTATGGCGACTTCGGCGCGCTGGCGGCGCTGGCCCGCAGTGCCGGCAAGCTGGGCATGGACGCCCTGGCCGTCAGCCCGACCCATGCGCTGTTCGCGGCGGATCCTTCGCGCTACAGCCCGTACTCGCCGTCGAGCCGGTTGTTCCTGAACGTGGCGTATGCCGCGCCGGCCTCGGTGCTCGGCCCCGATGCCGTGCGCAACGCCATGCGCGACATGGTGACCGAGGTGGCGCAGCTCGAGGCGTCCGAACTGATCGACTGGCCGCGGGCGACGATGCTGCGCCTGCGGCTGCTGCGCCGCCTGCACGAACGGTTCGGCGCCGCGCCGCGCGTCCTGCAGACACGCTACGCCGCCTTCCGACGGGCGGGCGGTGACGCGCTGCTCGGCCACGCGGTCTTCGAAGCCATGCAGGAGGCCGCCGCGCCGCAACCCGGCGTGCCGGCCTGCGATCCGCCCGCGCATCCCGGCCAGGCCGGCCTGCACGAGTACGCCGCCGCCCGCCCGCGCGAGGTGGATTTCCATGTGTTTGCCCAATGGCTGGCGGCCGAGAGCCTGCGCCAGGCGCACGACGCGGGCCGCAGCCATGGCATGGGCATCGGCCTGATTGCCGACCTGGCCGTGGGCTCCGCCCCGGACGGCAGCCAGGTGTGGGCCGACCGGTCGGCTTATCTCGCGGGCATGACGCTGGGCGCCCCGCCCGACCTGTACAACACGGCGGGCCAGGACTGGGGCGTGACCTCGTTCGCGCCGCATCGGCTGCGCGCCACCGGGTACCGCGGCTTCGTGGACATGCTGCGCGCCGCGCTGCGGCACGCCGGTGGCCTGCGCATCGACCACATCCTGGGCCTGTCGCGTCTATGGGCCGTGCCGGCCGGCGCGGGTCCGGCCGACGGCGCCTATCTGCGCTATCCGCTGGAAGACCTGCTGCGCCTGACCGCGCTGGAGGCCCATCGCCACCGCGCCATCGTCGTGGGCGAGAACCTGGGCACCGTACCCGAAGGCCTGAACGATTTGCTGGCGCGCCACGGCGTGCTGGGCACCGAAGTCCTGTGGTTCCAGCGCAGCGCGGCCGGCGGTCGGCGGCGCGGCCGGCCCGCGATCTTCCTGCCGCCAGGCCAATGGTCGGCCCATGCGCTGGCCATGCCCACTACCCACGACCTGCCCACGCTGCACGGCTGGTGGCACGAGCGCGACATCGACTGGCGCGTGCGCCACGGCTTGCCAGCCGAGGGCGCGGCCGAGGCGCGGCGCGAACGCTCCGCCGACCGCGCGGAAATGTGGCGGGCCTTGCAGCAGGCCCATGTGGTCGACGCTTCGCCGCCGCCTGCCCAGGCGCCGGTGGCCGCCATGCTGCAATTCGTGGCCAGTGGGCCCGCGCCCCTGATGCTGGCGCCGCTGGAGGACCTGTACGGGCTGGACGAGCAGCCCAACCTGCCCGGCACGATCGATAGCCATCCCAATTGGCGCCGCCGCCTGCCCGAAGACCCCGCCCGGCTGCCCGAACATATCGGCGCCATGAAGCGCGTGCAGGCCATCCGCCACGGCAGGAAGCTGCCATGAGCGCACCGCGTGCCACGGTCCGCCTGCAGTTGCACGGCGGCTTCACCCTGAACGACGCGCTGTCGCAGGTCGACTACTACTCGGAGCTGGGCATCAGCCATCTCTACCTGTCGCCCGTCAGCCGTGCACGCGCGGGCTCCACGCACGGGTACGACGTCACCGACCATGCACGGGTCAATCCCGAGTTGGGCGGCGAGCCGGCGCTGCGCGCCCTGGCCGCCGCGCTGCACGAACGCGGCATGGGCATCTTGCTGGACATCGTGCCCAACCACATGGCCACGCATTGGGACAACGCCTGGTGGCGCGACGTGCTGGCGCACGGTCGCGCCAGCCCATACGCCCAATGGTTCGACATCGACTGGCAATGCGCCGATCCCTGGCTGCGCGGCCGGGTGCTGGCGCCCACCCTGGGCCGCCCGTATGGCGAGAGCCTGGAGGCCGGCGAGATCCGGCTGGCCTGGGACGAGGCGACACAGGCCTACTGCATCGAGGCCGGCGGACGGTACCCGGTGGCGCCTGGCACGCTGCGCGCCCAGGCCGATCCCGCGCAGACGCTGCAGGCGTACGACAGCGCCACCGAGGCGGGGCGCCGTGCGCTGCACGGGTTGCTGCAGCGACAGCACTATCGGCTGGCCTGGTGGCCCACCGCCGCCGAGCAGATCAACTGGCGGCGCTTCTTCGAAATCAGCGACCTGGTCGGGGTGCGGGTGGAACGGCCCGCGGTCTTCGCCGCCGTCCACGCACTGACGCTGCGGCTGTACGCCGAGGGCATCATCGACGGCGTACGGGTGGACCACATCGACGGCCTGGCCGAGCCGGGCGCCTACTGCCGCCGCCTGCGTGCCGCGCTGCGGCGCGCCGCCACCACGGGAGGACGGCGCGGCGCCAAGGCCGAGCCGTACATCGTGGTGGAGAAGATCCTGGCCGAGGACGAGGCCCTGCCCGCGGCGTGGCAGGTCGACGGCACCACGGGTTACGACTTCATGGAAGAGGCCGGCGCGCTGCTGCATGCCGCGCCGGCCCAGGACGTGCTGCAACGGGCATGGCAGCGCATCGGCGCGGATCCGCGCCCTCCTGCGGTGCAGCTGGAAGATGCGCGCCGGCTGATGCTGGCGCGGCACTTCGCCGCGGAATCCGACGCGCTGCTGCGCGTGCTGGCCCGGCTGGCGCGCCTGGACCCTGCCGCCCGCGACTGCGCCCCGCCCTCGCTGCAGCGGGCCCTGGTGCCGTGGCTCATGGCGTTCCCGGTGTACCGCACCTATGGCGAACCCGGCGCCGTCGCGCAGGCCGACCTGGCCTGGTGCCGGGCTGCAGACCGGCGCGGCCGCGAGATCGCGCACGCCGAGCGGGCCGAGCCCGATCCCGTGGGCGAGCTCGCCGCCGACTGCGTGGCGCGCTGGCTGGCCGAACCGCCGGGCCCGGAAGACCCGTCGGAGCCCGCGCGCCTGCGCCGCCGCGCCCAAGCCCGGCTGCGCCAGCTGACGCCGCCGCTGGCCGCCAAGGCCCTGGAGGACACGTACTTCTACCGCAATGGCACGCTGCTATCGCGCAACGAAGTGGGCGCCTCGCCCCAGTGCTTCGCGCTGGATCCGCCGGCCCTGCACGAACGACTGGCACGGCGCGCGCGCAGCCATCCCCATGCGATGCTGGCCACCGCCACACATGACCACAAGCGTGGCGAGGATGTGCGCGCCCGCCTGGCCGTGCTGACCGAAATACCTCAGGAATGGCTGGGCTTCGCCGACGACTGGATCGGACGCGCCGCCCGTCTGGCCGACGCGCAACCCGCCCCGCACGGCGCGGATCTGTACATGCTGCTGCAGACGCTGGTCGGGGCCTGGCCGCCCGAGCTGGATCCCCGCGACGACGCGGGCGTTGCGCAGTTCCTGGACCGCGTGGGCACCTGGCAACTGAAAGCACTGCGCGAAGGCAAGCTCCGCAGCAACTGGCTGGCGCCGGACGAAGCCTACGAAGCTGCCTGTGACGCGCTGCGCGACGCCTTGCGCGCGCAAGCGCATCCCGAAGGCCTGCTTGGCCAGGCGGCGGCCTTTGCGCAGCGCCTGTGCCTGCCCGGCATGGTCAACGGCCTGGTGCAGACCGCCCTGCGCCTGACCGCACCCGGCGTTCCGGATCTATACCAGGGCACCGAGCGGTGGGACTACAGCCTGGTCGATCCCGACAACCGGCGTCCGGTGGACTACGCGGCCCGCCGCGCCGCACTGGCCAACACCGCTGACTTCATGCAGCTGGACCCGGCCGACGCCGCATGCTGGCGCGGCGGCAATATAAAGCAGGCGCTGGTGCGCCGCCTGCTGACGTTACGCGCCGAAGTGCCCGAGGCCTTGCGCCATGGCAGTTACCAGCCGCTGGCGGTCGAGGGGCCGCAGGCCAACCACGTGCTGGCCTATGCACGGCGCGCGCGCCAAGGCGAGCAGGTCGTGGTGTGCGTATTGCCGCGCGCCTGCGCGCTGCGGCTGGCGCCGGGTGGAGACACGCCTCAAGCGCTATGGCGAGACACGCGGGTAATGTTGCCCGCGGACAGCACCCTGCCGCCATTGCACGACGTGTTGACCCAGGCTGCGCCCGCGCTGGATGCCGGTGGCTTGCGGGTAGCGGAACTGCTGGCCCGCTGGCCGGTAGCCGTACTGGCCGGCGCGCGGGGCTGACGACGTCGCAGAGGCCGCGGGGCTGCGCCCGCCGCGCGTCACAGTGCGTGGGCGCGGCCGCGCAGCAGACGCATGCGGTATAGCCCCGACCCCTTGCGCCCCTGGTGGCGCCGCGGCGCATCCGCGGGCGCATCAGGCGGCGGCAGATCAATGTCCGGCTGATCCGTGTCCGGCTCCACCGGCAAATCGCCGGGAGGCGGCTCGGGGACCTCGGGATCGGGCTGGGGCGGGACATGGCTGCGCGCGTATTTGGACATGATGCTTTCCTCACAGGGTCGCGTCGCGGGGAAGTCGCGTCACGCTGGGCGGTGGCCGGACGGCGCCGCAGGCCGGCTTTCGCACCGCCGACCGGTTTGGCTGCGCAAACGCCGTACCCAGGCGGCGCACAACGCCGCATGGCAACGAACCGGGCTGCTCCCTCTAGAACAGCGACGAGCGGGCATTCTTGGCACGCGGCTGCGGGCGGGTCCCATCGGCCCAGTTGGACTCGGTCTGCTCGTCCACGGGAGGCCGGCTCTGCGCGTTTGCCTCGTCGGCGGCCTTGGGCACCGGAGGCGGCTGGCGCGGCACGTCCACGGGGCTGTCGGGCGGCAACACCTTCGCCTGGTCGGGCGTCGATGCGGGTTGATCAACGGCCGCCCGGCCCTTGCTGTGGCGCGGCGCGGCGCCGGCGTTGGAATCGCGTTTCATAAGGATTCTCCGCGGGATTCTGTTGCGGGCCGCCGTGGGCGGCCAAAGCCCGCTTGCCCGCATGCCGCGTGCCCGCAGGACCGCCACTTGCTCCGCTTCGGACAGGCCCGCCGCATTCCCGCCAGCGGCCGGCCCGCCGCGGCGCCGCGCGCCCGCCGGCATTTTCTACTGAACCGTGCAAATTCCGCACATGCCTACCGGGAGAACCCTATGGAACCGCACGATAGCACCCTGCCTTTCTCCACCGATGGCGAGCATGGCTCCCGCCGCCACGCCCGCCATCAGCAGCGCTGGCTGGACGAACTCGATGCCATTCTCAGCGACGAATCGACGACTGACCTGGAGACCTTTCGTGCCCGGGTGCAGGCCCAACTCGGACGTACACGGGCCGCGCTGAGCGAGCTGTCGGACAGCACGGGAGACCTGGCCCACGAGGCACGCCAGTGCGCGGAAACCTACGTGCACGATCGCCCGTGGCATGCGCTGACCATGGCGGCGGGCGTCGGTCTCGCGGTCGGCGTGCTGCTCGGGCGCCACTAGGACGTGCCGCCGGTACCGGCGTGTAGGACCGTGCTCACAGCGGGCCGGCCGCACCGGACGGGTATGTCGCTTGCGATCCCAAGGGCTTTACGCCTCACGCGACAGGAGAATCCATGGCCACCGACGACGAACGCGATGCCGAGCGCACTGCCCAGGCGCAACGCAAGATCCAGCGCGAACAGGACCAGCGCGACGCCGCCTCGGCGGGTGGCAAGGGCGGAGACGGCGGCTCCAAGGCCAGCGAAACCGGCGCCCGCGACCACCCCACGCCTCCGCTGCCGGCGCAGCATTTGGAGAAGCCGGGCAGCGAGGCCGACATGCAGCAGGCCCCGCAGTACCTGGCGCCCGCCTACAAAGGCAGCGGCAAGCTGAACGGCAAGGTGGCGCTGATCACCGGCGGCGACTCCGGCATCGGCCGCGCCGTGGCCGTACTGTATGCCCGGGAGGGCGCGGACGTCGCCATTGTGTATCTGGCGGAACATGAAGACGCGCGGGAAACCGGGCAGCGGGTCGAGGACGAAGGCCGGCGTTGCCTGCTCATCGCCGGCGACGTGCGCGACCCCGCATTCTGCCGCGACGCGGTCGAACGCACCGTGGCCGAGTACGGCAAGCTCGACGTGCTGGTCAACAACGCGGCCTTCCAGGAACACGCCGAGTCCCTGCTGGACATCACCGATGAGCGGCTGGACGAAACCTTTCGGACCAACATCTACGGCTACATGCAGATGGCGCGAGCCGCGCTGCCCCATCTGCAGACCGGCGCGGCCATCATCAACACCGGCTCGGTGACGGGGCTCAAGGGCAATCCTACGCTGATGGACTATTCCAGCACCAAGGGGGCGATCCATGCGTTCACGTGGTCGCTGGCCGCCAATCTCGCGCCCGAAGGCATCCGCGTCAACGCGGTGGCCCCGGGGCCAGTGTGGACGCCGCTCAATCCCGCCGACAAGCCCGCGGAGAAAGTGGCCGAGTTCGGCAAGCAGACAGCGCTTGGACGGCCCGCGCAACCCGAGGAGCTGTCGCCCGCCTACGTGTTTCTCGCCAGCGCCTCGTGCTCCAGCTACATTACGGGCATCGTGCTGCCCATCACGGGCACGCCCGGATTCTGACGGCGGGCATCACCCGCTGAGTGAATCGGATGCGCCCGGTCCGGCCACCGCCGCATCGGCCGTTGCGCACCAACCGGGCACAGGCGCCTGGACTCCCGCACTGCTTACGACCGGTTGTCGACCGGCGGCGCATCTGGCGTCTGCCGCCCCGGATCGCGCACGTCTTCCGGCGTCACGCCGGGAGGAATGTTGACGCGCGACGGCAGGCTGTTCGGGTCGATCGGCCGATTGGCGATGCTGCGATCGTCACCCTTGTCAGGCCCCCGGGGCTTGTCGTTGTTGGACGAAGGCTGTCCGGAACCGGCATCCTGGGTCATATCTGTCTCCTTGAATCAACCGCGCTGCCGGCGGCCCTCGCCGGGCTTGGGCGTGGTGCCGGTTTCCTTGTCGGCGGCATGGGCTTCGCCGGGCTCCCGGGCGCCGGGATAACGGCCGCCCTGTTCGAACTCGGGCCCCTTCGGGTTGGCGCGCCCGCCCTGCCCCGGGTTGGGCCGCTCTCCGTGAGGGCGGCCATACGATGCCTCCTCCGCGCCCCAGCGTCCGCTCTTGCGTGCGTGTTCCGTGCTGCCCTCCTTCGCGGCACGCTGGGGGTCGTGCCGGCCACCGGGCTTGTCGTCGGGCCGCCGTTCGGCCTCGGCGCCGTCCTGCCCAGGGTTCGCATTCTGTCGGGACATGATGGTGGTCTCCGTGGTTGCGGCGATCGCGGTGGCGCGCAAGACGCCATGCCACCTTGCCGGACCGGCGTTTGCCGCAACCGCCGTACCTGCGCCGCCTCCGGATGCTGCCCGAGCCGGGCTCCTGCCTGACGCGCGGCCCGCGATAGTTCTTACCGGCAGTTGTAAATGGGGACAGCCGCCATGCCGGCGACGCCCCGGGGCTGACGCAGGCACGCGACTTGCCTTACAGGGCGCGGGCCGCCACGCGCGGCCTTCCCCTCGAAGCAAAAACAAGGAGCGCATCCATGTCCCATTCCCGTCTTTCCCGCGTCACCTCCGCCCTTTTCCTGTCGCTGGCCCTGGCGGCCTGCGCCTCCCATGACGGCCGGCGCAGCACAGGCCAATACGCCGACGACGCGACGCTGTCGACCAAGGTGCGGGCTGCGCTGATCGACACGCCCGATCTGCGCTCGAACACCATCCAGGTCGAAACCTACAAGGGCGTGGTGCAACTGAGCGGCTTCGCGGACAGCAAGGCGGCCGCCAATCGTGCAGTGGAGGCCGCGCGCGGCGTGTCGGGCGTGAAGGAAGTGCGCAACGACATCCAGATCCGCGGCAAGTGATCGGTCGCGGCGCCGGCGCCCCGCGCCCGGCGTCGCCCCGCACGCGACCGGAACGAAACCGGCATGCGGGGGCGTGCCTTCGCGCGCGCGCCGGTTCCCGAGCTTAGTGCCTGCCGCGGCTCAGGCAGATTCCCAGCACGACGCCCAGCACGATGCCGGCGGCCGCTACCTTCCAGCCGTTCTCGTGCACGTAGCCATCGGCGACGTCCGCCGCGCGGCGATAGCGGTCGCCCGCCCGGTCGGACCATCCACCCACCTGGCTGCGCGCCCGCTCCAATTGATGCTTCAGGCGGTCGCGCGCCCCTTCCATCTCGGCGCCGCCGTAGGCGGCCGTGGAGCGCAGCAGTTCCTCCGCCCCTTCGACCAGGTCGCGCAAGCCGCGGCGCAGATGTCGAGAGGAATGGTCATCGTGGTCGGCAGCGGAACGTGTAAACATGGTGGTGGCTCCTTGGCGTGTCGGTTCATCG
>Ga0182743_1001534_pt1 | contig 22280 bp, 18 predicted proteins | sample eDN3rd30CKraftOP_FD_128522 | JGI IMG/M metagenome (GOLD analysis project Ga0182743, IMG submission 128522) | Enriched Organic Plus compost microbial communities from Emeryville, California, USA - eDNA 3rd pass 30_C Kraft OP (version 2) (version 2) ... | reverse complement strand
GTGACCTTCTCCGGTTTGACCCCTGCCCCGGGGCGGGCGCAGAATGTCGGCGGCTCGGGGGGCGCACTTTGGGAAAAGGGTGCGTCATGTCCGTAGCCAAAGTCATCGAAATCACCTCCACGTCGACCACGAGCTTCGAGGATGCCGTCCAGACCGGCATCGCCCGCGCATCCAAGACGGTTGAGAACGTCGAAGGCGCGTGGATCAAGGAGCAGAAGATCAATGTCCGCGACGGCAAGATCACCGGCTATCGCGTGAACATGATGGTGACATTCGTCCTCGCCGACTGAGGCAGCGGGCGCATCGCCGGCGGCGCCCGGCCGCCGGCCATTTTGCCAGGAAACTCCGGGCATAACGGCGCGGGCCGCGCCAGAGGCCCTGCCTTGATTCGGCCTGAAATTGGACTTCCGCGGCGATTTCGTCTATAAAGCTGCCATCAATCTCCCGATTGCGATTCATTTGCGGTATGGCGCACAGCTTCTGTCAGACTGGCGATGGAAGTTCATAAGACTTCTTGTGCACAGCGAATTCACGTTACGTTTGAATTTGTAATGTCCTGAGCGTCCAATACGCACGGGCTGGGCACGATAAGCCTCAAGAAGCGCCCGATCATCCTTTCGCCGTAGACAAAGATCGTTATCGACCATGTGCCAACCTGCGTGCGCAAAGTCGTCTCCAGAAGTCGAGGGCGGCCAGGCGCGCCGTTGATGAGGAGACATTCCGCGCATCATGCCAATTCGCGCCCAATCCGCCCTTCCCGCATTCCCGAATCCCGAAAAGCGCCGGCTGGTGCTTGCAACCGATCTCGACGGCACCTTTCTCGGCGGCCCTGAAGAGAGCCGGCTCGAACTCTACCGTTGGATCGAGGACAACCGCGACGCGGTCGCCCTGATCTTCGTCACCGGCCGCGATCTGCCCTTCATCCGTGACCTCGTGGCGGCAACGCCGGTGCCGCAACCCGACTTCGTCATCGGCGATGTCGGCACCACGATCGCCGGCGGCGCGGAGATCGTGCCGATGGAAGAACTGGAAGCGCCGATCGCCGCGATCTGGAACGACGCCGGGCCGCGGATGCGGGCGCTGATGGAGGGCACGCCGGGCCTGACCCTGCAGCCCACCCCCTTCCGCTACCGGCTGAGCTATTTCTACGATCCGACCTCACCGCCGATCGAGGCCAAGGCGCGGGTCGAGGCCGAGGGCTTCGACTGCCTGATGTCGGCCGATCTTTATTTCGACATCCTGCCGCGCGGCATCTCCAAGGGGCCGACCCTTATCCGCCTGGTGGAGCATCTCGGCCTCCCACCCGAAGCGGTGCTGGTGGCCGGCGACACACTGAACGACCTCTCGCTCTTCGAGACCGGCTTTGCCGGTGTCGCGGTCGGCAATTCCGAGCCCGCTCTGCGCGCGCGCCTGGCCGACCTTCCCAACACCCGTCTCAGCGAACATCCCGGCGCCGCCGGCATTCTCGACGCCCTGGCCCGCCGCGGCCTCATCACGGAGGCAGCCCAATGAAGAAATCCAATCTCGTCATCGTCTATCACCGCCAGCCCTATGAAGAAGTCGTCGAGGACGGCAAGACGGTCTACCGCGAGCATGCCAGCCCCAACGGCATCGTGCCCACACTGAAGAGCTTCTTCGGCACGGTGGAACAGGGCTCGTGGGTGGCCTGGAAGCAGGTCGACACCGCCAAGCAGCAGAAGAGCTTCGAGCGCGTCGTGCGGATGAAGGATTCGTATGGCGAGTACAATGTCTCGCGCCTGCCGCTGACCGCCGCCCAGGTGCGCAGCTTCTACCACGTCACCTCGAAAGAGGCGCTGTGGCCGATCCTCCATTCCTTCCCCGAGAAGTACAATTACGACCCCGTTGACTGGGCGACCTTCCGCGAGGTCAACCGCCTCTTCGCCGAGGCCGCCGTGGAGGAAGCCGCGCCGGGCGCCGTGGTTTGGATCCACGACTACAATCTCTGGCTGGTGCCGGCCTATGTGCGCGAGATGCGCCCGGACGTGAAGGTGGCCTTCTTCCACCACACGCCCTTCCCCGAGCCCTCGATGTTCAACATCCTGCCCTGGCGCGACGAGATCATCGAGAGCCTGCTGGCCTGCGACCTGGTCGGGTTCCACATCCCGCGCTACGCCACGAACTTCGTCTCGACGGCGCGCAGCCTGAAGGCGGTCGAGATCACGGAGGAAGTGGAGGTCGAGGACAGCCTGTCGCCGCGTGGCATGGCGCTGTCGGTGCCGACCACGGCCACGCGCATTGCCTATAAGGGCCGCGAGATCCTGATTGACGCGTTTCCGGTCGGCACCAACACCGGCTACATCCGCGATCTGTGCGCCTCCGAGGTCACGGAAAAGCGCGAGGAGCGCATCCGGGGCGAACTCGGTGATTGCCGCTTCATCATTTCGGTGGGCCGCAGCGACTACACCAAGGGCACCCGCGACCTGCTGCTCGCCTATGAGCGGCTGTTCGCCCGGCGTCCGGAGCTGGTCGGCAAGGTGCGCCTGCTCGTCACCTCGGTGGCCGCCGCCAAGGGCATGACGGTCTACCGCAACGTGCAGCGCGAGATCGAGCAGATCGCCGGGCGCATCAATGGCCGCTTCTCGACTTTCGGCTGGCAGCCGCTGCTGCTCTTCACCAACGCCATACCCTTCGAGGAGCTGGTGGCTTATTACCGCTGCGCCGACATCTGCTGGATCACCCCGCTGCGCGACGGGCTGAACCTCGTGGCCAAGGAATATGTCGCCGCGCGGAAGGGCGAGGACGGCGCGCTGGTGCTTTCCGAATTCACCGGCGCGGCCATCGAGCTGTCCGACGCGGTGCTGGCCAATCCCTATTCCGCCCGCGCCATGGACGAAGCCATCGACCGCGCGCTGGACATGCCCGCCGACGAGCAGAAGACGCGGATCGAGCAGATGTGGAAAAGCGTCCATCACTACGACTCGACGCAATGGGCCAGGCACACCCTGGAGCGCTTCGCCGAACTCTCAAGGACGACCGCAGCGCGGGCGGGGAAGGTGCCGCAACTGGCGGCGGCGGGGTAACGGCCTCGGCCGGCTCAGGCCAGACGATTGAGAAGACGCAGGCTACCGGCAACTTCGGTGGCCTGCGTCGCCGTGTCCGGCAACGCCCCGCTCTGCGAACGGGAGGCGAGCGCGCCGCCGAAGGTCACCGCGGACGACCGTGCCGTGCCGGCCCTCGGCTCCGCCGCCTCATCGGGATGCGCCGGATCGACGAACTTCTTGGCATTGGCGACATCTGTGCAGTTGTTGCACAGATAGCCATTGACCATGACCGGCTTCGGATAATCGCCCGGAATCGCCACGGCATTCCTCCTGCGCGCGGTTTTATCCGCGTTCTGCTGAAGAACTCCTTTCAGGCCCGCGGTGACGCTCACACCAGCGCCAGCAGTGCTCCACCTGCCGCGGTAAGGAGCACGACGATCCAGGGCGGCGTCCTCCAAGCCACCAAAAGGACGAAGGCCAAAGCCGCAAGCGCGAAATCGCCGGCGCCGTGCACGGCGCCGGTCCAGACCGGATTGTAGAGCGCGGCGGCGAGGAGGCCGACCACGGCGGCATTGGCGCCGCGCATCGCCGCCTGCAGATCGGGGCGTAGGCGCAGCTTCTGCCAGAAGGGCAGCACGCCGAGCACGAGCAGGAGCCCCGGCAGGAACAGCGCGAAAAGACACAGCGCCGCGCCGGCGAGGCCACCGCGCGGCGCGCTCATCACCGCGCCGAGATAGGCCGCGAACGAGAACAGCGGCCCGGGCACCGCCTGCGCCGCGCCGTATCCGGCGAGGAAGACATCGCCGCCGACCCAACCGGGCGCGACCACACTTGCCTGCAGCAGCGGCAGCACGACATGGCCACCGCCGAACACCAGCGCGCCGGAGCGGTAGAAGGCATCGAACACCGCAAATATCGGGACCTGTGTACCGGCAGCGAGCACCGGCAAGCCGCCGAGCAGGACGAAGAACAGCACGAGCGCCGCGATCCCCGAACGGCGGGAAAGCGGCAGCGGCAGATGCAAAGCGGGCACCACCGCGGCGTCCGCGCAGAACCGCGAGCCGAGCAGCGCTCCGCCGAGAATCGCGACGATCTGGCCCCACGCCCCCGAAAGCAGCGTCACCACAACGAGAGCGCTGACCGCGATGGCCGCGCGGATGCGGTCCGGCGTCAGCGTGCGCGCCATGCCCCAGACAGCCTGTGCGACGATGGCGACCGCGACGATCTTCAGCCCGTGCAGCACGCCCGCACCGGCGGTTCCGGAAAACAGCACCGCGCCGTAGGCAAAGAGGACGAGGAGGACGGCGGAAGGCAGCGTGAAGCCGCACCAGGCGGCAAGCCCGCCGAGGAGGCCGCCGCGCATCACGCCGAGCGAAAAGCCGACCTGGCTCGAGGCCGGCCCGGGCAGGAACTGGCACAGCGCCACGAGATCGGCATAGCCCGCCTCGTCGATCCAGCGCCGCCGCTCGACGAATTCGTGGCGGAAATAGCCGAGATGCGCGATGGGGCCGCCGAAGGAGGTCAGGCCGAGCTTGAGGAAGGCGGAAAAGACTTCGCCGGCCGAGCCGCGCCGTGCCTGCGGCCGGCTCTCCGGGTCCATGGCGGCATCCTCCGAAGTCATGGCCCTCACCCTAGATCATGCAGCACGCAGGTGGCGCTCCCCAGGGACTCTAACCCCAGCTTTCATCGCACGTGCCCCTTAGAACGGCAGCCGCAGCCCGCCTTTGCCGGAAAGCTGCGTCGAGCCGTCGTCCTCGACCAGCCCCTCGGCTGCGGCGAAGAGGGTAAGGCCCCTGGCCGTCTCGTGCTCCAGCCGCAGCCCGGCAAAAGCGCCGAGCGCCTTGTCCTTCCCGGTCGAGAAATCGATGTCGATGCCCTCCAGCGCGCCCTCCACGTCGTCGTCGCCGAACTGGGTGCGGCCCTGCACGCCAAGACTCGGCGTCAGGCTCGTCCGCGCCCCGTCGGGATGGACGTAGTCGGTCGGCAGGGCCAAAGCGGCGCGGCCGAGGAGGAGGTGCACCTGGCGGCGGTCGATCTCCAACGCCCCTTGCGCACCATGCTCCTCGTAGGAGTCGAGAAACAGCCCGGCATAATGCGCCGAAAGGCTGACCTCGGCACGCTGAGGCCCAAGTTGGAAGGGCTGTGTCAGCGCCACGCGCGGCGAAACGAACCAGCCGTCATAATCGGCCTTCGCCATGTCGAGGCCGTCGGGGTCCGTATTGTCGGCGACCTGGCGTTCGCTGTCGTAATCCGACCAGCCAACCAAGGCCGCGAGGTCGAGCTGCGCGGTGCCGATATCGCGGCTGGCATAGACGCCGCCGAAAACGCTCCGCGCCTCCAGCGTCTGGCTGCCTTCCACATCCGCCTTGGCCCAGGAGCCGCCGATGAAGGCGCCGCCGACCCAGCCCTGCGCGGCGAAGAAATCCATGCCCGAGACGAAGCCCGCCAGTTTCTGCTCGCTGCCCATGTCGAGGCCGTGGGCGTCCTGGTCGCGTGTGCCCCCGAAGCCTTTCACCCAGGCCTCGCGCACCGGCTTCGCCGCGCCATCCCGGAAGATCGCGAGGTCGCGGGCCACAGGGTTTTCGGGGGCATAGCCGAGCGGTGAGGTGCTCTTTGCCTCGCCGGCGGCGCGTCCGCCATCAAGCGCGCCGAAAACAGCATCCGTCAGATCGCCCAGCATCTGGCTCTGCGCGATCAGGGCGGTGACGTCGGCGGTGTAGACCCATTCATCGGACACGGCGAGCGGCGCGCCGTGGGCGTCGATGGTCGCGGGGAGCCCCCCGCAGACGCAGGTGTCGAAATGCAGCGCCGTGCTCAGGCCGCGGGCGATGTCGAGCGTCGCAGAGTCGGCGTAGTCGAACTCCAGGTCGCCGACCAGCACCGAGCCGCGCAGCAGCTTGAGCGTGGCGTTGGGAGCGGCGCTGACGATCGAATAGCCAGCCGGGCTGATGATCGTGCCGCTGTTGATGATCACGGCATCGAGGCCGCCGGCGCCGATGCCGATGGCGCCCGGCCCGCTTGTCCTGATCGTGCCGCTGTTCGTGATCGTTGTGTTGTCGCCGCCGGATTCGATGCCGTTGGCCCCCAGCCCATTGGTCGCAATCGAACCGCTGTTGGTAATCCGGGCACCGGCGCCAGCGGACGCAATGCCGCCAGCCCCGTCCCCGCTGGTGGTGATCGCCCCGCTGTTGTCGATCACCACGCCGTCACCCACGGAGAGGATACCGTAGGAGGCCAGTCCGCTCGTTGTGATCGTGCCGCTGTTGGTAACCACGATGAGATCGCCCAGAGGTGCAATGCCGAACGCGCCATCGCCGCTCGTGGCGATTGTGCCGCTGTTGCTGACAACCGATGAGAAGCCGTCGGCTTCGATGCCGAGCGAGCCGTCCCCGCTCGCGGTGACCAGGCCGCTGTTGGTGATCGTCGCGCCGTCGAACTGGGAGTAGATGCCATAGGCGTTATCCCCGCTCGTCCTGATCACGCCGGCATTATACGCGGACTGATCCACGGCATTCATGTCGACGGCATCAGCGCTCGAGACAGCAATTGTCCCACCGGCCTCGACAGCGAGGCTGTCGCCGGGACGTCCTAATGTGATTGTCGTGGTTTGCGTGACACCAGAACCAACAACAACGCTCTGGGCATGAGCCGCCTTAACCGCAGCAAGACTCGAAACAACAGCGCACGCCAAAAGACGAAAGCGCGTCATTACTCAATGCCCCCCGGCATCTCTTCGGGGAGACCTTTAGAGTAAACGAAACCTTACCGCAAGCGAGCACCCTCGCGCGTGAGGCGACAGCACGGCGGAAGGAAGCTTGGAGGAAAAAAGCGCGTGGCGCTCCCTAGGGGACTCGAACCCCTGTTTTCGCCGTGAGAGGGCGACGTCCTAGACCGCTAGACGAAGGGAGCAGGCGGCGATGTCGCCCGCGAAGGCGCTCTCTATAGCCGTGCCTTGGGCGCGCATCAAGCGCAAAGGCAGCCCTGCCGAGCGGAGTTTTGCCTTTCAGCGTTCGGGCTGGGTTTCGATGCGGGCGCGGTAGCGCAGCGTGTCGGCGTCGAACATGTGCACCGCAGCGCGGCCGTCCGCGCTCTCGGTGGTGACGAAGAGATGTTTGCCGTCCGAGGTGGTGGCCGTGATATGGCTGCCGGCTGGCAGCGGAAGCGCCCGCACCACCGGCGCTCCCTCGGGGCCGGCGGGCAGCGCGCCGCCATCGTGCTTGACGAGACGCCACACGATCACCGACATGACGGTAAGAAAGCCGATCCCCATAATGGCGGTCGACACGCCGACGAACAGGCGCATTCGGCGAACGATCGCCGCCGTGCGCGGATCGTCTTCCTCTTGGCCGTTTCCGATAGTCTCGCCTGCCCGTTCACTCATGCCCGATCCCATCCCAGAGCTGATCAGCCTTGCCTTGCCCGCCGATTGCGCCGGCCAACGGCTGGACCGCGTGCTGGCGCGGCTCCTGCCGGAGTTCTCGCGCACCCGGATACAGGCGCTGGTCAAGGCGGGCAAGGTCGAGCTGGACGGCGCGGTGGCCGCGGATGCCTCGCTCAAGGTTTCCGGCAGCGAGAGCGTGCGCCTGGAAGTGCCCCCGCCGGTGCCGGCCGAACCGGCGGCTGAGGCCATTCCGCTGAACGTCGTCTACGAGGACGACCACCTCATTGTCATCGACAAACCGGTCGGCCTCGTCGTCCATCCGGCGGCCGGACATTACGAGGGCACCCTCGTCAACGCGCTGCTGGCGCATTGCGCGGGTTCGCTGTCGGGCATCGGCGGGGTGGAGCGGCCGGGCATCGTACACCGGCTCGACAAGGACACCAGCGGCCTCATGGTCGCCGCCAAGACCGACCAGGCGCACCGGGCGCTGGCGGCGCAGTTTGCCGACCATGGCCGCACCGGCCCGCTGGAGCGCGCCTACCGCGCGCTGGTCTGGGGCGTGCCCACGCAGATGCGCGGCACCGTTGTCACCGGCATCGACCGCGACCCGCGCAACCGCGAGAAGATGGCGGTTGCCAAGGGCGACCGAGGCCGCGAGGCCATCACCCACTGGCGGGTGCAGGAACCGCTGATGGCCGGGCAGGACAAGCCCCTCGTCAGCCTGGTCGAATGCCGCCTCGAAACCGGGCGCACGCACCAGATCCGCGTGCACATGGCGCATATCGGCCATCCGCTGCTGGGGGATCCGGTCTACGGGCAGGGATTCAAATCCAAGGCGGCGCGGCTTCCCGAGGAAGCCCGCGCGGCGCTGGAAAACCTTGGCCGTCAGGCACTTCACGCCGGCCACCTGGCCTTCGAGCACCCCGCGAGCGGCGAATTGATGGCCTTCGACAGCCCCTTCCCGGCCGATCTTGAAACCTTGCTCGCTTCCCTGCGTTGATCTTTTCGCATCGAGGGGAAGCCGGCCGCCCCTTAACCCGCGCCGGAACGATACCTATATTGGCGTGAGTGGCTGGCTTTTGCAGCCGCGATCAGGCTTGCCATGATGGGAGCCGAAGGGGGTATTGCCTATGGCGCGTGCTGCGCTTCCAGTTTTGTCGGGCGACAATGGTCTCGCCCGGTACCTAGACGAAATACGCAAGTTTCCGATGCTCGAACCCGGGCAGGAGTTCATGCTGGCCAAGCGCTGGCGCGAACACGGAGACCGTGATGCCGCGCAGGATCTCGTCACCAGCCATCTGCGGCTGGTGGCCAAGATCGCGATGGGCTATCGCGGCTACGGACTGCCCATCGGCGAGGTCATCTCGGAGGGCAATGTGGGCCTGATGCAGGCCGTCAAGCGCTTCGACCCGGACAAGGGCTTCCGCCTCGCCACCTACGCCATGTGGTGGATCCGCGCCTCGATCCAGGAATATATCCTGCGCTCGTGGTCGCTGGTAAAGATGGGCACGACCGCCAACCAGAAGAAGCTGTTCTTCAACCTGCGCAAGGCGAAGAGCCAGATCTCCGCACTGGAGGATGGCGACCTGCGTCCCGAACAGGTGGCGGCGATCGCGCGCAAGCTCGGCGTGCCGGAAGAAGACGTCATCAACATGAACCGCCGCCTCTCGGGCGACGCCTCGCTGAACGCGCCCCTGCGCGGCGACGAGGCCGAGTCGAGCGAATGGCAGGACTGGCTGGTCGACGACAGCGCCTCGCAGGAAAGCATCCTTGCCGAGAGCGAGGAGCTGGAAAACCGGCGCGGCGCGCTGCGCGAGGCCATGAACGTGCTGAACGACCGCGAGCGCCGCATCTTCGAGGCGCGACGCCTCTCGGAAGACCCGATCACGCTGGAGGCTCTCTCCGACGAGTTCGGCGTCTCGCGGGAACGCGTCCGACAGATCGAGGTGCGCGCCTTCGAGAAGGTACAGAAGGCCGTACAGGAGGGGGTTGCCGCCATCGAGGCCGGCAACGCCCCGGCGGCATAAGGAGCGGCGAAGCCTTCCGGCTCTCGCCGCTTTTTTATCCCTGAAAGAAGCTCGGCCTCTCCGCCATCATGCTCCGGCTTGACCGGAGCATCCATGCCGCCTCTCCACATACCGCAGCCGCCCTGTGGACCCTCCGGTCAAGCCGGAGAGTGATGCTGCATGTAAGGTGAAGCCGGACCAAGAGACGGCATCGCCGCCAGCGAGCCGGAGCGCTATGGCAGAAGGCTGATTACTGCTGCGCCGGCGCCGTCGGGGCGGCGGCGTCCTGGGCCACGGGCTCGGCCTTGCTCCAGGCCTCCATGGCTTCCTTGAAGGCCTGCTCGCCGGGGGGGCCCTTTTCCAGCGTCAGCACCGCGCGGCGGCCGTTCTCGAACAGGATCGGCAGGTCGATCCAGTCGTCGTCCCGCATATTGGCGAGGTTCTGCGCGCGGTCGGAAGGCGCGTTGGACAGCCCGATCAGGAAGAAGTTGTTCATGACGCGGACCGAGAGGCCCGACAAAGCCGTGCCGCCGGCATCTTCGGTGTTCTTGAACAGGATGCCCGGCACATTGGCGATGCCGCCGTTGGGGAAGTCCGGCGGAAGCTGGAACTGGATGTCGATGGTGTGGCTCGCCGGCAGCGTCGCATCGGTGTTGCGGCGCACCAGGAGCGTCATCTTGATCTTCGGATCGGGCAGGTCAACCACGCCGCGCAGCTGCGTCTCCGCAGCCCCACCGTCCTTGCCCGGCGCCGTCTCCACGCTCCACACCACGGTGCCGGCCGAAGCCGTGCCGCCCTGGCGGTCCGGGGCTTCCTCATAGAGGGTAGCGCGCTGCGCCACCGGGGCCACGTTCGAGGGAGCGGCGGGCGCCGTCGTCTCGGGCGCGGCGGTCGTGGCGGGCGGATTGGCCGGGGCGGTCGCCGTCTGCTGGCCGTCCGGGGTGCCGCTGTCCGTGGTGGTCGGCTCACCGCCGACGCGATCGGTGATCTTGGGGGCGCTGTTGCTTGCCGGCGCGGTTGCCTCGGTGCCGGCGGTCTTGCCGCCGAGCGCGCCGCTCAACGTGTCGCGCATGGCATAGGCGCCAAGGCCGAGCGCCAGCAGCACCACGACCACACCGACCGCGGCAATGGCCGGCCCGCGCGAGCGCTTGGGCTCTTCCGCGCGCGGCAGCGGCGGGAAGGGCACGCTGGCCTCACCGCCGTGGCCATTTCCATTGCCGTTGCCGGGATATTCCGGCTTGTCGAACACCGTCTCGCGCACCGGCGGCGCAACGGGGCCGGCAGAGGCACCCCGCGCAGGCGCGGGGTCGAAACGGGGCTCGATGCGTGGCGTTTCCTGCGTCTCGTCGCCGTCGAGCAGCGCGCGGGCGGCGTTGGCGGAAACCTGCGCGCTGGCGGCAGCGGCACCCAGGGCCGCGGCATCGGCGGCGGCGGCCTGCATGGTCTGCAGCCCGGCGCCGCCGGGGGCGGGCCGCTCGGGCTTCTGCTGGGCACGGATCTCGCGCTCGATGCGGCGCACGGCATCCTCGAGCGCGAGGCGCTCGCGGGTGATCTCGGATTCGGTCAACGGGGGTTCGTAGGAGCGCAGCTTCCGCACGATTGCGGCACGCGCGCGTTCGTAGACCTCCCGCCGAGCCTCAGCCGTATTGTCTTCAAGGGCGGCAACGGCGCGCGCCAGGACGGGATGGTAATCGGCCATGCTTGCGGCGACTCTTACAACCTAACGCGCACTGATACGCGATTCCCTTAGCGAACTGTTAATCCTCGAACGGGTCCTGGACAAGAATCGTGTCGTCGCGTTCGGGACTTGTCGACAGGAGCGCGACCGGACAGCCGATCAATTCCTCGATGCGGCGGACATATTTCACCGCCTGCGCCGGAAGGTCGGCCCAGGAGCGGGCATTGCCGCTCGAATCCTGCCAGCCTTCGATGGTCTCGTAAATCGGCTCGATGCGCGCCTGGTCGCCCTGGCTGGCCGGGAGATGATCGATCTCCTGCCCGTCGAGGCGGTAGCGCACGCACACCTTGATCTCGTCGAGGCCGTCGAGGATGTCGAGCTTGGTCAGCGCGATGCCGTCGATGCCCGAGGTGCGCACGGTCTGGCGCACGGCCACCGCGTCGAACCAGCCGCAGCGGCGCGGACGGCCGGTGACGGTGCCGAATTCGCGGCCGCGCTCGCCGATCAGGCGGCCGATCTCGTTGTCCTGCTCGGTCGGGAACGGCCCCTCGCCCACCCGCGTGGTGTAGGCCTTGGCGATGCCCAGCACATAGCCGACGGCCTTCGGCCCAAGCCCCGAACCAGTGGCGGCGGCGCCGGCGACCGTGTTGGACGAGGTGACGAAGGGATAGGTGCCGTGGTCGACGTCGAGCAGCGCGCCCTGCGCGCCCTCGAACAGGATGCGGCTGCCGGCCTTGCGTTTCTCCTCGAGCAGCACCCAGGTGGCGTCGATGAAGGGCAGGATCTTGGGCGCGGCGGAGGCCAGTTCCTCATAGATCGCGTCGGCGGTGATCTCGGGCAGGTCGAGGCCGCGGCGCAGCGCGTTGTGGTGCACCAACAGGCGGTCGATCTTGTCGCGCAGCGTGTCGAGATTGGCGAGGTCCATGACGCGGATGGCGCGGCGGCCGACCTTGTCCTCATAGGCCGGGCCGATGCCGCGCTTGGTGGTGCCGATGCGCGTGCCGGAATTGGAGCTTTCGCGCAGCGCATCCAGCTCGCGGTGGATGGACAGGATCAGCGCGGCGTTGTCGGCGATGCGCAGGTTGTCGCGGGTCACTTCCACGCCCTGCTCGCGCAGGCGGGCGACTTCCTCGCCAAACGCGTGCGGATCGACCACGACGCCATTGCCGATGACCGAGAGCTTGCCGGGGCGCACGACGCCGGAGGGCAGCAGGCTCAGCTTGTAGGTGATGCCGTTGATGACCAGTGTGTGGCCGGCATTGTGTCCGCCCTGGAAGCGGACCACGACATCGGCCTTCTCGGAAAGCCAGTCGACGATCTTGCCTTTGCCCTCGTCGCCCCACTGGGCGCCCACCACGACAACATTGGCCATTTCGGCGTGCCTCTGCGCATGAAAAAACCGGCTGTAAGCGGCCGGGTCGCTACGAGGGGTTGGTAAAGGATCGCTCCCCGCGAGGCAAGGTCGGCAGGGCAGGAAAGCCTCTTCCCGGCTTGCGCGGAAAGGGGCGGCAGGCGCGAATCCGCCTCCGGCATCACAGTGATGGATCAGCGCTCCGCGACGTTGACCCCTGCCCGCCCCGCCTCTAGACGGAAAGCATGCCGCCCTCGCCCGTCCCCTCGCGCCACGCTCTGTTCGACAAGCCCTACCTGCTCTTGTCGCTGACCTCGCTGTTCTGGGCCATCAACATCGTGCTCGGACGCTTTGTCGCCGGCCAGATTCCACCCGTCACGCTGTCGTGCATCCGCTGGTTCGGCGCCAGCGTCTTCCTGATGCCGTTCGCCTGGCGGCACCTGAAGCGCGACTGGCCGATCATTCGCGCGCAGTTTCCGCTGATGACGCTGCTCGCCGCCACCGGCATCAGCGCCTACAACACGATGGCCTATTGGGGGCTGCAATACACGCAGGCGCTGAACGGCCTCCTGATCCAGTCGACCGCGCCGCTGCTGATCGCGCTGTGGACGCTGGTGCTCTTCCGCGACCGCCTGACCCTGGCGCAATTCCTCGGCATCCTGACCTCGCTCGCGGGCGTGGTGGTCATCGTCTGCCGCGGCGATCTCGGCCTGCTGCTGAGCCTCGACCTCAATATCGGGGATGCCTGGGTGTTCGGTGCGCTGGTGTTCTACGGCTTCTATTCGGCGCTGCTGCGCCGCCGCCCCGCCCTGCACCCGCTCTCGTTCCTGAGCTTCACGATCCTCTGGGGCGCGATCCTGCTGCTGCCCTTCCTGGCCTGGGAAATCGGCTCGGGCGCGCGGATGCATGTGACTCCGGCCACGCTCGGCGTCTGCGCCTATGTGATGACCTTCCCCTCGCTCGTCGCCTACCTGTTCTTCAATCGCGGCGTGGAGCTGATCGGCGCCAACCGGGCCGGGCCGTTCTTCCACCTGATGCCGCTGTTCGGCGCGGTCATCGCGATTGTCTTTCTCGGCGAGCGGCCGCACCTGTTCCACGCGGGCGGCTTCGCGCTGATCCTGTGCGGCGTGGTGGTGGCGACGCGCGGGCGGCGCGCCGCCGTGGCGGCGAAGGCCTAGAAGATCAGCGGCGAGGCCGAGGTAACCTGCGGGAGGTCGCGGATCTTCTCCATCAGTTCGTCGGGCACGGTGCCGTCGACCTGAATGAGCGCGATGGCGTCGCCACCGGGAGAATCGCGGCCCAGAGCGAAGGTGGCGATGTTGATGCCGGCATCGCCGAGCAGGCTGGCGAAACGCCCGACAAAGCCCGGCTGGTCGATATTGGCGACATAGACCATGGACGGCGCGAACTCGGCGTCGATCTTGATGCCCTTGATCTCGGTAATGCGCGGCTTGCCGTCGGCGAACACGGTGCCGACGATCGAGCGCTCCTGCTCGGCCGTGACCACGGTCAAGGTGACCAGCGCGTCGTAATCGCCATCGGCCTCGCGCGTGGTCTCCTCAACGGCGATGCCGCGCTCCTTGGCGAGCGAGGGAGCCGAGACGACGTTGACGCCCGACAGCATGGGCCGCAGCAGGCCGGCGATGGCGGCCGCCGTCAGCGCCTTGGTGTTCATGCCCGCAACGCTGCCCTGGAAGGTGATGCGCGCGGTCGAGATGTCGCTGGTGGTGAGCTGGCCGGCGAACGAGCCGAGCTTTTCGGCCAGCGCGATGAAGGGGCGCAGACGCGGCGCCTCTTCCGCCGAGATGGCCGGGAAGTTCACCGCATTGGTGATGGCCCCGCGCAGCAGGAAGTCCGACATCTGCTCGGCGATCTGCAGTGCCACATTCTCCTGCGCCTCGAGAGTGGAGGCGCCGAGATGGGGGGTGCAGATGACCTTCGGATGGCCAAACAGCGGGTTCTCCACTGCCGGCTCGATCGAGAAGACGTCGATGGCGGCGCCTGCGACATGGCCGGAATCGAGCGCCCTGCGCAGCGCTTCCTCATCCAGCAACCCCCCGCGCGCGCAATTGACGATGCGCACGCCGGGCTTGGTCTTGGCGAGGTTCTCTTCCGAGAGGATGTTGCGTGTCTTCTCAGTGAGCGGCGTGTGCAGCGAGATGAAGTCCGCCCGCGCCAGCAGTTCCTCGAGTTCGACCTTCTCGACGCCGAGATCCTGCGCGCGCTCGGGCGAGAGGAAGGGATCGAAGGCGATGACCTTCATCTTCAGCCTGATGGCGCGGTCGGCGGCGACCGAGCCGACATTGCCGCAGCCGATCACGCCGAAGGTCTTCCCCGTCAGTTCGACACCGAGGAAGCGGTTCTTCTCCCAGCGGCCGGCCTGGGTGGAGGCGTCCGCCGCCGGCAGTTCCCGCGCCAGGGCCAGGGTGAGCGCGATGGCGTGCTCGGCCGTGGTGATGGAATTGCCGAAGGGCGTGTTCATGACAATGATGCCGCGCGCGGTGGCGGCCGGGATGTCGACATTGTCGACGCCGATGCCGGCGCGGCCCACGACCTTGAGATGCCCCGCCTGCTCCAGCACCTTGGACGTGACCTTGGTGGCGGAGCGAATGGCCAGACCGTCGTAGCGGCCGATGATCTCGGCCAGCGCGGCGCGGTCCTTGCCGAGATCGGGCTGGTAGTCGACCTCGATCCCGCGGTCCGTGAAGATCTGGACCGCGGCAGGTGAGATCTTGTCGGAAATGAGCACCCGGGGCGACATCGGCTTCACCTCGCGTGGGCCCGGCCGCGCACGGCCGGGTCCGAGAGCCTGTTACGCGGCCTTGCTGAGCCGCGCCTTGGCGTTGGTGAAGGCCCAGTCGAGCCAGGGCAGCAGGGCCTCCACGTCGGAGGTTTCCACCGTCGAGCCGGTCCAGATGCGCAGGCCGGCCGGCGCATCGCGATAGGAGCCGATATCGTAGGCCACGCCTTCGAGTTCGAGCGCGGTGACGATCTCGCGCGCCACGGCCGCCTGCACTTCCGGCGGCTGGCTGACGACCTGGGGATCGACGATCATCAGGCAGATGCCGGTGTTCGAGCGGATCGCCGGATCGGTCGTCAGGAAGTCGATCCAGGGCGTCCGATCGACCCAGTCGGTCAGCGCCTTGCAATTGGCATCGGCGCGCGCCTGGAGGGCCTTGAGGCCGCCGATCGACTTACCCCAGGTCAGAGTGTCAATATAATCCTCGACGCAGAGCATGGACGGGGTGTTGATCGTCTCGCCCTCGAACAGCGCCTCGTTGAGCTTGCCGTCCTTGGTCATGCGGAAGATCTTGGGCAGCGGCCAGGCCGGCGTATAGCTCTCCAGGCGCTCGACGGCGCGCGGCGAGAGCACCAGCATTCCGTGGCCGGCTTCGCCGCCCATCACCTTCTGCCAGGAATAGGTCGTCACATCGAGCTTGGCCCAGTCGAGCTTCTGCGCGAAGGCGGCCGAGGTGGCGTCGCAAATGGTCAGGCCCTTGCGGTCCGCCGCGATCCAGTCGGCGTTCGGCACGCGGGCGCCGGCGGTGGTGCCGTTCCACGCGAAGACGACGTCGCGGTCGGTGTCGACGGCATCGAGGTCCGGCAGCTGGCCATAGGCCGCATGCATGACGCGCACGTCAGGCAGGCGGAGCTGTTCGGTGATGTCGATCACCCAATCGAGGGAGAAGGCCTCCCAGGCCATGACGTCGACGCCACGCTCGCCGAGCAGGGACCACAAGGCCATCTCGACTGCGCCGGTGTCCGACGCGGGAACGATGGCGACGCGGTAGTCGTCCGGAATTTCGAGAACTTCGCGGGTCAGATCGATCGCGAGTTTCAATCGCGATTTGCCGAGCTTGCCACGATGGGAGCGGCCGAGGGGCGCGTTCGCCAAATTGTCCAGGCTCCAGCCAGGACGCTTGGTGCAAGGGCCACTAGAAAAACGGGGATTGGCCGGCTTCGCGCCGGGCATAGTACTCGCCATAGCCTATCCTTCCAGATAGATGCCCTTCGTTGGGGAAGGGTGTCCCACTGGCGAAAATGCTGGAAGGCTTCCAAAGAGTCAAGAAATGTGGCGGCACAGAACGCCGCAGGCTTCGCTTTCCGCGGGAAAAGTGGCGCGAAAGCCGCAAAGAGCGGCTTGCCCAGCCCTGCATCCGGGCTTTCCGAGCGAAATATGCGCCAGAACTCGCCGCAGTGGGCTGCCGGGTCAAGACCGCCGTAACCGGAGCACGCCTCGCGAAAGCAAAACGCCCGGCACAAAGGCCGGGCGCTTGCTTCGGGGCTTTCAGGACCCTGCGCTCAATAGAAGCGGTAGCGCATGCCGAGCTTGATGTCGTGGGACGTGATATCCTTGAACTTCAGCGGGTTGTAGCGATCGTTGGTGCCGTCGCTCGCCTTGATGTCTCCGGAGCGCGCGTCGCCCAGATAGAGGAAGCGATAGGCCAGTTCCATGGTCAGGTTCGGCGTGATCTGCCAGCCGAGACCGGCGTGCAGCGCGAAGGCCGGGTTCCACTGGCCGTGGTCGCTGGCATAGGCCGAGCCGTTGTTGGGTGCGTTCGTGTCCGTGAAGTCGCTGATCTCGATGTGCACCACGCCGGCGCCAACGCCGACGAACGGCGTCACGCCATACCAGGTGCCGATGTCGGCATAGGCGTTGGCCAGGAAGAGCCATTCGGACTTGTTGGCGTGGTACTCGTTGCTGCCGGCATTGAAGCCCGCGCCAGCCGGATAGGTGTCGTAGCCGTGGAATTCCGCCTTGCCGCGGTATTCACCGGTGAAGTCGACGCGCAGCCAGCGGTTGACCTCGTAGCCGAAGCCCAGGCCGGCGAACATCCCGGCGTCGAAGTCCTTGTCGTGGATGTCGTAGTCGTTGTTGTCGTAGTCGGGATTGTCGATCTTGTGGACATGCTGGTTGGTCATGCCGATGTCGCCGCGCAGGTACCAGCCGCCGAAGACCGGGGCCGGCGCCTCGTAGACCGGAAGGTCGGCGGCCGAGGCCGCAGCGGGCGCAACAAGAGCAGCGCCCAGCGCCACACAGGCTGCCCAGTGAAACTTTCTCATTGCCCCACCTCTCGTCCCGCTCCCGGCTCTGGCCGGAATCACTTCGGGACGTTGGAGCAACGATGATGGTTAATGCTTAATCGAGGATTAACCTTAACGACGCGGAAGCGGCGAAAGACTTAATTTACGCTGCCGCATCTGTCAGGGCACCGACGACATCTTCGACCACCTTCGCGACCAAGTCGCGGTCGGCGCCCTCCGCCATCACGCGGATGACCGGCTCGGTGCCCGAGGGGCGGATGACGAGGCGCCCGTTCTCGCCCAAACGCGCATTGGCGTCCTCGATAGCGCTTTGCACCTCCGGACGCGCCAGCGGCGTGCCGGAGCGGTAGCGCACATTCTTCAGCACCTGCGGCAGCGGCTCGAAGCGGCGGCAAACCTCCGAGACCGGGCGGTCCTGCTTCTTCACCACCGAGAGCACCTGCAGCGCCGCCAGGAGGCCATCGCCCGTGGTGGCGTAGTCGGACAGGATGATGTGGCCGGACTGCTCGCCGCCGACATTGTAACCCTGGGCGCGCATGGCTTCCGAGACATAGCGGTCGCCGACCGGCGTGCGCACCAGATTGAGACCGAGATCCTTGAGGTGGCGCTCCAGCCCCAGATTGGACATCACGGTGGCCACGATGCCCGGCTTGGAGAGGCGCCCGTCTTCGGCCCAGCTCTGGGCGATCACCGCCATGAGCTGGTCGCCGTCGATGATGTGGCCCTTCTCGTCCACCAGGATGACGCGGTCGGCGTCACCGTCGAGCGCGATGCCGATATCGGCGCGCACCTCGCGCACTTTCTGCGCCAGGGTTTCCGGCGAGGTCGAGCCGACCTCGCGGTTGATGTTGAGACCGTCCGGCTCCACGCCGATGGCCACCACTTCGGCGCCAAGCTCCCACAACGCCTCGGGGGCGACCCGGTAGCCGGCGCCGTTGGCGCAATCCACCACCACGCGGATGCCCTCGAAGGAGACATCGCGAGCAAGCGTGCGCTTGGCGAATTCGCTGTAGCGGGCGTGGACGCCCTCGATGCGGCGGGCACGGCCGAGATCGGCGGAATCCGCCAGGCGCGGGTCGAGATCGGAATCGATCAGAGCCTCGATCTCGTGCTCGACCTCGTCGGAGAGCTTGTAGCCGTCGGGGCCGAACAGCTTGATGCCGTTGTCGTCGAACGGATTGTGCGAGGCCGAGATCATCACGCCGAGATCGGCGCGCATGGAGCGGGTCAGCATGGCCACCGCAGGGGTAGGCATCGGGCCGAGCTGGAGCACGTCGACACCCACCGCCGTGAAGCCCGAGACCAGCGCGGTCTCGATCATGTAGCCCGAGAGGCGCGTGTCCTTGCCGATGACGACGCGGTGTCGGTACTCGCCCTGGCGGAAGGCCAGGCCCGCCGCCATGCCGACTTTCAGCGCCAGTTCCGGCGTGATCGGAAAGCGGTTGGCGCGGCCGCGAATGCCGTCCGTGCCGAAATATTTGCGCGCCATGCGATCCCTCACGCTCCCGAGCGCCTCGTCCTTGCGCTGTCCTATAACGCATTCTGCCACGTTCAGCGTTCAAGAATCGTATGCACCGTTTCCGGCGCCCGGACAGGAGACCCGTCAATGCCAGAGCGCAGCGAACGCGAGAAAATGCTGGCGGGCGCGCTTTACCGGCCCGATGCGGAGCTGGCGGCGCTGGGGGTGCGCGCCCGCACCCTCACCGCCCGTTACAGCGCTCTGCCTCCCGATGCCCGCGGTGCCGCGCAGGCGTTGCTGGCTGAACTCCTCGGCGGCATCGGCCACGGCTCGATCATCCGGCCGCCCTTCTTCTGCGATTACGGCAGCCAGATCACCATCGGCAGCGGGGTCTTCATCAACTTCAACTGCCTCTTCCTGGACTGCGCGCCCATCCACATTGGCGACCTGGCGCAGATCGGCCCCGGCGTGCAGATCTACACGCCCGATCACCCGCGCGACCCGGCGCTGCGGCGCGAGGCGCTGGAGAGCGCACACCCGGTGACGATCGGCGCCAATGTCTGGATCGGCGGGAACGCCATCATCCTGCCCGGCGTGACGATTGGTGACGATGCCATCATCGGCGCCGGCAGCGTGGTGACGCGCGACGTGCCGGCCGGCGCCAGGGTGGCGGGCAATCCGGCGCGAGTGATGGTCCCGAGCGAATAGCCGAAAACAAAAAGCCCGGCGCGAAGCCGGGCTTTTTCAGTTCGGTTCTCTTTGCCCTCACACCTGCGGCTGGGGCTCCATGCCGGTGTCGGGCGAGCGCGGGCGGGGTTTGCCGGCGCTGGGCACGGCCGAGCCGCGCGGCGGCGGAGGCTCGTCGGAGGTGTCGCGCACCGGCGGCTTGCCGGCGAGCAGGCCGACGATCTCGTCGCCCGTCAGCGTCTCGTATTCCAAGAGGCCCTGGGCCAGGGTCTCGAGCTGGTCGCTGTGCTCGGAGAGGATGCGGCGCGCCTCGGCATAGCCGCCCTCCACCAGACGCCGGACCTCGGCGTCGATCTTCTGGGCGGTGGCTTCAGAAATGTTCTGCTGCTTGCCCATGGAATAGCCGAGGAAGACCTCTTCCTGGTTCTCGCCGTACATCACGGTGCCGAGTTCCTCGGAGAAGCCCCACTGGGTGACCATGGCCCGCGCCAGCTTGGTGGCCTGCTGGATGTCGGACGCCGCGCCCGAGGTAACCTTGTCGTGGCCGAAGATCTGCTCTTCCGCCACGCGGCCGCCCATCAGGATGGCGAGCCGCGAGGTCATCTGCTCGTAGGACATCGACAGCTTGTCCCGCTCGGGCAGCTGCATGACCATGCCGAGCGCACGGCCGCGCGGGATGATGGTCGCCTTGTGCACCGGGTCGGTGGCCGGAACGTTCAGCGCCACGATGGCGTGGCCGCCCTCGTGATAGGCGGTGAGCTTCTTCTCCTGCTCGGTCATGACCAGCGTGCGGCGTTCCGCACCCATCATGATCTTGTCCTTGGAGTCCTCGAACTCCTGCTGCGTCACCATGCGCTTGGAGCGCCGCGCCGCCATCAGGGCGGCCTCATTGACGAGGTTCATCAGGTCGGCGCCGGAGAAGCCCGGGGTGCCGCGCGCAACCGTCTTGAGGTCGACGTCGGGAGCCAGCGGCACCTTGCGCGCATGGACGCGCAGGATGCGCTCGCGGCCGATCACGTCAGGCGCCGGCACCACGACCTGGCGGTCGAAGCGGCCCGGGCGCAGCAGCGCCGGATCGAGAACGTCGGGGCGGTTGGTGGCGGCGATGATGATGACGCCCTCGTTCGCCTCGAAGCCGTCCATCTCGACCAGCAGCTGGTTCAGGGTCTGCTCGCGCTCGTCGTTGCCGCCGCCAAGGCCGGCACCGCGATGGCGGCCGACCGCATCGATTTCGTCGATGAAGATGATGCAGGGCGCGTTCTTCTTGGCCTGCTCGAACATGTCGCGGACGCGGCTGGCGCCGACGCCGACGAACATCTCGACGAAGTCAGAACCCGAGATCGTGAAGAAGGGCACATTCGCCTCGCCGGCGACGGCACGTGCGATCAGCGTCTTACCCGTGCCGGGCGGGCCGACCAGCAGCACGCCGCGCGGGATGCGTCCGCCGAGCCGCTGGAACTTCTGCGGATCGCGCAGGAATTCCACGATCTCGTGCAAATCTTCCTTGGCCTCGTCGACGCCCGCCACGTCCTCGAAGGTGACGCGGCCGTGCGCCTCGGTCAGCAGCTTGGCCTTGGACTTGCCGAAGCCCATGGCCTTGCCGCCCGCCCCCTGCATCTGCCGGGACAGAAAAACCCAGACGCCGATCAGCGCGATGAAGGGCAGCCACGACACGAGCAGGCTGACAAACCACGGCACATTGTCCTGCGGCGGCTTGGCGGTGACGGTCACGCCCTTGTCGTAGAGACGCTGCACCAGCGACGGATCGTTGGGTGAATAGGTCTTGAAGCTCTGGCCGTCGGTATAGGTGCCGGTGATGTCCGGGCCCTGGATGACGACGTCACGCACGCGGCCGTTGTCGACCTCGGTGAGAAGCTGGCTGAAGGCAATCTCGTTGCGCGCAGTGTGCTGGCCGGGGCTCTGGAACAGAGTGAACAGCGCAAGCAGAAGCAGCGCAATGATGATCCAGAGCGCAAAGTTCCGGTAATTCGGATTCATCAGAAACCTTTCGGACGGCGGCACCCGTCGGGCCGCCGGAACCCCTGAAATCTAGGTTCCCGCAGCGCCTTTGCCAAGAGAACCCACGAATCTGGCCGATATAGGACGGCGCGCTCCATAGCATCTTTCACAAAATGGTTGCCGCCTCTTTTGCGCCGCGGGGGGCTTTTCGCGGGGGCGCCGGGGCGATGCGCAGCACGCCACGCGCCAGGCGCGCCTGCGCTCCCGCCACCGTGCGCCCGGCCGGCTCGTGCGTGCGGGCGCGTTCGAGCAGGTATGCGACGAAACGCTCCAGCCGCCCCAGTCGTTGCGGCGTGCCGTCGCCATGCCGCTCCACCGCCCGGCCGATAAGACGCAGGGCGATCTCCTCGGGCTCTTCCAGAAGGGAGGCGACGGCAAAGACCGTCTCTCCCTCCCCCTCACCGGCAAGCCGCGTCCAGGCAGCATCCGCGACCTTTTCCAGAGCGTCCTCCTGACGCGCCATGCGCGCGGCCAGAGTGGCAAGTCGCCCCGCGCTCAGCCCCTCGCGCTCCAGCACGGCGCGCGCGGCACGCAGGCGCGGCCGGGCGAAGGCGGGGTCGCGGTTCATCGGGTCCTCGCACCACTCCACCCCGGCCTCGCGCAGGGTGGCTTCCAGCCGCGCCCGGGGGACGCCGAGCAGCGGGCGGGCGT